>CXWL01007306.1_pt1 | contig 72017 bp, 67 predicted proteins | sample 590931 | NCBI WGS metagenome assembly CXWL01 (sample SAMEA3498368, study PRJEB10139) | groundwater metagenome | biome: water well; material: biofilm material | place: Germany | collected 2015-04-27
CTTGGTCGAAGGATTGATAAAGAGCCTGGATGAGCCGGATAAGAAGCTCGATGAGATATGGGCTGAAGAATCAGAAAAGAGACTTAAGGCATATCGGGAAGGAAAGCTGGAAGGTCTTCCGATGGAGGAAATATTTAAGGAAGAATGATGCGTGTCATCTTCACCAGAATTGCGAGGCAGGAGCTGGAAGATGCTATCCGTTATTATGAGCTCGAATATTCAGGGCTTGGACGCAGATTCAAGGAGGAGGCGAGAAAGGCCACATTACGAATTACCGCGTATCCTCAAGCGTGGTCCATAGAGCGGGGTGATGTAAGGAAGTGCCTCCTACACAAATTTCCATACAAGTTGATGTACTCCAAGGAAGATGATCATATCCTTGTCATCGCAGTGGCGCACCAACACCGGAAACCGGACTACTGGATTGGTAGAGATGAAACATAACAAGCCCATCCATGCCGACGCCAAAATGCGGCGCGGCTGATGGGCAGCGATAGCATCCTGCTAATGCCGTGTTGATAAGGAGTCTTCTATGAGTTCCCCCTCCTCCATTCTCGTGACCGGCGCCGCCGGGTTCATCGGATTTCATGTGGCCCGTCGATTATTGGATCGCGGCGAGCAGGTGCTTGGCCTCGACAATCTGAACGACTACTACGATGTCGCTCTGAAGGAAGCGCGTCTCGCCCAACTTCTGCCCCATCCGAATTTTCGGTTTCTGAAGCTAGATCTGAGTGATCGGGCTGGAATGACGGCCTGTTTTGCGGGTACGCCGATTCGGTCGGTGGTGCATCTCGCCGCACAAGCCGGCGTCCGTTACTCCCTGACCAATCCTCATGCGTACGTCGAGAGTAACCTCGTCGGATTTATGAACATCCTAGAGGGGTGTCGGGCCATTCAAACCACGCATCTGGTCTATGCCTCATCGAGTTCGGTCTACGGCGGGCATACGCACATGCCCTTTTCCGTGAGTGACAATGTCGATCATCCCGTGTCGCTGTATGCTGCAAGCAAAAAAGCCAACGAATTGATGGCCCATTGTTATGCCCATCTTTATCGCATGCCCTGCACGGGGCTGCGGTTTTTTACGGTCTATGGACCCTGGGGCCGCCCAGATATGGCCTTGTTCATTTTTACGAAAGCCATCTTCGAAGGACGACCGATCGAGGTGTTTAATCACGGCCAGATGAAGCGAGATTTTACCTATATTGACGATATTGCCGAAGGCGTCATTCGAGTGCTGGATCGGCCGGCGCAGCCAGATCCCGTGTGGTCGAGCGAGACGCCGAATCCGGCCACCAGCAATGCGCCCTACCGTATTTACAACATCGGCAATCATCAGCCGGTTGAGTTGAATCGCTTTATCGAGGTGTTAGAGCAGGCCACCGGGAGGAAAGCCGAGAAGAAGTATATGCCGATGCAGCCCGGGGACGTCCTGGCAACCTATGCCGATGTGGAGGCGCTGACGAACGATGTGGGGTTCAAACCCAACACCTCGATTGAAGCGGGCGTCCAGAAGTTCGTGGACTGGTATCGCCAGTACTACAAGGTTTGACGCGCGCGTGTGCGGGATCGCAGGGATCGTGAGATTCGGTGGGAAGATTCACGAGCAGGATGTTCAGGCCGTCCATTGTATGCTCGCTGTCCAGCGGCATAGAGGCCCCGACGGCCAGGGGGTCCATGCTGATCGCCATGTGGTGCTGGGGCATTGTCGACTGGCGATCCTTGACCTCTCAGATGCCGGACGGCAACCGATGTCGAATCAGGCTGGGACCGTCTGGGTGACCTACAACGGAGAAATTTATAACTTTCGTGAATTGCGAGCGGAACTGGCCCAGGCAGGATACGAGTTCCGGTCCAAGACCGATACGGAAGTGCTGATTCACGGCTATGAAGCCTGGGGAATTGAGCAGTTGCTCACGCGACTCCGGGGCATGTTTGCCTTCGCCCTGTATGATCAGCGAGCCTCAGGCTCGACGATCTACTTGGTGAAGGATCGCTTTGGAATCAAGCCGCTGTATTACTCTTACCAAGCCGACACGCTCGTGTTTGCCTCGGAGGTGAGGGCCTGTCTCGCCTCTGGGGTGATACCTCCCACCACGAATCCTGAGGCGCTGTTGCGTTTTCTCCAGTTCGGATCGGTTCCCATGCCGGTGACCACGATCAAGAATGTGCACGGCTTGCAGGCGGGCCACTATATGACGTTCACTCACCAAGGGGCGACCATCAAGCGGTATTGGGATCTCCGTGTGCAGCCATCCGGATCCATGCGTGCGGCTGATCCGGTCCAGACAACCCGCCGTCTGTTGTCGGAGGCCGTGAGTACGCACCTGGTCAGCGATGTGCCGGTTGGGGTGTTTCTGAGTGGGGGAACGGATTCGTCAGCCCTTGTTGCATTGGCCAGTGGTGCTCAGTCGGCCCCAGTCACGACGCTGTCCATGGTGTTCAACGAAACTGAGTACAACGAGGCGACCTACGCCCGAGTCGTGGCCGCACAGTACCAGACGCAGCATCATGAACGTCCGCTCAGCGAATCGGAGTTCATGCAGGAGTGGCCGATGGCGCTGAAGGCGATGGATCAGCCCAGCATCGACGGACTGAATACCTATTGGGTCTCAAGAGCGGCCAAGCAGGTGGGGTTGACGGTGGTGCTCTCGGGGTTGGGTGGTGACGAAGTGTTCTTGGGCTATCACCACTTCCGGAAAGCGCGGTACTTACAGAAACCGGTCTGGTGTCTCCGCATCCTCCCCCGTTCTGTGCGAACCGGTCTTGTGAGCCTCGCCGAAATCCTGGGACGGCTCAGTGGGCAACCAGGGGCGGAAAAACTCGCCTATCTGAACCATCCGTCCGCTCAGAGTGCGTACCTGTTATTTCGAGGACTCTTTGCGCCCAACCACATTCGCGATCTTATGGGGTTGACTGAACGCGAAACCCAGGCGCTCGGCGAGTTGCCTGCTTCCCTTCACGCACCGAATGGCTTGACGCTTCTGGAGACGTTCCAATATCTCGATTTCAGCCATTTCCTCCAGAATCAACTCCTCAAAGACGCAGATGTCATGAGTATGGCCCACTCGATTGAAACCCGAGTGCCCTTCCTCGACCACCCCTTAGCTGAATATGTCGCAGCCTTGCCGACCGAGCTGAAGCTGCGAGGCCCGAGGCCTAAGGCACTCCTGGTGGATGCCATGGGGTCACAGTTCCCGCGCGCGGTCTGGGATCGGCCTAAACAGGGATTTACCTTCCCGTTCGCCACGTGGCTGAGGCGTCAGTCCGAGGAGCTTGAGGCGCGGTGCCTAGAAGGGAATCTATTCGATCGGCAGGCCACGGCGAAACTCTGGGCAGATTTTCGAGGGGGGCGAGTACATTGGTCCCGTCCCTGGGCTCTAGTAGTGGCGGGGCACAGCTTTGCACGATAGCTTGATCAAGGAGAGTTGGTGCTGACGTCAACGTGTGAATCGCGGTTTCTAGCAGACTGTGGAACAACCCGATTGTTGCACAAGAACCCGTCGTTACGTTATGCACCATATTCAACACCGGGGACAGCTCGCAGGATGCTCAACTTGAGCCATTTTCTTCGTTCGTCTGTCGTGATGCGTTGGTTGCGGCGTCGAGTTTCACGTCTCAGGTTGCATGTTGAGGATCTACACATGAAACCTGAAACGTGGAACCTAAAACTCGCTTCACGAGAAGCGGTGGGCTTTGCCGGCAAAATCGTGTTCGATGCGAGCAAGCCCGACGGCATGCCGCGAAAGCTGCTGGATGTTTCACGCATGAACGCCCTCGGCAGGCACGTGAGTTCCAGCCTGCAAGATGAACCATCAAGCCGTCTGCGTCTGAGCATCGGGCAAGGCACAGCGTATGTTCTTCGACCTGAAGATATGTGCCGCCCGTGTGTGCCGCTGATCTTTGCTTAGATGTCGGGAAAATATCCGATAGCCACGATGACGAATCAAATTTCACATAACCCGACTACCATCGGCAAAATCTGGGGTCTACTCACGTCCGCAGAGCGACGCAGCGCAGTGGTGTTGCTGGGCCTGATGGTCATCGGAATGGTGTTGGAAACGCTTGGGGTTGGACTGGTGATCCCAGCGCTTGCCTTGCTCACGCAGCGAGATATCGCGAGTCACTATCCGGCGCTCCAACCGGCCCTTCAGGCGCTGGGCAATCCCAGCCCGCAACGCCTCGTCGTTGTCGGCATGTTGGTGCTGCTAGGGATCTATCTCATTAAGGCGCTGTTTCTGGCTATACTCGTGTGGCAGCAGACGCGCTTCGCCTTTGACGTGCAGGCGCAAGTGTCGCAGCGCCTATTCACGGTCTATCTGCGCCAGCCCTATACGTTTCATTTGCAACGCAACTCAGCGCAATTGATTGGTAATGCCATCACTGAGGTGAACTTGTTCACCTTCAACGGAATCCTGCCGGGCATGATGTTGCTCACGGAGTCGCTGGTATTGCTTGGCTTGTGTAGCCTCCTCCTGGTCGTCGAGCCACTGGGTGCGTTAATTATAGCAAGTGTGTTAGGCATCGCTTCCTGGGGGTCCCATCTTCTCACCCGTGGACACATCGCACGCTGGGGCGAGGCGCGCCAGCATCATGAAGGCCTGCGCATTCAACATCTACAACAGGGCCTGGGTGGCGCCAAGGATGTGAAACTGCTCGGGCGTGAAGCCGAGTTTCTGGAGCAATACCGCGTGCACAGTGTCAAGAGTGCTCGTGCCGGGCAGCTACAGTCGACCCTCCAGCAACTGCCGCGCTTGTGGCTGGAGTTGCTGGCGGTCAGTGGCCTTGCCATACTAGTGTTCAGCATGTTGGCGCAGGGCCGTGCGCTCGACGCCGTGCTGCCCACGTTGGGCCTGTTCGCCGCCGCTGCCTTTCGCCTCATACCCTCGGTCAATCGGGCTTTGGTCGCGGTGCAATCGCTACGCTTCGGCCTGCCGGTGGTTGATATCCTGCACAGGGAGCTCAAGCTCGCCGCTCCGGAAGTAGCCGTCGATGCCAGCCCCATCACGGCTTTCCGTGCAGGGCTGGAACTGAGTCAGGTCACCTATGTCTACCCAGGCGCAGCGGAACCCGCAATCAAAACCCTCTCGCTGGTCATCAAGCGTGGCGAATCGATCGGTTTTATCGGCGCTAGCGGCGCCGGCAAGAGCACGCTAGTGGATATAATCCTCGGGCTGCTCACTCCAGAAAGCGGTACAGTAAAAGTTGATGGCATCGACGTCCAGACCCGCTTACGCGGCTGGCAGGACCAGATCGGCTATGTGCCGCAATCCATCTTTCTCACGGATGATACCCTGCGCCGTAATGTTGCGTTTGGCCTGCCGAATGAGCAGATCGACGAAGCTGCCGTCTGGCGTGCCATCCATTCCGCTCAGCTGGAACAGTTCGTCAACGATCAACCACAAGGACTCGACACCCTGGTCGGTGAGCGCGGGGTTCGCCTTTCCGGTGGCCAGCGCCAGCGCATCGGCATTGCCCGTGCGCTCTACCACGATCCGCCGGTATTAGTGCTGGACGAAGCCACCAGTGCACTCGACCCTGCTACCGAACGCGGGGTGATGCAGGCCGTAATGGCATTGCAAGGTAGCAAGACCATATTGGTCGTTGCCCACCGGCTGTCTACCGTCGAACACTGCAATCGGTTGTATCGGTTGGAGCCCGGGGGATTGTCGGAAGAAGGGCAGGCCCTACATGACATGGTTCGCCGGCAACGGGAATCGATATCGCGGGATCAGCAATGACAACGAATGTTGATGTCATCGTTATCGGCGGTGGTATCCTTGGTCTGGCCACCGCACTGCGTGTCTTGCAATCGCGGCCGACCACTCGGTTGATACTCATCGAGAAAGAGTCGAGCCTGGCGCAGCACCAGACCGGGCACAACAGTGGGGTCATGCACTCGGGGCTGTATTATCTCCCGGGATCGCTGAAGGCCATCAATTGCCGAACAGGATATGACCAACTGCTTGCATTTTGCCGGCAGGAGGGGGTGCCGTATGAGATATGCGGGAAGATCGTGGTCGCAACATCAACAGTGGAAGTGTCCAGATTGGAAGAGCTTCATCGCCGGGGTGTCGCAAACGGACTCGAAGGGCTAAGATTTTTACAGCCGGCTGAGATTCGTGAAATTGAACCCCACTGCAGCGGCATTCGCGGGCTCTTTGTGCCGCAGACAGGGATCGTAGATTACGCTGTCGTCGCCAAAAAGTATGCGGAAAAGATAGCTGGGATGGGTGCGGAAATTGCCCTTGGCGAGCGTATTCTGGATGTTCGACGTCGGGGCCATCAGGTCGAGGTGATGAGTGAATCGCGCACGTGCTTTGCGCAGGCCGCCGTTGTCTGCGCTGGTTTGCAATCGGATCGTCTGGCGCGGATGACTGAACCAGAGTTGCCGCTGCGCATCTTGCCGTTCCGTGGCGAGTACTACAAGCTCAAGCAATCCGCCCCTCACTTTGTGAAACACCTGATCTATCCGGTACCTGACCCGGCTTTTCCGTTTCTTGGTGTGCATTTTACCCGTATGATCGGCGGCGGTGTGGAGTGCGGCCCCAATGCGGTCTTTGCTTTCGGGCGGGAAGCCTATGGCAAAACAGACTTCAACCTGCGCGACACCTGGGAAGCGCTCTCCTGGCCTGGGTTCCGCAAAGTAGCGGGCAAATATTGGCGAACCGGACTGGGGGAATTCCACCGATCAATCAGTAAGAATGCGTTTGTGCGCGCCTTGCAAAAACTTATTCCCGAGATACAGGCAGATCATCTTGAGCCGGGTGGTGCTGGTATTCGGGCTCAAGCGTGCGACCGGGAGGGCCGCCTCCTCGACGATTTCGATATTCGCATCAGTGGCAACGTCATCCAGGTGTGCAACGCGCCCTCACCGGCTGCGACCGCGTCTTTGGCCATCGGTCAGACGTTGGCGGGAAAAGTATTGTCCCTCTGGCGCTAAGTGGCCTTGCCCAGCCACCAGCTATCCCAGTCCGCCTTGAAAAGCAACACCCCGATTTAGTCCATGAAGGAATGGTACAATTCTCATCCGCGCTTGTTTTCTAAGCGTCCCTATGATCGTCCGGGATGCGACAATTAAGAAGAGTCGGTGCTGACGTCAGCGTGTGAATCGCGGTTTTTAGCCTACGAGGAATGATGAATTTGAAGAAAGCGCTCATCACGGGTATCACCGGTCAAGACGGCTCATACCTTGCGGAGTTCCTGCTCGCGAAAGGCTATGTTGTCCATGGCATCAAGCGCCGCACATCGCTGTTTAACACCGGACGCATCGATCATCTATACCAGGACCCGCATGAGCCAAATGTTCGCCTCTTTCTTCACCACGGAGATCTTACCGATTCTTCGAACTTGATCCGTATCGTTCAGCAGGTGCAGCCGGATGAAATCTATAATCTTGCTGCCCAAAGCCACGTACAGGTCTCATTCGAAGAACCCGAATACACCGCAGATTCAGATGCGTTGGGGGCGTTGAGGCTTTTGGAAGCGATCCGCATCCTTGGCCTCGAAAAGAAAACCCGCTTCTATCAAGCGTCTACTTCAGAACTCTATGGTTTGGTGCAGGAAACTCCGCAGAAGGAAACCACACCGTTCTACCCGCGCAGCCCTTATGCCGTGGCCAAGCTCTATGCCTACTGGATCACCGTCAACTACCGAGAAGCCTATGGCATCTACGCCTGCAACGGGATTCTCTTCAACCACGAATCCCCCGTGCGCGGCGAAACCTTCGTCACCCGCAAGATCACCCGCGCTCTAGCAAGGATCAAATTAGGTCTTCAGGATTGTCTGTACCTGGGCAACCTCGACGCCAAGCGTGACTGGGGTCACGCCAAGGACTACGTCGAAGTACAGTGGCTGATGCTTCAGCAGGAGCAGCCAGAAGACTTTGTAATCGCCACTGGGCAGCAGTACAGCGTGCGCGACTTCGTCAACGCGGCCGCCAAAGAACTCGGCATCGAGATTCGCTGGGAAGGGCAGGGCGTCAACGAGGTTGGCTATCAAGGCACAAAACGCGTCGTCAGCGTCGACCCCCGCTACTTCCGTCCCACCGAAGTCATATCCCTATTGGGCGACTCCACCAAAGCAAGAGAAAAACTTGGCTGGACGGCGAAAACTAAATTCGACGAACTCGTCAGTGAAATGGTCCGTGAAGACCTCAAGGCCGCCGAACGTGACGAACTGATCAAGCACCACGGTTACAAGGCCATGGAGTATTACGAGTGACACAAACAACCCCTGCTCAACGCACCCAACCCATCACTCAACTCTTAAGCCGTCTCTGGCACTACATCAGCCCGCAGCGGCGTGTGCAGCTTGGGCTGTTGCTCGCTTTGATGATCCTTACCTCGTTTGCTGAAATTCTCAGCATTGGGGCGGTCCTGCCATTTCTTAGCGTGCTGACCGGGCCGGGGCGCATTTTTAAGCATCCAGCCGCCCAGCCTTTAGTCCAAGTCCTGGGGGTCACAGAGCCAGGACAACTCCTACTCCCTCTGACCATCATTTTTGGCCTAACGGCCATTACGGCGGGCGCGATGCGCTTGTTACTGATCTGGGCCAACACTCGCTTTTCCTTTGCGACTGGGGTTGATCTCAGCTTCAACATCTATCGCCGCACGCTTTATCAACCCTACCTGGTTCATATCTCCCGCAACACCAGCGAGGTGATCAGCGGCGTCTTAGGTAAAGTTAACGTTGTCATCTACAGCGTTATCGATCCAGCCTTGAGCCTCCTCAGCGCTAGCGTCATGTTGATTGCCATCCTCATCGCCCTCTTGACTATTGACCCGACTATTGCACTGGCAGCCTTTTGCGGTTTTGGTATGATTTACGCTTTCATTATCAGGCTTACCCGTAACAGGTTGATGATCGCAAGTCGGATTATTGCCGACAACGCGACCCAACTCATGCAATCCCTGCAAGAAGGACTGGGGGGTATACGCGACGTCCTGATCGACGGAAGTCAAGCCACTTTTTGCCAGATCTACCGTGATGCCGACCGCTCTTTGCGCCGTGCCCAGGGAAGCAACCACTTTATCAGCCAAAGTCCACGTTCTGGGATGGAGAGCTTAGGCCTGCTCCTTATCGCTGCGTTGGCCTATATGCTCGCCCAGCAACCAGACGGCATCGCCAGAGCCATTCCTGTTCTCGGTGCGCTGGTGCTAGGTGCTCAGCGTTTGTTGCCTACATTACAGCAGGCGTATAGTGCATGGACAAGCATCCGGGGTGTGCAGAGTTCGTTGCAGGATACGCTTGAACTACTCGATCAACCGTTGCCCGGTTACGCCAACCAGCCCGCAGCCAAACCGCTGCCGTTCCGGCAACAAATCTGCTTGAATCGAGTTTCGTTTCGCTACAGCCCGCAAAGCCCGTGGGTGCTTCAAGGCCTAGACCTCGCCATTGCCAAAGGTAGTCGTGTTGGTTTCATTGGCACGACCGGGAGTGGCAAGAGTACGTTGCTTGACATTGTCATGGGTCTGCTGCAGCCTACACGGGGGACGCTCGAAATAGATGGCCAGCCCGTCACAGCGGGTAACCACCGCGCTTGGCAAGGCCATCTCGCGCATGTTCCACAATCCATATTTCTTGCAGACAGCACGATTGAAGAAAACATTGCCTTTGGGGTTCCCAAAGAGCAGATCAATCAAGAGCGTGTCAGGCTGGCAGCTAGTCAGGCGCAAATTGCTGACATCATCGAGACCTGGCCAAGGCAATACAAAACATTTGTGGGTGAACGCGGAATACGGCTATCCGGTGGCCAGCGCCAACGCATCGGCATCGCCCGCGCGCTCTACAAGCAAGCCGATGTCATTATCTTCGACGAAGCCACTAGCGCGCTCGACGACGAGACTGAACAATCCGTTATGCAAGCTATTGAAGGCCTCAGCAAAGACCTCACCATCCTAATCATCGCCCATCGCCTGACCACTCTGAAAAACGCCACGAAGATAGTGGAGCTGGGGGATGGCGAAATTAAGCGAACCTGCAGCTATCAAGACATCGTGATGCAGTCGGTATAAGAGCGGGTCTCGGAATATTGGACTGTGAAATGAGTGATAGTCTTGCTTCGAGAATCGGTAGCTGAATCGGTCCTGAACGGGTGTAAGTGCAAAATGAGACGCAAGCGGCAGAGCCATTTGCCTGGACTCAAGACACAAGTTGCGTTGGCTGCACTAAAGAGAGATAAGTCCTTCGCCGAGTTAGCGCAGCAATCCGACATCCATCCGGCCCAGATCGCCGACTAAAAAGTGGGCCTACTGGAGCGGGCGGTTCAGATTCTCGACGGTGGCGACAAGGCTGGTATCGAAGTGGAAGGAGAAGTCTTTTTCTCTCAAGGCACTACGGTCCCGCAACTTGGGAAAGGATCCACTTAGTTATGAAACTTGCAATCATACCAGCGCGTGGAGGCAGCAAGAGAATTCCACGCAAAAACATTAAAGACTTCTGCGGTAAGCCTATGATTGCATGGTCAATCGATGCGGCACGGAAATCTAATTTATTCGACCACATCATTGTTTCGACTGATGATGAAGAAATAGCGGAAATAGCTAGGAACTGTGGCGCAGAAACACCTTTCATGAGACCAGGAGAGTTGGCTGATGATCTGACACCGACGGTACCTGTCGTTGCGCATGCCGTCGAGACTTGTATTGCTCTGGGATGGGTCGCAGACTACGCCTGTTGCATTTACCCATGCGCACCATTCCTGCAAGTAGGCGATTTGATTAAAGCCCTTGAGTTAGCGATTATTCGTAATGCAGATTTTGTTTATCCGGTTACAGAATATATGCACCCAGTGCAGCGTGCAATGCGACAACTGCCGGATGGAGCAATGCGTTTCTTTTATCCGCACTTCGAGCTAACTCGAACTCAAGATTTGGAAAAATCTTACCATGATGCTGGGCAGTTCTATTGGGGAAAGACGTCTGCTTGGTTGGAGAAAAAACGAATGCACACCGCCGGAATAGGCATTCGTATACCAAACTGGAGAGTCGTGGATATTGATTCAGAAGATGACTGGATTTGTGCGACAAGAAACTTTAAGGCATTAAATAACAGTAACCTCGAAATGCTTAAATAGTGGATGCAATGATGAATTTGATTACTGGCGCCACCGGCCTGCTTGGTTCGACTTTAGTTCCGTGGCTTAAGGAGCATGGCAAGACAGTCGTTACTCAGGCACGATCAGCCAATGCAGATATTGTAGCTGATCTGGCTAATAAGGACGAAGCATTTGCACTACTCGATAGGGTTCGGCCAAGTGTTATTATTAACCTTGTCGGTTTCACAAGCGTAGAGCTTTGTCAAGAGCAGCCAAATGCAGCATATTTGGCCAATACGCGGACCGTCGAGAATCTAGCGCATTGGATATTGAAAGCCGGAGCAACCTGCCACCTTGTTCAAATTTCTACCGATCAAGTCTATGACGGGGTGGGAGTTCATACGGAAGACCAGGTTACATTGACAAATAACTACGCGTTCTCAAAGTACGCTGGCGAGTTGGCCGCAACCCTAGTGCCAAGTACGATTCTTCGAACTAACTTTATCGGACGCAGTAAAGCACCACATCGTGAAAGCCTTACAGACTGGGTCTATACATCCCTGATAAGCGGCAAGCACATTCAAGTATTGACTGATGTGCTCTTTGCTCCACTATCGATGACTACGCTAGCTGAGATGATCCAACTGGTTACTGAGAGAAAGCCCGTAGGTATTTTTAATCTTGGATCAAACAACGGAATGAGTAAAGCCGATTTTGACTTTGCTTTCGCCGAGTGCTTAAAGCTTCCAACCAGCACCATGTCGCCCATCGACACCAGCCAAGCAACATTCTTGAAGGCTTATCGTCCGAAGGACATGCGGATGGATTGTTCAAAGTTTGAAAGTACTCTTGGTGTCAAGCTTCCAGCTTTAGCAGATCAAATCAAAAGTGTTGCGAAGGAATACAATGAAATCGCCTGATCAAATTCTTGATATTCAAGGAAGAAAAATAGGTCGCGACTACCCGACCTATTTCATCGCAGATATCGCCGCCAATCATGATGGTGATTTGGAGCGGGCCAAGGATTTGATCTATTTGGCAGCAGAGGCGGGAGCTAACGCTGCCAAGTTTCAACATTTTAAGGCAGAAACGATCGTCAGTGATCGAGGGTTCAGAACCTTAGGCGGTCAGCAATCCCACCAAGCAAGTTGGAAAAAGTCTGTATTTGAGGTCTACAAGGACGCTAGTGTCAGTTTAGATTGGACGGTATCTCTAAAAGATACCTGCGATAAAGCCGGCATCCCATTTTTCACAACACCTTATGCGTTAGATATTGTGGATATCATGGATGAGTTTGTGCCGGCTTATAAAATTGGCTCTGGAGATATTACTTGGCTGGAAATGATCGAAAAAATAGCGCAGAAGCAAAAGCCTTACATTATTGCGACGGGCGCATCAACAACAGATGAAGTTCACCGGGCAGTCAATGCGGCTCTTTCTATTAATCCAATGCTTGCGTTACTGCAGTGCAATACGAACTACACGGCTAGTCTTGAGAATTTCAAATACATTCAATTAAATGTTCTCAAGACATATAGAAATATGTATCCGAATTTAATATTAGGGCTAAGTGACCACACTCCTGGGCATGCAACCGTACTTGGTGCCGTCACGCTAGGTGCGCGAATGATCGAGAAGCACTTTACTGATAATATAAGTCGGGTTGGACCAGATCATGCATTCTCTATGGATCCAGGAACTTGGCGTGAGATGGTAAATCGGACACGGGAACTCGAAGCCGCGTTGGGTACAGGTGTAAAGAGAGTCGAAGCCAATGAAGCTGAAACTGTTGTCCTGCAGCGGCGATCATTGCGGGCAACTGCATCGTTTCAACGAGGGCATTTGATCAAGCCGGATGACTTTGTCCCACTAAGGCCGTGCCCTAGGGATGCATTGCAACCGTATGATATGCAAAAAACCATTAGCAAGTCTCTGAGAAGAGATATCTCCGAAGGGGATTATTTAAGAGTCGGCGACATTGAATAAGCAGGAGTCTTAGAAATGGACGTTTCAGTAGTAATTACGGCATATAACTATGCTGCCTATCTCGAGGAGTGCATCACATCTTGTTTGTCTCAGGACGAGTCAGCTTTGGAACATGAGGTAATAGTAGTTGATGATGGAAGTACAGATGAAACGCCCCATATCTTGGAGAATTTAAATAATCCAAGATTAAGGAAGTTCCGAATAGAGAATTCTGGAATAGAGCGAGCCTCTAACTTTGGTTTCCAAAATGTGCGCGGTAGATATATCGTGAGAGTTGATGCCGACGATAAACTACTGTCAGGTTATCTTCGTTATATGCAACCTCATCTGACTGATGAATTTGGCTTCTTTTATTCTGACTATATGGTCATAAACGCAGAGGGCAAAGTTATCGAAGAAACAATTTTACCGGATTTCGATACAGTCGAAATCCGCCAACGTGGTGATTTCCTTGCCACAGGAACTCTTTACTCCGCAAAACTATTGAACACCTTTGGTTACTACTCCACGGCGATTAACAATAGCGGCTTAGAAAATTATGAACTGATTCTTCGCCTCATAAAAGCTGGGATTGCAGGAAAACACATCTCTAATCGATTGTTTTGTTATCGACGGCATTCATTAAATATATCTATTTCAAAAAATGAACAAATTGTCAGAAATGGGGAGTCCCTATTTTCGCGGATGGGTCTCGGTTCATACGTAACCAACGAATACCATCCCTATAATCCAAGAAAAACCGTACGATGAAACGAGCGCTTATTATAGCTGCCCACCCGGATGACGAAATTCTTGGATGTGGAGGCCTGATGGCAAAATACCAACCCCGGGGTGTGGACTTTAAGGTGGTCCTTATAGGTGAGGGGTCCACGTGCAGATTTCAGGACCCTTTTTGTGAGGAAGGTATCGCTGCTGTTCAACAACGAAATACATTTGCCGTTAAGGCAATCAATCGGCTTAACATCGAAGATGTTGAGTTCCACAACTTACCGTGTGGGAGGCTGGACCAAGTGCCGATAATTTCAATAAATAAGATTATTGAAGAGGCAATAGCCAGTTTTTGCCCAGACACGGTATTTACACATTCGTCCTTTGATGCGAATAGCGACCACAAGATTGTATTTAACTCGACAATTATGGCGACGCGACCTGGGGCAAAGAACCACGTTGCTAAACTGATGTCCTACGAAGTTCTTTCTACAAGTGAATGGGCTTATTTGAATACATTTATGCCAAATTATTTTGAGGAACTTACTGAAGACGAGTTAAGCCTAAAGTGGCAGGCTCTTGCGGTATATGAATCAGAAATAAAGAGTTATCCGTTTCCGAGGTCAAGGGAGGGGATGCGAGCTTTGGCAATGATGAGAGGAATGCAGTCTGGTTTTGAATATGCTGAAGCATTTCAGTTAATTCGAGAGTTCAAGCGATGAGAATTGCATGCGTAGGATATAGAAGTTGGGCGTTAAAAATTTACGATCGCTTGGCAGAAAATACTGATCATGCTTACCTAATATTTAGATCTCGGGCGCAGTACAGAGAAGATGTATTAAGAGACTTTCGGCCTGATTTTGTTCTGTTTTATGGATGGAGTTGGTATGTTTCTGAGAAAATACTTCAAGACTACAAATGTCTTATGCTTCATCCCTCCCCGCTTCCAAGGTATCGAGGGGGGAGTCCAATACAGAATCAAATAATCGCGGGTGAGAAGAAATCAAGTGTATCTATTTTTTTAATGAATTCAGAAATAGATGCGGGGGATATAGTTGCGCAGGAAGATTTGAGCTTTGAAGGACGCCTTTCTGATATTTTCAATCGAATAGAAGATGCTGGTGCTCGGCTTACCCGCAGTATATTTGACTCTGGGCTTAACCCAGTACCTCAGGATCACGGGAAGGCGACATATTGCAAGCGTAGGAAACCTGAGGACAGCGAGATTACGATAGATGAGATGAAAAATAGTACGGCGGAGTATCTTTTTAATAAGATCCGTATGCTTGCCGACCCTTACCCAAATGCATTTATTCGTACAAAAGATGGGAAAAGGTTATTGGTTAAGGAGGCGGAAATTAAAGAGGATGAGTAGCTCCGTAAATATTAAAACCGAGAATGGCTATTAAAAAGAAATCTGGCGAACAGGGTAATAAAAACCGAAGTCGTGTGTCGAATTGCTATATATGGTGGGGTGGTATTTGTGGAAAATTTTTCCACTCAGTGGAAGCCTTTCTTTTTGCAATGCCCTCTACAGGGGGGGGCACCACCGAGGAAGCAAGATCAGAGCCAACTGCAAAGACTAAAGTAAGGGCAAGGCCTGGGCGGTCCCATCCAGTTGTCAGTGAATTCGAATGTGCAGCTTTAACTGGGTGGATCTGGATGGAATTGTACACCCTATTTCATCATGAACGTAACTCTAGTGCGGCCTAAAGTGAGCGAACAATGAACATTTGTATATGCACGACGCCGATACGACCTGTGCCGACAAATTTCCCCCCTCTAGGAAGCATGGCAATTATCCAGTCCCTGCAAGAAATTGGCGAACAGCCTACTTTCTACAATATCGACTATTTTCGATACCGCTCAGACCAGGTTGAGGCTTGGTTTAAAGAGCATCAATTTGACGTGGTGGGAATCAGTGCCGTTGTTTCTACAGCCTATGCCTATACGCAATGGCTTTCTTTATTGATTCGGCGGGTGTCGCCAAGAACTGTTATCGTCGTGGGCGGTAACCTAGCTGCGAGTGGTGAGATACTACTTAGAAAGTGCCAGGTAGATTTTTGTGTTTCCGGGGATGGCGAACTTGTGATCAAGGAATTCGTCAGCGCGCTTCGCCGGTATCGAAACGATAATATTAAAAGTGTTTTTGAAACTGTTAAAGGGATCTGTTTCCTCGACTCTGACGGACGATTTCGCTTTACGGGATTTGGACAGCGCCCCGAGGCGGAAGATATAGGTTTTCCCGATTATAGTCTGCTGGCTCGAGACGGCTCTCTACCTCATTTCATTTATGAGACGTTGCAACCTCGGGGACGTACCTATGCTGACGATCCGTCGTTACCGCAGCAACGTCCGGGCAAGACCGCACTGGTAATTTCGGCAAAGGGATGTGTCGCCAGGTGTACCTTCTGCCATCGTTGGGAGCAAGGTTATCGTGCACGTCCAACAGACAAGATCATAGCGTTCATAGGCGATTTGATCAGGTGCCACGGAGTTACCCACATTGATTTTGGCGATGAGAATTTTGGTGCGGATCGAAAACTTACACATGAATTGGTGTCCAGGATCGGAGAACTTGGCGTGACGTGGCAGGCTGCTGGTGTGCGGGTAAGGACGGTTAGGCCGGATGATTTGCTCCATTGGCGACGAAATGGCTGTGTGAACGCGTATTTCGGTATTGAGTCCGGTAGTCGGAAAATTCTCGAGATTATGGAGAAAAATGCGACTGTTGAGGAAAACATCAATGCTTTGAAATGGGTTTCCGATGCCAAGATTTCTACGATCGTTCAACTTATTGTCGGCATGCCCGGCGAAACAGATGACACAATAAAAGAGACGATCGAGTTTTTAAAGAGGGTCTCGGATTTCAGTCGAGACTGGTCAGATAAGTATCCGAGCGAGTTGATTAGCATCAATTATGCACAAGCTCTCCCTGGTACGCCGTTATACGAATGGGCACGCGAACATGGGTATATCGGGCAAACAATTGAGGAGGAGGAGGCGTACCTTCTACGAATCAGCGATACGGATGCGTACAAAGAGGATCACTTTATCAACTACACTGGGCTCCCACTACTGAAAGTATTGATGTGGCGTCCAATGATTCTTGCCGAGATTGATGCCTATCATGCCGTACAAAAAGGTTGGTGTACGCAAATGACAATTGCGGCGGTTCTTCGGTATTACCTTAGCTTCCTTTGGGTGAAAATAAGGGCAAGGTTGAACCCTTCGCTTGGGAACGAACGGTTCATGGAGGGAGCGCGAGTTGGTGCTGCTTCCCAGTCTGCCGGTGTTAAGGATTCAGGCTACTTCAATATTCATGCAAATCTGAAATTTGCACCGCTCTTGCTAAATAGGTTTACGCGCCAAGTATCATACGCTCTGATAGCAGTAGCAGTCGCTTTCTGGCGCGGCGGTTCCATTGGAAAAGCTATCCGACTCTTGGTCGAACACATTGTGTGGTCTGCGAAATGGCACCCTGCTCTCGTAGACTTGCCAACTCGCTCGTTGCGTAAATCAATTGCGCTCAAAGATGCCCCGCTTAAGAACACGGATGGGGATCCCATGATTCTGCTGCGATTGGGACGGTGACTGTTCACTATGAATGTTCCCAGGCGCACTGTTCCAAGAAAGGCGGAGTCAGGTCTAAAGGCTATCTGCATTTCAGTATGGAAAACAAAGGCTGCTGGCGCGACAACGTTTTCGTTGAGCGGCCCTGGAGGTCGATAAAGTACGACGGGATCTATTTACGTGCCTACAACACCGTCTGCGATGCATGGGCCGGCTCTGAAAGTACCGAATGCACTCAACCCCGCACGAATTCCGACCATGGCGGGGAGTTCCCCGACATAATGTACTTCGCAACATCGAATTGAAAGAAAATAGCCCGACCATGATCTGGGTTCCCAACCGTGCCATGCGTTCGGGTACTTCGCAAGTGACCCACGCGCAGCCCCGTGGATAATACTGCCACCGGCAGAGAGTTCACTTAAAAGCCAGGAAAATCTGTTCCAATGTTTGGGGCCACTTCTCCCAGGACTGTTGATCCGCAGGTCCCAGATTTGGAGCCTTGGGGGCCAATTCAATAATTCAATCCAAGTTGCTGTCGTTTGTCCGACTTGTTCAGGCAGGCCGCGTGCTGCTTGCCGCCAGCGCATTCGCTTCAATCCCCTCTCGCGGGGTGGTCGCATCGCGAATCGACCTTGGTGACTATCTAAATTCGACTGTGCATGGGAGATGAAAACGTTTGAACAGGGGAATCACAATACACAATTTTCAGGAAGTGTTCTTCCGGATGGAGGAGACGGAAGAACTGTTTACTTTGCAGATGATGGATGGTACGTACTATTGGGACATAGTTAGAACTCAAGTGTTCCTCAGTTTGCACACGATGCACGGAGGACCGTTTGCCGATCCACCACCTTTACCCAGTCCATCGCTCAGAACTAAAGCGAAGGACATCGTCAAATGGTTCGTAAATCAGCGCACGCGCCATTACCTGGTCGCGCGTGCGCCGAAATACTTGTTCATTACCGGCCAGCGGATTCGACAGGGTCCCCGCCTCATCGACAATATATCCGATCACTTGTATGCCCTAGTGTCCGAGGACGCGATCGCCATAGAAATCATGAACAAGGCGGCGATTAGTTATCGCGATATGGTCTGTGGCTGGAAGACGAGAATCCCACCGGTGGCCATTCGCACAACGCATAGAGAAGAGGAACTGCAACAGATTGTCGCGACGGTTTCGGCTGTCGTGCTCAAGTATTTTGGCGTTTCAATCGATATCCATAGTCTTGTTCTCGAACCGATGGTGACCTTTAGAGAGAACAGAAGCCACTATCTGCAACTCTTTGCCCGTCACCGACCGAAAGCCATCGTGTGCATTAACAATGGAACACTTAAAGGATTATTCTCCGCTGCAAAAGAGATAAAAGTTCCGACACTGGAGCTTCAACACGGAGCATCATCTTCCAGAACTATACTATGGTCATACCCGCAATCCGTTCTAAGTTCCCACGCAGGATTGGCCTTGCCGACGGCCTACCTGACTTTTTCCGATTTCTGGAAGGACAACACACATTATCCGGTGAGATGGGCATGTTCGATTGGCAACGACTATTTCTATCAAGAGCCGATTGCTGGCGATGATGACGGCGTGTTGATCGTATCAAGCTACATGTATCACGAGTCGCTAATAAGCCTCACGCTGGAACTCGCAGCTCTTGTAGAAGGAAAAACAATCTACTATAAACTTCATCCGCATCAGTTTGATCAGAAGGCTGCGGTAGTTGATGCATGTAGCGGGAAAAGCAACATCGTAGTCGTGTCTGATGAGATGGAATTCCCCGAGCTCTTTAAGCGATGCAACTATGTCGTCGGCGTCCATTCGACGTCGTTGTATATTGCGCTGCAGGCCAGCAAGAAGGTATGCCTCTACAAACGATCTAATTATTTTTGGCACGATGATGTTTTTGCGTATGTGGAACTCTTTGACAGCGCTTCTGAGTTGCGGGATATTCTCGATGATCCTCCCGGCAAGTATTTCAATAATCTGGGTAGATCCCCCGTGTTCTTTCAGCCATGTGACGCCCAACGATTCCTGCAGGCACTCGATGATGTTGAGTCGTACGTTTAGTAAATAGCACCATCTACAACACCCTCAGGCCGCACACTGAATCGCCGTCACGGAAACAACGCTGGCCGGTTTTCGATACCATTTGAACAACAGTTTTTAGTCGAAGGCTCCTGAGTGTCTACGGAGGCGTGGGCGATTCAGTGTATGAAAAGTAAAACATTTCTGTGTGCAGTAGCTTTATTTATTCTAGTGGGGGAGAGTCTTTGCAAGAAACAGAAATTAACTCATTGCTTCTTAAGAGGCGCCCATCCGCATACGGGCGGATTGTTGAGCTAATCAAGCATCAGCACAGCCAGCGATGAAGGCTATGAATCTGTTCTGTTCTGTTCTCGTGTTGATCGACAGGCTCCTGTCGCGCTGCTACACGCTCGTCATGCGCAGCCAGTTCGCTGCATGGGGAGCGGGGTCTCGACTTGGTAGGGGCGCCAAGCTCGTCGAGCCACAGTTGATTCATGTCGATGGCGGTGTCGTATTCGGAGAGCAGGCGTGGCTTAACGCTAAGGATGATCGACGCGATGGCATGCCGACGCTGCGTATCGGTGACGGCACCTCCATCGGCCGTTTTGCACAGATCAACGCATGGCGCAGCGTGACCATAGGCCGTGATGTGCTGATTGCCGATCGTGTATTCATCAGCGATGCCGATCACAAATACGCCGACTCCGAAACGCCAATTTGCCTACAGGGCGATGCCTTCCTCGGTGCGGTGACTTTGTGCGACGGGTGCTGGATCGGTCTCGGGGCGGTAATTCTTCCGGGCGTCACAATTGGGCGCAACGCAGTCGTTGCTGCCAACGCCGTGGTGACTAATAACGTTCCTGACCGTGCTGTAGTTGGCGGCATACCAGCCAAGGTCATCAAGCAACTCTAAGCAAGGGTGAAAATGCTTACTCGAAGAATTTATCGGTTTCTTAGTCGATACAGTTCACTGCCTGATCGGATCAACAAAATCCAGGAAGCGCTGGGCCGCATTGAGCAACGCCAGTTGGCTCAGTGTGCCGATGCCAGGAACGCGGAGTTCAGAGTATTTTCACAATGGGGGGAGGATGGCATTATCCAGTACCTCCTCGCGCATATTCCTGTCGAGCGGCCGATCTTCGTCGAGTTCGGTGTCGAAAACTATACGGAGTCGAATACGCGGTTTCTGCTCACCAACAATCAGTGGGCCGGACTGGTCATTGATGGGAGCGCCGAGAACATTGACTATATCCGGAGAGATGCCATCTATTGGGCCACCAACCTCAAGGCCGTGCACTCTTTCATCACTAAAGACAACATCAACGATCTGCTGTCCAGCAACGGTATTGCGGGCGACATCGGACTGCTTTCGGTGGACATCGATGGCAATGACTATTGGGTCTGGCAAGCGATCGACACAATCTCGCCGCGCATCGTCATCTGTGAATACAGCAGCCAATTTGGTCCGACCGCAGAAGTGACTACGCCGTACGATGCCGCCTTCGTGCGAGACACGGCACACTTCTCCAAAATTTACTATGGGGCCTCGATTGCGGCACTGTGTTCCTTGGCGGCCCGCAAGGGGTATTCTCTGGTGGCATCAAATTCGGCTGGCAACAACGCCTTTTTCGTGCGCAACAACCTGATCGGATCGCTGCCGGTGCTGTCGCCGGCACAGGCGTATCGCCGCGCCCAGTTTCGCGAGTACCATGATGAGAGCGGTCAGTTGACCTTCGATGATTTCGAGACACGACTGCGCAAGATCAGCCATCTCCCGCTGCATGACGTGAAGACGAACGCGTTGGCCAAAATAGCAGACATTCCAGGCGTTTTTACGCCTAACATCGGCGACTGAACAATCGTGCAGAAAACTGTTCTGATTACCGGCGGCTTCGGCTTTCTTGGTCGAGCCACAGCCAAAGAGTTTAAGTCCCGAGGATGTCGTGTCATAGGTATTGGTCATGGACTTTGGACGGGCAATGAGGCACGTTCCTTTGGATTTGATGAGTGGCTGGCCGCTGATGTCGCAATGCCAAGTTTGCTAACAATTAGAGAACGTTTTGATATTATAGTGCACTGCGCCGGTACTGGATCAGTGCACTATGCTCAGACCAATCCACTTCAAGACTTCGGTAGGACGATTCAAAGTTCAGTCGAACTACTTGAATACATTCGCTTAAAGCAATCAGGCGCGCTGTTGATTTATCCGTCAAGCGCAGGCGTGTATGGAGCAAAGAATGATAATCCGATTAAAGAGTCGGATATTCTTAACCCCATATCTACTTATGGGTATCATAAAAAGATAGTGGAAGAGTTATGTGAGAACTATTCAAACAGCTATGGCTTACGAGTCGCGGTAATTAGATTTTTTTCTATTTATGGACCTAGGTTGACGAAACAACTGTTGTGGGACGCTTCGCTTAAATTGTCACTCGAAGAAACGGAAGCCATCTTCTGGGGCACCGGCGAGGAAACTAGAGATTGGATAAATATTGTTGATGCGACAAAACTCATTTTTAAGATTTCTGAATGTAATGATCAATTCTCTATTTTTAACGGAGCAAGTGGCAATAGAGTAACTGTCAAAGTCGTCCTTGAAATGCTGAGGGATGCGTTAGGGGGTGAGGCGACTGTACAATTTAATGGATTGGTAAGAGTTGGGGATCCGCTTTATTTTCATGCAGACGTCACAAAGCCGCGTAGTCTGGGTTGGGAACCAACGGTTTCGCTTGCTGAGGGTATCGTGCGGTATGTCGATTGGTTTAAGGCGTATCGTGGCAATTAAAGTGGCGTTTTGGTTCGACGCTCCAGCCGAGTATTCAGGTGGCTTGAATTATATCAGAAACCTTCTTTATGCGATTTCACTTGTCAATCACGATAGGATTTCGCCGTATGTTTTCTTTAGCAGTGATATCTCGGCAGACATAGAAGCTCAATTCTCTCGTTACGCAAGTGTAGTGAAAACTAAACTGCTACAACGTGGCACCGCGCCATGGTTTATTCGCACAGTATTATACAAGGTGTTTGGCTCGATGATTCTGGTCAACGCTTTGCTGAAGTCCTACGGTATTATCGTCGTGTCGCACGTCTGGTTCGTCTATAAAGGTCGTGTCCCGTTTCACATCATTGGCTGGATACCCGATTTTCAGTATCTCCATCTGCCCGAATTGTTTCCGACGCTCGATCCCGATGAGGAGACGAGACAGAATCAGCGGATCATTTCCCAGAGCGAGATTGTGATCCTCAGCAGCTATAATGCGCTCGAGGATTTCAAGCGAATCGCGGCACCGGAGACCCAGTCACGCGGTAAGGTGTTGCAGTTTGTCTCACAGCCTCGCAACTCGGAGTCGCCCCATATCACCGTGACGCGAGACGCCATCGAGCAAAAGTACGACTTTCGAGGGAATTTCTTTTTCCTGCCAAACCAATTCTGGGCGCACAAGAATCACATAGTCGTGCTGCAGGCAGTGAAGTTGTTAAAGCACAGAGGCATTAATGTTCTGGTGCTCTGTACCGGAAATGTAAAAGATTATCGCACCCGAAGCACAAATTACATTAATAGTATCTATGAGTTCATTGAGGCCAATGACTTGCAGGACAACGTGAAGATCCTCGGGCACATTGACTACAATGACGTCTTGTTTATGATGAAGAATTCGCTGGCCGTCCTGAACCCATCGCGCTTCGAGGGCTGGAGCTCCAGCGTCGAGGAGGCGAAGAGTATGGGAAAGTCTGTTATTCTTTCGCGCATCGGGGTGCATGTCGAGCAGAATCCACCGAACGGGCGATACTTCGATCCCGACGACGCGGTCGCTCTGTCGCACATTCTCGCGGAAGCCTGGTCGGCGCCCGCCGATGCGTCGCACGACGAGGCCGAGCAAATGGCGCGGGACGCACTACAAAAGCGCACCGTCGAGTTCGGCAAGGCCTATCTCGGTCTCCTCAACGGTGTCATGCAAAGGGCTGCGCTACGCCCTGATTCTGGCAGCGTCGGAGCCTGACATGAGGTCAGCGGATGCTCCATCTGTAATGGCGAGAAGCATTTACCTCGCAGCTACGGTCTATTCTCGATCGGCTGACCGACGATGATGAAGTGATCGTAGTTGACAACTGTTCCATCGATGGAACAGTCGAAACGGTGAAGCGGCTGGCTGATCATAGGGTCAGCGTTCATGTTCATCATCGAACAGGGGCGAGGTGTTTTTCTTTGGTCTGGCAATACCTCTGGCCAAGAATGATTTTCTGTTTTTGTTCGATCAGGTTGATATCTGGATATCAGTCCGCTACTCCCCTTATCCCATCCCGTTTTGGGATCGGTCTTAATCAGTAGCCGGTTGCCAATATGCCAAATCCACATAATTTCTGTGTTGGTTCATTATGAAAGCCGTCATCTTAGCCGGTGGTCTCGGAACCCGCATTTCCGAGGAAACCCATCTCAAACCAAAACCCATGATCGAGATCGGTGGCAAGCCGATCCTGTGGCATATCATGAAACTGTATTCCGCTCACTGCGTGAATGAATTCATCATTTGTTGCGGCTACAAGGGCTATCTTATCAAAGAGTATTTTGCCAACTATTTCCTGCACATGTCTGATGTCACTTTCGACATGGTGGATAACTGCATGGAAGTGCATCAGAGGAAGGCCGAGCCCTGGAAGGTGACATTGGTCGATACCGGTGAAGACACCCTGACTGGCGGACGTCTCAAACGTGTGGTCGATTATATCAAGAACGAAGAGGCCTTCTGCTTCACCTATGGCGATGGTGTCAGCAACGTAGACATTACGGCATCCGTAGAATTTCATCGAAGACACGGAAAATTGGCAACTGTCACGGCCGTGCAGCCTCCTGGCCGCTACGGCGCGTTGGAAAGATCTGGTGATCAGGTGACGGGCTTCGCTGAAAAGCCACGTGGCGACGGCGGACTTATCAATGGCGGTTTTTTTGTTCTTTCCCCGAAATGTCTTGAATTCATCGAGGGCGATCACAGCAGTTGGGAGGGGGAGCCGCTCCCCAGGCTTGCCAAAATGGGTGAGTTGGTGGCTTTTGAACACAATGGTTTCTGGCAGCCGATGGACACCCTGCGCGAAAAGAATCATCTTGAAGAGCTTTGGGCGTCTGGCAACGCGCCGTGGAAGATTTGGTAATGACGAGTACAGTCAATCCGATCCCGGACTTCTGGCGAGATAAGCGCGTTCTGCTTACCGGCCATACTGGCTTTAAAGGGTCTTGGTTGGCACTCTGGCTCGAACGGCTCGGCGCAAAAGTAACCGGTATCAGCCTGCTCCCGGCGACTAAGCCCAATCTCTTCGATCTGGCCAGCATCGAAACGATCACCACTAGCTATTTCTGCGATATCCGCAACCCAGCTGCGCTCGCCGCCCTGATTAATAACGCCCAACCGGAGATTGTTTTCCATCTGGCCGCGCAAGCGTTGGTGCGGGCCAGCTATCGTGAACCACTGGCTACCTTTGCCACCAATATTCAAGGCACCGCGAATGTGTTGGATGCGCTGCGCCTGCTGGATTCAGTCCGAACCGTCGTTGCCATTACCACCGACAAGGTTTACAAGAACCTCGAACAGCCGTTTCCCTACCGCGAAACCGATGCGCTAGGCGGCCACGATCCCTACAGCGCCAGCAAGGCGGCAGCGGAAATCGTCATCGCCAGTTACCGGGACTCCTACCTCGCCGAAAAAAAAGTCGCCGTTGCCTCGGCGCGGGCCGGCAACGTCATCGGCGGCGGTGACTGGTCCGAAGACCGCCTGATTCCAGACGCCATTCGCGCCTGGAATGCAAGCCAGCCACTACAGATTCGCTGCCCGCAAGCGATCCGCCCCTGGCAACATGTATTGGAACCCCTCTCCGGTTACATCAGGCTCGCCGAACAGCTCTGGCAACGACCGGCATTGGCCGGCGCCTACAACTTCGGCCCGGAAACCCATGAAGCGGCAACGGTGCGTGAGGTGGCGACGCTTGCTCGCAATGCCTACGGTAAAGGTGAGGTGTCCTGGGGCGATGCCAGCGAAGGCCCGCACGAAGCGGGTTGGCTGGCTCTTGAAGTCGCCAAGGCGCGAACTACACTCGGGGTTAAACCCCGCTGGTCCCTGGCCGAGGCCGTACAGCGCACAATGCATTGGTATCGTCAGGTGGATGACAGCGCCGATGTCCGGGCAGTATGCGAAGCGGACATTGCAGCCTATGAAGGGACCAACGAATCCGGCCACACATCATGAGCCGCTTCATCATCCTCGACACCCCTATGACCGATCTCAAGCTCGTCGAACGTCAACGCTTGGGGGATAGCCGCGGTTTTCTAGCACGATTATTCTGCGCTGGGGAACTAGCGGCTGCCGGTTGGGTGAAGCCTATAGCTCAGATCAGTCACACCTGCACCGCTAAACGCGGTACGGTGCGCGGCATGCACTTTCAATGCCCGCCGCATGCAGAAATGAAGCTGGTGAGCTGCATCCGGGGCGAAGTGTGGGATGTGGCGGTGGATGTGCGGGCCAACTCACCAAGCTTCTTGCGCTGGCACGGGGAACGCCTCTCGGCGGAAAATGGTCTGGCGATGCTGATCCCCGAAGGCTTTGCTCATGGTTTTCAGGCGCTTACTGACGATGTAGAACTGCTGTATTGCCATTCCGCCGCCCACAGCCCCAGTGCCGAAGCGGGACTGAATCCGCAGGATGCGCGCCTCGCCATCGCCTGGCCGTTGTCGATCACCGAACTCTCTGCCAGGGATGCCAGCCATCCGTTGGTTGAGGCTGGATTTGAAGGAGTACGCCTTTGAAATGCCGTTATTGCTCAACTCCGTTGGAGCACACTTTCCTTGATCTCGGTTTCGCTCCACCTTCGAACGCCTACCTAACCCGCGAAGACCTTGTCAAACCAGAAAAATACTACCCCCTGAAAATTAAGGTTTGCGATCAATGCTGGCTGGTGCAAACCGAGGATTACGCCCAGGCCGACGAACTGTTCAGCCCGGACTATGCCTACTTCTCCAGCACCTCTACCGGTTGGCTGACCCACGCGGCAAGCTATGCGGAAATGATGGTCCAGCGGTTGCAGCTTAATCACGACAGCCTGGTAATCGAAGTGGCTTCTAATGACGGCTATCTTCTCAAGAATTTCGTTGCTGCCGGCATTCCCTGCCTAGGCATCGAACCTACCGCCAGCACTGCGGCCACTGCCGAGCAGTTCGGTGTCCCCGTCTTGCGCGAGTTCTTTGGCGAGCAACTCGGCAAGCAACTCGCTGCCGCAGGCAAACAGGCCGATCTCATCGTCGGTAACAACGTATATGCCCATGTGCCGGATATTAACGACTTCACCCGCGGACTGAAAGCCGTTCTCAAAACCGGCGGAACGATCACCCTAGAATTCCCGCATTTCATGCGGTTGATTGAGCACACACAGTTCGATACCGTGTATCACGAGCACTTTTCTTATCTGTCGCTTTATACGGTTGAGCGAATCTTCACGGCTGCTAGCCTGCGCGTTTGCGATGTGGAAGAATTACCCACCCATGGTGGTAGCTTGCGAATTTATGGGTGTCAGGCCGAAGAGTCTCGTCAGGCTTCTCCCGCCGTTAGTGCGCTGCTGGCAGAGGAAGCGCGGCGTGGCCTGCGGACACTCGCCACATATCAACACTTTCAAGCCAAGGCAGATCAGGTCAAGGACGACTTCTTGGTTTTCCTGATCGAACAAAAACGTGCGGGTAAGAAAGTGGCTGCTTACGGCGCAGCCGCCAAGGGCAACACCCTGCTCAATTACGCTGGCGTCAAACCCGACCTGCTACCGTTTGTCTGTGATGCCGCCGCCGCCAAGCAAGGCAGGTTTATGCCGGGCAGCCACATTCCCATCCTGTCCCCGGCAGCGCTGATCGAACAGCGCCCAGACTACGTGGTCATCCTACCGTGGAACCTCAAGTCGGAGGTGACCCAACAGCTTGAATCCGTGCGCGCTTGGGGCGGGCAGTTTGTGACAGCGGTGCCTACCTTGGAGGTCGCTCCATGAAAGTGGCCGTGACTGGCACCCGTGGATTTGTGGGGCGCCACGTGCTGACCGAACTAGCCCGGTCGCAAGTTGAGATAGTCGCGACAGCTAGGTCCGCTACCCAGAACGATTGTCCAGTCATGAGCAACGTTCGGTGGGTGACTCTGGACATTGAACGGCCCCCCGAAAGATGCCTCGAAGCGCTCGGCGAGCCGGACGTGCTGATCCACCTCGCATGGGCTGGACTGCCCAACTACCGGTCCCTTCACCATTTCGAGACCGAACTGCCGCTCCATTACCGGTTCCTAGCCCGGCTCGTTCGCGAGGGCCTACCATCTCTGGTTACCGTCGGGACCTGCTTCGAATATGGGCTTCAATCCGGGCCGCTCGACGCGAACCTAGAAACGCGTCCGACTAATCCCTATGGGTTTGCGAAGGACGCGTTGCGCAAACAACTGCAGCATCTAAAAATGCTTCAGCCGTTCAACCTGACCTGGGCACGCCTTTTTTACATGTATGGAGAAGGACAGCCGGAAACATCGCTCTTTCCGATGCTGAAGAAGGTCGTCGCCGCTGGCCAGTCGGTCTTCAAGATGTCGGGCGGAGAGCAGCTTCGCGATTATCTTCCGGTCACCGAAGTCGCCAGACGACTGGTCGCCTTGGCTGTGGCTCCACACGATCTGGGTCCAGTCAACATCTGCTCTGGAACCCCGATTTCGGTCCGCCGTCTGGTTGAAGGTTGGATCAAAGAGTATGGGTGGAAGATCGAGCTCCAGTTGGGGCAGCTTCCGTATCCTGACTACGAGCCGATGGCCTTCTGGGGTGACGACGCCGGGGGCGAGCACTATCAGCCTGCAGACGGTCGTTGAAGGTGTGTCAGGCTTAGTTGATAATTGACGAAGCGGCTCCGGTGTGGTGCAGTGACCGTTGCTCAGACAACCACCACTTCCACACCAAGGAAAGGAGCCGCTTCATGAAAAGCGTAGTCCAGATTCAGCGACAAGGCAAGCTGAAAGACGTGAGGGCATCAATCGCAACCTCCGGATTGCTGGCCGAGGAGATCGAGACGAAGGTGGCGCTAATCCAAGCCCTGATTCCGCTGGGATTGCAGGCGGTCGGAGAGGCACTGGACGCCGAAGTGACCGCGTTGGCCGGCACCCGGTACTGCCGGACGGGCGGGCAAGCGGGCGTGGTCCGCTGGGGACAGCAACGTGGCTCGGTCTACTTGGCCGATCAGCAACGGCCCCTCCCCGTGCCTCGGGTGCGCGACCGAGCGGCGAACCGCGAAGTCTCCCTGACCACGTACGCACAACTCCAACGTCCACGGGCGGCCGATGCGGGCGTGTTCCGGAAGATCCTGGTGGGCCTGACCTGTCGGCAGTACGAAGCCTGTGCGGAGGCGGTCCCCCCCGCCTTTGGGCTGAGTGCCTCCAGCGTCTCCCGCCGCTTTATCCGGGCCAGCGCCCGCCANNGCTCGACGGCAAGACGTTTGCGCAGGATACCATGGTCAGTGCCTTGGGGATCACGCTGCAGGGGCAGAAGCAGATCCTGGGCTTCGTCCAGACGGCCACCGAGAACGAGCCGGTCTGTGCGGCATTCCTGCGGGCACTGGTGGCGCGTGGGTTGCGGGTGGAGCCCGGCTTGCTCTGCATCATCGACGGGGCCAAGGGGCTGCGCAAAGCGGTGCAGACGGTGTTCGGGACCCAGGCCCTCGTCCAGCGGTGGCAGTGGCACAAACGCGAGAACGTGGTGCGCTATCTTCCGAAGGGTCAGCAGGCGGCCTGGCGTCGGCGGCTGCAACAGGCCTACGAGCGCCCAACGTATGCCGAGGCCCGGACGGCTCTGGGCCAGCTGCGTCAGGAGTTGCGGGGCCTCAACGTCTCGGCCGTCGCCAGTCTGGATGAAGGCCTTGAGGAGACGTTGACCCTCCATCGCCTGGGGCTCTTTCCGACTCTGGGGGTCAGCCTCAAGACCACCAACTGCCTGGAATCCCTGAACGCGCAGCTCGGCCAGCTCACCGACAAGGTGGATCACTGGCGTACGTCGGACCAGAAACAGCGCGGGGTGGCCAGTGCGCTGGTCCTCATCGAGCCGCGCTTGCGGCGGATCAAAGGGTACCGCTATCTGCCGCTGTTGCGCGCGGCGCTGCAGACTGAGATCGGGAGGACGGAGAAGTCGAAGGGAGTCGCCGTAGCATGAACACGACATCGGAGCCGCTTCGGAATTTCAACTAAGAATGGGATTGACTGCGGTCGTTAGGCCAGTAGGGATAACGCTCTATGGGATATCGCCGCAGACATCCAAATTCTAAACGGCAGGGCAAGCTCACTGGAGCCGAACCCGTGCCCGTCCCTTGTCTAATCTTGGTTCACTGACGCTGTCGCCATGTCACCTACGCGAGCTATCTCTTTCATGCACGCTTCGCCCTTGGCCGCGCGTGGTTCCGTACACGACAGTCCTGGCGAACCGCGGGGGGTGCTCGGCTTCTTACTCCTCCTGTTCCTGCTCTCCTGCGTCTTCGACCCCGCGGACAGGGTGCTGAACCTCAAGGTCTGGCTATTCGTGCTGTGTTGGGTCTACACCTTGTTCGTATGTGCATCGTCGCGAACGCAGGTCGGCGTGTCGCTTGGCTTATGGATCTACACACAGTTGTTCATCCTGATTCCGGTGCTGTCAATTGCCTGGTTTTGGCTCACCAACGGAAGTGACCCCTTCGAAGGGTTTAGCATGCTGAAGGGCTATCTGCTGATTATGCTGGCGCCAATGCTGGTCCTCAACCGGATCAACCTGCTACCCCGACTCTGTGCTGTCCTTACCGTCCTAGCGGTTTTAGTCATCGGCTTATTCATCGCGATGCAACTGGTTCCGGAACTCTATGACGTGCTGTACGTGTTCGGCCCGAGCACAGGCATCATGTTCGTGGACAACCGTGATTATGGTTCGGGTACGGAACTACTGCAGGTGTACGTTGTGACTTCCCCGATGCTGGCCATCTCCATCGCTTACTACTTTAGTATAGCCCACTCGGCCCCACGGCCCAGCGCAAAGCGGCGGCTCCTTTGGGGGCTGGTCATGATCAACGTGCTTGGCATGCTGCTGGCCGGGACCCGAAACAATATCCTCGCCTCTCTTCTGCTGCCTGTAGTGCTCTCTTTTATCTATGTGAGAAACAAGACGATCGGTGCACTCTTCAGTCTGGCCCTCGTGGCCGTCATGACGTGGGTTTTTTTCGATGAGTTGAGAGTGTTTTTTGATCCGACGGAACACTCGAACAGTGCCAAGCTGGCGATGCTTTCGGATTACAGTAGAATTTTCTCTGACCCATTGTCTCTGATGTTTGGACAAGGCCTCGGTGCGTACCAACTCTGGGAGGGCAGGGGCTACGGTTATGTAACCGAGCTCACGTACCTGGAGCTAGTCAGAAACTTCGGTTTGCCCGGCGCCACGGTCATGCTTGGCTTGCTGCTGCTGCCAGTTGGGCATGCCTTCGCAGCGAATCGTTCGCACGGGGAGAAGTCGATAGCTCTTGGATTCGCGGCCTATCTCGTGATGTGCATCTCGAATCCCAATCTATTTTCTTCGATGGGAATTCTAATATTGAGCGTGATACTCGGGAATATCTTCCTCCCAAACGGCACCAAAAATAAATCGTCGATTCAGGCCACCCATGACTAAATTTAGCATCTTTCTGCCAGTACGCAATGGCTGGCCTTATGTTCAGGAATGCGTGGAGAGCATTCTGCGGCAAACCTATCCGCATTTTGAATTGAATGTTCTCGACAACCAGAGTTCCGATAGCACGATGCCTTGGTTGAAGAGCCTGGCCGACATCCGGGTACGCCTTTGGTCCTCGTCATCGGCACTTTCGATTGAGGACAGCTGGGCGCGAATCAAGGGTGTTGAGAAACACGAATTCATGACCCTGATTGGGCATGACGACACCTTGGATCCCGGTTTCCTTGCCGCCACCAAGGCCCTGATTGACCGCCATCCAGATGCCTCGCTCTATTGCACCGGCTCTCGCCTGATCAACTCCGATGGCAAGACGATCCGAAGTTGCCGCCCCGTACCCGATCGCGAAACCGCAGCACAGTACCTGGCCGCGAGGTTTAAATTCCAGCGCGATATCTTTGGTACCGGCTATGTGATGCGCTCTGCAGACTACGATCGCGTGGGCGGCATCCCCGGTTTCGAAAAGCTGTTCTTCGCCGACGACGCACTCTGGCTGTCGTTGCTGCTCGGGTCCTACAAGGCGTCGGACCCCGCCGAGCACTTCGCCGTGAGAATCCATCCCAAGAGCGAGTCGGCGTCGCTGCCGTCCGCCTGGTCCTCCATCCTGCGGGGACTGAACCAGTTCACGGAATTTCTACACCGCTTTATCGAGAACGATGAACCGTCTCGCACCGTTACGGTGGCTCTCGAACCCGCGTTTCTGCTTGCGTATCACCGCAATGCATACATCTACGCCTTGGTCGAAGCTTGTCAGGCTGGCCTGAAGATCGAGCCTGCGGTGCTTGAACGCATCGAGTCGTCGCTGGCAGCTTGCGCACCATCGGCAGCTGGCGACTTGCGAGGTTCCGCAAGGGTGGCGATCATCGAAGGCCTCAACGCATCGCCGATCAGAGTGCAGGTTCCCCGTCTCTGGAGGGCATACAATAAGTTGAAGACCGGGGCCCGATGAAGCGGCACAGGCGCTTCATCGGGCCCGCAGTCCAGCCGCGGAATCTCTCGGCTCGGAATAAGCCGTGAAGGTCTATTCTGTGATCGTCTGCTACCGGCCGGACGTGCCGCAGCTGCTCAAACTTTGCGAGAACTTGCTGGTCGACAGAGCGAAGGTCATTCTTGTCGACAACACCGATACCCCCTATCTCGCCGATCAGCAGCGACCCGCTGATTGTCAATTGATAACACTTGGACACAACACAGGCATTGCGCATGCCCAAAATGTCGGGATCGCCGCGGCCGTGACGGGGGGTGCCGATGTCATTGCGTTCATCGACCAGGATTCAAAAATTGAATCGGGGTTCCTGAGCGGCCTAGTCTCTGCGTTGAGCGTTGGAGTGCCGGATGTCGTTTCCCCGCTGCACATCGACGACACCAGCCATCTGGAGCTTCCCTCCGTGAGGGTGAACCGGTATGGAGTGCCAAGGGCGATTCATCGCGGCGACTCATCAGCCTCGTATCCTGTTGATGTTGTCATTTCATCAGGAACGGCTGCTACCAAGGAAGTATTCCAGGTGGCGGGAACTCTCGATGAGGGCTTGTTTATCGATTTTGTCGACACCGAATGGTGCCTGCGATGTCGCAGTAAACAGATACCCATCCGCATTGTCCCTTCGGCGGTGATGCATCAACGCATCGGTAGCAAGTCAATCAAATTTGGCATGACCACGGTCCTCGTTCACAGTCATGTCCGATGTTATTACCAGCTGAGGAATTGCTTCCACCTCTTCCGCAAGCGCCACATTCCCATTCTCTTTGCATTGAGGGAGATGATTTCTGTTTTCTTCAGTCGGGCTCTTCTTCTCCTGATAGTGGGTGATAAATTCACTTATACTAAAGCTTATTTATGCGCCTTGCGGGACGGTATGAAGGGTGTTACAGGAAGCAAGCCTAGATAAGGCCCTGCGCGCATCCCCCTAAAATTTCCCAATTCGGAGACATCAATATGATCCAACGCAAGTACCAAATTTGTACCAATTGCATTATGGACACGAGTGACTCGACGATCACATTCGATGAGCGTGGCTGGTGCGATTACTGTCGCAATTTCCACGAAAACATCCTTCCTAGCTGGCATCCGGGCGAGCGGGGTGTGCAGGAAATCATGCCCACGATCGAGAAAATTAAGAGGGAAGGCAAAGGGCGCGAACACGATTGCCTCATCGGCATCAGCGGCGGACTGGACAGCTCCTATGTGGCCTATGTCGCCAAGGAAAAGTTCGGCCTGCGTCCACTGATGTTCCATTGCGACACTGGATGGAACTCAGACTTGGGGGTCAGCAACATCCAGAAGATCATCGAGGGACTCGGTCTTGATCTGGTCACGGAGGTCGTCAACTGGGAGGAAATGAAGGACCTGCAACGGGCATTTTTCAAGTCCCAGGTTTCCTTCGTCGACACGCCCCAGGACCTGGCACTGTTCTCAGCGATCTACAATTTTGCAGCCAAGAACGGCTTCAAGTACGCCATCACTGGCGGGAACAACTCGACGGAATGCGTGCGCGAGTCGCTCGAGTGGACCTACTTTTCGACGGATATGCAGCAGGTTCGCGATATTCACAACCGGTTTGGCAGTCGGTCCCTTGATACCTTTCCGACGTGCGACATTCTGAAATACAAGTTCTACTATCGGTGGATAAAAGGGATCCGAGTTGTAAAGCTTCTTGATTATGTTCCCTATATCAAAAAAGATGCTATCAGAGAGCTGAAAGAAAAGTTCGGCTGGCAACCGTATCCGCAGAAGCACTACGAGTCGCGCTTCACGCGCTTCTACGAGTCGTATTGGACGCCAAATAAGTTCGCTTATGACAAGCGGCGTGCCTATATGTCAAGCGAGATCCTGACCGGACAGCTCACGCGCGAAGAGGCGCTGGCGCGCATCGCTAAGCCGGAACTCGACGAGAAGACCATGGCCCAGGAGTTTGAGTATGTGGCAACAAAGCTCGGCTGGACGGTGGCTGAATTTGAAGAGATTTTTAAGGGTGAGAACAAAACCTTCAAAGACTACAAAAACAAACTGCTTCTGCTTACCCTCGGCGCTAGGGTGTCCAACCTGCTGGGACTCGAGAACCGGATCTTTCGATGATCACAATTATCGATTACGGGCTCGGCAACGTGCGGGCCTTCTCGAATGTCTACAAGCGCCTTGATATCCCAGTGGCAGTGGCCAAGTGTGCCTCCGATCTTCAGGACGCGACCAAACTGATCCTGCCGGGTGTTGGGGCCTTCGACTACGCAATGGAACTACTGCAGCGGTCAGGTATGCGGGAGACGCTTGACGAACTGGTACTCTCGCGCGCCGTGCCTGTGCTCGGTGTGTGCGTAGGCATGCAGATTCTCGCGCCCACCAGCGAAGAGGGGCAGTTGCAAGGACTTGGCTGGATCGACGGGGATGTCTGTGAGTTCGATGCCGCGCGCTTCCAACCACGGATCCTCCTGCCGCACATGGGCTGGAACGACGTCAAGCCAGTCGAGCCCTCCTCGCTCTTTGCCGGACTTGAGAGCAATGCACGCTTCTATTTCCTTCATTCCTATTACTTCCGCTGCACGCGTAGGGAGAATGTTTTGGCCCAGGCTGAATATGGATCAACGTTCAGTTGCGCCGTACACTCGAAGAATATTTTTGGCGTGCAGTTCCACCCCGAGAAGAGCCATCATTTCGGCGCACGGCTGCTGAAGAACTTTGCCGAGTTATAGAGATGTTGCGACCAAGAATTATCCCCTGTCTTCTTGTGCGAGACAAAGGCCTAGTCAAGACCACGGAGTTCGGCGACCCGAAGTACGTCGGCGACCCAATCAACGCAGTCAAGATTTTCAACGAGAAAGAGGTCGATGAGTTGATGGTCCTAGATATTGACGCGACTGCGCGTGGCCAGGGACCTGACTACCGGATGATCGAGAACCTGGCAGCAGAATCCATGATGCCTTTGTGCTACGGTGGGGGCGTTAAGACTGTTGAGCAGGCGAAAACTATCATCGGCCTTGGGGTCGAGAAGGTCGCTATCAGCTCCGCAGCCATTGAGAACCCAAACCTGATTTCTCAGGTATCCAAGGCGCTCGGCAATCAAAGTGTTGTCGTGGTGATAGATGTCAAGGCGCGGCGACAGGGCGCGGGTTACGAGGTCTGGACACGCAATGGTCGTGTTAACACTGGCCGGTCGCCTGCCGAAGTTGCCGCGCATGTCGAGAAGCTCGGTGTCGGCGAGATCGTAGTCAACTCGATCGACAACGATGGACGGATGAAAGGCTACGATCTGGCCATGGTTAGCCAGGTCAGAGAGGCAGTCAACGTGCCCATCACGGTGCTTGGCGGTGCGGGCTCTCTCGAGGACATCGGGGATTTGATTCGAAACTTCGGCGTCATTGGCGCAGCGGCCGGAAGCCTGTTCGTATTCAAGGGTATCTACCGGGCTGTTTTGATCAACTATCCTAGTGCCGATGAGCGGGATCGCATAATCCGTGAGTGCCTGAGAGTGGCTTGATGCTCCCCCTGGCCAGAGGTGCATGCACCAGGTCCCCATGTATTTGTGTTTCGTTAGTTCCTCGACACCAAATCATGATTGCCCGTCGAAGTCACACTTTCTATAAGCCAGCTTGGCTGCGAACCCAGAGGGAGATTGCATCATGAACATCCTGGTGCTTGGCGCCACTGGAATGCTGGGCAACGCCGTGTTCCGTGTCCTGTCGGAAGCCATCGGCGTGCAGGTCTTCGGCACGATCCGTCGTACGGAGGCGCGGCGCTTTTTCGTTCCAGAACTCGCGTCCCGGCTCGTAGTCGTGGAGAACCTTGAGGCCCACGATCAACTGGAGAGATTGTTCGACACGGTGCACCCCCAGGTCCTCGTCAACTGCACCTCCCTGGGCAAACCAATGCCACAAGACCCAATGAAGTTGATCTCGACCCTCTCGCTGCTGCCGCACCGCCTGTCACTGCTATGCCGGCTCCGGGGTATGCGCTTGGTCCAGATCAGCTCCGATGGCGTGTTCTCAGGATCCCGTGGTGGATATACAGAAGATGACTACCCTGATGCGAGCGATGTCTATGGGATTGTGAAGCTGCTCGGCGAAATCAGCGAGCCTCACGCCATCACGCTACGGACATCGATCATCGGTCATGAACTGGAGGCAAAGACGGGGTTGATCGAGTGGTTTCTTTCGCAGCACAATCAATGTCAGTGCTACACGCGTGCGATCTTTTCCGGCTTTCCGACAGTGGCGCTTGCTCAGCTGATCAGGGACGTACTCCTGCCTCGGCCGGACTTGCATGGTGTCTATCACGTTGCGACGCAACCGATCTCAAAGTTCGATCTCCTTCGGCTAGTGGCGCAAAGGTACGGCAAGTCCATCGAGTTCGTGCTGGATGACAAGGTCGTCATTGACCGTTCCCTGTCGGCCGAGCGATTTGCAAAGGCGACAGGGTACGTTCCACCGGCGTGGCCCGAACTTATCGATTCAATGTATTTCCATAGGTATGGCTTGGAGAGGAAATGATGCTCAAAGACAAGGTTGTTGTAATTACAGGGGGAACGGGTTCTTTCGGGCGACACGTGTTGAAGCGTTTCCTCACCACGGATGTGCGCGAGATTCGCATCTTTAGTCGAGACGAGAAGAAGCAGGAGGAAATGCGCATTGAGATGAGCAACGGCAAGCTGAAGTTCTACATCGGAGATGTGCGAAGCTATGACAGTATCCACCAGGCGCTCAAGGGTGCGCACTACGTGTTCCACGCAGCAGCACTGAAGCAGGTGCCCTCCTGTGAGTTTTACCCGATCGAAGCTGTGCGGACGAACGTCCTCGGCGCCGAGAATGTGATGAGCGCCGCCGTGGCCAATAAGGTAGAGAAAGTCATCGTGCTGAGCACCGACAAAGCTGTCTACCCGATCAACGCGATGGGCCAGACCAAGGCCCTCATGGAAAAGGTCATGGTGGCCAAGGCCAGGATGCTGGATGCCGACGAGACGCTGCTGTGTGCGACGCGTTACGGCAACGTCATGGCATCGCGGGGTTCTGTCATTCCGTTGTTCGTTTCGCAAATCAAGGAGAGAAAACACCTGACCGTCACGGATCCGAACATGACCCGTTTTCTGATGTCGCTCGACGAATCGGTCGACTTGGTCATGCACGCCTTCGAGCATGGCAGGCAAGGAGACATCTTTGTGCAGAAGGCGCCCGCCTCGACGATTGCGGATCTTGTTCAGGCACTGAAGGAGATCTTCAACTGCGACAACCCTGTGCGCATCGTCGGTACACGCCATGGCGAAAAACTGTTCGAGTCACTCCTCTCCCGCGAGGAAATGGCGCGTGCAGAAGATGTGGAACGGTACTACCGCATCCCCGCAGATAACCGAGATCTGAACTACGCTATGTACTTCACCGACGGTCAAAAGCAGATTTCGATGCTCGACGATTACACGTCACACAACACAGAACGCTTGAACGTCGCACAGGTGAAGGAACTGCTACTAAAACTCGACTTCATCCAGCAGCACCTCCAAGGCCGCAACGTCTCTGCGGCAAGCTAAACAAGGAGATGCCCCTACCATGAAGGCTCAAGAAGTTCACATTCCCTGCTGTTCGTTCTGCGACAGCCGGTGGATGAGCGAGATAATGGATTTCGGAGAAGTCGCCCTCGCCGGTGGCTTTCTCAAGCCGGAGCAGTTCGACCGCGAATTGAAGTTTCCGCTGCGCCTGCATTTCTGCCACGACTGCTATGCGGTGCAGGTAATCGACAAGGTTTCGGCGGACGTCCTGTTTCATAACTACTTCTATTTCTCATCGTCGATTGGTACCCTGCGCGATCACTTCCGCAACTATGCCGCAGAGGTGACGTCGCGCTTCATCACCCCGGCGAGGGCAACGGTGCTCGAGTTTGGCTGCAACGACGGTGTCCTGCTTCGCCCTCTGGCGGAGCAGGGGATCCGCACCGTCGTTGGCGTTGACCCAGCGGCCAATGTTGTTGCCACCGTCGATGACCCGCGGGTGACCGTGGTCAACGATTTCTTCACGGAAAAAGTGGCAAGCGGCATTGTCGCCGAACACGGCAAGATCGACATGATCATGGCCAACAACGTATACGCTCATATTCCAGACATCCAGGGTACCACGCGAGCGGTCGCGCAGGCGCTGCATGACGATGGCGTGTTCGTGTTTGAGGTGCACTACTTGGACAAGGTGATCACTGAGATGCAGTACGACATGGTCTACCACGAGCACCTGTACTACTACTCGTTGCTCTCAGCCATGAAGCATTTCGAGCGGTACGGCATGATGGTCTTTGACATCAAGCCTACGCCCATCCATGCCGGCTCGATGCGGTTCTACGTCTGCAAGAAGGGGAGCAAGCACAGTTCGTCCGTGTCGTCGACCGTCAAGGTGCTGGAGGCCGAGGAGCGTGCGAAGGGCTTCGATCGCTATGACACTTTCCAACGTTTCTCGGATAGGGTCTCGGCGCATCGGACCGAATTGGTCGAGTTGCTGAACCGCCTGCGCAAGGGAGGGTACAAGATCGCAGGCTATGGCGCATCGGGCCGTGCTAACACGATGATTCAGTATTGCGGCCTCAGTCATGACCACCTCGACTACATGATCGACGATGCACCGGCGAAGGGAGGGTTCTACACACCGGGATCGCACTTTAAGATCCACCCAAGCGCCATCCTGGATCAGCCCGATCCGCCGGCCTACCTGTTGGTCTTTGCCTGGAGTTTCCTTGAAGAGATCCGCAAGAGGAATGCCAGCTACCTAGCTAAGGGTGGTCACATGATCCTTCCCCTGCCCAACGTGACCATCTTTCCCCCAGACCGGCCGTGATGGCAGCCGGTACCGCATTGTTTTTCACAAAGTTACCCGGAGGAACCGCATGAAAGTCATGTCGATTTTTGGAACCCGTCCTGAAATGATTAAAATGTGGGCGACGCTCAAGAAGCTTGATGAACTCAACTTCGAGCACGTGATGGTTCACACAGGACAGAATTTTACACCCGAGCTCAGAGATTTCTTTTTCACAGACCTGCGTCTGCGCAAGCCAGACTTCGAGCTGGGTATTGACACCTCCAGCTACGGCAAGGAGGTTGCCGACGTAATCCGTAAGTCAGACGAACTGATGGACAAAGTCAAACCGGACGCGCTACTAATCCTGGGCGACACCTTCAGCGGCTTGTCGGTGCTGCCGGCTGCCCATCGCGGCATCAAGATCTTCCACATGGAAGCCGGCTTGCGCGCCTGGGATCGGCGCATGCCCGAGCAGCGCAATCGTATTCTGATCGATCATATCAGCAATATCCTGCTGCCCTACAACCAGTACCACCGGGAGAACCTCATCCGCGAGGGCATTCACCCATCCAAGATCATCGTTACGGGCAACACGACGTTCGAGGCGATGCGCGCCTTCGCCCCGCAGATTGAGGCTAGCGACATCCTGAAGAGGTTGGGCGTAGAATCGAAGAGCTACATTCTTGTGACGGCACACCGTAGTGAGAATGTCGACAACCCGGAATGCCTCGATATCATCTTCAAGGCACTGGCGAAGCTGGCAGACCGTTATCAGCGTGAGATCATCTTTCCGATGCACCCTCGCACCAAGAGCAAGCTAAGTGCGATTAATGTCCCCGTACGGGTGCGGATTATGGCACCTCTGGGCTTCTACGATTTCAACCATCTGCTGAAGGAATCGTTCTGTGTGCTGTCCGATTCGGGGACTGCCGCTGAGGAGGGATTATTCTACAAGATCCCGAACGTCAGCCTGCGGATGGCCACCGAGCGCATGGAAACACTCGAGAGTGGCGCAACGATCGTTTCCGGGATGAGTGTAGACAACATTGTTGAGTCCGTGACCACCGCGGTAAGCCAGCCATGGAGCGCCCGCTACGAATTCGATGAAAATTTCTCGCCGTCTTCTGTGGTAGTCAACGCGCTCCGCACCCAGATTACTAACTTTTTCTGAACCGCTTCTTTCTCTACGGAGATGTCGCTTTTTCAAGAAATATGGGCAAATTGCGAGTCGCACTAATTTCCACTGACTACCCGCCCTTGCGCACGTCGGCGGCAGTTCAGATGCGGGATCTGGCGCAGGAAATGCTTCGACAAGGTCATAACCCCTTGATCATCGTTCCAGCGGTCGATCTTGAGTCCGCATGGACTATGGAGGTCAATGACAGTGTCCAAGTTCTGCGTCTGGCCGGACCGCGTACGCGGGACAATAGCTACCTCCGACGCACCGTGTCCGAGCTACTGCTTCCGTTTATAATGATGCGCAGTCTGCGCAAGAGCCCGTTTCGGGATACGCCGTGGGACCTGGTAGCCTGGTACTCGCCAACGATCTTCTTCGGGCCGCTGATCTGGCTTCTGAAGCGTGCGTCCGGTTGTCGCACCTACCTAATCCTGCGTGACATCTTCCCTGAGTGGGCGCTCGATCTAGGACTGCTCCGCAAGGGGCCGGCATACTGGTTCTTCAAGGCCATTGCCAACTTCCAGTATGCGATGGCGGACACCATCGGCGTTCAGACGCCATCGAACCTCGCCTATCTCACGGACTGGGCCAAGCGGCCTGGCCGGCACCTAGAGGTGCTGCAGAATTGGCAGACCCCGGCCCCCGACGTCGGTTCAAGCATCGCTGTGGAGAAAACGTCGCTAGCCGGCCGCAAGATCTTCGTTTACATCGGCAACATGGGGATAGCGCAGGGCATGGACATTTTCATCGACCTCGCGGAGAGCCTGGAACACCGCCACGATCTCGGCTTCCTTTTCGTCGGCCGTGGCTCGGAGGTGCTTCGCCTCAAAGCTATCGTTGCCGCGCGTTCGCTGACCAACACGCTGTTCTGCAACGAGGTCGACTCGCGGGAGATGCCAGGCTTGCTGGCCCAATGCCATGTTGGCCTACTCGCCCTAGATCCACGGCACAAGACCCACAACATCCCTGGCAAGTTCCTCACCTACCTTTTAGCTGGTTTGCCCGTACTCGCTAGGGTGAATGCTGGCACCGATCTGGCGCAACTGATAGACGATGAAGGCGTTGGCTGCGTTTATGTCGGAGAATCTGTGGATGCGTTGCGCCGATTTGCCGAGGAATTGTCCGATTCCTTCGCCAAGTACGAGGCGATGGCAGCTCGGGGACGCGCCCTAGCAGAGCGCATGTTCTCGCCGGCTACCGCGGTGAGACAAATTACTACAACGTCTTTTGAGAAGTTTGGCCAGTAGCGTATGGCGCCCCTGCAATGTAGAACAAGCGTGCAGATATTTGATCAACTAGAAATCCGTGATGTGCCAAGAAAGACATTTGTGCAGAAATTTTCGCGCAAGACCATTATGCGTGCGATGGCTGAGGAATTTCTTGGTTGTAGGCACCAGAGGACAATGGGTTGAGAGTCTTGGTCACCGGCGCGACCGGATTTGTGGGCACTGCGCTGGTTAAGCGGTTGAGGGATGCGGGGCGGTTTGTTGTGCGGGTCGCAGTTCGCCTCGAAGCGAGTAGTTTGCCACTTGAGGTTGAGCATGTTCTTATCGGTGATCTGACCACGGTCACTGTATGGCCGTCGGCTTTGGCTGGCGTGGGTGCGGTGGTGCATCTTGCCGCTCGGGTGCATGTGATGCGTGATTCAGCCATCGATCCGCTGGTGGAGTTTCGGCGTGTGAATGTGGAGGGTACGCTCAATCTGGCGAGACAGGCGGCAGCGGCAGGCGTAAGGCGGTTTATTTTTTTGAGTACGGTGAAGGTGAATGGGGAGGGGGTATCCCCCACCCGTAACTTCCAACCCCTCTCCCATAGGGAGAGGGGTGCCTATAAAGAGACCGACCTTCCGGGCCCGGAGGATGCTTACGGCATCAGCAAGCATGAGGCTGAGGTGGGATTGAGTGAGATCGCCGCCGAGACGGGCATGGAGGTCGTGATCATCCGCCCGCCGCTAGTGTATGGGCCTGGGGTGAAGGCAAATTTTCATGCGCTGTTGCGAGCGGTGGCACGTCGTATACCGCTGCCCTTCGGTGCCATCCACAATCGTCGCAGTCTGGTGGCGCTGGATAACCTGGTGGATCTGATTATCACTTGCATCAACCATCCAGCCGCGGCCAACCAGACTTTTCTGGTGAGTGATGGCGAGGATCTCTCCACCACCGAGCTGATCCGGCGCATGGCATGTGCCCTGGGCCGGTCGGCGCGGCTGATTCCGGTGCCGAGGATGGTGCTGATGGCGGGTGCGACGCTTCTGGGCAAGCGGGAGGTGGCGCAGCGCCTGTGCGGTTCGTTGCAGGTGGATATCACCAAGGCGCGCGAGGTGCTGGGCTGGACTCCGCCGGTGAGTGTGGACGAGGGGTTGCGGCGCACCGCGGAGCATTACTTGCAGCAACAATGAGAAAAATGAAAGCTGGGACAGTCCCCCCCTGCCTGAAAGTGGTCGGGCCCCTTTTCCCCGCCCGCCACCTAACGTACCGATGAAACGGGGCTGCATCCATTTGCAGAGCGGTGATGCCACGTTCAGTGCCGGCAACTTTGAAATCCATCTTTTGTCGGGGGCTGTAGATAGCCCATCATCTGTCCGCTTTTTGTAGCCCGTGATTTGTCCGGTTTAGGGTGCGCCCTCGCAGTGGCCACACATTTACTTGGCGAATCTGATCGCCACCTCATACCCCTTGCGTAAAAGCAGCCTGGACGAGTTGCCTCAGTTGTGAAGCCTTCTGTTAGGGGACATGAGCTTTGTCGCCCCACTGAACGAAAACTGACAAAATTGACATTGAGAGTGTTATATTTTATGAAATATCGGATAGAATGTCCGAATTTTCATATATAATGCTTGAATGATTTTACGAACACGCCATCTTGAGTTGCTAAAGCGGCAGCTTGTCAATTTCCCGGTGGTTGCTATTTTAGGCGCACGGCAAGTTGGCAAAACCACGCTTGCAAGGCAGTTGGAAAATGATTGGGATGGCCCGAAGCGTCATTTCGATCTGGAAGATCCTGATGATCAGGCGCGCCTTGCTGATCCAGCTTTTGTCTTGCGGGAATTGAAAGGTTTGGTGGTGCTGGACGAGATTCAGCTTCGCCCGGATTTTTTTCCGTTGCTGCGAGTGTTAGCGGATCGACCTGATATGCCTGCTCGCTTCTTGCTCCTTGGCAGCGCGGCTCCTGAATTATTGAAACATACCGCCGAGAGTCTGGCGGGCCGGGTCGTTTTCCACGAGCTGGACGGGTTGGCGTTGGATGAAATTGCGTCAGTTGCCACTGAGCCTGACTGGCTGGATACGCGTTGGCTGCGAGGTGGTTTCCCGCGTGCTTTGCTTGCGAATGATATGCAGCTTAGCCGGGAGTGGCGTGAGGCGTTCATCCGCACGTATCTTGAGCGCGATTTGCCGCAATTGGGTATTCATCTCCCAGCGCTGACGCTGCGCCGTTTCTGGACCATGCTGGCGCATTACCACGGGCAAACCTGGAATGGGAGTGAGTTGGCACGTGCGCTGGGGGTGAGTGACAAGACGGTGTCGCGCTATCTGGATATATTGGAGGGGACGTTCATGGCGTTTCGCCTGTTGCCCTGGCATGCGAACGTGGGCAAGCGCGAGGTCAAAGCACCCAAGGTATATGTGGCGGATACGGGCTTACTGCATAGTTTGCTGGGAATCGGCGAACGGGATGCTTTGCTGGCGCACCCGAAATGCGGTGCTTCGTGGGAAGGTTTTGTTTTGCGCGAGGTCATACGCCGGACTGGGGCAAAACGCGGTGAGGCATTTTTCTGGGGTGTGCATGGCGGTGCGGAGTTGGATTTGCTGATCCGTCAGGATGGCCGTCGCTTGGGGTTTGAAATCAAATTGACCAAGTCGCCTCAGGTGACGGCGTCGATGCGTTCGGCAAAAGAAACCTTGAGGCTGGATCATTTGTATGTGATGTGTCACGGTGAAGGAGATCCTTGGCTATTGGCGGAAGGGGTGGCTGCTGTTCCGGCGGCTTGTTTGGCTTCGGAGCGGTGGCTGCCGACCTGATGTTAATTGGGGTCAGACTCTCATGGCACTCGGTTAAGCCAAACGCCCATAAAATCATGACGATACATGTGCTCCGCTGCTGGGTGGCCCGGCCAACCAGCATGCAGGCAGCGGGAGGCAAGCGTTCTACATCCACGGCGAAGTGGAGTTGCCGAAGGAAAGCACAATTCCTATCCTTATGATTTAATGACTGTTATGGCTTAACCGAGTGCCATGACCGTCGGATAGTGATTGCATCAGCGTGCTTTTGCTGGTCTGGCGCGCACCGTTCAGCAGCACAACGGGCGTATCTGCCAGCGCCTCATGCAGTAAAGGAAGGATATGTCTTGTATACATGGGGCTACTATAACGGATGATTATCATCCGTTTGTCAACGCTAAGGAAACGCTGATTTATTCGGTCGTTTCAGCTTGACTGACTACTGGGGTGGAGGCCGCCATTCACCATAGGAGCACGGGCTGAGGGAGACGGCGGACTGGCATCTGCGAACACGGGCACCCAGGTTTTTCTGGGCCGGAAGTAGGATAATGAATTTGCTGATTGCAAGCGAGATAGGCTGCAGCTACACTGCCTTACATAATTCTTACTTTGTGGTGGGGTCACAATCTCATGAAAACGACAAAGTTATCCAGCAAAGGGCAGGTGATTCTGCCCAAGCATATTCGGGCGGCGCACAAGTGGCAGCCGGGAGTTGAGTTTTTGGTCGAAGATACACCGGAGGGTGTATTGCTGCGTCCTTTGAGGCCTTTTAAACCGTCGCGGCTGGAGGATGTCCTTGGCTGTGCCGGTTACACGGGGCCGGCACAGACGATCGAAGAAATGGATGCCGCCATCGCAGCAGGAATGAAGACTACCTATGATCGCGATTGATACCAATATCCTTGTCCGTCTGATTACACGTGATGACGATGTTCAAGCCAAGCGTGCGGCGGCGCTGTTCGAGCACGAGGAGATTTACGTAAGCAAGACCGTGCTGCTTGAGACCGAATGGGTGTTGCGTTTCAGTTACGAGTTGAATAGGCCGGTGATTCTCAATGCGCTGAAAAGCGCTGTTGGGCTGCCGCACGTTACGGTTGAGGATAGCCCTGCGGTTGCGGAGGCGTTGGAGTTCTTTGAGGCTGGAATGGATTTTGCCGATGCGCTGCATCTTGCTTCCAGTCGAAGTGCGGTACAGTTTGCCACTTTCGACGAGCGCCTGAAGAGGCGCGCGGATACAGCCGCGCCAGGTCGCCATGTGGTACTGGCATAAGCCTGGTTTTTGAATAGCTAATGAGGTTTCCCGCCTAATACCCTGAACGATACAAGCACCTACATGGTATGAAAGGCGCTCCCGCAGAAATGGAAGTAATGGGATATTTCGGTAAGCGGGCGCTGGATCTGATGCTCGTCACGATGGTACTGGCATTGGCATCCATACCGATGCTGCTGATCGGTGTGCTGGTGAAGTTGACTTCGCATGGGTCGGTTCTTTACTGGTCAGATCGTATCGGACGTGATAATCGTATTTTTCGTATGCCAAAGTTTCGCACCATGCGGGTGGAGGCTCCTGCAGTGGCCACACATTTATTGCCGGATCCGAGTGCGTGGCTCACCCCAATTGGAGGATTTTTGCGGAAAACCAGTCTTGATGAATTCCCCCAGCTCTGGAGTATTTTGAAAGGCGACATGAGTTTCGTCGGCCCCCGTCCGGCGCTCTTCAATCAAGACGATTTGGTTGCGCTCCGTACCCAGCATGGGGTTCACAAGTTGGTGCCCGGTTTGACCGGCTGGGCGCAGGTGAATGGGCGGGATGAGTTGCCGATTCCTGAAAAAGTAAAACTTGATGAGGAGTATCTGCAGCACCAGTCCTTTTTGCGCGATTTATTGATTCTCTGCCGCACCGTTGTCAACGTGCTCGCTCGTAAGGGCGTTTCTCACTGAGGCGCTCGTGCAACCCAAGCTCTTAGGCCTGCCTTGCTGCACTAAGGCAACTGATTGTCGGTGACGTAGGTATTCTGGTAGTCTTGGCTGACACATCACCGCCCTTCTCTGCAGGTTATAGGCGCTCTATTATTATAGAAGGACGATCGCGCATATGCTTTCTGGACCCGTGAAAACCCCATTGCTTGAATTTGTTCTTCAATATCGGCGAGTCCTTATCGTGCTCTTGCACATAGGATTGGTGGCGTTGTCCAATTATGTCGCCTTTCTTCTGCGATTTGAGGGGATCATTCTCGATCGAGAATGGGCGATGTTTCTTGCTGGGCTTCCGTGGCTTTTGGCCATCAGAGGAATTATCTTCCTGCCCTTGAAGCTGTATGAGGGATTGTGGCGGTACACGGGAATTTGGGATCTTCGCAACATCATCTTGGGGGTACTGGCCAGCACCTGTGTGTTTTTTGGTGTTGTACATGGTGGGTTAGGGCAGACGGAGTATCCCCGGTCGGTGTTCGTCATCGACTCATTGTTGTTGGTGATGTTTCTCGGGGGTGTGAGACTGTCCCGGCGAATCTACCGGGAGCTTGGCCACTCCGATCGCGAAAAAGGGATCCTGATTTATGGAGCCGGCGATGCGGGGGAGATGATCGTTCGGGATATCATCAACAATCCCTATTATGAGTATGAGCCGATAGGATTTCTCGACGATGATCCCAAAAAGTTTGGGCGGCGCATTCACGGTCTGAAAGTTCTGGGCGGTAGAGAAGTTCTCGCGCAGGTAATCAAGGACAAATCGCCTCATGCGGTGCTGGTTGCGATCCCGCGCGCTGAACCCGCGATGGTTCGAAAGCTTGTCCGGGTGCTCGAGCCCTTTAAAATCCCAATCATGACGTTGCCTAATTTGCGGGACGTGTTGGGCGGGAGAGTTGAAGTCAGTCAAATCAGAAATCTGTCCATCGAGGATTTATTAGAGCGGGCTCCGGTCGGATTGGATTCCAAGCCCATCGAGCATCTCGTCAAGGGAAAGCGGGTGTTGGTGACCGGTGCGGGCGGTTCGATTGGATCGGAACTCAGTCGCCAGATTGCGAGGCTTGATCCCTCGTCCCTCGTGTTGATCGATCGATATGAGAATGGTCTCTTTGCTGTGTCGACGGAACTCGTGAGGCGGTATGGGGAGTCGGTTATTCAGGCCGTGATTGGGGATGTGACCGATATCGCTCGGATGCAAAAGATTTTTGAGCACTATCGTCCCGAGATCGTCTTTCATGCCGCCGCTCATAAGCATGTGCCCTTAATGGAGGCAAGCCCGTGCGAAGCCATTAAGAATAATGTTCGTGGTACTCGTATTCTTGCCGAGCTGGCAGCCGAGTTCGACGTCCAACGGTTTATCCTGATTTCAACGGACAAGGCGGTGAATCCGACCAGTGTGATGGGTGCCACCAAGCGAGTGGCCGAGATGCTGACGCAAGTGATGAACCGGCGGGGAGCGACCATCTTCTCGGCCGTACGGTTTGGGAACGTACTAGGCAGCAATGGCAGTGTGGTGCCGCTGTTCCTCGATCAGATCAAGGCCGGAGGGCCGGTGACGGTGACGCATCCGGACATGCGTCGCTATTTTATGCTCATTCCGGAGGCAGTGCATTTGGTATTGCATGCGGCAGCGCTGGCCGAGGGGGGGGAAGTGTTTGTTCTAGAAATGGGCGAACAGATCAAGATCGTGGATATGGCGAGAAACCTGATCCGGCTCTCGGGGTTGGTGCCTGACGAGGATATTGCGATTCAGTTTACGGGTTGCCGACCGGGGGAGAAACTCTATGAGGAATTGGTGGGTATGGGTGAAGTGGTTGAGCCTTCTGAGGTGCCGAGAATACTCCGTGTCCGTACCAAACCGATGGAGAATAGCGAGTTCTATCACCGGATCATGCGTATGGAGCAGCTGGCTGATTCAGGGGAGGTGAAGCAAGCCGCTGATGAGTTAAAAGCGATCTTGTCTCCGTCCCTCACTCCCCTGGTGTCATCATGAATGGTGCTGGGGATCTGCATATTCGATCCTCCATAGGCGGTTTGGGCTTTGATGGTCACGCATGCTCAGGGGGATTCGATTCGTTGGCCTGCTCCATCCCATGGCCATCTCTACCGGGCAGATGAGCTGCCGGCATTGCTGTCACGATAGATCGGTCCATCGACAAGGAATGGCATCTCATGGAACCTCCCTTTCTCGCCGTGGGCTGTTTCTTCTCCTTCTTTTTTCTTTGGTGATGGGGCTTCCCCTGCCTGCGCTAGGGTCAGTCAATATTCCTCTCCATCATTGGAGCTATGAGGCGCTTGATCGGTTATCCGCACTCGGGCTGCTCGATCAGGCCATGATGACGGCTCGGCCGTATAGCCGCAAACAAGCCGCGCGTTATGTGGCGCGGGTGTTGGAGCGAATTCGATCAGACGAGATTCGGAAGGATGGCCGTGAGACGATTGCAGAACCTCTGCTCGATCGTTTGATGAGCGAGTACAAGCCGGAGTTGCTGGCCTTGGGGTCGTGGCCATCTCGTCAAGAGCCAGGCAGTCGTAGTATTCGGGTCGGTGGACGCCTGACGCTCGAAGCCGATTCGTTTTCAGTCGGCCACGGAGAGGTGCGTTTTCGAGAAAACCGAGGCGGCGAGTACTATGCCAACGGTCTTCAAGTTCAGACAGATATGCGGGGGTGGGTAGAGGTCACCGATGCCCTGGCATTCAGTGCCCAACCGAAGTACGTGAGCAATGCCCACGCGCTCGGGTTCGGCGCGACGGAAAATAATCACAACCTCTACATGCGGGAAATCAATGCCAAGGTGACGGTAGCAAACATCACTTTCCAGGCCGGTCGTAGTAGTTTGTGGTGGGGGCCTGGCTATCATGGGTCACTCTTGGTGACCGACCATGCTTTCCCTATGGATATGCTGCAGCTTGGCACCGAAGAAGCGTTCAAATTGCCCGGCTGGTTTCAACGCTTGGGACAGTGGAAGATCAATACGTTTCTTTCCCAATTGGAGCGAGATCGGGACTTCTCAAGAGCCAAGGTGTTTGGTGTGCGGCTGAGTTATCTTCCCACGACCTGGCTCGAGCTTGGCGTGACACGCTTGACCCAATTTGGAGGCCGAGGACGCGATCAATCGTTTCCCCAAGCGATCGTCGATGCCTACACGCGGCCAGCGAATGCCGGCGGGGCAGATGAGGTGAACGAGCAGGGAATGATCGATTTTAAGGCCACGGTTCCACGAGTACCGTATTTGGTTCCGTTCCCTGCAGGAATGCAGGGGTATGGTGAGTTGGGTACGGAAGATAAATGGTCGAAAATTCCTCTCCCGAGCCGCGCGGCGGTATTGGGCGGGATCTATATCCCTCAACTGTTCGAAGGCGACTCAATGGATCTGCGAATTGAATATGCTGATACAGATTTTACCAGGCGGAAAACGAGTGACCAGATTGCTCGGACCTGGTACAACAACGGCACCTATTCGAGTGGGATGCGCTATCGGGGGCTTCCGCTTGGTCATCACATGGGGACCGACGGCATCGATTTCTTCGTGCGCACCACCCGCTCTCTGACGGAGACCCTTCGAATGGGGACAAACTTGAACATCCAGGAACGGGATCGTGGTCAGCCCGTGCATGAGACAAAACGGGAAGCAGCCGTGGATTTGACCTGGTGGCTGTCGAGCCGGACAGAGTTGACGATCGGGTACGCGTATCAACGTCTGAAGAGCCCAGGACAAATTACGAGCATCACTCCCTATGGTGAGTCCTTTGCCAGCGGGGTCGCGGTTTCCAACCATCTCTTATGGACGAGCCTGGCGGTGGAATTTTGATGTACGTGACGCGGCACGCGTCTAACAGGATGCTGAAAAAGGCCGCCAGCCTTGTTCTCGCATCGCTCGGAGACTCCACGTACCGCCAGGGTACGCGTCGTTTCCTCGCTTGCTGCGGCCGCGCTGGACGGCCATTTTGAGCATCCCGTGAAGCAAGTTTCAGGTTCCATGTTCCATGTTTCAAGTTGTCGGAACCTGAGACCTGAAACATGAAACTCGAAGCAGTGACGATGGCTTGTTGAGCAAAAATCGAGTTCTTCAGCATCCTGCTACGGGCGTTGGTTTGGCCGAGCGGCTTGTGGCGCATGGGCTAGCGCACTATTGGCGCTGGAAAAAGGCGGCAATGTGTTGCTTAGGGGAGGGAATTGACTGATGGGATGTCTACGATGGAGGCGCATGGGTACGCTCACGGCAACGGTTTGGATTCGAGGGCTGATCTGGCTGCTCTGTCTATCGATTGTTGCCCCGCCATCAGTCCTGGCACAAGGTTTTGGAGGGGCGACCCCGCCGCAGTTGGGAGTGCCTGGAATGGGAGCGGCAGCGCCGGGGCAGGTAACTATGACGAATCCGACCGTATTGCAGCCTATCGCCATGACACAAGCGCCTTGTCCAGCTTTTTCGCTTTCACCGGTGGCGCCACTGACTGCGCAGTCCTCGCCTGAGGGAGTGGCAGGACAGCCTGGGAGCGGAGGAGGCCCACTCCCGCAGCCGTTGGGCTCGCAGGTCTCGCCCGGCTTTTCGTCAGGTCCTTCGTCGACTGGCGGACAGGGGGCTTCCGGTACTCAGCCGGGAAGATTCGGCCCGGTACCAGGATTCGGAAAAACACAGACTCCAGACATGATATCTGAAGTTTTTCATCGAGGGGCAGCACTTCCGAGCCATCCTGGGCTCTTAAGCCCGATTATTCAGCAACAGGATGAGGGACAGCAGACGGGGGTTACGGGACTCTTGACGATCGAACAAAACTTCTCCCGGTTTTTTATCTTGGAGGGTGTGACGGATCAGCTCAAGCAGTTTGGCTATAATTTCTTCGATGTGCAGTTTTCGGGGTTGCCGTCGGTCCTCGATGTGCCAGTCGGCCCTGACTACGTCTTGGGGCCGGACGATTCCCTGGCGGTTCATATCTGGAACGTCCCGGATCCGAACTTAAACCGAAGCTATATTGCCCCCATCGAGCGAGATGGCACGATGTTCATTCCGCAGGTCGGATCCATCCCGCTGGCCGGATCGACCTTCGGTCAAGCGACTCGTTTGATTCACGCCCGGCTCAGCGCCTTGTTGAAGCGGTTCGAATTGCATGTGTCGATGGCTCGGTTGAAGACGATGAAGGTCTATGTGGTCGGAGAAGTTATTCGGCCAGGCTCTTACGAGATCAGCTCTCTCGCGACGGCCTCGCATGCCCTTTATGCAGCCTGTGGACCGGCTAAGTCGGGATCGTTGAGGCATATCCGCGTCGTGCGAGACGGGAAGACCGTGTCGGAATTGGATTTTTACCGATTTTTCATTGACGGCGATCGAACCCATGATGTGAGGCTTCAGTCCGGCGACACGCTTGTCGTTCCGCTGATCGGTCCGGTTGCAGCGATCGGTGGACCAGTCAAACGCCAGGCGATTTACGAGTTAACAGACAAGACGACTTTAACCGAGCTGATTGAATTGGCCGGGGGGCTGTTACCCACGTCCGATCGCAGGCGATGTCAGATCTTTCGCGTGGAGGCGGGTCGGCAACGGGTGGTCTTAGATATTGACCTGAGCAACCTGATAGGGATAGGGATAGGGGCCGGGCTGATGCGGAGCAAGAGTGGCATGTCTGGCGCCGCGAATGTGGAGGCCGATCTTCTTGTGCAAGACGGCGATTTCATACGGCTGGTGTCTATTTCCACACAGATTGAAAATGCCGTGAGTCTTGCCGGCGCGGTGCGTAACCCGGGACCCTATGAATTCAAAGCCGGCATGCGCCTCAGGGATCTGCTGACGCCGGAGCGGATGCCGGTGGATTCCTACCTCGATCGTGCTGAGCTGGTCAGGACCGATCCTGTGACGTACGAAACCACCGTGACTCCGTTCAGCCCGAGGAAACTGTTCCAAGGTGTGACGGAGGAAAATATGGAGCTCCGTCGCCTCGACAAAGTCATGGTGGCCTCGCAGGTGAAGTCGCCACGAATGGCCACGGTGAGCGGAGAGGTGAGTCGTCCGGGGACGTACACTATTGAAGGGGGGGAGCGGTTGTCCTCGCTTCTCACTCGTGTCGGAGGATTCGCACCTCGGGCATTTCCACAAGGGATTGTCTTGGTGCGGGAGTCGGTCCGGCGTTCCCAGCAATCGGAACTGGAAAAGTTTGTTTCTTTGCAGAAGCAACGGCTGGTTGCGGAGGCGGCCGCCCTTGCAGCAGGGAATCCTACCCCCCAGGGGGCGATGGCAGGCGGGATGAGTCCGGAGCAGGCCGCGCTTCAGATGCAGGTGCAGGCATTGGATCAACTGGTTGCCCGTTTGCAACCAGGCAGGGTCGTTATCAAAATGGAATCGCTGGAACAATTGAAGGGGAATGTTGATGATATCGCGCTGGAGCAGGGGGATCAGATCACGGTCCCGCTGCGACCTCAGACCGTCAACGTTCTTGGGGCAGTGCGCAACCCAACCAGCGTCCTGCATCGTGTTGGTCTGCAGGTCGACGAGTATATTGAGCAATCCGGTGGGATGACGGCGTATGGCGATAAGCAAGGGGTTTATATTCTGCGTGCGAATGGCTCGACCGACACGGCGTATGCGCACTTCAAGGATGTTAGCGTTGGTGATACCATCGTGGTCCCCGAGCAGATCGAACCCAAAACGAAGGCCCTTCCGCTCTGGTCGTCCATCGCCACTATTCTGGGTAATGTGATGCTGGGCATCGCCGCCATTGCGGTCATCGGACGATAACGAGTCGGTTGCGTCTTTGACGAATCACGCTAGACGCAAATAACACGAACAACGCATAGACGCTATGGACGCTACAACCCAACAGGCGCAATCCCCGGACGATGAGGTCAGTCTGCTCAACTACTGTCGGGTGGTTTGGAAGCGCCGATGGATGATCGGTAGTCTGTTTGCGGCATCCGTCCTAACTGCGATCGTCGTGAGTCTGCTGCTCCCGAAGATCTACGAGTCCACCACGACACTACTCCCTCAATTAGAGTCAAAAGACGGTGGTGGGCTAGGAGCGCTACTCGCGGCGACCGGGGCTGGTGGGGCGGTGCAGGGCTTGGGAATCTCGATGCCAGGCGCCCCGGCCACCCAGACCGATATCTTCGTCGTGATACTGAAGTCGCGCATCATGGCGGACGAGGTGATTAAGCGGTTCAACTTGCTGGAATTGTTTGGTGCTAAGAGAATGCAGGGCGCCAGGAAGACGCTGGACGGCATCACGAAAATTACGGTCACGAAGGAGAAGGTGATCAAGATTGTCATAGAGGCCAAGGATCCGCAGTTAGCCGCCGATATCGCGAACTTCTACGTTTCGAACCTGGACCAGCTCAACCGGACGTTGAACGTCAGCAGGGCCGGGCAGAACCGCGCGTTCATCGAAAAACGGCTCGCGGAGACGCAGGTGTCGTTGGTCAAGGCGGAAGAAGCGCTCAAGGACTTCCAGACCAAGAACAAAACGGTGGCGGTGGAAACCCAATCGAAAACGATGATGGAAGCGGCTGCCATGATCCAGGGGCAGATCATGGCGCAGGAGGTGCAGCTCCAAGTCATGAGCGGCTATCTTTCGCCGGATAACCCGGAACTTTCACGTGTGCGCACCGGCATTGGCGAACTCAAGAAGCAACTCGCCATTATGTCAACCGGTAAGGGCGATACGGAGATGCCACCTGGAACCCGGTTGCACCCCGCGATAGTGACTGTGCCAGGGCTGGCCTTGGACTATGGGCGGCTTCTGCGAGAGCTCAAAGTGCAGGAGACCCTCTATGCTCTCCTGACGTCCCAATACGAGCAGGCCAAGCTGTCGGAAGCCCGTGATACGCCTACGGTTCAAGTCCTCGATTCAGCCATTCCGGCTGAAGAGAAAAGTAAGCCCAGTATCAGACAAAACGTCATGATGGCTGGGGTCTCGGGTTTGCTTTTGGGAGTCTTTCTTGCCTTTTTTCTTGAGTACCTTGCGCAACAACGAGCGCAAGTTCAGGCATTGGATGAAAAGCCCCATCTTGAGATTGCTTCTTCTGCAGGGAACGCCAGCGAGAGTTCGGCAAGGCTGCGCAATATGACGTGAGCTTCAGTGAGTGCCGAAACCGGATAGGTCGTCGACAAGGCAATTACGAACATCCCGGCTGAGAGCCCGGCTTGAATCCCTGCACGAGAGTCCTCGATAACGACTACGTCTGAAGGATTAATGGTCAGCAGCGATGGAATGGGAAGTGAGTTTAGTTTTGCCAGGGTGACCTGGTAAATCTCCGGATCTGGTTTCCCAATCCTGACATCCTCCGCTGAGACGATTATCTCAAAGTCCTGTTCAATAGGGGTGCTTCGCAACGCCCGCTCGATTTGCTCCCGCCTTCCGCCTGACGCAATCGCCAGCCGATAACGCGTTTTGGCTTCTTTGATAAAGTCTACAACGCCGGGGAACAATTGTGGTGGATGAACCGTGGCGTACTCACGGAAGAGCGAAGCTTTGCGGTCTTGGATGGCAGCAACTAGCGGTGGATCCGCAGATTTCCCATGGGCCAGGAGAAGCGCAATGGTGCAGTTGCGCTTGTCCATGCCCAGATAGGTCCCATAGTATTCCTCTTTTGAAATCGCAATGCCATAGTCAGACAATGCCTGTTGGAACATCAGAAAATGCGGCAATTCATCGTCGGCAATGACACCGTTGAAATCAAAAATGATCGCGCGTAGCTCAAGCATATCGAAGTATGATCGTTGGGCGAGTGTTGAGCCATCCCATCTACCATGTGGGTTCAACGAGACTCAACCCCATAGAGCAGCCCACAGAGGTAGGATCGTCGATGTCTGAACCGCATGCGCTGACAGATCTTCTGATTATTTTTTCCATTTCGGTGTGCGTCGTGCTGGTGTTTCAGCGCCTCCGTCTGCCATCTATCGCCGGGTTTCTCACTGCTGGAGCCTTGGTTGGACCCTATGGATTGAATCTCGTCTCTGATCTCCAGCAAGTGCAAGCTATGGCAGGCATTGGGGTTGTGCTGCTGTTATTTACAATCGGGATTGAGTTTTCGCTCGCGCAGTTGGCTGCGAACCGACGCCTATTTCTCGTCGCTGGGCCAATCCAGGTGTTGGTGACCCTGGCGCTATCGGCAATGGTCGCGAAAAGCTTGGGGCTCTCACTTCCAGAGGCGATCTTCTGGGGATTTCTCATCTCGTTGAGTAGCACAGCGATTGTGTTGAAGACGCTGGGTGATCGTGGCGAATCCGACTCGCTGTATGGTCGGGCGACGATCGGCGTGTTGGTGTTTCAAGACTTGGCGGCTGTGCCTATGATGCTCGTGATCCCTCTTATGGAAGAAGGTACTTCGCCGCCCCTGCAGGATTTGGTCTTCACATTGGTCAAGTCACTCGTGGTGGTGGCCTTGGTGGTGGTCACGGCGAGATTTTTTGTGCCAAGGCTGTTGGCACAGATCGTCAGCAGTCGGAGTCGAGAACTCTTTCTTCTGACGGTGATCGTCTTGTGTCTCGGCATTGCTTGGGTGACTTCGTTTAGCGGGTTGTCCCTCGCATTGGGAGCGTTCATTGCAGGCCTCATCATTTCGGAGTCGGAGTATTGTCATCAAGCCCTCGCTGAAATCCTACCGTTTCGAGACAGTTTAAACAGTCTCTTCTTCGTGTCCGTCGGTATGCTGATGGATGTGCGCGTCATGTGGAATTATCCCTGGTGGACATTGGGCATCGTGGTTGCGGTGCTGCTGGGGAAGTCTGTTATGAGCGTCACGGCGTTCTTAGGGAGTGGGTACCCCCCTCGGGTCGCGCTCTTGAGCGGAGTGGCGCTGGCGCAAGTCGGAGAGTTTAGCTTCATTCTTGCTCAGCAAGGACAAGCGGCCGGGCTGTTCATGCGAGAGGGGTATCAACTGTTCTTGGCGGTCTCAGTGCTCACGATGGTTGCCACGCCTTTCCTCATTCAGTGGGCTCCACGGTTGGCCAGGCGAGCTGAGGCTTTTCAACGGTTGCATCACTGGTTGCCTGATCGGACCGTGGCGCATGTGGCGCACAGCGAATCCCCTAACTTGAAGATCCGCGATCATGTCATTGTCATCGGCTACGGGCTGAACGGAAAAAATTTAGCCCGCGTGCTGCGAGAGACCGAGATCCCGTATCTGGCGTTGGAACTGGATCATGAAATTGTCCAGCGGGAATCGAAGCGTGGCGTGCCGATCTATTACGGGGACGGGACCAACCCTCACGTGCTTCGGCATATGCGGATCGACGATGCCCGTGTGGTCGTCGTCGCGCTCTCCGATCCATTTGCTGCACGAAAAACTGTCCAAATTGCCAAGGGCTTGAACCCGGCCATTCACATCATCGTGCGCACGCGCTATTTGCGGGAACTTGAGGAACTGCATCAACTGGGTGCCGACGAAGTGGTTCCAGAGGAATTCGAAACCTCCATCGAGATTTTCAGCTTGGTTCTCAGGTCGTACAAAATGCCGCAGGAGTTCATCATCAGGAAGTCCGAGCAAATTCGAAAAGAAGGGTACGAAGTCCTGCGCCGAACGGTGCTGCCTGAGCTTGCCCATCATCTGCGAGGGGGTGTTCCCGCAGACGCCGCGGTGGAAAGTTTTCGGCTCGACTCGGACTCACCGGCCATTGGGAAAACGGTGGCGCAATTGTCCCTTCGCCCCATGACGGGAGCTTCCATCATCGCGTTGACGCGAGATGGCGTGACCCAGTCAAATCCATCCGTACAATTAAGGCTTCAGGTGGGCGATGTCGTCGTGCTGATGGGAACGAGAGACCAAATGCGGAAAGCCACGGCGTTGCTGCTCGACCTGTCCAATCTGGAATCGTAAGTGAGGGTGCTTCCTTGCCTTGACAAGAAAAAAACACGCAGACTATAGTGAAAAGTAGACTTTCTACTGAATGTCCCAATCCGATCATCTCTCACAGTTTCCGTATGAGGCGTCTATGACTGGAGTACAACTCGATCCAGCCACCGCATTGGCCGAATTACAGGACACAANNGCTGCCATGGGGATGCAAGTCACGATGTTCTTTACCTTTTGGGGGTTGAACACCATTCGCCGTCCTGGGACGCTCAGTTCAGCCAAGGACTGGCTTCGCCGTGGTTTTGGATTATTGAACAAGGGCGGGGCGGAAACGCTTCCCCTGTCCCGTTTTCATTTTCTCGGCCTTGGCACCACCATGATGAAAAAGGTCATGCGTAATCATCGCATGCCAGGTGTGCCGGAGCTGCTGGAGACGGCGCAGGATCTTGGAGTGAAGATGATTGCCTGTACGACCAGCATGGGGCTTATGGGTATCAGCAAAGAGACCTTGATCGACGGGATCGACCAGCTGGCTGGCGTGACGACGTATCTGGCGGAAGCGAAAGATGGCAGTGTTAATCTCTTTATTTGACGTCTGCCTGGATGTGTCTTGGAAATGCCACGAGACCAGTGGCATGGACTGTGAGAATCACGTGAGGATGCAATGATTCAAGCCGATGTGAAACTTGATACGCTGGGGTACTTTTGCCCGATGCCCATCATCTTGACCTCGAAAAAGATTAAAGAGCTGGCTCTGGGTCAGGTGCTGGAAGTCACCTCAGACGACGAGGGCATTAAGAAAGATATGCCCGCCTGGTGCCAGACCATTGGCCATGAGATGGTGGGGCTGGAAGAGGAAATGCGTGCGGAGAAGCGTATTTATAAGGCCTTTGTCAAAAAAACCAAATAGGGTGACGTTGAGACGCATCGGCAAGGGCCAGGGGGAGTGTTCCCCTGGCCCTTGTTATTTGGTGCTGGATGAGGAAGTGGGAAAGTGGGCGGTGAAAAAACTCCGACGATGACGGGGGTGAACCCATTGATCGAATGTGTGCCAAACTTCAGCGAGGGACGCGACCCCTCCATCATCGAGACCTTGACCCGAACTGTCCAAGAGGTTCCAGGGGTGGTGTTGCTCGATCAGCACAGCGATCCAGATCATAATCGAACGGTGCTGACGTTCATTGGTGGGGCTCACGCCGTAGGGGAAGCCGCGTTTCGACTCGTGCAAACCGCTGCTCGTGTCATCGATCTGAGACGGCATGAAGGGGGGCATCCTCGTATCGGCGCGACTGACGTGGTGCCGTTTATCCCACTTCAGGGAGCCCTGCTCGTTGAGTGTGTCCGTTTGGCAAGGGAAGTCGGTCAGCGTGTGGGGCAGGAGCTCGAAATCCCCGTGTTTCTCTATGAGTATGCCGCACGCACACCGCAGCGAATGAGTTTAGCGGCCATTCGCAAGGGCGGGCTGGCAGGGCTTGAGGCGCGTCTGACGCAAGATCCCGAATGGTACCCAGACTTTGGTCCCAACAGGCTCCATCTGTCTGCTGGGGCGACGGTCGTCGGAGCTCGGAAACCTCTAGTGGCGTATAACATCAATCTGAATTCCCAAGATGTGTCTGTTGCCGAGCGTATTGCCAGAAAGACCAGAGCGTCATCGGGGGGTCTCCCAGCCCTCAAAGCTATTGGACTGGCCTTGCCACGTCAGGGTCTAGTCCAGGTCTCTATGAATCTGACGAACTATGAGCTCACATCTCCGGCAATGGCATTTGACTCGGTGCAACGGGCAGCTTGTGCGGAGAAGGTTGATGTCGTGTGTAGCGAATTTGTTGGGTTGGTCCCTCAGGCAGCCGTGGGACCAGACTCCCAATCAACGCTGAAACTAGAAGGGGCACTCGATCGGCAAATTCTAGAGTCTAGAATCCAAACGGTGCTAGGAGCAAACAGGTCTCCACTTGAGTCGAGTGCGCCACAGTGCGAGGCGGGCACCTCTTCACTTCTCTCTCTCTCTGTTCGTGGCCTCCTTGATCAGATTGCGGTGGGGGGATCGGTGATCGGCGGAGGGGCCACGGCCGCTCTGATAGCGGGATTGGCTGCCTCGATTGGCCTGATGGTATGCAATAAGGTCAAGTCTTCAACTGCTCTGGCCAGAAGTGATACGGGCTCGCCATCGTCTGGTCCACAAGGCCATGTGTCGCCAGCTTTTTCTATAGAAGTGGCGGTGATCCATGACCGTTTACTCGCGTTACGCGAACGGCTGGTGTCTTTGATTGAGCTGGACGTTGAGGCCTATGAATCTGTTCTTCATGCCCGGAGATTCGCCAAGAGGTCAACTGAATTAGGCCATCTAGTGGATAATAGTTTGGAAATGGCGACGGAAGTTCCTTTGCAGCTGTTGACCCTAGCGGCTCAGCTTGAGCAGAGCTTTCTTGCACTTATATCCTTGGCCAAGCCTACGCTTGCGGCTGACCTCCAAGCGGCGATCGCCATGGCGAAAACAACCCGATCCATCAGTGCCATCAATGCCGAAATAAATGCGAATAGCGTTACAAATCAGATGATTAAGCACGGATTACAGGAAAAAATCAGGCAAGTGCAGGAAAGTCTTGTTCTCACCTGAATACTCATGATATATATCAATTCTTGGGAGAAACATGGCACAGGGGTTTTTAAGTAGAGTAGAGGATCTAGAACGAGATGGAAATTAAAGTTTTCAATAACAACGTTGAAAAAGCCCTCAAAATAGCGAAAAAGAAGCTTGCTGGTGAGGGATTGTTCCGTGAACTGAAGCGCCGGAGATTTTACGAGAAACCCAGCGTGCGAAAGAAAACCAAAGAACGAGAAGCTCAACGCCGTCGCCAGAAATGGTTGGCGAAGCGCCGACCCGAGTAGTCTTCGGCTCATCTCGGTTCTTCCGCGATAGAGAATTCATCGTCTTGCTCCGTGCACGACACTGAGATTCATACAGTCATCAAGGTCCTCCAAAAGGAGGCCAAGAAGTGGCCTGAGTCAGTGTTGGGAGCAATTGCGAAAGAGTCCCACAATCCATTTCTGATTCTCATCGCCTGCCTCCTCAGCCTCAGAACAAAAGACCAGACAACAGAGGGTGCCAGTCGCCGTTTGTTCACTCTCGCGTCTGATCCTGCGGGGATGGACGCTCTCACACTTTCCCAGATTCAACGTGCTATCTATCCAGTTGGCTTTTATCGAGTCAAAGCCAAACACATCAAGCAAATTTGCCGGCGACTCTTTGATGAGCATGGCGGGTACGTTCCGCCGACGATCGAGCAGTTGCTTCTGTTGCCTGGAGTGGGTCGGAAGACGGCAAATTTGGTCGTGACCATGGGCTTTCGCAAGCCTGGCATTTGCGTGGACATTCATGTCCATCGGATCACCAATCGATGGGGCTATATATCAAGTAGTGCGCCAGATCAGACGGAACAGCGATTACGACAAACACTCCCACGCCGATACTGGATTCCCTTTAATCACCTGCTCGTGTCCTTTGGGCAGCACATTTGTACCCCTGTCTCGCCGAAATGCAGTCAGTGCCAGATCTCCAGCTATTGCAGCCGTGTCGGGGTGACTCGTTCTCGTTGACGTAGGATCAGTCAGTCTGGGGTTAGATGAACAGGGTGGTCTCGGCAGAAGAGGAGAGCGAGAGAATAGCTGGGAGGCCCAACACTTCGTCGACTTGAGCCGCGACGGTCGCTGCGTCGACGCCCATATATTCAAGTCCGGCGCTGCACGCAATCAGTCGAAAATCACCAACCAGTTTGGCTTCCTTAAACATTTCTGAGATGGTAGGAACGTTCTTTTCTCGCAACAGTCTGGCGACTTCAGCGCCATTCTCGGCATACTCTGGCGGAAAATCAATGACATCAAGTCGGCCATCTGCAAGTTTTTTGATCGTCCAGAACAACAGGACCACGATGACTTCTTTCCCCAGCGCAGCAGCCGTTAATCCTAAGGTTGCCACTTGGTGCAGCTTATCGTAGGTACCATTGTGCGCGAAAAGGACAAAGCGGGGTTTTACATTCATCGGGTAACACAAAAAAACTTACGAAAACGATCAAGATGAACTAAGATACTTACTATAACCACTCGGCCACTCTTGAACAAGAGAATAAACCTCCTCATACCTTGAAACGACATCGACGATGGGTGTGCGCGGTGCTAGGCATCTATGTTTGAGGTGAATGTTCTAGCGTGAGTGGCAGGATATCTGACTTCAAGGAGGAGCGTCCTAATGAATATTAGTGTAATTGGTACGGGGTATGTTGGATTAGTCACAGGCGCGTGTTTTGCGGAATTTGGGATCAATGTGACCTGTATGGACTTGGATAGCCGACGGATTGAGATGCTTGAGCAAGGCGAAATGCCATTTTACGAGCCAGGGATGAAGGAACTGGTGAGCAAGGGAATTCGTGAAGGCCGCCTGACATTTACCACAGATATTGCGAAGGCGGTTGATCGCGCGCTCGTGATTTTCATTGCTGTGGGTACGCCTCCGAAAGCTGATGGGTCAGCGGATTTGTCGTTCGTTCAGGAGGTCGGCAAAGGCATCGCCAGGAACATGACTGGGTACAAAGTGATTGCGACCAAATCGACCGTGCCGGTGGGAACTGGGGCTATTCTCCACACGGTGATCAGCTCGCACCAGACTACGGCCTGCGGATTTGATGTCGTATCGAACCCAGAGTTTTTACGAGAAGGCTCGGCGATCGAAGATTTCATGAGGCCAAACAGGGTCGTGGTCGGCGCGAGTAGCGATCAAGCCGTGGCTATTATGAAGGAGCTCTACCGTCCCCTCTACCTTCTCGAGACGCCGGTGGTGATTACCGATGTGGCGACGTCTGAGATGATTAAATACGCCTCAAATGCGTTTCTTGCGACGAAGATCTCGTTCGTCAATGAAATCGCCACCCTCTGCGAGCGTGTGGGCGCTGATGTGCAAGTTGTCTCGAAGGCCATGGGGTTGGATCATCGGATTGGAGGGAAGTTTCTCCACCCAGGTCCAGGGTTTGGCGGGTCCTGTTTCCCAAAAGATTTGGCAGCGTTGGTGCAGACGGCGGAGAAACATGGCTACGACATGCAGATTGCCAGGGCCGCTGGCACGGTGAATGAGCAGCAGAAACTGCGAATGGTCGACAAGATTCAGGATGCATTGGGAGGGTTGAAAGGAAAGACGGTTGGAGTGTTGGGGCTGTCCTTTAAACCGAATACCAACGATTTACGCGAAGCCCCGGCGCTAACAATTATTGAACAATTGATAAAGGCCGGAGTGACGGTCCGTGCGTTTGACCCTGCTGCAATGGAAGAAGCCACGAAACTTCTTCCATCTATGATTCCCTGTGAAGATTCCTATGGTGTGGCTGAAGGCGCAGATGCCATCGTGCTCATGACCGAATGGAATCAATTCAGAAATCTTGACTTGGCCAAACTCAAATCCATACTTAAAACACCGATCTTCATTGATCTTCGAAACGTCTACGAACCTGCTCGAATGGCCAAAGAGGGATTTCGCTACATCTCCGTTGGACGACCCTCGCGAGATCCCAGGCCAGTCGCATAGGCTGTTGGTAAAAGAGCCGATGTTATGTGAGTTGTGACCGGGAGGTTCCAGCCTCTTCTTCTTGTACCTTCGGCTTGTAGCCCATTCGGTCTAAGACCTTCAGAATACGAGATTTCAGGCGATCATCTGCCGCTCCCAGTGCTGTGGCAAGTGGCTCTACCGCGGGCTTGCCGACTTTTCGAATGATCTCGTTGGTGGCTTGGCGTAGTTCGTCTTCCTCGGCCACTAACAGTGGAATGAGTGCGGGAACGGAGGCCGCACCTATTTTAATCAACGCATCATAGGCCCGCTGACGGACGTCACCGACCTCATCGGTGAGCGCCCCCACGAGGGCGTCGACTGCACGGACATCCTTCAATTCTCCCAGCGCTTCCGCCGCATATTTTCGATTCAGCCAGTGGGTGTCTTTCAGGTCGACCAACATCGCGTCGCCTTTGGCGACGTTGGGATCTTTCGCACGAATCCGAAAGCCTTTGGCGATCCGTTTCCCATCTTCTTCCACCACTCGAATCGTGGCGCCGTCACCGGGCTTCAACTTTTGAAGGTCCGCAAGGGCTTCCTCGGCCACGTCAAGAATCACGGTCTTTCCGTCATAGGCCAGTAGTTCCACTTCGAGTTGTTTCGCGGCAAGGTTCACAGCGATGACGTTTTCGGTGACGAGGTTAAACCCATCTTTCGTTGGCCCGCCTTTGGGGCCGATCTGAATCAGTTTTACCGGCTGTGGGGTTTCTTCGGCCATGGTGTGTCCTTTTATGACAATAAAGTGAGTAATTACGACTGTGGTTCTGGTTTCCATCCAAGACTGGCGAGCGCTCCTTCAGCCGTCTCTTGTACCATTTCATTTTCATCTTCCAATAACGGGAGCAGCGCCTCGACGGCTTGTCGGTCCCCCAGCCTGGCGAGCGATTCCGCAGCGTTCCGACGAACCAGCCAATCTTCGTCTTTCACGGCTTCCATCAAGGCGGACGTTCCTCGCGCATCGCCGATTTTCCCTAGGGCTTCGGCGGCATGCCGGCGCACCATCCAGTTGTTTCCCATCAGGCCAGTGATCAGCGCATCCACAGCACGCACATCACCAATTTTCTTGAGTACCCTGGCCACGTCTTCGCGCAATGTGGTGTCATTGAGTGCCTCGATCAATCCAGGGACGGCGCGTGGGTCACCCAGGCGTTCCAGGGCCCAGACGGCGGCACTCCTGACCCCGCCGTCTCGGTCTTTCAAGGCATGCATCACTGGTTCGACGGCACGGGGATCTTTCAGCCGACCGAGGGCAGTGACCGCTTGTTCGCGCACGGCCCACTCGTCATCGTGCAGCGCTTCGAGAAGCGGGTCCACGGCTACTTGACCCATCCGTACGATGGCATTGGTCGCGGCCTCACGGATGGCAAGATCCTCGTCAGCCATGAGGCCAATGAGTCGTGGAAGGGTTTCTACACCCATTTGGCTCAGACTGGCGACGGCATGCTCGCGGAGCGCTTCATTTTCATCTCGCAGGGCCGACAGCAACTGGTCGACGTAATCAGCCTGCTGGTCTGCATCACTCATCGTCATCATCTCCTTGGTGTACCACTGCCACGGCCAGTTTATCCACGATCATACCGGCATTGTAAGACACAAGACCATCCCGGTCTGTCTTTAATCGTTCGAACAGATCGGTGTAGGGTCTGAGGACCTCCACATCCTTTATTTTCGCGAGGGCCTCCATCGCCAAGGTACGGAGGGGACGGATGGGGATGGCATTGATCAACAGGTCCACTGGGCGTTGATCGCCAATAAGCCCGAGCGCTTTGATGGCCAGTTCCTTGACCCCGGTATCTTTATCCACACGAAGGCGGTGCATCAACGGATCGACGGCTCGGACATCCCCGATCTTGCCCAGCAGATCGGCGGCCGCTTCACGGATCAACCAGTCTTCGTCTTCGAGGTATTCGATGAGGATCTCGACCAACGGACGCCCGATCCCTAGCAGGTTCATGACGATGGCCATACGAGCTTCTTCCCGCTCGATAGACTCTTCTAAGCTCCGAAGGTGGTTGAACGACGAGTCGACTCGATCCCGAATCGCACCTAAATTTTTCAAGGTCCGCACAGCGGATTCAGAAATGACAGGGTCGCCCATCGCATCCACCAAATAGTCCGCGGAACGCGGGTCGAGCAAATGCTCGATGAGCTCGGCTGCTGCCAGGCGAATCACAGGATCAGCATGTTTGAATAAGGCCCCCAGTGGATGGATTGCGCTGGGAATAAGCCCCAGAAGGTGAGTGACTCGGGTGCGGTCCTCCGGCGCTGCGACAGATTGGAGTTGGTTGACCAACGAGATGGCCGTTGCTTCATCAAGAATTCCCGCCATCTGCTCCAATGCCAAGGCGCCAACCTTCCGGACGGTCTCGTCCTCATGGGCGAGTAACTCGACGAGCGGAGGGCCGCCACGAGGATCTTTTAGCTTGGCGAGCATGCCGGCGATTTCCATAATCAGAGCTGGAGGGGAAGTTTTCAGCGCTAAGATCAGGGCGTCGATGGCTTTCGGCCCGCCTCGAACGCAGGCGGCATTGGCGCGCATACGCCGCCAGTCTTCTTCGTGTGCTAATTCACCGATGAGGGTTTCGAGTGTTTCCTTTGCCATGGGCTTAGATCCGTCCTGTGCGCCAGCCTAACCGAGCGAGAGCATCCTGCGCGTGGAAGCGTATATTCTGGTCCTGCTCTTCTTTCAGGACTCCCAGCAGCGGCGGGATGGCCGCTGCTCCGCAGGACACGAGAGCGGTGGCGGCTTCCGGTCGAGTCACGGTATTTCGGAGGGCCGAGATCAAGACGGGGATCGTGGACTCGGCTTTCATTCGTCCCAACGCTCGAACGGCTTCCTCCATTGCGGTCATTTCTTCATCCCATTGGTCGCCGCAGCCGGTCACCATCCTGGTATCCGGTGGGCGTGTGCTGCCTTTGAGCACCGCCACCAGCGCGGGGATAGCCTGGTGGTCACCGATCTGGCCGAGGGCTTCGATTGCGGGCGTCCGGAGATCTCGTTCGCCCATCGCGATGACGAGATGTGAGACCGCATGTGGATCGCCGATTTGTCCGAGCGATCGGGCGGCTTCTACCTTCACAATCATATCCGCGTCGTGAAAGAGCACCGTCAGGAGTGGGGCGACCGCTTCCCTGGCGCGAATCTTCCCCATGGCTTCGACCGCATGGAGACGAACCAACCATTCACGATGCGAGAGGGCTTCGAGTAACTGAGGGAATGCCGTTTTCCCCAGGGTGCCTAAGGCTTGTGCGGCTTCATTGCGTACCGCTTTGACTGTGTCTTGCAACAACGGAATGAGGGGTTCCACGGCGCGGGGATGGCCGATTCGGCCCAATCCACACGAGGCGTGCATGCGAAGAATCCAATTTTTATGGTCAAGCAGTGCCACAAATGGCTCCACAGCGCGCTCGTCCCCTACTTGCGCGAGAATGCCCGCTACACATTCTTGCACCGTCGCCTGTGAATCGTTGAGCGCGAGAATCAATTCTGCAACCGACTGCGTACCGATTTTGACCAAGGCGCCGGTTGCGGCTTCGCGTACGGCACGATCAGTATCCCTCAAGAGACGAATTAAGGGCAGAACCGCCCGGCTATCCTGTGCCACACCGAGAGCGGTCGCGGCATCTTCTCGGACGCCCCAGTCCTCATCTCGTAGTGCGGCAATTTGTTCTGCTACGGTATCGCTCACGAGAAGCCCCTGAAATTTCAATGAGTTTGACCTTAACACAGCTATTTTCCAGGGGTCAACGAGCCGTTGGGGCCGAGAGAGATGCGAGATGGCCTTGAATTCGTCCCGCAGGGCTCGTGCTGGAGTGGGCCTTTCCGATCAGAGAGCGCTGTCCAGTCAGATTGACACTTTTTTGAGCTGGTCTCTAGTATGATAGACAGCCTGCGGAACGGGTGTTTCGTTGCGTTGCACTATCTTTTGATGGCGCGCCGCGAATAGGTGGTCTTTCACAAGGAGGGAGAGTCATCATGATGACACAGCACGGTCAGCCTATAAGGAGCGGGGTTGTTGGAGCGGTGGTCTCATGTGGTCTGATACTCGGTCTTGCAGGCCAGGTTTCAGCCTATGAGGTGTGGATGACGGACCAGTCCGATACGGCGAAGGAAAGCGGCGGGTATCTCTATATCTATGACGGGGCCTCATTGGCAGCCAATCCTTCGACTGCGAAGCCGATGACGACGATCGATTTGGCTGGGGAGGTCAATCAACTGTGCCTCGATTCGACCAAGAAGGCGGTACGCCGGCCACACATGATTTTTTTCACGACAGACCAGGCTCACGCGATCGTGTCGTTTTTGAGCGGGCAGGTCGTGTTTATGGATGCGGCCACGAAGAAGGCGGAAGCCTGCCTGTCTATGGGAAAGAATGTGCATGCTGCCTGGCCGACGCCGGACCAAACCATGGCCATTGCCGCGAATATTGCGGAAAAGAAATTCATCCGTATCTGGACCGACTATCGAAGTCACAAATTTACGTTCGACCCCGAGAAAGATGTGGTGAATCTGGGGCAATTTGAGAGCGGCGAGCGTCCGGACACGGCACCGATTTGTCCCATCACCGAATCGACCAGCAAGTACGCGTTTGTCACATTGCGAGGAGGCGGACTGATCGTGATGGATGTGACGACGACACCGATGCAGATGGTGGCGACGTTGAACAATGTGCAGATCCATCCGGCTGGGTGCGGCGGCATTCAGATGGGCTCTACGATGTATCTGAACTCTGGCGGGGGCTGGCCGGTGGCACCGTTGTCATACGATGTGTATGCCGTGGACTTCTCCGGGTTGCCCAAGTCTGTGTCTGCAAAACTGGTGAGTAGCAGGGACGAGAAGTTCGCTGATTCTCATGGCATGACGTCGGTCGGGCGCTATCTGTGGAGCGCCGATCGAGCTGGAAATAATATTGAGATTATCGATACGTTGAGCAACCTGAGCGTCAGCGCGGTTGATCTCGTCGGGGCGCACAGCGACGATCCGGCGCCGGATTTATTGGATGTGGCTCCCGATGGTTCCTATGTATTCGTTGGCCTTCGCGGGCCAAACCCTCTGACTGGGAATGATAAGAATATTCATAACGCCAAGGGATCAATCCCAGGCGTGGGCGTGATTCATGTGGCCGAAGGGGGAAAGGTCGGGCACTTTATGGGAATCGCTCGCATCACGAATCCCAAAGAGGGCAAGGAAACGGCCGATACCCACGGACTGGCCGTGAGGAAATAGGCTGAGACGGTTGTACTCGAGGGGGCACGCTAGTGCGATCCCCTCGCTAAATCTCCGGCAGGGCCAAATCGACCGGCAAGGCCGAGGGGCATATCCACCCGCTGGTTATCAGTCAGAGAGGAATTGACCGAGGTGTCTTCCATCTGAGGTTCCCAGCCGAGTTTGTGCAAGGTTTCTAACGCGAGTTGGCGCAGGGAGTCGACCGCGTTCAGGCGGGTGGTGGCAAAGGACCACACACGCTCTCCACCGTCTTCAATCTCAGAGGCCTTGGGATCGTGCAAAAAGGTCACGAGTGGCTCAATCGCCGTATCGCCGATTAAGACCAACGAGTCTGCCGCACGATCTCGAAGCGTGCCATCCTTCAACAGCATGATCAGATCAGGGATCACTCGTGGGTCCCGGAAGTGTCCCAGGGCTGTGGCTGCAGCTTCCTTGATAAACGCTTCTTCGCTGACGATACAGCCAGGGGTGGGGGTCCCATCCTGTCGGATGCCCTTGCCCTTGAGGGCGGCCAAGATTGGCGGCAGCGCCCGTGCATCGCCGATCATGCCGAGGGACATAATCGCATGGCGCTTGACCGCGCCGTCTTTCATTGCTTCGATGAGGGCGTCGATTGCCCGAGGATCGCCGATCATGCCCAAGGCAATCGTGGCATCCTCGCGCACGGCGCGGTCTGGATCTTTCAACGCACCAATTAACGCATCGATTACTTTGCCGTCCCGAATCCAGGGCCGACCAATCTGGTAGTCGGTCGTCATGCCTCCCAACGCGCGGGTGGCGTGACAACGGACGACGAAATCGCTGTCCTTGAAGCACTCAAGCAGGGGATCGACTGAAGCTTGGCCAATGGCCACCAACGCGGTGCCGGCGGTTTCACGCACGGTCTTTGAGGGGTCTCGGAACAGATTAATTAAGGGAGCGACCGCCTTGGCCTCGCCGATTTTGCCTAAGGCTTCTGCCGCTGCGCTCTTGACGGCGCCATCTCGGTCGCGACAGATAGCAACCAACCCGTCGACGGCCTGTACGGCTTTGAGTTCTCCGCAGGCCTTCGCGGCATGCTCGCGGACCCTCCAACGCTCGTCCTTCAGGGCTTTCAGCAGTCGATCAATGACGGTGGGGCCGGACTGGGCCATGGCCGCCACCGCCTCATTTCGCACTTCCATGATGGGGTCGTTGAAAACGTTAAGGAGCGCCTCGACGGCCTGTGGGCCACCGATTTTCGCCACACCCCAAGCGGCATGCATCCGGACGGTCCAGAAATCGTCTTCGAGTGCCCGAACCAATGGTGCAAAGGTGGACTTATCGGCGAGTTCAGCGAGGGCTTTTGCAGCCTCTTCCCGCGTGGCATCGTCAACATCTTCGAGGGCTTCCAGTAAGTCGTCAATGGCTTGGGCCATATTTCACCTCACGCCATAGAGAGTGACTAATAATCACGCTGTCCCCCGTAAGGAACCGGTTTGGTACAACGGATGGTTAACGTTTGTGTGCTGCGACCTCCAATGCATTGGTCCATGGAGGTGGGGAACTCGAGCACGCCGTCTAAGGTGACGGTAAACGGGAAATCGAAGGTGAACGTGCCAAATCGATAGGTGCCAGGTTTGAGCTGTACTGCCCGTCGTTCTGTGGAGCGATAGGCGTCGCTACTGTCCGGATCAAGGGTGTGAATCAAGGGGGTATGTCCTGGTACATGCCACCAGGTGGGGGGCGTCAGAGCCGTCGCGTCAATGGTGATCGGGTGCTCCTTCTGATAGGCGGCTGGAGGCGCGGCGTTCCCGACTGAGTAGGAGAGTCCACTCAACGCGATGATGAGCAATCCCAGCAGGCACACACGCATACGGCAACCGATGCGCTGGCAGGACAGGGTGCTCTTATTGAAGCGATGGTAGGGCAACTTGATTCCCATGTGCTTGGAAGGGATAGAGGAAAATTTCTTCAACCGGGCGACTCTCCCACTCCGTGTGGGTGGTTAACCCAAGGGTCCGCATCACGGTTGCACCCGTATCAATAATCGACACCGGGCTTCCAATCGCATGGCCCCGTTTGATGCCAGGGCCAGAGGCGATCCAGGGTACCTGCAACGGCTTCGCATCGGTCTGCCCATTGGCCGTCGTCATTGAGGCTCCATAGCCGCTCAACCCGGTGACCATGACGACCGTTTTGTCCAAGAGGCCCAACTCGCGGTAGATCTCGACAATCGAGCCCATCGCCTGATCGACCGCTTTCGCCGCATCCCGATAGGGTGCTGAGGTCCATCCACGGGTTTCTCCCACACGCCCGGCTTCCGGGAGATGAACGATCAATAGGTGCGGCAACGAAGGGATCGCGTGACCATACCCATGGCCACTGGTGGCTTTTGTGAAGTATTCACTGACGTATCGGACGATGGTTGCCGGGGAACATTCGGGTTTCAAGGGGCCGCACATCTGATAATCGGTGTAGGGTTCTGGCTTCGCAAGTTGATAAAGCGATTCGTCCATGAAAAAAATGGCGCTATCGCGACCGCCACCGAGGTCGAGATAATCGAACAGGGTCGGTGGGCGAGGATAGCCGCGGATGAAATCGAAGGTATTCCAACTGATCCCATGCTTGTCCACGGGCATGCCGGTAAATAAGGACGCCATGGCGGGAAGCCGCTGTGGTGGCGTGACGGTATTGGCGTTCCAGGTCACGGAGCCTTCTTTTACGAAGCGGCTCAAGGTTGGCATGCCTTTCAGTGCATCCTGCCCAATCCCTTCCAGTACGAAGAGGATGACATGCTCGGGTTGGACTGCCGTGGTCTGAGCGGGGGCAGAAGAAAGAGGCGCGGCCTTCCCCTTGGGAGTTTTCGCTAACAGGTCTGGCGATGGAGTCACAAGGGAAAGACATCCGCATCCGACAAGCATGTAGAGGGTGATCAACGGCTTTCTGAAGGTTCCGTAGCGAGTCATGAGTAGGTGTCCCTATTGCGAGCCGAGTCGTGTCCTGCTAGAGGCGCAGTCTTTGTGAGACGAAGCACATGAGAGTCAGGTACCTTACCATGCCCTTTTTTGGGTGGTCAACCGCGTCACTACCCATCCGACAGGCGCGGCATCGCGTGATGGATGCGCTGCCTGGCAGCGGAGATGGTCGTATGGCCTCCATCCGTTGCAGATCGCCGATCGTTTCAGGTAAGACAGGGCAGTCATTAGAGGGGCAACGGTCATACGGAGGCTGTGAGTCAATAATGCCAGTGGAAAACAACTTTCAGCATGCAGAGTACTCACGGGCCGATCCAGGCGCGCGAGGGGCCTACCCCGAGTTTGAGGCTGGTCCTGCGCTTGAATCGCCTGCGTGGCAGGAGGGGATGGGCAAGGCGGGAAGTCGATTGGAGCAGGCCAGTGTCCGGGCTGTCATCTTTTTCCATGGGAGCTGCTTGAACAGCGACCCTTTTGGCGTCCAACGGCTTGATGAAGCAGGGGGATTAAAGCGAGGGTACTCGCGAGGCATTCCTGGCGTGGATGGTCTCCTGGCGCTTATGCGCCAGGAGACTAATGGAATGCCAGCTCTGCCAGGAGACTGGAAGCCGCCCTTCCCCCTCGGTGAAGAGACCGGTGCCCTTCTCGATCAGCATGCCCTGGACGGCGGGAACTTTTCCAATGCCTATGTGTCTCAGTTTAAAAAAGCCGTCAATCGTGTGACGCAACGCGCCATTCTGTGTCGCCGCTGGCTCTGGTCGTCCGAGCATCATCACCTGGGGCGGACCCTTGCCGCCTGTCAGTTGTTGGATAGGCTGGTTGCTTTGAACGAAGAGCTCCGACTAGGAGCAGGAGACCGTGTGCTCGTCTATGCGCATGGGCAAGCTGGAGTTGTCCTGGCGCTGCTGTCGAATATGTTGGCTTCCAGCAAGTCAGCCACGCGCGACCGGTTGCTGCAATTTCTCCAGGAGTATCTGGCGCAAGCGACGGGACATGATGAGGTGAAGGCTGCCTGTGAGCGCGCTATCAGTCGACTTGGTGCAGGGGCTCCGCTCCAGGGTATCGGGCTCGATGTCGTGACCTTTGGGACCCCGATCCGCTATGGCTGGGATCTCTCGGGTATCGGGCGTCTGATGCATGTGGTGAATCATCGTATGATGCGGCCAGACGCCAAACGGTGGCTCGCGAAGATGGAACTCCCGCAAATTACGATGGAAATGCCCATCGCCTGGGGGGGGGATTATATCCAACAGTTAGCCGTGGCTGGGTCCGATGCGGTGCCAGAGGGCGACCTGGGGCGAGCTGCGAACAAGGCGATCTGGGAGTTGCTTGAGCCGTATGACGGGTTTGAGCGTTGGCTGGAATGTGCCCGTCGGGCTGTCCGTTGTGCCAACGATGGTCACTGTGCGTTGGTCGACTACAAAGACGCCGGTTCTTCCTACTCCCGCGACCACTTCTTCGGTCACGCGGCCTACACCCGACAACAGGCCATGCTGTTCAATACCGCCTTGGTGGCGTCGAC
>CXWL01002058.1_pt1 | contig 72009 bp, 67 predicted proteins | sample 590931 | NCBI WGS metagenome assembly CXWL01 (sample SAMEA3498368, study PRJEB10139) | groundwater metagenome | biome: water well; material: biofilm material | place: Germany | collected 2015-04-27
GAACGGACGCGGATCGCTCCGCGCCGGCCAGCGGCCGGGTCAAAATCCAAGCGGCGGTGGGAAGGGTGGACTAACTCGTAGAGTTATCCAAGGCGGGCGTCAGCCCGCCGGCGCTTTCCACGGGCGCGGCAGAGTCCACCGCTGTTTGATTACAGGTAGTTCCTAAGCAGGAACTCCATTGATCGGCACAGGCCGACGAACAGGCCGAGCTCGCCGGCCAGGGCGAAGCCCGCCTTCCATCGTGGCGAGCGAGGCCCGGTTAAGAACCGGATCAGCCAATAGCTCCCGTCATAGAACCAGTCGTTGAGCACGATGATCGCGTACAGCGGAAACATCAGGATCACGACGAGCAGCCGCGCCAGCGTGAAGGACACGAGGGTGCAGAGGCAGAACGCCTCGAACAGGCCGAAGGCCGCGCGTCCAAGGACTGGCGGCGTAGGAAGCGCGCAGCCGTTCTGTAGGTGAGCCCATAGGCTGAGCGTAGCGAGGACCAGAAGCAGCCGAGTCAGCGGCCAGGGGTCCCAATACTGGAATGCATTCCAACGGAGGTTTTGTTTATCCATGTCGGATATACTCCGTAGGACCCCTGAAAGTTCCATCGCATATTAGGATTTAGCGGAATTCCGGAGACGCTTGCCGAGCGTTGCCTTATTCCTCGTTATTAGTCGAATCAATATTCTTCAGGCCATTTCATGGGTGTGCGGTGAAAACCCCTCCGGTATATCACGCCGTGACAGTCCGCCCTGTCGCAGCCAAAGCCGCGTCGAGGCCTCTGCGCGACGGATAAGGTCGGCGCTTCTTGAGAAGTCGAACGGAGTCACTTCGACCGGGCACAACGGTGGGACCACGGCCACATCGATGCGTCCGGCCATCCCCTCCAAGTCCTGGACCAGTCGCCGATTGATAAGAAGATTCAGGGCGTGGAGCGCCGTCGCGACGGCCCCGCGAGGAGGCTTAGAGAGCGCGCATGAGAACCCCGTCGAGAGAGCGATCACCTTCGTCGCGCCAAGGGAGACGGCCGTCGAGACCGGCGCGTTGTTGGACAGGCCGCCGTCGCCGAGGTAGCGTCCCTCGTGGAGTACCGGCGGGAAGACGGCCGGAATCGCCGCGCTGGCCAGGAGGAGTTCCATCGTCGGCCCCTCGCGATAGACTCGTTCGGAGCCGTCCATAAGGTCGGTCGCCACGATCGCGCAAGGCACGACGCACTCCTCGAGCTTTCGGCACGGGAGTTGGGGTTCCAGGATCGAGCGCAGTCGGGAGGGGTCCGAGATATGGGATGAGCGCCCAGCCAACCCAAGACATCCCTGGATGAACGGAAACGGGAATACATCGCTTCGAGACAAGCCCAGCCAGATGCGTTCGATGCGCTCGACTCCGGCTGGCGTCGGATCGCCCGCGTAGAACACGCCGTTGATTGCGCCGACCGACGCCCCGACGACCAGGTCCGGGACGATCCCGGCCCGCGCCAGGGCCTTGAGCATCCCCACTTGCACCGCGCCGAGGCTTCCTCCTCCCGCGAGAACGAAGGCCGTTCGCAGGCTCATGGTCTCACCGTCCGAGGCGCTGGTAGTAGCGCCGCAGCATGCAGTCGTTGGAGACGACGAGGAGCCCGGCTTGCCGCGCCAACGCTTCCCCCTCGGGGTGGGTGATACCGTCTTGAAGCCAAAGGGCTTTGGCCTTGATGCGTATCGCTTCCTCTATGATCGGAAGGACCTCCGCGCTGCGACGGAATACGTCCACCACATCGATCGGTTCGGGAATCGCCGAGAGAGTCGGGAAACACTTCTCGCCCAAGATCACCGGATGACCTGGATTGACGGGGATGACGCGATAGGCGTGCTCCTTCAAGAAGGCGGCGACGAAGTGGCTCGGCCGCTCGGGTTTGGGTGAGCAGCCGACGACGGCGATGGTCCGAAGATCGAAGAGACGGTCGAAGTCGTCTCCGCCCGCTCTTTTCGATGACGGGCGCGAATCTACCGGGTCCATCGCAGCCAGCCCCCCAGCACGGACCTGGCGAAAGGCGTCAAGCGCGTGCGGTTGTAGGCATCGCCGAGCTTGCGGACTGCCTCGGCTTGGGTCGGATACGGGTGGATGGTCGCACCGATGCCGGCAAGCCCCACGCCGTTGTTCATCGCGACGGAAATCTCACTGATCATGTCGCCCGCATGGGAAGCCACGATAGTCGCGCCCAGGATTTTGTCGGTGCCCTCCTCAACCATGACTTTCACGAAGCCCTCCGTTTCGCCATCAAGAATCGCACGGTCCACCTCATCGAGCTTCTGTACGAAGGTCCGAACTTTGAGGCCGCGCGCCAGAGCCTCCTTCTCGTACAGCCCGACATGGGCGATCTCCGGATCGGTGTAGGTGCACCAGGGAATGGTCAGCGCGCTGAAACGCTTGCGACCCATAAATAGCGCGTTCTGGATGACGATGCGCGCCGAAAAGTCGGCCGTGTGGGTGAACTTGGGCGCCAAACAGATGTCGCCCGCGGCGTAGATCTTCGGGTTGGTGGTCCGCAGTTGATCGTCGACCTTGACGCCCGTCTTATCATAGGCCACGCCGACCGTCTCAAGATCTAGACCTTCGATGTTGGGGGCGCGACCGACGCCGATGAGGATCACGTCGAATTCCTTCGTGCCGGAAGGCCCGTGCTTGCTCTTGAAGCGCACCGTGCTTACGTCGCGCGATCTCTCGACGCCTTCGATGTCGACGCAGCACTGGAACTCGACCTTGTCTCGGTCGAGCGACTTGCGCACGATCTCGGCAGCGTCCTGATCCTCGCGCGTCAACAGGCCGTGCATGGCCTCGAACAAAGTCACCTGTGAGCCGAAACGCGCGAAGGCCTGGGCCATTTCCACGCCAATCGGACCGGCCCCGATGACGAGCAGGCGCTTTGGGAGTTCGGTCAGGGAGAAGACCGTCTCGTTGGTGAGCGCGCCCGCCTCCTTGAGCCCCGGGATAGGCAAGGTGACGGCACGCGCGCCGGTGGCGATCACGGCTTTGGCGAAGCGCAAGGTCTTGCCGCCGACCTCGACGGTGTCGGAACCCGTGAAACGGCCTTGGCCAACGAACACGTCCACGCCCAGGCTCTTGAAGCGCGCCGCCGAATCGTTCGTGCTAATCTCAGCGCGCAGGCGGCGTAGCCGTTCCATCACCGCCGGGAAATCCACGGTAACACCGCCCGGCATCTTCACGCCAAAGGCGCCCGCACCCCGCACCTGTGCGACGGCGCGCGAAGCCCGGATCAGCGCCTTGGACGGTACGCAACCCACGTTGAGGCAGTCGCCGCCCATCAGGTGTCGCTCGATCAAGGCGACCTTGGCGCCGAGGCCCGCCGCGCCGACGGCGGTGACGAGCCCGGCCGTCCCTCCACCGATGACGACGAGGTTGTAGCGCTCCACGGGCTCGGGGTTCACCCAGTCCGACGGATGCACGTTGGAGAGGAGCTTTTGATTGTGTTCGTCCATTGGCGAGATCAGTTCGTTCGACATTCAATTCTCCTTTCGATCCGTCGGGACCTTGGCGGACAACGCGCGCTTGGCGGTCCGGCCGACCAGCCAGGCCGCGACGGCGGTGGCGGCGAGCCCTCCGCCGTACAGCGCCCACTCGGCGGGAGTGCGCGCGCGGGAGCCCCCCCGCGCGGCTTCTCCGGCCGCGGCTCCGAGATAGACATACAGGATGGTCCCGGGCATCATGCCGATCCAGGACGCGAGCGTGTACTCGCTCAAGCCCACCGTGGTCAGGCCGTAGCCGTAGTTGAGAAGGTTGAACGGCAGCACCGGCGACAGGCGCGTCAGGAGCACGACCTTCCAGCCTTCCTGGCCGACGGCCCCGGCAACCGCGGCGAAGGCCGGAACCTTTTCGAGCCGTCGCGACACCCAGTCACGCAGAAGATAGCGTCCTACGAGGAACGCGGCGCACGCGCCCACAGTCGAGCCGATGGAAACGAGCAGGAAACCTTTCCATAGACCGAAAGCGGCCCCCGCGCCCAAGGTCAGGACCGAGCCCGGGAGGAAGGCCACGCAGGCCAGGACATAGAGTCCCACGAAGGCTGCCTGGCCCAGGGGTCCGGCGGCCGCCGTCCAGGCCAAAGCCGACGCCAGGAAATCCCTCATTTCTTATCCTCGTTGAGCGACCAGTCGTACTCCGTCCAAGCCACCGTCCAACTGTCCTCGACCGGCAGCCACTTCTTCACGAAATTCAAAACGGATTTCTTCGACCCGCCGAAGTCCTCCATGTACCATTTGAAAATAGGTGAGAGGTAAGCCATCTCGCCCGCTCGGCTGGCGTCGTTCTTGGCCTTCTGCGATAGGAAGACGCGGGCTTGATCATCAAGCTGGGCGTTGAGATGCGGGCCAGCATACGCCTCTGAGCGCAGGGGCGGACAGCTCTTTGCGGCGCAGACGAGTGCGAAATGCACGCGCGGGTCCTTGTAAACCGGCCTGATCATCTCGTGCTCGACCGTGTTGAGGGTGACAGTCCGGCCGAAGATCCTCACCACCGGCAGTTTCCAGGCTTTGTTAGGGTCCCAAACTGGTCCTATCTTCCGGATTGACGTGATCGGGTAATGATCGAGGATGAGCCGCAGCGTCGCGGCGTTGTATAGGTTGATCATAAAGGCCAGCCGCTCTTCTCGCGGCCGGCCTTTGAAATCCGTCTCGTCGGCACTTGCGGCTGCCGCAAGCCAAGCGTCCAAGCCGGCTGCGTCTTTCTTGAGGCCGGCGTAATCGACGCGACCCTCGCGCACTCGTGCCGAGAGCGTCGCATTCAATCGTGTTTGTACGCGGTCAAAATCCGCAGCCCCTGCGGCTCCGATTCTCGACAAGATCAAAATCAGGAAGAGGGCTGGACGTTTCATCTTGGATTCTCCTGAAAGTGAGTCTGTCTCGCGGCGCCTTTGTTACGGCGCCGAGCTCAGCTTTCTCCAGATGGAGCGGAACTCCTCCGGCTGGACCGCCGACAAGTGGTGTTTGAAACGTATGGTCCCTGCCCCGTCTACGATATAGACGTTGCGCATGGGGCAGGCACCAGGCGGGTGCGCCTGACCCAGCCGAAGTGCCACGACGTCCTCCGGGTCCAGGAGAATCGGGAAGTCGCACTTCGGCGCGACCTTCCCGGGCAGAGGGTCATCGATGGCAAGGATACTGACAGCTAGGACGCGGACGCGCCCGTTCGACTCGCGCTGAACTTCTTCCAGAAGCGGTATTTTTGCACGGCAGTCCTCGCACAGGTTCGTGAGCCAGAGAACCGTGTGTGTTCCCGGCCTCCCATCATAGAGCGAATGTTCTCTCCCGGAACCGTCGCGCAGGGTGAAATCGGGAAAACAGCCGCCGATCTCCGCGCCCGGATGGAGCCTCGCCCGCAAGGGCCAGAACAGCCGCCATAGCGAAATCGGAATCTTCATAGGCGCTTTTCTCTGTTGGCCGCGGCGCTCACGGACGACACGATGAAGGGCACAAGGCAATTGAACACGATTTTGGCGAACAACCCCTCTGTCCACGGCCCACGCAGGATGATCCCTCCCTGATTCGCCGCCGACAGCAGCACGCCGACGATGAGCGCGATCAAAGCGCTTCGCCGTAGGGTGGCGGGGCGCGACGCATAGACCACTGCATCGAGAAACTTGTCCATGATGATAAGTCCCGCAGGGAGCGGGATCGTTACATCGGCTGGATCAGGACGGACCCAGTCGGTCGATGACACGGCGCTTGAAGGCTTCGACATCCGCGCCCTTGGGCTTGGACCATGTCGCTTTTAAGGCCTCGCAAATGCGATCCATCTGCCGGCCGAAACGCGCGCAAAACTCACACTGACTCAGATGGAAACGGATGAGGAACCGCCGATGCCACGGCTCCGCGGCGAGACCCTCACCACACAAGGTCTTGGCAACCTCGCGGCAGTTCGGCATGAACGCCATCATGAGCTTCATCACCGGTTCTTTTCCCAGTTCAGCTCCAGGCACTCTCTGAGCTTCAGGCGGGCGCGATGGAGCATCACTCGCAAGTTGGTCGCGCTCACGCCCAAAACGTTACAGATTGCCGCCGGTGTCTCGCCTTCGACTTCTTTAAGAAAGAAAGCCGCCCTCTGCGAGTCCGGAAGCCCTTCGGCGCATTTCTCGACCCAGCGGCGGGTCTCAGCATCAAGCGCCAGAGCCTCGGGACCGCGCGGTGGATGGGACCACATGCCGCTCCCGTCGAAGCGCGCGCTGACGATAGACTCGATGTCGTCCGTCCCCTCTTCGCGCCGCGCTTTGGCTCTTAGGTTGGACGCTTTATGATAGAGGATGCCGAAGAGGTAGGTGCGCAGGCTCGAACGTCCCTCGAAGCGATCCAGGCCGGAGAGGAAGGCGACGAAGGTCTCTTGGACGACCTCCTCGGCGTCGACGCGAGGCAGACCGATGGCAAGCGCTCCCGCCAGGAGGGTCGGTAGGTGATCGTTCACCATCGCCGTCAGCGCCTCGGGGTTGCGCGCGCGCAGGTCTTCAACGCTGAATAACGATTGTGTCGCCGTCATTTTCAGGTAATTATACCAATTCAGTGCGCGGCAGTCCCGCTCTCAGCCGCTTGCCTTCAATTTATCGGTGATGGTCTTGACCGCCTCAGCGACGTTGCCCAGACAGCAGGCGCCTTGCGGATTCTTGCGTGCGCAATCGCAACGCCCTTCTTTAATCCCCAGTTTAATCCGGTCCGGGATGTCCGTCACGCCCTTCTGCGCCAAATCGCGCCGCAGGTCGCCGCGTTTGTGTTCGAAGCAGTAGCAAACGAAAACCTCGTCGCCCGGGTCCTTCTGCGTGACCGCCTGCACGGTCTCGCTCTTTCTGACGGTCGCCTCACCGTTGAAGTACACGACCTCGCAGGCCGAATTCGGGCAGAATCTCGCCTCATCGCCGAGTCGAGCGCGCGAGATCGGAGGCAAGTGTTGATCCAAGGTTTCTTTTCCCACCTTCCGGCCCTTCTTCCCGCAGGCGGGACAGGCAAGGGCAACGGACGGAAGACGGCAGCACGCCTCGTGATCGTCAGGAATGGGGCTACTCATGGCCGCCTCTGCCGTCCAGCTCAGCCTTGTACCCCGCCGTCGCCACGGCCCGGATCACGGCCCCCGGGTCGGCCTTGCCGTCCGAGACTACCGTCGCCCGTTGTCCAGGGAAGTCTATTTCCGCGGAGATGACGCCCGGCACTTTCTCGACCGACTGCTTGATCGCCACGGTGCAGGCCGCGCAGTCCATCCCCGAGACTTTCAGGGATAGGATTTGAGCGCCCGCCGGAACGGCGCGAGAACCACCCGAGACCAAGCGCCCCGACCAGCTCGGGAAAGTCGCCAGGACCGCCGCGAACGCCGCCACCATCCATACTCCTACTTTCATCGCTCGGCTGCCCGAGCGAAACTCGCAGCTGCCGTCGGCGCACGCCACGGAACGTTTCCGATAGGCGAGGTAGAAGGCAACGGCAAGAATGACGCCGGTCATAGTCAGGAAGAAGGACCGGTACTTGGTCAGCCCCGCCGCCAGCCCCATACTTCCCAACCCCAGACCCGTCACGACAAGGGGGCCGAGACAGCAGACGGACGCGAGTCCGGCAGAAGCCAGCGCGGCAAGTCCAACGAGTTTCTTGTCCATAGCGACTACCTCCTTGATTCAAGACTTTCCAAAATCGGGCAGGAGTCCGTGGTGCCGCGCGCGGCACAGGTTTTGAGCAGCCGCCGCAGAGTCCTTTCCATCGACTTCAATCCCGCGATCTTCTCATGCACCATTTCCAATCGCGCCCGAGCCTGCCGCTTGACCGACTCGCATTGGCTGCGATGGTTGACCCGCAGCCGCAGGAGCTTGGCGATCTCGTCGAGCGTAAATCCCAGCGCCTGGGCGTTCTTAACGAAGCGGATGACGCGCACGGTCTCCAGCGCGTATAAACGGTAGCCGGAGTCGGAGCGCCGAACCGGCGACAGCAAGCGCCGTCTCTCGTAATAGAGAACGGTCTGCAAGTTGACTCCGGCCTGCCGAGCGACCTTTCCGACCGTCAGATATTCTTTCATCACGCCTCCTTGCCTCCCAGTATAAACCCAATACCTAGGTATGGAGTCAAGACCCCTGTAATGTTCCGCTGCCGGCGCGGACTCATTCTCGTGACGCTTATCCTGCTCCGGGCCGGCCTCGCCTCGGCGATCGGCGCGGTCGCGTTTGCATTATTGGTCCCGTTCGAGACCCACATTGCCGCGTTTCTCGCCGTCCTGGCGTTCTGGACCTTCGTCTCTTGGTTCACCTGGCGGAGCCTGTCACGAGAGCCGGGTCCAGGTGCCGATGAAGGCTTACGGGCGGCATTTGTCCTAATCGTCGCGGCCTTCCTGCGCCTGGCCCTCGTCATCGTTGCGCCCACGCCGTCGACCGACGCCTATCGCTACTCGTGGGAGGGCCGAGTCGCCAACGCGGGATTGAGCCCGTACCGCCTCCCACCATCTTCACCGGAACTGGCCTTCCTGAGACAATCCCAGGACACGAAGATTAACAATCCGGGATTGACGACCATCTATCCTCCGCTCGCCATAGCAGCTTTCCGGGCGGTCACGGCCGTGTCGGCGGACGCGCGGGCGCAGAAGGGCTTCTTCGCGCTGTGCGACCTCCTCGTCTGCGCTTTACTCATGCGCCTCCTGCGCCGACGGGGCCTGACCTCCGCCTGGGCGGCGCTCTACGCATGGCACCCCCTCGTGATCGTCGAGTTTTCGGCCGCAGGGCACCTTGACCCGCTCATGATCCTGGGCCTTCTCGCGGGACTCGATCTATGGGAATCGGAACGCCGAGATCTGGGCGCGTTGGCCTGGGCCGCGGCCGCTCTCGTGAAAGTCGTCCCGATCCTCCTCCTCCCATGGCTCATCCTGCGCCGGCCGCGCGCGGCGGCGTTATTTGTTGCCGTCTTCGCGCTGGGGCTGCTGCCCGCTTTGCCGGGCCTGCAAGCGGCGCTGGCGCGGACCAGTGAGAACGGTATGGCCGCCTTTGCCTCGGGCTGGCTCGCCAACCCCAGCCTCTACGCATTTGTTTCATCCATGATATCGCCCGAGTATTCCGGCCGCATCCTACTTGCTGTGGCGGTGGCCGCGATGAGTTTGCCTTGGGCGCGATTCTGCGGGGAAGACGGCGCTCGCTACCTTTCGGGGATGCTGCTCGCCGTGCTCCTGGCCAGCCCCGTCGTCCAGCCTTGGTATGTCCTCTGGGCCTTGCCGTTGGCCCTACTGAGTCCCTCCCCGGCCGCCATCGCATGGTCCTGGATCGTGGGCTTCATGTATGTCTCGATCGATCCGCGCCTGAGAGAGATCCAACTGTACTTGTCTCTTTGGCACTGGGTCTGGGTTGCGGAATATGTCCTGGTCTACGGACTTCTTGGCCGAAGCCTTTATCGGGCGTGTAACGAATGGCGGGCCGGGCAGACTTACTTAGCGAGCATGGAGATCAAATGAATATAGTGACTATCGTGGGTTTGACCGCAGCGACCGCTCTTGCCTTCGCCAATGGGGCAAACGACATCTCCAAGTCCATCGCCACCTTGGTCGGCAGCGGCGAGTCTGACTACAAGAAGGCCGTCGTCGTCACTTCACTGGCCGTGTCGGCGGGAGCTGTGCTCGCTTCGGCTTGGGCGGTCAAGATGACCTTGCTTTTCACTAAGGGGATGCTCTCCCCCCAGGTCCAGCTCAATCAAGCCTTCGCACTCGCGATCCTGGCGGGCGCCGTGGGCTGGGTCCTCCTTTCAACGCGCATCGGCATGCCGGTTTCCACAACGCACGCCATCGTGGGCGCCACTTTGCTGACCGGCCTCTATGCCTTCGGCTTCGATCAGGTCCTTTGGGGAAGCGTGTGGAAAAAAGTCGCTTTGCCTCTCCTTCTTTCCCCCATCGCGGCCTTCGGCACCGCCTGGCTATTGTTCCGCGGCTTGAACTGGCTTTGCCGCGAACAGTACTGCCTCAACTGTCACTGGGCCCACTGGGCGAGCGCGATTTCGAGCGCCTTCGCTCGCGGGCTCAATGACACGCCGAAAATCGCCGGCCTTGGTTTCTTTTTTTACGCGGTACTCGATCCGAACGCCACGGTGGCCCCGCGGTGGTTCTTCCTGGTCCTCGCCGCGGCCAACGCGGCGGGCGGAATCATCCTTGGGCTCAAGGTCACCGACACCCTCGCACATAAGGTCGCAAAGATGGATCATCTAGAGGGCTTTGCCGCGAACCTCGCCACGACCGCGATGGTTGTGGCCACCGCCCTTCACGGGTTCCCGGTTTCGACCACCCATGTGTCGAGTTCCGCGATCATGGGCATGGGCCTGCGCAAGGGATCGGGCGGCGTGAATCACGCCATGGTCGGGCAGATCGCGCTAGCCTGGCTCGTGACCTTGCCCACCGCCGGAGCGATCGGTGTGGCGACCTACTGGATTTTGACGCACCTAGGCTTCATCTGATGAGGAGATAGACATGATCGCTACGAACGCAGAACTCAAGGACGCGACCATCCTGCACAAGCCCGCCGCCGCGCGCTTCGAGCGCGAGGGACTGACCATCTTCCTCGACGGCGACGCACCGAACTGGTCCGCTCTCGACGCGCGCGGCGCCCGCCTCTACGACCTGTTCGATGGCACCCGGACCTTGGGCGAGGTGCGCCGTTTCCACGCCGAGGCCTCCGGTGCCGACGCCGCCCAGTCTTGGCTCGATGTTCAGGCGCTTGCACGCGACCTGGCGCGCGCCGGCTTGCTCTCATTTTCTCCCTACGCGCGCCGCCGCTACGCCGGACGCGCCGCGCACCTCGAGCCCAAGCGCCTCTCGGAGTTTTGGGTCCACCTCCTGCAAACCTGCAACATCTCCTGTACGCATTGCCTGGTCTCCTCTGGACCCGACGGCGAGAAGGGGCCGGACAAGGCCTTCCTCCTAGCCGCTATCGAGCAGGCCCATGACCTCGGCGCACGCCGCTTCTACTTTACCGGCGGCGAACCCTTCGCCCGGCCCGACCTCTTCGAACTGATGCGCTTCGTGCTGGAAGACAAAGAATCCGAGCTCGTCGTCATGACCAATGCCACCTTACTCTCCGGCGACCGCCTCAAGAAACTGGAGGCCTTCGACCGCAAGAAGCTCATGTTCCAGGTCAGTCTCGATGGCGCTACGGCCGCGGTCAACGACAAGATTCGCGGCGCGAGCGTCTTCGAGAAGGCCTCAGCGGGCCTCTCGGCGCTCTCGAAGCTCGGCTTCGAGACCTCTCTGACCGCCGTCGTCACCAAGGACAACCTCAAGGACCTCGAAGCCCTGCCCGAGCTGGGTCAGAAGCTCGGCGCCAACTCCCTTCATCTTATGTGGGCGCATAAGCGCGGCCGCATCGTCGAAGGTGGCGCGGACCCGTTCCCTAACAACGCCGAACTGCTGGCTCTGGCGCGCGGGGTCCGTGACGGAGCGCGAGAACGCGGACTCGTCCTCGACAATTCACAATCCCTGAACCGCCGCGCCAACGGCCGCGCGGGCGTCAAGAACGACCTCGGCAACCAGTGCTGGGAAAGCCTCTGCCTCTACCGCGATGGGATCGTCTATCCCTCGGCGGCCACGGCCGGGCTTCCCGCGCTCAAGATGGGTGACCTCGGCTCCATTCCTCTCAAATCGGTCTGGCTCGACAGTCCCGTAGCCCGTCAGTTCCGCGAGGCGAGCGTCGCCGGCCGTCAGCAGGCCGACCCCTTCCGTTTTCTGACCGGCGGCGGAGACGTTGAGCACTCCTATTTCTTCAGCTCTAACGGCAACTCCGGCTCGCTCGTCGGCTTCGACCCCTATCATGACCTCTATGTCGAACTCATGAAAGACGAGATGTTCGCGCTGGCCGCGGCCAAGCGCGCCGCCTTCAACGCGAAGACCGGGTTCCGTCCTCCCGTGGTGCTCCATGCAATGGGTGAGGATTCGTTCACCTGCTCCGATGACGCTAAGGATTGGCTGAGTGAAGACGGCAAGACCCCGGAAGTGAGGCTGACTCACTCCAACTGCGTGCTCGCCTTCGACGTGGAGAAGCCCTACCGGATCGTGCAGAACTTCTACGGCAAGGCCGCCGTTGAGCCGCAGAAGGAGCTATGCTGCCCGGTCAAATACTCAGATGACGAAGTCGGCCACATCCCGCAGGACGTGCTCGACCGCTTCTACGGTTGCGGCTCGCCGGTCTCACAGGCGGGCGTGCGCGAGGGCGAGACGACACTCGACCTGGGCTCGGGCGCCGGCATCGACTGCTTCATCGCCGCCAAGAAGGTCGGCCCCAAGGGCAAGGTCATCGGCGTGGACATGACGGCCGAGATGCTCTCCGTCGCGCGCCGCTGCCAGAAGGAAGTCTCGGCCAAGCTCGGCTACGACGTCGTCGACTTCCGCACGGGCTACCTGGAGAAGGTTCCGGCAGACGATAAGAGCGTGGACCTGGTGACCTCGAACTGCGTCATCAACCTCTCGCCCGACAAGTCGAAAGTCTTCGCAGAGATCTGGCGCATCCTGAAAGACCACGGTCGCCTCGTCGTGGCCGACATCGTGGCCGACAAGCCGGTGCCGCTCAACCTACAGGCCCACAAGGACCTGTGGGGCGAGTGCATCTCGGGGTCTCTCTCCGAGGAGGAGTTTCTCTCGGGCATGGAACGAGCCGGCTTCTACGGCGTCTCGGTCATGAAGCGAACTTTTTGGAAAGAGGTCGAGGGTTACAAGTTCTACTCACTGACCGTGCGCGGCTTCAAGTTTGAGAAGAAGGCAGGCTGCCGCTTCGTGGGACAGACCGCGCTCTACCTCGGCCCGCACAAAGCCGTGATCGATGAGGAAGGCCATATCTTTCCCCGCTACGAACCGGTTGAAGTGTGCACGGACACCGCCGCGAAGCTTTCCCATCCGCCCTACGCGGGAAACTTCTTCGTGTCGGGAGAGCCGACCGGCTCGGTGACGGAGGAGAACGCATGCTGCGCCCCTGGAAGCTCGTGTTGCTGACGACCCTTTGCGCCTGTGGCCCTGGGGCACGTCCTGATGCCTCTTGGGACGAGGCACGCCTATCGACCGCTCTGTCGGATGCCTCATCCGACATTCGCCAGCGAGCTGCATTTCAACTGGGCGAACGACGCCCTGACGCCGCCTACTGGCCGTTGGTCAAGGCATTGGGTGACCCGCGCTGGGAGGTGCGCGCCAACGCGGCGCGGGCATTGGGCCGTGTCTCGCGCAGGGACGCCTTGGTGCCCCTCTCTCATTCCCTGCATGACCACCACTGGTGGGTCCGCGTCAAGACCGTTCAGGCGTTGGGCGAACGGCGCGACCCGGCCGCCGCTCCCTTCCTTTCGGCCGCGCTCGTCGATGAGAACGAGTCGGTAAGCGCGGCCGCGCGCCGTTCACTCGTTGAGGTCGGACGATGAAAGTCTCCATCATCATCCCCGTCTTGAACGAGCGCCGCCGCCTGGAAGAGACGATCGCGCGCCTGCGCCTGACCGCTGGAAAAGGTGACATCGAGATCGTCGTCGCCGACGGCGAAAGCACGGACGAAACGGCGCTCATCGCGGGACGCGTCGCCGACAAAGTCGTGGAATCCTCTCGCGGACGAGCCGTTCAGATGCACGCCGGCGCGCTGGCGGCGACCGGCGACATTCTTCTGTTCCTGCACGCCGATACGCGCCTTCCCGGAACATGGCTCGAGGCCTTGCTCGATACCTGGACCATGAAGCCGTATCCGGGCGCGACCGCCTACCGCCTGGCCTTCGACTCTCCCGAACCGATCTACCGACTTATCGCCAAGCTCGGCGATTGGCGCTCGCGCAAGACCGGAGTGCCCCACGGCGACCAGGCGATCGCTTGCCGCCGCGAGGACTACTTCCGCGTCGGCGGATTCCCTCCGGTCCCGATCATGGAGGAATACTTCCTTCTACCGAAACTCGCGCACTTGGGTCCTGTCGTGATCATGGAGGAGGCCGTGGCGACATCCACGCGGCGTTACGAACGCAACGGGCCCCTCTTCAACGCGCTAAGGAACGCCACTATCATCGCGCTGTTCAAGGTTGGAGTCTCCCCCGAGAAGCTGAGGAGACTTTACTCATGAACCGATTGGTGGTTTTCGTCAAAGCGCCGGTTCCGGGAAAGGTCAAGACGCGTCTACAGATTCCGCTTTCCGCTTCGCAGGTCGTCCGTATCTACGAAGCTTTCGTTCAGGACACTGTTGAGAACGCTCGTCTCTGCGGCGAGGCGGCCGTCTCGATTGCCTACGAACCCCACCCCAAACGACCCGATTTGACCTGGCTCGAGAACGCGCCCGCGTGGTTCCGCCAGGCGGAAGGCGACCTCGGCGCGCGGCTCATCGATGCCTTCGATAGAGCGTTTCGCGCCGGTGCTTCCAAGGTAGTCATTATCGGCAGCGACTGCCCCGATTTGGGGCCCGACATCCTGCGTCAGACCTTCGCGCGCCTTAACGACTTCCAGACCGTCCTGGGCCCGGCCGAAGACGGAGGCTATTACCTCGTTGGATTACGCGCGCCGATGCCGCATCTATTCAAGAAGATGGAGTGGTCCGAACACGACGTTCTCAAAAATACTCTCGACCGCCTGCGCCTCCACGGAGACAAGTTTTGGCTTATGCCCGTTCGTTCCGACGTGGACACCTTCGGCGACCTCAAGGCGCTCGCGCACCGTCTCTCCGGTCAAGAGAGTATCGCGCCCCATTCACGCGCGGCCATCCACGATTTAATCGTTGAGGACCTTTTTCGGATGCCCGTCGGCGACGGCCTCAACCCATGGAGAGGACGCGGAAAGTGAGACACGGAGACGGTCACGTCATGCCAGGAGAATTTCACAAGGGGCATGTAACATCTCGGCGTTCAAACAGACTAAGATATGCAGGAAACCGCAACAGCTAAATGACGACCGGAGGGGCAAAATGAACATGACAGGAAAGAAGGCGTTGTTAGGCGCCGCCGTGGCAGGGATCATGGGAGCCGCGCTCGCTTCCGCACCGGCTTCGGCAAAGGAGAAGGGGGGCGCGGGAGCGGCCAAGTGTTGGGGCGTCAACAAGTGCGGCGGTCATGCGCATAGCTGCATGGGCAAAGGATCGTGTGCCGGCAAAAACAGCTGCAAAGGCCAGGGCTGGCTCGCGATGCCCAAGGAGTCCTGCGAGAATATTGAAGGAGGGACTCTGACTCCCCCTAGGAAGGCCGAAAAGATCGAAGCACAGCCGATGAAAGACTTCGGGAGTCGGTGAGAACTTATGAGACACGCATTTCTCATTATAGCCGTCCTTGTCCCCCTGGCCTCTCACGCCCATGCGGGCGTTTATAAGATCGATCCGGACCATAGTTCCGTGATGTTCCGCGTGCGGCACCTGGTCGGCCACGTCACCGGGCAATTCAGCAGGTTCGAGGGGTTCTTCGTCTACGAGAAAGCCAATCCCGGCGTTTGGAAGGCTTCCGCGACGATCGATGCCACGAGCATCGACACCAAAACCAAGCAGCGCGACGACCATCTGCGCTCCGAGGACTTCTTCGATGTGAAGAACTACCCGACGCTTTCTTTCGTATCGACCAAGGTCACCGGGATCAAGGGTGACCGCGCCAAACTCCTCGGCAAGCTCACGATTCTCGACGTGACGAAATCCATCGCCCTTGATCTTGAAATCGGCGGCGTGGCCAAGGGTTCCGACGGCCTAGAGCATGCGGCCTTCACCGCGAAGGCGCGGATCGACCGCAAGGACTTCGGCCTCACCTGGAACGATACGATTGAAACCGGCGGCGTGCTCGTCGGCGATACCGTCGACATCACTCTGGAGATAGAAGGCATTCTCCAAAAAGAAAAGGAGGGCGGAAATAAATGACGAAAGGCAACATGCTGTTGAAGGCGGCGGTGGCGGGGATCGTCGGTGTGGCGATCGCTTCGGCGCCGAGCTTGGCTGGAGATTCAAAGGCCAAGAAGGGCGATAAGAACGTCAAGTGCTACGGCGTCAACAAGTGCGGCGGCCACGGCAAATGCGGCGGCCCGGGACACGAGTGCGCGGGCAAGAACTCCTGCAAGGGTCAGGGCTGGCTGTCCATGCCCAAGGAGTCCTGCGAGAACATCGAAGGCGGTTCGCTCACGCCGCTGCCTGCGATGGAGAAGAAGTAGCCTCAAGGAGAGCCATGAATCCGGAACTCGGCGTCGGCCTTGGACTGCGACCCGTTCACTACGATCATGTGCTCTCACGCCGCCCCGCGGTCTCTTGGTTCGAGGTGATCTCCGAGAACTATATGGGACTGCGGGGCGGTTCTTCCGGCGGGCGGCCCCTGGAGGTGCTTGAAAAAGTGCGCCGGCACTATCCGGTGATGCTGCACGGCGTCTCGCTCAACATCGGCTCAGCCGATCCGTTGAACCGGGATTATCTTAAACGGCTCAAGCGCCTCACTCGAATCATCGAGCCCGCCATCGTTTCCGATCACCTTTGCTGGACGGGGGTCGCAGGCCGCAATCTTCACGACCTGCTTCCGCTGCCCTATAACGAAGCGACCATCAACCACGTCGCCGCGCGCCTGCGGCATGTGCAGGAATTCCTAGGCCGCCGAATCCTCATTGAAAACGTCTCAAGCTATCTGACCTACCGGCATTCCGAGATGACGGAATGGGAGTTCCTCGCCGAGATCGCCTCGCGCGCCGACTGCGGGATTCTTCTAGACGTCAACAACATCCATGTCAGCGCCGTGAACCACGGCTTCAACGCTCTCGATTACATCAACGCCATCCCGGTGGAGCGAGTAGGGCAGATGCACCTGGCCGGCTACTCCGATGAGGGCGGCTTCCTTATCGACACGCACGATCATCCTGTTTCAGACCCGGTTTGGGACCTCTATACGGCGGCGATCCGGCGTTTCGGACGCGTGCCGACGCTCATAGAATGGGATGACAAGATTCCATCTTTCGAGAGGCTTGAGCAAGAGGCGGCGCGAGCCACGGAGGTGCGCGATGCCGCAGTCGCCGCCTGACTTATCCCGGCTCCAACGCTCCCTCAAGGAAATTTTGACTGATCCCCAAGGCGTGCGGGCGGCGGTGAGCGCACGGCCCGCGGCACTGCGCTGGATCGCCGAAACACCCCCGCCGGATGCGCCCACCCGGCTGAGCGTCTACGGCGATGGATACTTCCTGCGCCTGCTCGAGGCACTGACCTCGGATTTCCCCGCCGTGAGAAGGACATTGGGCGAAGACGATTTCCGCATCCTTGTGGCCAACTACCTCAAAACAAATCAGTCGAGGTCGCCCACTCTGGCGGATTTAGGCGAGGCCTTTCCTTGCTTCGTGAGTTCCCATCCGCTCAGCCGGAGATATCCATTCCTGGCTGATCTTTCCCGGCTTGAGCGGGACATCATGACCCGACTTTTCGAGGGTCGCCTCCCCGCCCTCGATCCAGAAACCATCGGGAAGATCCGGGCTGAGGATTGGGCGCGCGTGCGGCTGATCTTCGATCCGACGGTTCTGCTTCTCAAAGTCGCTTGGCCCGTCGAGCGGCTTTGGCAGCGGCGAGAGCTTCCCCTTAAGGCCGGAGGCCGGATCATCCGTCGGGCTCGCGCGCAATGGCTCCTGATCTTTCGGGATGAGACCTGGGTAAAAGTCGTTGAAATCTCCAGGCCGGAGTGGGACACGCTGCGGCAGGTCAAGGAAGGCGCGCAGCTTGGCCGGGTGTTTACCCGTGCCTCGAAGTCGCTCGGCGGCACCAAAGCTGCTGAGATTCAGGGTTGGCTTTCGTCTTGGATTCGCAGCGGCCTTATCAAGAGGATCGAACGTCCGCAGATCTCCGCGAAAACATCGAGGATGCAAAGGAGGATTACATATGCCGCGAACGACTTACGCTCATGAAGGACAGGAAGCACCCGAAGCCACGCCGGTCTACCAGAATCTCAAGAAGGGATTCGGGATGGTGCCCAATGTCGTCAAGCTCGTCGGCCACTCCGGGCCCGTCACCCAGGCCTTGGGCGGCGTCCTCGATGTCTACTTCAACAAGCTCTCGCTGACCCCGCGCGTGCGGGAGATCGCCTACCTGACCGTCGCCCGCGCCAACGAGTGCGCCTACTGCCAGGGCCATCACGTTCCGATGGGGAAGGCGGCGGGCCTCACCGACGCGCAGATCGCCCTGCTGGGACCCCAGGGATTCGACAACCCGGCGTTCAACGAGGCGGAGCGGGCCGTGATCCGTTTCGCCTACCAGACCACGCGGGTGGTCAAAGCGGACGACGAAGCCGTGGAGGCTCTCAAGCTGAGCTTCTCTCCCAAGGAGATCGCGGAACTCACCTTTGTCGTGGCCGCCGGAAACTTCATCCAGCGCATCGGAAAGAACCTGGGCGCGGAGTTGGAGTTCGCGCCGGCGACAAAGGACTGACGCGCGGGCTTGGCCATGGATCGCTATCTGATCGTCCTGCAGGCCGGAAAAGAAGGCCACGAGGGCATGGCCCGCGCCTACCACGCGCTCCTCTACTCTAAGGACTTCTCGGAGCACGGATTCGGCGTGAAGCTCATCTTTGACGGCGCCGGGACGGAATGGGTGGCGGAACTCATGCAACCCGAGCACAAGCTTCACCCGCTCTTCAAGGAGATCCAGGGCAAGGGCGTCATCGACGCGATCTGCGACTTCTGCGCGGGGGCCTTCGGCGTCAAGGACCAGGCGCAGAAGAGCTCGATCCCGATGCGTTCCGAGTATCACGGCCATCCCTCGATCGCAAAATACGCGGTCGAGGGCTACCGTATTATCGTCTTGTAAAAAGGAGACGTCATGGAAGAATCCGCGCTGGCGTGCAGGTGCTCGAATTGCATCGGCGGGACGCTGACGCCGGTCCCATGAGCGAGTTGAAAGCGAAGGCTTGGGTCCGGATCATAGAGCCCGAGGAGGCCGAAGGAGACCTCAAGATCGTCTATGATGCGACGATTGCTAAGCGCGGCGCGCTGGCCGCCGTGCACAAGATTCACAGCCTCCACCCGGAGACGCTGACGGCGCACATCGCGCTCTACATGGAGCTGCTGTTCGGACAGTCGCCCCTCACACGTCGCGAACGAGAAGTGATCGCCGTCGCCGTCTCGCGGACCAACGGCTGCGCCTACTGCGTCACGCATCACGCCGAAGCCTTATCGCGCTACGAGAAAAACGCGGACATCATGGCCGCGGTTCGCGAAGGTCGCTGGAACGCTCTCGACGCGCGGACCGCACGCCTCTGTCAATATGCCGAGAAACTCACCCGCGATCCCTCCTCGGTCCGCGAGTCCGACATCGCTTTCTTGCGCGACTCGGGTCTTGACGACCGCGCAATCCTCGACGCCGCGCAGATCGCGGCCTACTTCAACTTCGTTAACCGGCTCGTACTCGGCCTGGGCGTCGGACTTGAGGAGGAAAGGGACGGCTATCGATATTAGAAGGTGCCTGTGCCGTGATAGTCCTTCGACGTTTTACGCCGGAGCCGTGTTCTCCGTCGTCGCGCTCAGCCTGCTCATGCTTCCCGGGTTGTCTTACCCTATGAAAAAATCGACGGGCTTGCCGTAGATTCGGGCGATTGCTTTGAGCTCGACGGCATCCAGCCGGCGTTCCCCGGATTCCATCTTAGACACGAAGGACTGCGGCTGCCGAAGCCGCTGGGCGACATCTTCTTGCGTGAGCTTGGCGGCCTTCCGAGCCAGCCTGAGCTTGGATAGGAATGCCTGATATTCCTTCGAGTGTACGGATTTCGACATGACCCCCCTTGACGCTGAAGGGTCATTCTATTATCCTGTCTTGGGATATCCCAAAATCGGATATATAAGGAATGCCAAGCGCGCTAGTCGTTGATGATGACCTGAGCCAGCGGCGGCTGTTCCAGCGGGTTCTGGAACGCGACGGCTGGGGCGTCGTCGCGGCCGAGAGCGGCGCCGCCGCGCTTGAGGCGTTCTCCCAGGGCTCTTACGAACTCCTTCTCAGCGACATCAATCTTGGGGACATGAATGGGATCGACCTCGCCAGGACGATCCTGCAGAAGCAGCCGCAGCTTCGCGTCGTTCTCGTCTCCGGTCTTCCCCAAAACTTGGAGCGGGCCAAGAGCGCCGGCTTCACGGCGTGCCTCCTTAAGCCGTTCGTGCTTGAGGAGTTGTGGCGGTTGGTAAGAGCCTAGCGGTCCCCGGGCTCAACTCCTAACTACCTGCCTACGCGAGGTAAAGTTGGACGCGTTAGCCGCAGGAATGCCCCCCACCAGGAACCGATGAAACCCGTCCCCAAACAGAGCTCTAAGCCGGCTCTGGACCGACGAATCCGGTGTCGTCAGGTCCGCTTCGTACCGGATCACTGAGTAGGCGACCACGCTCAAGGCCGCGGCGAGCTTCTTCAGCGGCATTCCGCGCCTGAGCCTTTGGTTCCGAATCCACGCGCCGAGCGTGACCGGCGGCAGGAGAAAGTCGTAGGGGTCGGCGTCCGTTTCTGGAAAGGCTTCTCGGAAGCGATCCTTGAAGAAGGGCAAAATCCGGCCCATGGTCTTAGGATGGATCTCCCGGGTCTCGTCCCGCTCGATCTTGGCAATCGTATTGCGGGCCAGGCCGGTCATTTGCGAGAATTCATCCAAGGTCACACCCAGGCGCTTTCTAAGGAAGCGCAGGCGGGTTCCCAGTGTGGCCCTGGAAAGGTCGGGAAGGAAGGCGTACGACGGCGAAATACGCCGTTTAATCGTTAATTCGGTTCTCCGACCTGCACCTTCAGGGACCCCACTTTGCACCTAGCGGGTAACGAACTCCCCCGGACAGGAGTTCTGAGGGCACCTGCTTATGGCGGCTCCCGACGAGGGAACCGCCATTTTGCTTGGGGAGGCCGGGCTGTGAATCAAGAGGTAAAGGCAGTACAAAAACGACCCGCGCGTCGTGCCTATTCTTGACCACAATCTCTTTTACGAGGCTTTGAATCAGCAGTCTTTTCTGGCTGGATTCCAGGCCCTCGAAGCGGTCCGCGAACTGCGTCAAGAACTTCGCGATAACGTCGGTCTTGGCGTGCTCGACCAAGAGGTCGTGAATCTTTGCTTCCACTTCGGAGAGACGCGCCTTGAGCCTGTCGATATTGCCGATCTGAGTATCGATCTCTCGGCTGACTTCGGCCGCCACCGCCTTGTCTGGAAGCGTTGCGACGAGCCACTTTACCTTGCCTTCCTTGGCCCGGGTAGCGGCATCGATCTGTTTCTTTAGCGATGCGCGTTCGTTGCCGAAACCTTTGCCGGCGCGGTCGTTCTCATGTTGGACCTTATCCAGGTAGCGTTCGATCACGTCGGGCATGGCGGCGATATTCCGAATCTCGTCTAGGATCGCCTTTTCGAGGCCTCGGGACGGAATGTATTCCAAAGTGCACCCCTTATCTCGCCCGAGGCAAGCGTAGTAATAGGTTCCTTTTCCTTTTGCCGTCGTCATGCCCTTGCCGCAGAGACCGCAACGAATCAAGCCGGTCAGAACGTTCGGGCTGTGCAGCTGCGGCCCATTCGTGCAAGCGCGAGAGCGAAGTGTCTCTTGGACTCTCTCGAATTCCTCGTTCGAGACGATAGTTGGATAGAGCGGCTTATACTCGCCGTCGCCCGTGTTGACGAGCCCGGCGTATACGGGGTTCGACAGCATCTTCCAGATGGAGGTCGAGTGCCAACGGCCGCGGCTCCGCCGCGTGACGTGGTCCTCTTTCCGCATCTGGCTGGCGATGGTTTTCGCCCCCCAGTTCTTCTCGAGAAACAGTTGAAAGACGCGCCGCGCGAACGGCAGTTCCGCGGGATGCAGTTCTAATTTCCCATCCTTCGTGAAGCGATACCCGAATGGCTCGGAGGTATTCCATTTCCCCTCACTCTTGCGCCGATTCAAGCCCAGGCGAGTGCGCTCTCCGATCAGCTCACGCTCGAACTGAGCGAACGATCCAAGCATGTTGAATAGTAGTTTGCCCGAGGAGTTGGTCGTGTCAAAGGGCTCCGTAGCGGAGCGCAGACCGATGCCCAGCTTATCGAAGTGTTCTCCAAGCGAGATGAGGTCCACGACCTTTCGTGAGATGCGGTCCAGCTTGAAAACAACGAGAAGGTCGAAACGCTTGAGCTTCGCGTCGCGAAGAAGGCGCTCCATCGCCGGCCTGTTGAGGTCCTTGCCTGAATATCCGTCGTCCACATAAGGTTCTAGAACGATGCAGTTCTCATGCTTCGCGTAATCCCGTAGCCGGTCAATCTGTGCCGCTATCGAATAGCCATTCTGCGCTTGCTCCTCGGTGGAGACCCGGACATAGATGGCGACGCGGCGGCGCTCGATGGGAGCGTCAATGGGCTTAGGGATCAGCGCGCGAGGCCGGAAACTCATGCGCTGGCGAACTCCTTGGCGTGCTTCCTGCGTCGAGAGGCGCGGCGTCCCTTCACCACGTCGGCGAAGGCGCGCGCGTCTTCATCCCAGATGAGTGCGAGGCGGCCCACCTTCCGTGCGCGCAGCCGGCCTGAGATGATGGCTTTACGCACGGCCTGGACCGAGCAGCCGGCCAGCTTCGCCACTTGCCCTGTCGTTGTTTCCTTTCGTTCTGCAACCGGCGCGATCTGATACTGCATGATTTCCTCCTTCACCAGGTAGCCTTGGTTCGTGCCGAGTCTTACAGCGAGATCGTCACAGACGCGATAAAGCGGGCATTCCCGGACCGGCTGCTTGAGACGCTTGGCACTTTTGAACACCCGCCCTTCGGGTTCGGTGTAAAGATGCTTGAAGGCCAGATAGTTCGGCCGCATCTCGTACTGTTGGAAGATTGTCCCGAGAAAAACCTTCTCCTCGGCTGTTAAGTCCTTCAGCGAGATCGCTTCTCCGGATACCGTCTTGTATTCTTGTTTCATCGTTAGTCCTTGCAGTCAGTATAGATCGCAGGTTGCCTTTTGTCAACCTCAGGTTGCTTTTTGGAAACTAAAAGCCACTTGGCAAAATCTCGGCCACGATGTTGCTTCGCCCCCGGATCGAAAGGTAGAGAAACCACTGGTCGCATTCGACTCCGCCGTCAAAAACGCGTGTCTGCAAGAACCGTCGCAGGAACGTCTCGGTGGTGGCCGACTTCCAATGGACGATATACATTCGGAGTTCATCCGTACTTTTCACGCGAGAACCTTCCGACAGCCACTCCCCATAGACCAAGACGATCTTATGCGAGAGCTTGGGCCGGATGATCGATTCGATCTCCGCTAAACGCTCTTCTTCGAACAGGTAGCGGCGCTGTCCCTTCAAGTCTGGGTTGGCCTTTTCGGGAATGAGGAAGAAACAGAGGTCCTTTCTTGGTCCCCGTGCGCCTTCCGTCAAGCGGACCGCGCCGACGCCCCATCGCGCCGTAAGAACTGAGAGAGCCGACTGAAGCCTGCGCGCCCGGGCGACGCTCCTGAGCGCTACGATATATCCCATTCCTTCGCCCGGCAGCAAATCAAGCAGGCTGTCGGGTTCTATCTCTGTAAAGCCCGACGCCATCGAGAGAATGATATCCCGGACATCGCGCACGCGCGCGAGATTAACCGGATCATCAGGACGGGTCGGTGCGAGGCCTGGAACTCTAAGGTCGAATTCTTTCATCGGAGAGACTCCTCTCTATATACGATTGGACCGGGCAAAAAGTTCCCTCGTTTTTCGGTCCGCGCACCGTCGTTTGCGCAATCGCGTAGCATTGCGGCCAATACGGCGAGGGCTCGCTTGAGGTCCGCGTCCCCTCCGCGCTCGTAGTGGATTTCGAGTCGGACCGGCACAGTTTTCGCTTTTGGGCGTGCCATCAGTTTGTAACCTCCAAATCAGTAGCTTGCAGTGCCAAGACGACCGCGCGGCCTTCCACCGCGCCGCGGAAAACTCCGCAACCGGCGGCTTGACGGAACTCGTCCAAGGCACAGGCGTAGACGAACGGTGCCCGCTGCGCGCGGGCGTTCTTGAGGATGATGGCGGCCCCGCCGGGCCAGCCGGTGAGGTAGAGGACCACACCGTTGCGCGGCAGGCGGCGGCGATAACTCGCAAAGATTTCTTCGTAGCGCCGCTTTGACTTTTGGGTGAGTTCGATCTCGACGGCCTTCGGCTGCGAAGGCGAGTCGATCCAAAGGTCGGCCGCCCCTTCGACGATTAGTCGTCGCCGGCCTCCCGCGTGCGCCCAGACAGACTGCGGATACTGACGCCGGGCGGTAAGCCCCAGAACTTCCACAAGAACCAAGCCCACCCCAGTGACCTGAAGCTCGTGGCGGATTATCGCCTCGCTCACGAAGTCGCGAATCTCGGGACGATACTCCTGCCGCTCTTCGCGCAGGGCGTTGAAGCCCCGTTCGGTCAGGGTGAAAGCCTTGGGTTGGCGCAAGAAGAAGTGGCCCTGAATGTAGCCATGCTCCTCCAGAACGTGGAGGCGGCGGGGCACACCCAACTCGTAGTCATCTCGCCCCATCTTGTTGAAGAAGCGCCCGATGCGCTCCATCTCAGACAGAGTCCCTTCCGCACCCAGCCCGATCATCTGGCCGATGCCTAATACGCCCCATTTCTCCAGAGCCGCGAGTATCCTCAAGTCTCTCATCGTGAGCCGGATTTTGCCTCGCCGAACGCCTATTAGCGCCTCTCTCATCCTGTGGTTTCCCCTATTTTCATTTGCTGTTCTTTTCGTTCTCTGTTTCTGTTCTTTCTGTTTTTTTGTTTTTGTTTTTTTCTTTTTGTTGTTTCTGTTTTTATTTTCTTCTTTCTCTTTTTTGCTGCCTTTTGCCCTCTGTCCTCCTGACCCCTTCACCCCATTTTTTAAGTCGTTGGGGGGGAGGGGTCAGGAGGCGGACGCGCCATCGGCGCGGACGAAGAGGGCGCATTTTCGGCAGAAAAAATATTCATTTTTCGAATGTGCCACTTCGCTCCCCACCCCTCAGGCACGCCTGCAACAGTGCCTGAGGGGTCCCGCCGCTACTCCGCCGCACTCAGGCTCTTAGCGTAGAGTTGGAGCGCCTCGGAGATCACGCGGTCGCGCGTGATGTCTTCGCCCGTCTGCCGCATCCTTTTGCTGCCCAGCTTCCCCACGGTGTCATAGTCCGCCATCGTCAGATTCACTATGATCGCCACGGTCCTCGGCGGCCGTCCGCCGCGGACTTCCTTGCCTCCGGCATCCTGAGTTTCCGACGTTTCCATGAGTGGTTTCCCCCCTTGTCTTGGCGCGAGTTTCGAGTTTGGGTGCGGGCGTGTGGGGCTATACGCCCCGAGTTTTCCCTGACTGGCTACCAGGCCTCCCTGCACTTACATATGCGTTTCAGCCCGGTGTTTTCCGACCACCTCTTCCGGGCAGGATACCGTGCTGCCCGCACTGAGCCCTCACTCAGTAATCGAGCGAGCGGGTCGTTTCGTTGACAACTTTTGCGCCACTCGCCAACTTTTGGCCCCACATCTTTTGCCGAATCCACCAATACTTTCTCTGTGTCGCCGTCTTTTTTTCGCCTTGGACTTGCGGGTGCGCACGAGGTGCCTGTTCTTTCGATCGAGCAGGATCTGAAGGGGGTCTCCTGCGTCGCGGCCCGTCGCCGATGACTACCAGGCCGCCCTGCACTTACATATGCGTTTCAGCCGGCTGTTTTCCCTCCACTTCCTCTGCCCGCAAAGTACCCGAGGTTCTGGGCAAGAAAGCGGTGTCCGCGCGCCCGACACCCGCCTTTGCGCCGGTCGCTGCCGCCGCACATCCCTTCTGGACGCCGCCCTATGTCGCCGCCACCGTCCTGCTGTTTGCCGTGATGGTTCCGGCACGGCAATGGCTCATGAGTGTGTTCTGGTTACCCGACTTCGTGAACCTCGCCTTCCACGAGGGTGGCCACATCATCTTCGGCGTGCTGGGTCTGCGCTTCATCATGGTCGCGGGCGGGACTTTGATGCAGTTGCTCCTGCCAGGAGCGGCCATGCTCCACTTCCTCAAGCGCGGCGAGAGACTCTCGTCTTGCGTCGCCCTGTTCTGTCTCGGCCAGAACTTCCTCGGCATCGGCCACTACGTCGCCGACGCGCGCGCCCAGCAGTTAGAACTCGTCGCCGGGGGCGTCCACGACTGGACCTACCTGCTTGAGACCACGGGCCTGCTCATCCACGACGTGGGCCTGGGAGCCGCCGCCCAGATTTTCGGCTGTTTGGTGATGGCTGTCGCTTTGGCCGCAGGCGTTCGGTCATACTTCGAGCCGAAGGGCACTTCGACCAACGGCTGATGGCGCTGAGCTCGCCTGCTGAGGTCTAGGCGTTTCTTCTGACAGAAGTGACATGACAGCTTTACTTAATGGACACTCACCAACGCGCGCCAAAGCTGAATCTATGCGAGCGCCCAAGCTCACCCGTGGGAAGCACGGCGTAGTCGAGACTCCACCTCTCGTTGCGTAAGCCAAGGCCAAACGTCGTGCCCCGCGCCGCGTCAAAACTGGTTCCCCCCGTGACTACCGTCTGCGTCGTGTATCCGGCTCGCAGGTAGAGGCCCTTGACCGCCTGGCACTCCCCGCCGAACGGTGGGCTGAGCGGCGGCGGATATCAGAATCCGCCGCGCGTGCCCGTTCCAAATTTTTCCTAGTGCCGCCGTCCGCTCTAGCCGATGTTAGCCAGCCTCATTCCAGTCCTATTTGTCATGTGTATCCTAAAGATCTACAAGATCTACCGCGCTCGGCGCGCGAAAAGAGCGTGCCCGGTCGCGGAATCTATGCGGCGCGGATCGCAAGTACCACTTAGAACAGCCCAGCGCAACTCGATGCGCGCGGCCGTGAACTCGACGATGCTCACTGGCGGCGTATGCTTCGAGGTGCCTCCCCCAGGAGCGCATGCGCCCCGTCCATCCAGCAGCGCCCGCATCCCCGCTCGGCGTTCCTCCTTTCCTAATGTGACTACAATCTCATCGCCCTCAAGCCTCATGCGAAGGAGCACGCCGTCCGGTAAATTCGCCACCGTGTTGTAAGGAATTCTGAAGTGCCAGTAGCTGTCGTAGCCCTTCACGTCCACTAGGACATGTTCGTCGTCCTGGCCCGCAAGGGACAGATGGAATCTCGATCGCGACTCCCACACCGATTCCTTCGATGCGTACTCCCGAACCCCAAGCAACGCCGCCAACTCGGGAGCGGGCTTCTCAGAGACGTCGGTCGTGAACCACCGCTGGATGCGGTGTTGCTGATGGCGAGACGTCACGTGAGAGAGGGCTCCGAAGTTTTGACTGTTGAGCTTGCCCCCCGTCATCCCCGTCGCTATGCCGTCCTTCAACGCTCCGCTTTCGGTCAGCGCCTTCTCGAGCCGTGAGATCTGAGAGCGCATGGCCAGAGCATATGGGCTCCAGGGGCCGGCGGAGCTGATGAGCAGCAACGCAGCCAATGAAACGGGAACAAACCGGGCATCATCGCCCTTCCGTGCGAGCGCTCTGGTTGCGACTGCGAAGTGCCACAGAGCGAAGAGGCCTAGGAAGATCCGATTCTCCGTCCACCCATATTCGCCCGTTCTCCGCCAAAGAGCGAGCAGTTGGAGGGCCAGCAGAGGCATGAGCGCTGCGGGAAAGTAGCGGTAGTAGAGGCGCGGCGATCCCTCCAGGCTTGCAGCGGCTGGCGCCAGAGCCAGGCGCGTGAGTAGCCCGAGTGAAGCCACGCCCGCGATGAGGTAGCCCAGAGTACCTTTAGGCCAGGACCCGGCTACGACGATGGTGGAGAGATACAGCAATAGCAGACCGACATAGCATGCAACGATTGGGACGAGAACATAGCGGGTAATCAGGCCGATCCGCTGTGGGTACATTTCGCCACGCGAAGGTGTCTCTCCGGCCCGCGGCAGACCCTGTAGAAACAGCGCCGGCGCGAGAAATAGGGCACAGACGCACCAGACCCGCATGAACGTCTCGCCTTTTACGGTCAGTTCAAAGAGCACCTTCACGAGGGCGAATCCGAGCGCCACGCCGACGAAGACCACTACGGCCACGAAAAACGCAGACACGAGGTTTTCAAGAAGCCGCGCACCGCGCCACCAGCGTTCAGTCTCATCCTCGTCGGCGCATCCCGGTATCACCCAAAGAGCGAGAAAACCAGCTAGCAGATACTGAATCCATCTCATCGCGTGGACTTCTTCACCCCACGCATCGCCCCATACGATGAACGCAGTTAGGAGCGCAGCAGCAGCAAGTGGCGCGCCCCAGCGCAACTCCGGCCTTTTGGGCCGGCTCTCCGCAAATAATTGGGCGGACGTGAACCACAATATACCGAGCATTGCGGCCATGATCGCGGTCTTAAATTCCTGCCCTGTCCCAACGGCCGAGCAGGCCAGACCGGTCGCCAACGTCGCCGACGCCAAAGACGCGGGAAATCGGCGCATTGTTTCCCATGCCGATGAAATCACTTCCTGGGTTGAATGAATTCTCATTGGCCTCTCTACTCCGATACTGCTTTAAAACCTACGGTGCGCTTGATGCGTCTGAACCCAGATAAGGATTGCTCCCAACGCTCCTGCGAATAAACATCCGAGATGGAGTGCTGATAGACTCACTGAGTCTAAAAGAAAGTTTGCGTTCGTGATTGGAGCAAATGGATGCACGTCTGGATGCATGAGTCCATCAAGCAGCGGGTGAGAGATGCCGCCAATGAGTCCGCCAAGCCAGACCCCAGTCTTGGAACTCTCGGATTGAATCACGTTCGCCGGACCGTGGTCCTTGAGACAACGCTGAATCGATCGGCGTGCTTGTAGAACAATCATCGCCGTTACCCCTCCGGCAATTGTAGCGCCGATTAATGTGTGCAATACGCGATGAACCGGATACTCGTGGCGAATCATGAAATACAGGGGTTCACAATCAATGACGACCTGTGCCGCGACGAAAGTAGTCCATGAAAAGCCTCCGGGAATGACACCCTTAACGAGGAGCCCGGGACCGAAGTGAAATGGAGTAAATGGCATTGTTCTGTTTCCTGCCTGGCTAACTTGTGAGTATACGGTTCCGTATAGCACGACTTGGAAATATCGTATCGTTCGAATTATATTTGGAAAATCAGTGCCTAGCTACATGATTGTGAATATTGCGAAAAGCCGCAATGGGCTGCGGTATAGCATCGATCTCTGTCGGCAGACACTCACCACCGCGCACCGAAGCTGAATCGATGAGATCGCCCCAACTCTCCTGAGGGCAGCACGGCATAATCCAGACTCCACCTCTCGTTACGCAGACCGAGGCCGAAGGTCATCCCCCGCGCCGCGTCAAAACTGGTTCCGCCCGTGACCGCCGTCTGTGTCGTGTAGCCGGCCCGTAGGTAGAGATTCTTGACCGCCTGGCACTCCCCGCCAAACGAGACGTCCGTGCCCGCCCCGCGCGGGCCGTTGACGGCCTCGGCGGCGAGTGCGTGTCCGCCAGATAGCTTGTAGGCGGCCCCTAGGGCCAGCCGCAGCGGCAGGTCGTTTCGCTGATTGTCGAATTTGAGGCCCGGGCCCAGATTGCGCAGGGTAGCACCCACGCTTAGCTGCTCAAAGGCGCGCTTGGCGCCGATATCTACGGCCGCGCCATGGGCCTCGGCCGAGCCGATGTGGCTGCGGACGTACTTAACCGTAGCTCCCATGTCGGCTAACTCTAGCTTGCGGGCATAGCCAAAGCTCACAGCCGCGTCCGAGGCGCCGTAACTGGCCGTGGGCCGCCCCAGGCTGTCTCGACCCTCGATCTTGCCCTGACTGAGGTACGTCAAAGCGCCCGCGAACGTACCTTGGCTCATGGGATGGGCGTAGGCCAGCAAATCCAGACGCGTACTCTCATACATTTCCGCATGGCTGGCCGTAAATTCGCGCTTCTCCAGACGCGACAGCCCGGCTGCGTTCCAATAGATCGCCGCGGCATCGTCGGCCATCGCCGTATAGGCCCCGCCCATGCCCAATGCCCGCCCACCGACGCCTATGTTGAGAAATGACGCCGTCTCCGCCGCCCAGGCAGCCTGGGAAGCGACAACAAGCGTGACGGCTAGTTGGAGCGTTCTCATTTGACGATGCCGATCTTTCCGGTCCTACGGATGTCCGACTCTCCGGCCTTCTTGACGGTCACGACATAGGTGTAAACGCCGGAAGCGACGCCGGATACGTCCCAAACATGGTCGTAAGTGAACTGCGGTCCCATTCCGTTGCCGTCATCGTAGGCTCCACGATTGTTGAAGCTCGATGAGCTATGAATCTTGCGGCCCGACAGATCGTAGATGTGGACTTCCATACTATCCGCCAGACCGGGCTGGACGCGGATGGTGATCAGATTCGTACCCCGCGCCGGGTTGGGGAAGACATAGGCCGCCTTGAAGCCGAAGCCGGCATCGGCCGCAGCCGTGTTGATTCCCCCCACTCCGGGGCCCATCACTTGATAGACCGAGAAATGCGTGCTCAAAACGGTCGCCGTCTTGTTCTGCTTGTCCACGGTCGAGGTCAGGGCCTGCCAATCCTTGAGCGTGGGGTTCCAGTAATAGATCTTGAGCTCGTCTTCCCGGACGCCCTGGGAAGCGACTAAGTTGCCGTCGTAGGGCACGGTGAGCGTGACCGCCGCGTTGAAATTCGTCCCCTCGGGGCCGTACTGGACCTCCTCGGAGACGGGCGCAATTCGCCGCTCCCGGCGCTTGGCGGTCTTCTGATCCTTATCCTGGTTCTCATCGCCCTTGTCCACCGTAATCTCAAGATCATCCGTCAGAGCGCCCTTGGGCACCGTCACGCTCGCGCCGTCCGCGCGCTCGACCTTGGCGCCGTCTTGGGCGTCTACGACGCGCCGGGCGGGTTCGACTGAGCCGGCGGCAATCGCATCACCACCCGTCGAGTAAGCCGCCGTGCCGTAACCCGAAGTCGGCAGGGCGTAGCGTACGATGCGGTCGCGCCCCGAGTCGGTGATCCAGATCGAGCCGTCCGGGGCTATGGCCGCGTCGATGGGCACGGTCAAGTATCGATAGGCCCGCTTGTCGGCGTTGGACAGCCCCGCAGAGCTTCCAAAGGCGAGCAGGCCCTTGCCCTGAGGATCGAACTTCTGCGTGCGGTCGCGGTTGGGTTCGACGACATACAAAGCGCCCAGGCGGTCTGAAGTAAGGCCGCGCATGCGCGAGATCTCGCCCACCGCCGAGTCCGCGTCGCCGATGGACTTGATCAAGGCCCCGGCGCGGCTGAACAAGACGACACGTTCAAGCTGCTTATCCGACACCCACAGGCCCTCGGCGGTCAGGGCGATGCCGCGCACCGCGGAATTTGAGAGCAGCACGCCCGCGCCGAACTGACGCCGGAAAGTCCCCGACGAGTTGAAGACCTGTATGCGCCGATTGCCCGAGTCGGCCACATAGATGTCGCCGTTGGCGTCTACAGCCACGTCCTGCGGCGCGCGTAGCTCGCCGGTCCCCGAGCCGGGCTTGGGCCTGCCGTGGTTGTCGAGCTTGGCGAGCTGAAGCAGAACCTGCGAGCCGTCGGGCGAGAGCTTGACGATCCGGTCGTTGCCGGTGTCGGCGACATAGAGGCTGCTCGCGGCGTCAAGCGCCAAGCCCTGGGGATTCTTAAAGCCGGGACCATCGTCGTCATCATGTCCATGGCCGTGCCCGGGTTTGCCGTCGATCTCGGCGACGACCCCGCCCGTAGGGGTCAGAAGGAGCAGTTCGTCCGCGTCCGTGCTTGCGACCCAGATCTTGCCGTCTGTGCGCACCGCGATCCCGCTCGGGTTCTTGATCTTATTGACGATGAAGTTCGAGTTCTTGCGGCCGATGGCGACGGTAAAGACGGGCTTGCCCACGAAGACGGTCGCCGCGGTCGAGGCCGTATTGCCGAAGGAGTCGGTCGCCCGCAACCGAACAGTTTGATAGCCGGAGAGAGGGACCGTGTTCCAGGCCGCGATAAGGCCTGAGAGGTTGCCCGCTCCGGAGGCGATGAGCGCAAAGCCGCTTGTCGCCGACGCGCCGGCGGCCGCTTCAAGCCTCCAGATTACGGCGCTGGCGTCAAAGACCACGCCGCGAACATTGACGACACCCCCCACCGCCTGCTCGACGCCCAAGCCCGAGGTGCCCGGGAAGTCCAGGCGCACAAGCGGCGGGGTGTTATCGGAGGTCGGGCCGGTGACCGAGATCGCGACAGTCGTGGCGGCCTCTAAGTTGCCCGCGCGATCTACGCTGCGGAAAACCAAGGTATGCGCGCCCACGCCCATGTTGAACGTCGATACGAAGACGACCTGGGCAGCGCCGTCTATGGCGTAACGGGTCTCCAGAACGCCGACGCCCGAATCGGTTGCGGTAAAGCGCAGCGAGGCGGTCGACACCAGTATTAAGTTGGTACTGCCGGCGGTTAAGCCGTCGACTATGAGCGTCGTCACCGGCGGCAGGCTGTCGATGAAGAAGTAAGAGGTGGCGGCCGCTGAGTTTCCCGCCAAGTCGGAGACGGAAGCCGCGAGGGTGTGCGCCCCCTGTGCGAGTGCTGCGCTGGGCGTAAAGCCCACTGATGAGGCGGTGACCGTCGCGGAGGTGGTTTTGTCCACGCCGTCGAGACTCAAGTGCACGGAGGTCGTAGCAATGCCAAAACCTAGGTCTGAGTAGGAGGCGCGAAGCGCGGGTGTGGTCGTCGTCAGCGTGCTGCCGCTGACCGGGGACAGAGAGAGGCTCGGCGGCGTGGTGTCCGAGGTCGGCATGGCGACGGTAACCGAGACGGTTTTCGTGGACTCGGCATTGCCCGCGCGGTCTACACTGTGGAACGCCAAGGCATGCGCGCCCACGCCCAAGCTGAATGTCGAGACGAAGACGGCTTCAGCGGCGCCATCTACGGAGTAACGGGTCTCAAGAACGCCCACGCCCGAATCGACCGCGGCAAAGCCCAACGTGTCGGTCGAAACGAGGATCAAGCTCGTCGTCCCAGCACTCAGGCCGTCAACCAGGAGTGTCGTGACCGGCGGCACGGAGTCGATGCGGAATATCGAGGTCGACGCGGCGCTGTTGCCCGCCAAGTCGCTGACTTGAGCCGTGAGGGTGTGAAAGCCCTGACTCAGCGGTACAGCGGGCGTATAAGCCGCCGAGGACGCGCTCACGACGGCCTGGGTGGTCCTGTCCACGCCGTCCAAAGTCAGACGCAGCGAGGCTATATTCACGCCCCGGCCGAAGTCTGAATAGGCGGCGACTATCAACGGCGCGTTGACGGTCACGGTGCTGCCGCTGCTCGGTGTCAGCGTCAGATCGGGCGGGGTTGTGTCTGGATCGAAGACGGTCAAGGACGCCGAGCGCACCACCTCAGTGTTGCCCGCTCGGTCGAAGCTGCGGTAGGTCAGCGTGTGCGTGCCGATGTCCAGGCTGAAAGGAGAAACGAAGACGGATTCGCTTGTGGAAGCGTCGAGTGTGTAGTGGGTCTCAAAAACGCCGGTCCCGGCGTCCGTCGCGACAAAGCCCAGCGTGTCAGTCGAGACCAGGACGAGGCTCGTTGACGATACGTTTAAGCCCTCGACTTGAAGCGTGGTGACCGGCGCGATTGTGTCCAGGAAGAAGGACGACGTCGCCGTGGCATGGTTGCCCGCCAGGTCGGAGAGCTGGGCCGTCGCGGTGTGCGCGCCCTGAGCCAGGTCCGAGGTGGGCGTAATGACCGCCGAGAAGGCCGTGACGACGGCAAACGCGGACACGTCGGCTCCATCGAGTATTAGGCGCAAGGAGGACCTGTCCACGCCCCGGCCCGCGTCCGAGTAGAACGCAGTAATGGGAGGTCGAAGGGTTGCGACGACGCCCAGGTTCGGCGGGGTCAGCGACAGCGACGGCGGCGTTACGTCGTAGACCAGCGTGGTGAGTGCGACGCTGCGCGCCGCCTCGGTGTTGCCGGCGCGGTCTACGCTGTGGAAGGCGATGGTATGAGTGCCGACCGCCAGACTGAAGGTCGAAATGAATACAAGGGAACTCGTCGAAGCGTCCAGCGTGTACAGCGTCTGAAGCACGCCCGTCCCACCATCCGTGGCCGCGAAGCCCAAGGAGTTCGTGGTGATGACGACCGCGCTCGTCGTTCCCACCGGGAGGCCGTTGACAAGCAAAGTGGTGACGGGTGCCATCGAGTCAACAAGGAAGGTCGCCGTCGCGGTCGAACGGTTGCCCGTCAGATCGGCCACCTGGGCCGTGGCCGTATGCGTGCCCTGGGAAAGGTCGGAGATCGGGACGATTGTGGCTGTGGAAGCGGTCACCGCCGCTATTGTGCTCACATCCACCCCGTCGAGGCTGAGCCGGACCGAGGCGACATCGATGCCGCTCACCGAGTCGGCGTAGCTTGCGACAATAGAAGGGCGCGTCGTCGTCACCGTGCTGCCCGTGGGCGGAGCCAAAGAGAGAGTCGGCGGCGTCTGGTCCACGGTACGGACCGTGAGCACGACCAAGTGCGGGGTCTCGGCGTTTCCGGCATGGTCTACGCTTCGATAGGCGAGGGTATGGGTTCCAAACGCCAGGCTGAACGTCGAAATATATACCGCCTCGCTAGCAACGTCGATCGTGTACAAAGTCTGCGCGACGCCTGAGCCCGCGTCCGTCGCGATGAAGCTAAGCACGTCGGTCGAGATCAAGACGACGCTTGTCGTGGCGACCGTAACGCCGTTGACCCGAAGGCTGGTGACCGGCGGGGTCGTGTCGGCGTCCCCAGCACTCGTTATGAACCGGCCCAGTTCCGCGCGCGGGCTCACGACCGCCGTAGCCGGATTGCGCGCCTCACCAAACACGGTATAGGTCGTGCTCGGCGCCAGGCCCGTGAAGGTGAACGCGCGGTCGGACGAATCTTTGTAGGAGCTCGAAGAGACGATTGCGCCCCCCACCGCCGTGGACACGTACACGCGGTACTCGATGGGTAGTGCATTGTTCCCCGCCTGCCACGCCGCGTGCGCCGTCATCGAAGCCACCAGCGTGAGCGTAAGGTCGCGCGGCGGGTTGGGCAAGGCATAGGCCGTAGCGGCGTTGGAGATCGGCGAGATCGCTCCGCCCGTGTCCTTCGTCCAGAGCCGGACGAAATGGGTGGTATTTCCGATAAGGCCTAAGTTAAGCAGGGACTCGCGGCTACCGGGAGCTGTCGAGGTGGCCAAACTCACCTGCGCTGAAGCGGCTGAAAAGGCGGCTGTCGAGAACTGCTCGGTCTCAATGAGGTAGCGGCCACCGAATATGTTCCCGAGGCTGCCGTCTTCGCCGGGCGCGGTCCAACTGAGGCTGAGACTGCCGCCGCCCTGGCCCGTCGCCGCGGCGAGGTCGGTAACGGCGGCGGGCGGCTGGTCGATGTTGTTGGGATCGAATTGCAGAGTATAGGACGTGGCGCTCGATGTCAGATCGAGCAGGTTGATGCGGTAGAGCACCGCCAGATCGGACTTGCGGAAGTGTTTTGAGACCCAGACATTCTGAAGGTTCAGTATCTTGCCGTCCGCGCGCCGGGCCGATACGAGCTTGACCTGCGTCCCATAAGGGAAGGGCACTGAGGAGTGCGCCCAGACATTGGCGCCGACGGCCCCCGCAAAGGAGTAGATCAGGCTGGCGCTAGGACCGCCAAGGGTGCCGGCGAGGCTTCCCGGGATTTCGGCGACCGTCAGGGGCTGGGGCTGGTCGGACTCAAGGAGCAGCTCAGCCGGAGGCTGGCCGCCGGCGTCAAGCAGAGCCTGCATGGAGTTGCGGTCCTGACTGACGTTGACAAGGAAGTCCGGCGTAGCGTCTCTTCCAGGCAGATCGACCAACACGTCTTTGAGCAATGTGTACGTATTGACGCTTTGCAGGAGCGAGGTCAACGAGCCGCCCAGGTCCGCGGCATGGCTGTAGGCGGCGGCGAAGCTGACAAAGCGTCCCGACAGGCTTGAGCTCATGCTCCAAGCGGCTTGGCTCACGGAGTTGGGGGCGATGTCGCCGAAGGGGATCAGGAGGGTATTGGGAATGATCTGACCGGCCACTTGGGTGGCTAGGAGTTTGAAATCAACGAGTAGGCCCTGTTTGTTGTCCGTGATGACGGGCTGGGCGGAGTCGATGGAGAAGTTATTCGCGGTGCCGAAGCCGACATTGGTCACGCGTACAGCCAGCGGGAAGGGCTCAATGGGCTCGGTGGAGTCGGTGAGAGGCTCATCGCCGAATACTTCGTAGGGTATGGCGTACTCGAGTTTGATCAGGGGCTGGGGATAAACGGTGATGAAGGCGCTAAAGGTATTCACGTTCTGGGGGACGCTGTTGGACAAGCTGGTGATGGCGGCCCTGATGCCGTAGCGCCGGCCGGCGGGGTTGGTGCCGCCGGTGCCGGAGGACGGGATAATCAGCCAATGGATATCAGCCGTGGAGGAAGATTGGACGACGCCGCTTCCATCGATGGCGTTGGTGCCGGTAAGCGTGGTGGTCTTGATAAAAAAGCTCGAGTCGGCCGGATTTCCCAGGTCGTCGCTGACGAAGATCTGCACCTTCAAGTTGGTGAGCGGGGTGGCCGGCTGGTTGTTGCTCAGGAGCAGCCGGGCGTCGAACGCCTGGCGCTCCAAGGTGGCTTTTTGGCTGATCTCAAGTTTGACGATGGCGCAGATGGTATTAGTCTGGGCGATGAGCCATGCAGGCGCAAGGAAGCCCAGCGCAAGGATCGCGCCGGCTGCTCCCATCGCCTTCAAGCTCATGTTCTTGGTCACTATTTCATCTCAAGAGGTTGATTGCGTTTAACCCATCCGGCCAATCCGCCGGGCAATTCGTAAACGTCATAGTTGGAGGCCTTCAAGGTGTCGAATGCCTGGCGGCTGCGCGCGATCAGGCGATCGTAGACGACGATTTTCTTGTTCTTGGGGATGTCTATGTAATGGGACTCAAGGGTTTCCAAAGGGGCGTTGTAAGCATGGGGCAGGTGGCCAGCCTTAAACTCGACCGCCGGCCGGACGTCCAGGGCGAAGGCGGAGCCGTCATTGAGGGCTTTGCGCGCATCCTTAGCGCGCATGGCCGCGCGTTTGGGTGATTTGGCTGTCGGGGCGCCTGTGGTTGTCGGGTAGGCGTGTTTAAGCCAATCGGCAAGGCCGCCCTCAAGGAGATCGACTTTCTCATATCCTGCGCTGGTAAGGCTCTTCGCGGCGTTCGCGCTCAGCGAGCAGGCGGGTTCCGAGCAGTACACCACGATGTGCGCCGTCAGGGGCAGTCCTGCCGAGGCGACATTGCCCGCCTGAATGTTGCGCGCTCCCTGAATATGGCCAGCGGCATAGGCGTCGGGAGGGCGCACATCGATGATGATCAGGCCGGGTTCTTTGTTGAGCTGCAAGCGACGGAGATCGTCTGAGGTGGTTTTGGGGACGGCGGCATGTCCGGATGAAATAAGACAAAGAAGTATCACTGCCGCCATGAGGCGGCACGGGCGCAGCAAGGTTCTTTGAGTTGCCGCCAAAATCAAATTGCTGTTATTCATTTTTTATTTTCAGCGGCGTGTTCGCATTTGTTTGTCTCGTTATTCCAGCGCCCCCCGCCGTCGAGGCATTTATCAACGGCAAGGCATCCCTTGAACCAAAATCCGAATAATACAATCAGCACAATGATGAAAAGAATTCCGGCTACACGCTTATCAAGTTTCATATTTAGTACCTCGGATCCAGCCCTGGGACTCTGTAGACGTTGCATGTGGATTGGCAGGACCCTGTTTTTGCACCGTTTTGTCCAGTCCGATTCGCAGCTCTGTCTTCGTCGCAGGCTTGCCGAGAATCTCCCTTAAGATATTGGTCAGTCAATTCTCGCCCCTCACCAATAATTATCGCAGCATCGGCGCCGCCAGGCCCTTCCTTGGTTGATTGGCAGTTGGCCATACAGTGAAAATATTTATCTGCGCCGATCGTGTTTGCATCACGCATATTTCTGTAGTTTCTGACAAAATCTGCACCGCCAGATGCAAACTGTCGCCAGTAATTGAAATAAAACTCGTAAAAAAATCGGCCCAAGGGGAATGTCCCGTAGGGATCGGTATACATCAGAGGATTGTTGAACGCGTATTGATAGGCGTTGACCTGAGGTTTTCCGACACTGTCAGCATACACATACTGGTTGGTGCTTGTTATCGGATCTTCTTGCAGAAATCTTCCTGTCTCAGGCCCATAATATCTCGCACGATAAAAATAAAGGCGTGTTTCCTGATCCAACTCGCGTCCCGTGTACAGAAACGGATTCCCCACCGTTGAGCTGCTGTATAGAACGCCGTTTTGGTCCCTGATTACCGCTTTTCCGTACGCCTGATACTCTACCGTCTCAACAATAGTCCCATTGATATCGGTAAGAGCGACCACACTCTGCAGCACATCTTGGTGAAAGAAATAATCCGCTCCATTGATCCTACCGATCATCGGCACGTCGACGCCCGGCCCCTGCGTTAGCAGTAACAGCAAATTATTGTTCCCGTCCAGTATCGCCACAATGTTTGCTCCATCGTAAATATAACGAGTGATCGTGCTAGAAGCTTTTTTCTCGATTCGTCGTCCTGCTGCGTCATACTTATATGTTGCGACCACCCCCGACGGCTCATCGGTCTCGATCATCTGATTTAGGCTGTTGTATATGAACGTCGTCGTCTGCCCCGACGCCCGACTCGTGCGCGAGGCCCTATTACCGTTCGCGTCCGAAGTGTATGTAAAGCTTGAGTCCGACACCATACGATTGGCCGCGTCGTAGTTGTAGCCGCTTCTAAGCGCGTCTGCCGTCCTGTTGCCCACCCCATCGTAGCTGAACGTCTCCGCCTGGAGTGGCAGGCTCGTCGCACCCGGATGGTTGGCGCTCGTCAAGCGATTGAGCCTGTCGTACGTGAAGCTGCGCGTGCCGACCATGTCCGTGATGCTCGTGCTGTTTCCGTTTGCGTCGTAAACGTAGTTGTCGAAAGCGATGGCGGCTTGATTTGAAGTCTTACGATGGACGATCTGCTTGACCTGGCCGGCGGCGTCGTAAGCATAAGTGGTTTTTGTGCCGTTGGGGTAAGTCATCGACGTGCGCCGGCTAAGGGCGTCGTAAGTGAAAGTCACCGTCTGCCCAAAAGGATTGCCTATGCTGACGACCCGATCCAACGCGTCGTATGCGTAATTGAAAGTTCCCCACGGCGTCGTCATGCTCGTGCGATTGCCGTTCGCATCATAGGTATAGCCGATGTTCGCGGTAAAGCCGTTGGGCAAAGTCTGGCCGATCGAGTTCATGCGGTTCAAGCCGTCGTAACCCATCGTCATCGCCGAGCCGTTGTAGTGGCTGGCCGAGAGCAAGTTCCCGGCCAAATCATAGCTCAGCGCGGTATTCCCCTCAGGCATCCCGATAGAGCTTAAGCGATCCATATCGTCATAGCCCAAATTAATGTTCTGACCATTGCGCGTCGTCACACGCGTCGGCCGGCTTGTAGCGTCATAGATGATTGAATCAGACTGACCCAGCGCGTTGGATATCCCCGTCATGCGCCCGATCGAGTCGTAGTGGAAACCCGTCGCGTGATTCTTCGCGTCCGTGATACTCAGCGGCCGCCGCAGCCCCCGGCCCGGTTCGTAGACGATGCTGGTGACATTATTTAGTGCGTCCCTGATCTGAGTCGGCTTCCCATCAGCCGCGTACGAATACAGCGTCTGATTGCCAAGCGGATCGGTCAGACTCGTCATACGGCTCAACGCATCGCGCCCCATCGTCACCGTGCGCCCCAAGGGATCTGCAGCGCTGATAGGCGCCCCATTGCCGTTGTAGCCGATTCCAACCGTGTTACCCAGCGCATCCCTGAGCGTCGTCATATGCCCCTGCCCGTCGTATTGCATCGAAGTAAAGTTGTTCCCCGCGTCCTGCGTCTGCACCAAATTGCCTACCCCGTCACGGATAAGCGCCGATGTATTCGCCTTCGGATCGATCACGCTTGTCAGTTGACTGAAATTCGCATTATAAGTCGCCTGAACCGTTCCACCAGCAGCATCGACCACCGAGTTGATATTTCCATTGTTATCATGAGTCAGCCGCGTCACCCGTCCTAGCGGGTCCGTCTGACTGACCAGCGTCGCATCCGCGTCATACGTGAACTTCGTCACGCCTCCCACCGAATCGAAGATTTTCGTGGTTCGCTGCCAGCCGTTGAAATCTTTCCACTCATATTGAGAGACATGCCCCAACGCGTCCGTCACGCTTATCATTCCGCTCAGCGTGGCCGTGGTAAAGCTCGTAGCTCCAAATAGGCCGGGGTCCCCCGATCCCGATGAATACGAATAAGTGAGCAGATTGTTTCCCTGATCGTCGGATTCCGTCAGCAGCCTGCCTGATGAATCGTACGTGTACGTCTTGATCCCGCCATTCGGATAAGTGATCTGAGTTATTCGATGTAAGGCGTCGTAAGCATAGTGCGTAATGTCGCCGTTGACGTCATTATCGGCGATCTTATCCCCGGCGGAATTATACGCGCAATGAAATATTCTCCCCGCGTTGTCCGTTATCGACGTCACCCGCCCTTGAGCGTCGTACCCGAACCCGACCGTGCGCCCATGCACGTCCGTCAATTGCGTCAGCCGCTGACTTGCGTCTCTCGTGTAGATCACCTTATTCCCATTGCGATCCGTCAACTGGCTCGGCAAATATAACCCGCCCGTCAGCACGAAATGGATGCTCGTTCCGTCCTTGCGCTTATAATCCAGACTCGCGGGCGGCGGCAGCGCGCTGAGCGCGCCGCAAACCGTGGCCGGCGTACCCGAAGTCAATTGATCGTGCGAACCCGGCGGCGGAGAAAAAACAGGAGTAAAGGACGTGCAAACGGCAAGTTGGCTGTTCAGAGTCCCCGGGTCTTGCAGCGCAAAGCCGATTCCCGCGCCGTGACCGTCATGCACCACGTAAGTCGATGTCGCGATGGTGATCGATTCGAAATAATCCGCGTGCCAGCCCACCCCCAGCGGCCCGGCTAACGACCCATCCGAGCGATAGGCCGGGGAGATGGTTAAGGAGGGCGACGCTTTGCCCGGGCCGGCGGCCGAACAATTATCGTTGATTGTTGCCGCGCCGATGTTCGCGCAGGGCGGCTCAATCCACGAACCGCTCCCAGACCCGTTGGCGCTGCACATCAGCGGCTGCGCCGGCGGTGTATGGGGCTCACCTGGAAATATACCTGACCCGCCGAGACTGCCCGTTCCACCACTTCCCTGAGAGTCGCCGGGACCCCCGCCCGAACAGCCTGCGGCCGCGCCTGTGCCGTTCATCCTGATGCTGTGATTGGCGCCGGCCGTCGCCACGGCGGATCCGTCAAAAGCGCACGGCATTTGTCCAACTCCCGGAAGAATGCCCTGCTTATCGCAACTGCTCGCATGCACGAACGTCACTTTGTAAGGGACGACCACGCTTTGCCCGGCCTTGATTTCCGGGATGTTGGTGAAAGGAAGCTCCACGTCTAGCCCATCATCCAAGGACCGAGAAATATTGAAATCGAACACCGAAACCAGGCCTTTATTGGTGATCGTGTATTGCCCGAAGGCCGACTGCCCCATGTTCAAGTCGTAAGTCGACTGAGGCGGGTCGACCACAAGAACCGGAACCAGCACGTCGGTCCGATACGTCAAACTCAGCACGATGTCGTATTTATCCTTGATCGTAGTCGGCACCGCCGTCCACTGATAGCTCACCACCGCCGTCGTCAGCAGCGCCAATAATGAATTCGTCATTCCCGGCTGCACCAGAACCGTTCCCGCGCGCGTCTGGAACCCCTGCGCCGTCACGTTCCAGGAATAATTGCCGGACGGGATTTGACTGAAGGCCGCCAGCCCGTTTTGATCGGCCGATAGAGTGAAGCTCAGCCCCGTCACGTCCAGACTGACCAGGTTCACCTTAGCACTAGAAATCGGCACCCCTTGCCCGCCCGCGGACTTGGGCAGGTCCGCGTTGATCACACTCACCAGCAAGTCCCCCACCCGCGTCGAGGTGACCGCCACGCCCGCCCGCACCGCCACCGCCGGAGCGTTGAGAGACGTGATCTGCAGCAGGGGCTCGGCGGCGTACGTTTGATTGGGCAGAGAGGAAGGCGGCGCGAACTGCAAAGACACGCTGACATTGCCCCCCGGAGCCAGATCGCCGATATTCGTCGGCCCCTGAAGCGTGACCCAGCTGAGAGACGGGGCGTTGAGCGTGATCCCCCTCCAGACATCGAAGCCCTTGTTCTCCAGCACCAGCGACACCGTCTTAACCTCTCCTCCCAGCATCCCGATGGAGATCGCTGACGGCGTCACCGAGGGGATCACTTGAGCCGGAACGACCGTTACCTGGACCGGCAGAACCCGCGTAAACCCGTGAGATTCCCTCACCGTCACATTGATCGTCCCGCTCGAAGACAGAGGTGCCACGTTAAGCGTGATCGCCAACTGAGCCTGCTCCCCCGCGGCCAAAGTCGCGGGCAGCGTGCTCGGGTCGAGGGTCAGCGTAAGACCGCTTCCCGAGACCGCCCGCGAACTGGACGCAAGCCCCGTGATCGGCGCGCCTCCCGAGTTCGTCAGGCTCACCCTGAACGTGTACGTGCTGTTCTGCGCCAAAGTGGCCGTGAAATCCGAGAATTGATAGCTCAGACCCACGATCGTGAAGACGGATTGCGCCCCATGAGTCACCACGTCCGGGTGCGAGGCAGAAATCGTGTACAACCCGGCCTCATTAGGCAGCGGGAAAAAGCCCGCTCGATAAGAACCCGTGTTGTCGGTCACCGCCGTCACGTGCCGATCGAAGCCGTTCGAGACCACATGCACGACCACATCGGCGTTGGGAACGGGCAGCCCCCCGATTGAATCCAAAGCCTGCCCGTTCAGCGTCACGCTCGATCCCTGGTCATAGAGGCTGCTATCCGAGAAGACAGTGGCCGTATACGGCACCTGCGCGACGATAGCCTGCGAGGCGGAGCTGGAAAAACCTCTCGTCCCTGCGAGCTGCATCAGCGGCAAATTAAACGTCGGCGTGCTGACTGAAGCCGCCACGCTCATGCTCTGCACTGCCGTATTGGGCACCAACGCCCTGACCGGATCGAACAGAAAGCTCGAGCCCGCCGGCACCGTCACAAAAAAGACCTGGACGCCGTCCACCAAGGCGGCATTAGCACCATTGCCCGTCTGCATCAGCCCGGCCGAGGCGAATAGCGTGCCCTCCGGCGTCTTCAGCTGCACCCTCACGTCATCGACCGGAGCGGAAGTGGAGTTGACGATCTTGGCCGTGATCACATCCATCGGCGCCGAGCCCCGGTTGTAGAGACGCACGCGCGATGAAGACAGCGTCCCCGGCACCAGCGCGTCGGGAAAGACCTCAAGAATCGGTAAGGCCGGTTCGGCGGCGGAAAGCGCGAAGTCCCCAGCCAGGAACACGGATGAACCCGCATCCGTCGGCAAGGATACCACCGCGTGCAGAGAGGAAGCCGCGGAGAGACCGGCCGGCGTGGCGATCACGCCCTCGAACGTCCCGGTCTGTCCGGCGGCCATGGAGACCGCGGCCGCAGTCGCCTGAGCTACGACCATGCCGCTCGCATTCGTGAGCGTCAGGACAGCGGGACCCGCGTTCAAAGTCGACCCAGTATTGTTCTTCACCGTGGGATGCAGGGCGTCAAAGAAACCGCGCGTAAGCGTTACCGGCGCGAGAATCAACACCGCGGCTGGAACCGTTGCCTTGGCCTTCGAACCCTCCACGCCTGCCGCATCCACCGCCGAGACCTCGTAGACATGAGCGCCCGCCGTAAAGCCCACGTCTTCAAAGAAAGCGTTCGGATGGAGGCTGGAGCTGATGCGGCTGGCGTCGCGGTAGACCCGGTATGCCACCACCCCCGGCTCCGGCTTAGTCCAGGATAGCCGGGCCGAGCCCTGCACCGTGACGGCGAGGTCCATGGGTGCAATCGGCGCCGATTGGAGATGGAAGGACAGCGTCGCGCTCGATACGTTGCCGGCCAAATCCTGGGCCGAGGCGGAGAGAATGTAGCCGCCGTTGCGATCGATCGGGTCGCCACTGTTGTAAGGCGCGCTGGTCCCAAGCAGTTGATTGGTCAAGAGGAAGGACGAAGCGCCGGGATTTAAGTCCGCGATCAGCACATTGACGCTGACAGACGTCGTGCTGACGAGGGCCGCCCCTTGCTCCACGCTAAACGAAATCTGCGGCGCGGTCTTGTCGATGGTAAACGTCGCCGTGGTCGTTGAATAATGAGCCTCGACGTCAGAAGCTGTAACAGTCAGGACATGGACACCCTCGGCCGAGACCGTTGAGCCCGCGACAAACGTCAGACCGTCAAGCCGGGCCCTGACCGAGCTTGCGTCGAGGTTGCCGTCCGCGACATTAAAAGCTGGAAAGACATTGCCATTGAAGAACCCGCCGTCCGTTATCCCATTGAACGTCACGACCGGCGCGGCCTTATCGAAGACGATAGAAACCTGATTGGAGACGCCGCTCTCGTTGCCGACCTGGTCGAGCGCGGTGACAACGTAGCGATAATTGGCATCTTGATCTGGAGAATCGATAAAAGGAGCAACCGCGTTGCGCCCCTGGAGCCCGGTCAAGCTCGTAATCGGCGAGGTCGACCGGTAAAGCCGGAAGGAGACCGTGTCCGTGCTCGCCGCCAGCCAATTGAGTTGGATCTGGTTAAACGCATTAAACGCCACCGTCACGTTGACCGGCGGCGGAGGCGGCGTCGCGTCGGCGACCGAGATGGGATCGGAGAGGGCGCTCTCGTTGCCCGCCAAATCCAGGGAGCTGACCTCATGCTGATGCTGACCCTCTATCGGAGTCTCCGTAAAGGATCCGCTGCCGTCAGTCGCCGGGGCAACGGTGGAAATTGCCACACCATCGCGATAGACCCTGTATAAAGCGGGGCGCTCCCCCAAGGGCGCGCTCCAAGTGACGATCACACTCCCGCCCGCTTGCGCGTTGGCGCGCACGACCAAAGGCTGGCCGGGTGCGACGGTGTCTATTACAAAGGAAGTGGTCCCCCCCGACAGTTGAGTATTGGTATTTCCCAGCTGATCCGTCGCCGAATAGGTGAACGTCGCCTGCCCGTCGCCGGTCGTCGATGTGATCGCCACCGCACCCGTCCAGATCCGCCCGCTCAAGCCTTGGGCGGTAAGCGGTACGGACAGCGAGGGCCGGCCCTCGGGGACAACGGAGAGGCTCGGGATCGTCGTCGCCGCCTCATCCAAGGTCAAAGTAAGCGCCAACGCTCCAACGCCCAGCGGCGAGGTCTTGGAAAGAGCGACGCTCCCGAGCGGTCCAGCGGCATCGATCTGAATTGTCGAGGAACTCAAAACCAATCCCACGTTGCCCGAAAGATCGGTTCCCTGAAAGGCGAATTGAGCCGTGCCCACGCCCATGGATGAGGTCACCGTGACCGTGGCCCGCCAGAGAGTGGCGGTCACCCCCGTCAGGTTCAGCGCGATCGGCTGGCCATCGGGCGGGGTGAAGGTGAAAAGCGGGGGCTGCGAGAGAGCCTCGCTGATCGTAAAGGTCGCCTGATAGTCCCCCACGCCGATGGGCGGGAGTGCGGAGAAAATAACGGCGGCCGTGGGCGCCCGGCTGTCGGTCACGACATAGACCACCTCGGAGGGGCCGCTCTCGTTGCCGGCGACGTCTACAGAGGTGATCGCGTAAAAGTACAGATCGTCGACAAGGGGAATCTCCTCGAAGAATAACTGACTAAGGCCGTCTGCTACCCTAAGACTTGAGTTCGGCGCAGGGTTGCCGGCAGTAAGCGCTGCGTCATCGGTCGAACGATAGACACGGTAGGAGCTCGGCGTCTTTCCCGCATCCGGCGCCGACCACGACAGGTGGATATTGCCGTCGGCCAGCGCTGAGACGGAAGGCAAAGTCGGCGGATTGGGCGCGCTGGTCGTAAAGACGCCGTGCACAGGATTTGAGGGCGCGCTGAAGCCCCGCGGCTCGAAGGCGATCGCGGTGAGCGTAATGTCGCCCTCGGCGGGAAGTATCGCCGGTAAGAATGCCCAGACACCGCTTGTCGCGGCGGTGGCCAGATCGAGGCCATTGACCTGGAGTTGGACTGTGGTTCCAGGCTCAGCCGTGCCGATTACGTTGATAGAGGCGGATGCGACCGCGAAGCCCTCTCTGGGAGAGGCGATGACGGGTGCATTTGGCGGGGCGTAGTTGAGCAGGACTGTGACGGCGGCGGATGAAAAATTGCCTGCGGCGTCTATCGCCGACGCCGCGAGGACATGGCTGCCGTCAGGGAAATTGCGCGTGTCCCAAAAGAAGGAATACGGTTCAGCGGTCGCGGTGGCCAGAACGACGCCGTCTACCGAGAAAACGACGCTTGCGATTCCGCCCACGTCGGAAGCCGCGGCAATGGCCGTGAAAGGTCGTGAAACCAGAGCGCCAGCCACAGGTGAGGAAATTGCGACTGCCGGCGGAGTGTTGTCCACCGTGTAAAACGGGGCAGTACTGGGGGCTAAGATTTGCCCGTTGGTGTCCTGAGCGCTGGAAATAACCATAAAATACGCGCCATCAGGGGCATTGGCTGGGATAGTCGCAGTCGCCAACCATACGGTCGGCGAGAGGAAGACACCCGAACTGACGGCAAAGGTGTTGTAAGGAGGAGCCCGTCCACAAGTCGCGGTCGGCTGGATTTGGGTCTTCATGGGGTTTGTGAATTGAACCTGAACGCGAACCAGCTTCGATGTGGTAGGCGAGGGATCGAGAAGATTTACGGAAACCACTAACGGCGGAGCGAGTTGGACCGAGGACTGAAGAAAGGGAATGAAATCGACATAATCTGAAACCGCGTCGCCCGCGCCGCCTGGGTTGGAGACGTTTGTCGGCCCCATGCTCGATCCCCACCAATTGAACTGAGCCTGAAGAATTGAAGAGGAATTATCGTTTTGGACGCCGAAATTAGAATTTCCGAAGATAAGACAGCCGTGGAGGATCGGCGGCAAGCTGGAAAAGGAGTTGACGCCGATTTGATTGGAACTGATAACGGCGCTTGAAATCAAAAGGGTGGAGGTGTCCTGCGTCTGAATTGCGGCGGTCTGCGAATAGCTCGCTTCTCCCCCCATCAGCGTCACCACGCTGTTGGAATAGGCGTAAATCATGGCCGAGGTAAAAGACTGATTGCCGCCGTAACGGAAATGGGTGTTGGTCACAGTCGCGCTGGAATTGACGAAATAAACGGTCGACCAATCCCCAGGCGTGGGCAAGGTCGCATTGCCATCCCCGTTGGTGTCGCCGCCCACCGCGTCGTCTTTGAGTGAAGTGAAGTAAATCGGAGTTGCCGGGCCGCCTAAAGCAGTCAAGCCGCCCTGCAGGAACAAATTATTGCTCGCGGCCGACAGCTTGATGATTCCCGCCGGCGGAACCGTGAGCATGGCTCCGGCTGAAAAAGTCAGGTCGCTTAACACCACGTAGGGCATGAGGTCGGCCAGGACCCACTCGGTTGACTCGGTGACAAGTCCAGAGGGAATATTCACGTGCATCGGCCTGCTGAGCAGAGGAGCGACCACCGTATCCTCCGCTCCCAACAACCGCACACCCGCGCTAAGCTCCATCGCCAAAACCGATAGATTTTGGAGCGCATTGCCATGGAATTGAACGCCCTGATCCCGACTGATGCGCACGCCTTTAGCGCCGGAAGCTATCGTGCTACCCAACAGGAACGGAATATTCCCGTCCGTGTTTAGCGCCCAGCCGCCATTGCCGGTAAAAACCGTTCCAGATACCGACAAGAAAGCGGAATTATCCGCGGCAATCGCGTCCGTCTGGGAATAACTTGCCTCGCTTCCCAGCAACGTCACCGCGCCGCCGGCGAAGGCGTAAAGCATAGCCGACGTAAAAGACTGATTGCCGCCATAACGAAAATGCGCGTTGGTTAAAGTCGCGCTGGAATTAAAGACATAAACAGTGGCCCAATCCCCAGGCGCGGGCGATGTAAAGCCGCCATCTCCATTGGTGTCCCCGCCCACCAAATCGTCTTTAAGCGAGGTGAAGTAAATCGGCGTGGTTGGGCCGCCTAAAGCCGTCAGACCGCCCTGCAAGAATAAATTATTGCTTGCAGCCGACATCTTGATGATCGCGCCCGGTGGTACCGTGAGCATGGCTCCAGCTGAAAAAGTCACGTCGCTCAACACCACGTACGTCATCCGATCAGCCAGCACCCACTCGGTTGACTCGGCTACGAATCCAGATGGAATTTCAACGCGCATCGGCCTGCTGAGCAGCGGAGATACCTCCGTGTCCTGCGCCCCCAAGAGGCGCACACCTGCATTAAGCTCCATCGCCAAAGTCGTTAGATTTTGGAACGAATTACCATGGAATTGAACACCCTGATCACGGCTGATCCGCACGCCTTTTGCGCCGGAAGAGATCGTGCTGTTCGATAAGAGCGGGATGGTGCCGTCCGTGTTGACCGCCCAGCCTTCGTTGCTGGTAAAAGCCGTTCCAGAGATAGACAAGCAGCTGGAATTATCCCCGAAAACCGCGTCCGTCTGCGAGAAGCTGGCCTCGCCTCCCGTGAACGTCACGGTGCTGCTGGCGTAGGTGTAAATCATGGCCGAACCGAAAGACTGACTACCTCCGTAGCGGACATGCACATTGCCCAACGTCGCGCTGGAGGTGTTGAAATAAATGGTCGCCCAATCGCCAGTCGCCGGCGAACCGCTGCCCGTGGCGCCTCCAACGCTATTGTCGTTGATGGAGGTAAAGTGGATCGGCTGGCCGACTGTGGCCTGCGCGTTCAAGACAGCGTTGCTGAAGAAAAAATTGACGCTCGGCGAAAATTTGACTATCACGCCCGGCGCGATGTTCAGCCGAGCCCCGGTCACCGTCAAGTTGGAGGTCACGAGAAGGGGACTGTCGGACAAAGTCCAAGTCGTGTCGGTCGTGATTTCTCCGCCGACCGTGAGCGCCAAGGCCGGGCGCGACGCCAACAGGATGAGCAAGCCGAATACACACGAAACGACGCGACCTTGGGGAACCGCCTCTGGGCACCGGCCGATCCACAGCTGGCTAGCGTTTACGGGGATAGCTGTGGCTGGTTGGGGTTGTTCCATCGCCGGCGTCTGTTCGATCTTTCGCGTAGGTCCTTCTTACAGTCCTCAAGTGCAGACTAGCCATAATTTGGACCGCTGGGGCTTAGTATAACCCCCAATGTCAAATGAATGTCAAATCATGGGCAGAACGAGGAGATAGATTGTTGGCGATCCGACGGGGAATCCGTCGAAAAGCGAGCTGGAATGGGCTGCGGCGTGGGCCTTGACAGAATTCGGACGACGAGAAAGGTCAGTTGAGCAGAAGCCGGTAGCCGATATTCTTGATGTTTACGAGTCGAGCCGACCACTCGAAGCCGAGGTTTTTACGCAGCGATGAGAGCGTCGCGGCGAGCGTATGCTCCCAGTTGCCGGCGCAGGGCCTGCCCCAAATGGTCCGCCATATCTTTTCTGGAGAGTGGATCGCTCCAGGATGATTCAGAAAGAACTCAAGCAAATCGAATTCCTTGCGGTTGAGACATACAGGATGGCCCGCCACGCTCACTTCCAGACGCGCTGGGTCCAGGCGAAGATTTCCGATCTGCTGAATCTTTGCTGAAGCATCCTCGCCTTTCGAAGCCCTTTTGGCTCCCAGGAGGATGAGCGCGGCCAAATGGCGCTTGAAAGTCGTTCCCTTATCGGTTCCTAGGCTTAGCTCACGCTTGATAAAGAAGCGATCGGCCCCGGCCAAGAGAGCAGCAAGTTCATCCTCGTCGGTTTCCTTTTTGGCAGACATTAAGACGATTGGCATATGTTTAGTGCGCGCTTCAGCCCGCAGGTTGCGCACGAGTTCCAGACCGTTGGTGTCGCCCTGCATGCACCAGTCGACAAACATGAGCTGCGGCTGTTCCCGCACCGCGGATTCAAAACCGGCTCGGCCATCTGTCGCCATAGAATGTTCAAGGCCGAAAAACGCAAGCATCCGCGACATATACGCGCGGAATTCCTCTTCGTCGTCTACGACCAGAACCCGTGTCACTGGGCTGAGTATAGCCCGACCTTTAACTTTCACGCAAGGTATGCGGCAGCGAGAAAACCGCGATTTATAAAATTGATATCATGCCCAAATATTCGCCGGACGCGGGGTGTCTTTATGGACGTAGGCGGGCGGCCACGACGCGGAGCTCGGAGCAACTTTCGTGAACGAATCGCACGGGAGATCGAAGCTCATAAGCGGCGAGGAAGCGAACTCGAATACGGGCCCTACTTGAATAATTTTCATTGTCACCTCCCCGGCGGGCTATACAGGCTGATCGCCAATCGGACGGACGTCAATGCCCCCTATACCAATCCAGGGGCGAGCCGTAAGCGGCGAGAGATGACGCCCGCGCAATTCTTCGGCGTCATCGACGCCTTGATCGCGGAACTCGGACTGGACGCCGAGAAGATCAAGAACCTCCAAAACGATAGAGACAGGGATATCCACGACTATGCCTTTGCGCTCTATGTCCGGCTGCGGGAAGAAGGGTTTAAGCATTACCCGGATTTGACGGCTTGAATCGGCTGGACCTTTCCGAAGAGACCGTGCGCAGGAACCGCTCGAAACCTCCTCCGAGCAACGCTCGTAGCCGTATCTGGACGCTGGAATCGGGTGTAGTTTTGTCCGATTCATAGCGGATTACGCTGTAAGCGTGGACGTGCAGGGCCTCGGCTAGTTTCTGTTGCTTCATCCCGCGCCGGAGTCGTTGATTCCGGAGCCAGCTGCCAAGGGATATCGGCGGGATGAGAAAGTCGTAGGGGTCTCCTTGGGCCTCCGGGAACGTTTCCTTGAAGCGATCTGCCAAAAGTGGCAGAATCTTTCCCAGGACCCAAGGGTTTGTCTTGCGCGTTTCGTTGCGCTCAAGCCGGGCGATGACGTTGTGGCTCATGCCGCTCTTCTTTCTGAGGTCCTCGATGGTGAAGTTGAGCCGCTTGCGCATGTAGCGTAGGCGCTCCCCCAACGAGGCCTTGGTGGGATCGGCAAGGACGAAATAAGTCGGTTTAATTCGTCTATTGAGCCCGAATTCGTTACCCGCTAGGCACCTTCGGGGACCCCAACTTTTGTCGATGGCCGCGATCGCGTGAAAACGCTTTCGCGGCCGTCTCATTTGTTTATCAGGCGCTGAACCTCAATAGCGGCTCACCACCCGCTTCCTGATCAGCATAAAATATTGACGAAGTATCCATACCGTAGCGGCCCGGCGCTTGGCATCATAGTAGGAGTAGGGAGGAGGTGCCCATGCTTTATCAATTTCTCGAAGAAAATCGGGAAAAAATACTCGCCTTGGCTAGGAAAAAGACCATCGGAGTCTCGGACGACAGGCTGACTACCAAGGAATCCGAGCGGGGCTTGCCTAAATTTTACGACCACCTAATCCGTGAATTGAAAAGAGAAGCGGCGGGCCATCCAAAGCGCCCGCAGAGGACGCATGGTCCGGCCTCGGTAAGTCAGCACGGTAAGGAGTTGGCGCGACTCGGCTATACGGTGTCGCAGGTTGTGCATGGGTATGGGGGCATTTGTCAGGCCATCACCGAGTTCGCGGCGACTGCGAAGACTGAGTTCACCGTGAAAGAGTTCAGCACCCTCAATCTCAACTTGGACGTGGCCATCGCCGATGCCGTCACGGCGTTTGAGCGTGCGGGGATGAAGAGTATCGATTCGGAGCGGCGGTTGGCACAATCGCGGTGAGCTTAGCCGCGCAGCCTACAGACTGACTGCGCTAGACTTTGCCGCCCCTCGCGAGCCTGGCAATCAGCGTAATGACCGCGATGACCAGGAGGAGATGAATCAATCCTCCGCCCACGTGCAAGGAAAAGCCGCCCACCCACGACAAGACTAATATGAGGATAATGATATCTAGCAGTCCCATTTAGTGTCTCCTTTGCTCCTGCTCTTCTCGGCTCGCTGTGATTCGTAAAATCGGGGAGGAGCCGTCTCCTCTGCTGCTTCAAGAGTAGCAGAGAGGGCCCACAGACGCTGTAGAGAAGCCGTCAAATCTTTATGTCGGTATTTTGTATGGAGCCACATATCCGGAGGCGATTGCGCTGTGCGGCATACCGGAGTGCGCCGCCGACTTTTACCCTTGACAAGGTGTAACACTTCCGGTACACTTTAAGAATGCCAACCACAAGCCCGCGGGTGAACGTCGTCCTTGAAAAGCCACTTTTCCTCACTTTAAAGAAGCTGGCGGCTAAAGATGGCGTTTCGTTATCGACGAAGGTTCGTGATTTGATCCGAGAAGCCCTGGAAGAATATGAGGATGCTCTCCTGGTTCAGTTCGCCGCGGATCGGGCAAAAACCTTTAAGCGTAGCGAGGCGCTGACCCACGATCAGGTCTGGAAGTAATGTTCGTCCTCGTTTATCATAAACTGGCAGCCGAGGATGTCTCTGGGCTTAACGCGAATATCCGTAAGCGATTATCGAAGGCCATCCAAGAACGCTTGTCTTCTCATCCGGAGTCGTATGGCAAGCCTTTGCGCGGGAGTCTGGCAGGCTACTGGACATTGCGAATCGGCGATTGTCGGGTTGTCTACAGGATCGTACGGCGAGAGGTGTGGATTTACGGCATCATGAACCTTCAATATGCGACCCCGATTTGATTCATAAACCATGCCCGACGAAAAACAGTTCAAACAGTTGAAGGAACTGACGGGACAGGCGACGTCAACTCCCGAGTTCATCTCTGATGCCGAGGTGATTCTCCACCTGAATGTGGAGGTGTCTGAGGCCAAAAGGACACAGTTTCTGGATTTCTGCCGCCGTGCATTCCCGATTTACGAGAGCATCGGCGGAAACAGGATGTTTCTCTACGAGGATACGTCCAATCCGGGGCACTTTGACGAGGTCGGGTATTACCGAACTGCTGATGACCTCCGCCGCAGTGAGGACGCCATCAAAAAGGATCCCGTTCAGGTCGAGTTGATTCGCGAATGGCGGGCCTTGTTGAACTCTTCCCCCAGGGTTACGGTGCAACATAAGAAGATGATCGAATGAGAACCTCCAGTCCGCCTGCGAGCCGGACCGCCTGGCATGAGAAATCCGCGAGCGATACGGCTCAATGTCTCGGCGCCGACATGGAGTCCGGACTTCAGGTCGCTGAGACCGCGCGCCGCTTGGCGGCGGACGGGCCCAACGAACTGATCGAGCGTGGCGGCAAGAGTCCTTGGCGCATACTGTGGGAACAGTTTACCGCCACGATGATCGTGATCCTGCTTGTCGCGGCCGCCCTGTCGGCCGTAATCGGAGACCTGAAGGATGCCATCGCGATCGGCGTCATCGTCCTGCTCAACGGCCTGCTCGGCTTCAGTCAGGAACATCAAGCCGAGCGCGCGATGGCCGCCCTCAAAAAACTGAGCGCTCCGCTTGTTCGAGTTCTGCGCGGCGGTAAGACGGCGCGGATACCGGCGCGCGAGCTGGTTGCCGGCGACGTGATTCTTCTCGAGGCCGGAAACCTGGTTCCGGCCGATGGGCGCCTGATCGAATCGGCAAGCCTCAAGGTGCTCGAGGCGCCGCTGACCGGTGAGGCTGAGGCCGTCGAGAAGACGGTCGAGCCGGTGTTTGCAGGTGCTGCGCTCGGCGACCGGCGGAACATGGTCTATAAAGGGACTACCGTCGCCCACGGCCGGGGCTCCGCGATCGTCACCGAGACGGGCATGCGAACGGAGCTCGGGCGCATTGCCGAGCTCATGCAGCGGGCCGGAGGCGAGCCCACGCCTTTGCAGCTTCGGCTCGATCGACTGGGTAATCGGCTCGCCGCCGCGGCGCTCATTGTTGTGGCCGTCGTCTTTGTGATGGGACTTTCGCGAGGAGAGGCGCTTAAGACGATGTTCATGACGGCAGTCAGCCTCGCCGCCGCCGCAGTCCCCGAAGGCTTGCCGGCGGTGGTCACGATCGCTCTGGCGATCGGCGCCCGCCGCATGCTCGCGCGTCGGGCGCTGATCCGAAAGCTCCCGGCCGTAGAGACCTTAGGCTCGGTGACCGTCATCTGCTCCGACAAGACCGGCACGCTGACCGAAGGGCGGATGTCCGTCTCGACTATTGAGGGGCCCGAGGCGGCGCTGCTCACGGCCGCCGCGCTTTGCAACGACGCGACGCCCACGGAGGGTGATCCCACCGAGGTGGCCTTATCCGCCGCCGCCGAGAAACGCGGCTTTGCTCGCGTTCGGCTGGAGGAAAAAATGCCGCGCAGCGCAGAGGCTCCGTTCGACTCGACGCGCAAGAAAATGACGACGGTGCATCGCCTGCAGGCGACAGCTCCGCCCGGGCTTGAGTGGCTGGACGGCGGCGAAGCCGTCGGGTTCACCAAGGGCGCAGTCGAGGCCGTTCTGCAGGTCTGCGCGCGCACCGCGTTCACGGGCCGCGTGGAAGAACTGACCCCGGATCGGCGCCGCGCGATACTTGACGCCGATGCGCGTCTAGCAGAGCAGGGATCGCGCGTGCTGGGCTTTGCGGCGAGGCGCCACCAGACCGTTCCCAGAGAAGCGTCTCCTTCGACCGTGGAGAGCGATCTTGTCTTCCTCGGTCTCATTGGGATCAGCGACCCGCCCAGGCCGGAAGCGGGGGATGCCGTCGCTCGCTGCCTGCAGGCAGGCATTAGGCCGGTGATGATCACAGGCGACCATCCGATGACGGCTCTCGCCGTGGCCGCGCGGCTGGGCATCGAGTCTCCGTCCGCTCTCACCGGTCCCGAGCTCGAGAAGATGGCTCCAGATGAGCTGGCGCGGCGCGTGACGGAGGTGTCGGTCTACGCTCGCGTCGCACCCGAGCATAAGCTTAGGATCGTGGACGCTTTGCGCAAGCGCGGGCACATCGTCGCGATGACGGGCGACGGCGTCAACGACGCTCCTGCGCTGCGCGAGGCCGACATCGGGGTGGCCATGGGCATCACCGGCACCGACGTCTCGAAGGAAGCGGCCGATATGGTCCTGCTCGATGATAATTTCGCCACCATCGTCGCCGCAGTCGAGGAGGGGCGCGTTATCTATGACAACATCCGCCGCTTCGTCAAATATCTTCTGACGACGAACTCCGCCGAGGTTCTCGTGATGCTTGTCACGCCGCTTTTCGGGATGCCTCTTCCCTTGCTCCCCCTTCAGATCCTGTGGATCAACCTTGTGACGGATGGGCCGACTTCTCTCACCTTGGCCGTCGAGGCCGCGGAGCGAGGCGTGATGTCCCGCCCCCCGCGTGAGCCCGATGAAAGCCTGCTCGGTCGTGGTCTGGGGCTGCACGCGTTATGGGTAGGGCTTCTGATGACGGCGCTGACGGTCGGAGTCGGGGTCTGGTACTGGAAGGCCGGCGATCCCGTCTGGCAGACCATGCTGTTTACCACCTTGGCGCTGGCTCAAATGGGACACGTGCTTGCGATCCGCTCCGAGACTGAATCGCTCTTTACGATGGGAGTTCGGGGCAACCTATGGCTGACCGGAGCGGTTGCGGCAACCGTGCTCCTTCAACTGAGCGCCGTTTACTTCCCGCCCTTTGGAAAACTCCTGTCGACCCAGCCGCTCCATTTTTACGACCTGGCCGTCGCCGTCGGGCTGGGAGCTGTCGTTTTTGTGGCGGTCGAGATCGAGAAAACGTTGCGTCGGGAGAGAGGCCGACGCAGATCAGTAGGATCAGGCCGATCTCGGAGATGAGCTCGATGCTGGCTTCGTCGGTGACGAGTCCGAAGCCCAAGTTCGTTCCCAGAAGGATGCCGCCCAGCACGTAGCTACGGACGGCGGTTCCACGGCATGCGCGCGAGGACCATCGCCATGCCGCAGGTATCGGTGGCCGCCGAGAACATCAAGCCGAGGCCGACACAGGCGCTCAAGAGCATGAACGCCGGGTGGACTGTCCAAGCCAGGGCCAGTCCTGCGGTGACCAGCAGCCCAGCTCCCATCCTCGAGTATGAAGACATCGGTGATTCCCGCGGCCGAGAGTTTTCGCGCCGCGTCCTCCGATCGCCGTCCGCTTTGGCAGATGACGACGATGGGCTGGTCTTTGGGCACTTGCTCGATGCCCGCCCCCAGTTTTGAAAGCGGGAGGTTGAAGCTATTCGGCATTCTTGCCCCATCGAACTCGGCCGGCTCCCGGACATCCAGCAGCAGCGGCCGCGTCAGCGCGGCCAGTTGTGCTTGATTGATTCTACGTATAGGCATGCCCCATTATAGCAGGCCTCACTTGTGAACTTCGGCGTCATCTGGTACTGCAAGTAGCCGTACCCTTTATAGCGTCAAAGCTCTTTAAGATACCAGCGATTGCAGGAGTGATGGCCGGTATTGCCGCGTGGCCCGTCTAGTTTTTTAAACCCGACGCGCTCGTACAATCGCATCGCTTGGGTCATGAAGCGAGCCGTTTCGAGATAACATTTCTTGTATTTGTATCTCTTCGCTTCTTTCAGGCACGTCATCAATAATTCGTGCCCCATGCCCGTGCCCCGCGCCTGGGGAAGGAAGTACATCTTCTTGAGCTCGCACGTATCAGAAGGCCCCTCCTTTAATGGAGCGATGCCTCCGCCGCCTACGACCTTGCGGTCCTGCTCCAGCAGGAAATAGGCCGACTTATTGCCTTTAAAAGCCGCGTGCATATTGCCCACTTCCGCATCGCCCATGGCAAAACCCGGTCCGTCGCACCCGAACTCCGGCATGACGGTCCGGATCAAATCCGCCACCGCTTTATTGTCGGCAGGGCGTATTGGGCGGAGCGTGAATTCCTTGCTGATGCGCGCCCGCCGCAGCGCGTTTGCATAAAGCCGCATGCCTGCGATGATCGTCTCGGCTTCTTTAGCGGACGCGTGCTTGAGCGCGCCGTCTACGATCGCATCGGCGCTGACGTTGATCGCGGAGTATTTCCGCGTTCCTTTCGCGGTCAGGCTGATCAGCTTTTTCCTGCGATCGTTCGTCGCCGGGACGACGGATATCATCCTCATGTCTTCAAGCTGAGCGAGGACCCGGGAGATGCTCGATTTGTCGAGGTTTAAATAATTCGCGAGGTCGACCGCCGAGACGCTGCCGTAATTGCCCGTTTCAAGGATCGCATGGCATTGCTGGTGCGTGATGCCTGCCGCGGTGAAGTCAGTTTCTAGGAATCCAAGCTCCCGGACAAGTCTTCTTGATTCATGCCGAACCCGACCGATCGTCGTTTTCATAATCGCTCAACAAAACTATGTTGTTGCACTATTCAACTAATAGTAGAAGACGATCGCAAGCGGAATCAAGTACACTTAGACATGGGTCGGATATTCCCCTTTTGCCTGCTTGCGCTCGCGTCCCTGGCCGCCGCGAAAGGACCGTCGGACTCGGACGCGCTCAAGCCCCGCATCCACACACGCAAAGAATGGCATGCGGAGATCGCCGCGCATCGCATCCCGGTCGACAAGGTCAAGGACAGGATCGTCGTCCATCACACCGCCTTTTACGTGACCGACGCCATGAAAGCGCTCGGGCCCAAAGCGAGCTGGAAAGCCGCCGTCCAGCATGCCCACCAGGCGCAGGATCTTCATAAGTATGTCCGCGGCTGGAGCGACGTCGCCTACCATTACATGATCGATTGGAACGGCGGAATCCTCGAGGGACGTCCCGTCGACCGCTTGGGCTCCCACACCGAGCGCAACAACCGCGGCAGCATCGGCATCGTGCTCATGGGCGACTTCGCGCGCGAGCGTCCCACGGCCAAGCAGCTCGCCAGCCTTAAGACCCTCATTCGTTGGCTCATCGCCGCCCACGGCATCTCGGCGAAAAACATTTTGGGCCACCATCATTTAAAGTACACGGCCTGTCCTGGGAAATACTTAAATGACCCCTGGGATCCCCACACCCCCCTCCAGGTCATAAGGATGGGGCTCATCATCGACGGATTGAACGCCCGTCGGATAACCACGAAGTGAAGGACTCACGCGGCGAGTATCGCTAATCCTTTAAGTGGCCGAACTTCCCGGAATTGAAGTCGTCGATCGCCTCGTTGATTTCGTCGATGTTGTTCATCACGAACGGTCCGTAATGGACCAGGGGCTCGTCGATCGGCGCTCCGCTCAAGAATAGCGCGATCGAATCGTCGACGGACTCGACGTTGACCTCGTCCCCGTCGTTCTTGAAGAGGATGAATTCCCCCGCCGTCGCCGCCTTGGCTCCGTTGGCCTTCACTTTGCCCTGGAGCACCAACAGCGCCGTATTGTAATCCTTGGGCGTCGGCAGCCGCGCCTTCGCGCCCGGCTTCAGGCGCAAGTCCAGCATGTGCGCGGGCGTGAACGTCGACGCCGGTCCTTTCTTGTCCTCGAAAGAGCCCGAGATCACGCGCACCAGCCCCTTGCCGCCGTCCACCGGCGTCTCCACGATGCTTCCATTGGTGATTCCTTGGTATTTCGGCGCCGACAATTTATCGCGGCGGGGCAGATTGACCCAGATCTGGATCATGTGGAGGACGCCGCCCGCCTTGGCGAAACTCTCCTCGTGGAACTCGTTGTGGAGGATGCCCTTGCCGGCCGTCATCCACTGCACCTCCCCGGGATTGATGACCCCGCCGTTGCCCGCGCTATCGCGATGCGCGACCGAGCCTTGATAGGCGATCGTCACCGTCTCGAAGCCGCGGTGCGGGTGAGTGCCCACGCCGCGCTTGCGCGTCGTGGGTTGATAGGTCTCCGGCTTTTGATAATCGAGCAGGAAGAACGGGCTCATCCGCTTCTCGAAGTCGGTGGCCGAAGGAAAGTAGTTGCTGACATGGAACCCGTCGCCGACCCAATGCTCGGGAGTTCCCGCAAAAACCGTCTCGATGCTTCGGTTCATAATCCCCCCATGCTTTGGATTCAAAATAGATGCGAAAAAAATCAGCCCATCCCTTTCCCGAGCTTGCGGCACAGCCGGCGCAGCTCGTCCTGTTCGGGAGCCGTCAGCGCCGAAAATTGCCGCGTCACCGTCCTGGCGTGCTCCGGAAAGATCCCCTTGATCAATTTTTCTCCCTTCGGAGTCAGACGAACCGTCACGAAACGCTTGTCCGATCCGTCGCGGCGCCGCTCGGCCAACCCCCTTTTTTCCAGTCCCTCGACGACGGACGTCATGCTCCCGCAGCTGCGCAGAAGCTTTCCCGCCAGTTCTCCTTGGCACACCGGCCCCAGATGAAGCAAGGCCTCGAGGATACCGAACTGACTCGGCGTCAGCCTCTGGACGGACGCCTCGCGCTGCAGCGACGCCGAGAACGCCTCCGCGGCGCGCATCAGGTTGATCAGCGCGCTCAGCGCCCGCGTCTCGTCTTGGCTGCCCCGGTATTTCGTCGGCATATTTTGATATCAAAAGAATAGCAGGTCGGAGGTTCTATGTCAAGGGGCCGCGGCCAAGTTATAATCAGTTCATGATCAGCATCCCGGGAATCGTCACGGCCCTGTGCCTGAATAGTTTTGCCGCGGTGACTCCCCCGAAGGCTCCGGCTCCGCATGGTCCGGATTTGGGCTTCCTTTGGCCGGCGTCTTTTCCCAAGATCGGCGCCATATCGGCGCGCGAGCCGCTGACGCAAAGCCTGCGCCGTGAGCGCAAAACGCTGGGGCTCAATGCCATTCGAGGCCTTAACGGCGAGCCCCTCTCTAAGGCCGTCGCTCTTTTCTCCAAGCGCCGCGAACTGCCCGGCGTTCTCGTCTTCGAGATCGAGTCCGGGCCGTTTCAGGGCGCGCATCGCTGCGAGGCTCTCGGCCGCGGCGAGACCTCGTCGACTTCCACGGACGGGTGGGAGAGCGGCGTCATCGAGGAGCCCAGGGGCCGCAAGACCACGATCTATTATGCTCCGTCCACCGCCTATGGCGGAGCGACCGTGTCGGGAATGTATGAGTTGAGGAATATTCGCCCTAAGGACTACGCGATCAGATTTTTGAACAAGGATATCGCCGGCGACGAGGAGCTCGTGCGTCGCATGACCGAAGGCGATCCAAAAACCAAGCCCTATTACTCGGGCGTTTGGAAGACCTGGTATCCGCGCGACGCGCTTTTTGCCGATGTCGTTCCCGTGGATATGATTTGGTCGGAGCCCTACCAGCCGTTGTCTCAAGGCGCCGGGATGCCCGTTTACGAGGGAACCAACGGCGAGAAAGACCCGGAGCAGACCCGCCGGAACCCGCGCTACTACTTCGGCCCTTACGGGCGCGGCGGCTTCGCCGTTCACACCGACCGCTGGGCAGACGCCGAGACCGCCGCCGATCCGGCTCGCGCGGCCAAAGACGAGTTCCGCAGTTTTCTGTTTCGCGACACCAACGGCTGCGTGAAGGTTCGCCCCGACTGCCTGCAGCTGCTCAATGCCTTTATCGACGAGCAGAGCGGCAAGCGCCGTCGCGTTCTTCTCGACGTGCGCGAAGTCCGCTGACCTTCTCCCCGATAGGTCGCGTTCTCTTCACCTAAGATTCACGTCCGCGCGATGGCTCTATCGTCGCCTTTCTGTTTGAATCGACCCTATGCAAGGAACGATAAAGGTCGGTTCCGATTTACAGCAGAACGACAGCCGGCCGATCTCCATCGCCGAGCTTGCTTGCGAGGAGATCAAAAGACGCGTGAGCGCCAAGGGCTACGGCCTCGTCGACTTCCGGTTCACGGAGCTCAGTGGAAGGCCGTGGCGGCTGTCCATGAGCGCCGATTCCCTGAGCCCGGCGGTTTTTTCAAACGGCGTCATCGTGGACGGCAAGCAGGTGGGCGGCACCTGGGAAGGCTTGATCTCCATCCGGCCGGACGCGGCGTCGGCGTTTCCGGACCCGAGGGCCGCGTCGCCGACCCTGTCGATCATGTGCGATATCGTTCGCGCCTCGGGCGAGGCGTACATCGAAGATTCCCGTTCAGCTCTCAAGCGGGCCGAGGCGTATTTTAGGCTGACGCAGCCGGGTGCCGTCTGGGCCGTCGGAGCCGAAGTCGAGTTTTTTATTTCAGGAAGCGCCGGCGAGCAGGTCAGCGACGAGGCTCTCCGGGAGATCCTGCGGGCCATGTGGAGCGCGTTGAGCGACGCCGACGTCCGCGTCGATTGGTTTCGAACCGGACCCGCGAATGGGCAGGGGCGGGTTCAGATGCGCTCCGGCTCGGCTTTGCAGACGGCGGATCAGATCGTCGTCTATAAGAATGTCGTCCGCAGCGTGGCGGCCGCGCACGGCAAAACCGCCAAGTTTCTTCCGAAGCCGTTCCCGGGCGAGGGTTGCATCTCCATGTTCGTTCATCATGCGATCTGGCGCGACGGGGTCAATCTGTTCCATGACCCCCAGGGCTGGGCGCATACCAGCGAGCTCGGCCGATGGTTTGCCGGCGGCCTTCTGCGGCACGCCTCGGCCCTGCTGGCGTTTTGCGCGCCGACGGTGAATTCATACCGCCGCCTGCTGCCGGGTTATCCCGGCACGGAGCGCGCGCTGTCGACGGAGCGCAATTCCGCGGCATGCCGGGTCCCGGCCGGCACGTCGGGGCCCGTCCCGGCCAGCCGACGGATCAAGTTCTGCTCCGGCGATCCCACGGCCAACCCGTATCTCGCGTTCTCGGCGATGCTCATGGCCGGGCTTGACGGGATCCGGAATCGCATCGTGCCCGCCATCGACCCCCCCGGCAGGACCGAACCCATGCCGCAATCTCTGGAGGCGGCGCTGGAGGCGCTGTCCTCTGATCGCGCCTTTCTGACCGCGGGTGGGGTCTTCAGCGACGCGCTGATCAACGGATGGCTGTCCAATCGCTGGAAGCAGCAGATACTGCCCATCCGTGCCGTTCCCCATCCTATGGAGCTGCGTTTGGACGAGCAGGAGAGCTAGCAAGGAGAATTCTCATGGCCGACTTATTTGCGATCGTCTTAGCCGGAGGACCCCTGCATCGTTCGACGGGCGTTCCCCGGGCATTGTTCCAAGTCCATGGGGTGCCCTTGCTCGGCCACGCCCTTAATTTGATCGAACGGTTCGATCCAAAGGAGATCGTGGTAGTCGCCGGCGAGGGCAGCGACGCGATCCGAAGATGGGTCGGAGACCGGGCGCGCGTGATCGAGCAGAAGGACATGTTCGGGAGCGGACATGCCGTCGGTCTGGGCTTGGAAGCACTTGCCGGGCGCGAGGGGGGTCTGCTGGTCTCGTACGCGGACCGCGTGTTGATGCGCCAGGAGAGCCTGCGCTCGCTGACGACAGGGCACACGTCATCGACGGCGGCCTCATTATTGTCGGTCCGCCTCGAGCGCCCCGCCGGCTACGCGCGCATCATACGGGATGAAAACGGCCGGGTGACCCGCGGCTCCGGCGATTGCGATCTGCGCGCGTCCGTCGAGGCGGACATCCGTGAGGTCGTTGCGGGCGCCTACTGGTTCGATCTGCGCTTCCTGCGCGCCGTGCTTCCGCCGCCTTCGACGCTCAAGGATAAATACAACTTGGCGGAATGCCTTGAGCCGTTGGTAAAGGCCGGCGGCGACGTGTTCGCGATTCCCCTCGAGGACGCACGCGAGGCGCGCGGCGTCTATTCCGCGGAGGACGCCAAATCCATCGAGAGAGAATCTCCGGCGCCGGCTTCCGTGACGGCATTCTGATAAGCGACGTAGGGAGGTCTTATGGATCGAAGAATATGCTGGTTCTTGGCGGCTATGGTCGCGGCGGTTTCCGGAACGGTCTTAGGAGCGCGCGGCTTTCTCTCGGCGCAGACGCCACCCCCCATCCTGCGCTATCAGACCAGCTGCACGATCAATGAGGCGCGCTACGTGGATGGCTACGTCACGAATTTAAGCGGGGATATCTACCAGGTCAACGGCTCGGTGCGGTTCAATTTTCACATGGCGAATACGATGTCCCATCCCGAGGTGCTGCTTGAGGCCAATGCCTTCATTCCCGCGGGAGCCACCATCCTCGTCGCGCGCGCGCAGGTGTTGTTCCAAGCCACCCCCGGGGAATTCTGCTCATTCGACGTGACCCAATCCATCGGAAAATTATGAGCGCAACAGCGTAAGGCGTGAAAATCCTTGCCCAAGGTCTGGCCTTTCTTCTGGGCTTTCCCGTTGCCGGCTGGACGGCGGGCATTCCCGATCCCTCGGTACCGCCCTATGAAGTGATGTCGAGTTCTACTTTAATGGAACCGTTTCCGATCACGGTCACCGCGCCGCGCTCAAACGAGACCCGCGCGCTTAAGACCGCGCGAGCTGCGGGCGCGGGCGCGGGGACGGCCGGCATGGGCCTGATGGCATATGCTTTTTATGCCGGAGCTGTGGGGCCGATCGGATGGGCCGCCGCCCTGTTCATCATGGGCGGAATGACTATCGCTTATCTCTCCAATCGGCGTCTCCAGGGATACGACGACTTCACGTGGGATCATCTCCATGAGAGCGAGCCGGAGTTTCCTTCGGCACGTCCGGGCGGGAGCGCCGTCGCCCCGCAGGAACTTGAGCGGAGAATGGGCAGGCTCGACTCGTCCCGCGACGACCCGTGACGGCTTTTGCTAGATTCGATGCGCATGAGCGATAAGTCCGGCGCCGCAGTCGAGATAAGACCGTCCCGGACGCCGGCCGAGACGGCCGCCTGCGCCGACTTCATGTCTCGGTCGCAGCCGTGGACCACGTTGGGTCGGACGCGTCAGGAGTGCCTGGCGACGCTGGATGATCCCTCCAAGGAGCTGTACGTGGCGCTGATCGAAGGCGCCCTCGGTGGGTTCATCCTCGTCCAGATGCGGGGCGCTTTCCGCGGCTACATCCAGATCGTCGCCGTCTTGACCGAGCGGCAGGGCCAGGGCCTGGGCGGACGGCTGCTTCGGTTTGCCGAGGAGCGTATCTTCCGAGAGGAGCCCAATGTTTTTATCTGCGCGTCCTCGTTCAATCCCCGGGCCCGGAAGCTGTACGAAAGGTCCGGATATAAGGCCGTCGGCGAGCTGAAGGACTATCTTGTCATCGGGCATTCCGAGATCCTGTTGCGCAAGACCATCGGCCCTCTCGACGGCTTCAAGCCCTCGCGGATTTAGTGTTACTATTGGAGTCCGACGACAGGAGGACGCCATCACACTCGAAGAATTAGGCCGCATGCTGGGAGCCGAGATCAAAGGCCCCGGCGATTATAAGATCGCGGGTTTGGGCGATATCGAAAGGCTGTCTCCCGAGCAGCCGCTTGAGGACAATCGCTTGTATTTCGTCGAGTCCAAGGCGGTGCTCAAGCGCCATCCGTTGGCCGCCGAGCGCGGCGCCGTCTTGACCACCGCGGAGCTGGCTGGACATTTCCCCCGGGCGATTATCGCTCCGGGTGACGCACGCCTGGCTTTTTTCAAGGTCCTCTCGCGTTTCGACCGCGCCCCCAAGTTCGCGGCCGGCATCGGGCCCCGGGCGGTCGTGGCCCCTACCGCCAAGGTCTCTCCGACGGCCAGCGTGCTCGACGGCGCGATCGTGATGGAGGGTGCCGTCGTCGGCGAGCGCTGCGTGATCTATCCTGGCGCGGTGATCGAGACGGGTGCGGCGGTCGGAGACGACACGGTGATCCATTCCAACGCTGTCATCGGCTATGCCTGCGTGGTGGGCAAGCGCTGCATCATCCACGGCGCCACGGTGATCGGCGCCGACGGCTTCGGCTTCTACGATCGGCCGGGAGAGCGGCACAAGGTTCCCCACATCGGCAACGTCGTCATCGCCGACGATGTCGAGCTCGGAGCTTCGTGCACCGTGGACCGCGCGACCATCGAGAGCACCACGATCGGACAATTCACCAAGATGGACGACCAGGTCCACATCGGGCATAACTGCCGGGTCGGCCGCTTCGTCTTCATCGTCGGCAACAGCGCCGTCGGCGGCTCTGTCGTCATCGAGGACGGCGCGATGATCTCGGGCATGGTCATCATCGCCGACCACTTGAAGCTTGCCGCCGGCTCGATGGTCATGGCCATGTCGGGCCTGGCCAAGGACACCGAACCCAAGCAGGCGTATTTCGGCACCCCCGCCCGCCCCGCTCGCGAGATGCACAAGATGAACTCCGCGCTGGCCAGGCTGCCGGAGCTGCTGACGAAGTTCCGGGACTTGGAGGCGAAGCTTCTCGAGAAGGCTCGGTAATTCTTGCGCGGCCGGCGGGGCTGTGCTAGAATTATGACTAACCAGTCAGTCAGTGCGAGGGGGTTCATGGCCACCGTCAAAACCGTCGTTCGCGATTCTGATTCCAAGAAGCGCGTGATCCTCGCCGCCGCGCGCCGTCTGCTCGTTAAGCGAGGCTTCCAAGATATCGTGCTCGACGACATCGCCCACGAGGCCGGCGTGGCCAAGGGCACTTTGTTCCTCCACTTCAAAAGCAAGGAAGAGATGTTCACCGCCGCCTTTGCCGATCTCGTGGACGGGCTCGGACTCGAGCTCGAGGTGTTGACCAAGACCGGTCTTACGGGCAAAGAGTTGCTGACGGCCGCGGCGAAGGTGGTGCTCAACCATTTCGATCACAGCCGCGATTTCATGGCTCAGTTCAGCACCGGCCGCTTTCCCGGCTGCGGCGACCGGTCATGCCGCCTGCTCATGGATAAGATGCGCTCCAATCACGAGCGCATGCGCTCGCTTCTGCTCGCCGCCTCCAAGGACGAGGGGCGCTCTCTCGATCTGGGTTTCGCCGCGGCCGCCTTCTTCGGCCTATGCCGAAGTGCGACGATGCGCAAGATCATCCAAAGCCACGAAAAGCCATTGGAGCGAGAAGCCGAGAGAGTCGTCGAGTTCTTCTTGAATGGAAGCGGGGTCTCGTTATGAGGGCTTTCCTCTTATTAAGTGCCTTGATCCTCCCCCTCTCGGCCGCGGCGCAGGCGGCGCCCGTGCAGGGACGCGAGCTCGACTTGGACCAAGCCTACAAGCTGTCGCTGGCCCGCAGCGAAGCGATCGCCATCTCCGGCGAGACCTATGTAGAAACCCTGGCCAAGGCCGATGAGATCCTCTCCCGCGTGAAGCCCCAGATCACGTTGATGGGCACCGAGACGTTTCAGCATGTGCCGCGCGGCATGGCCAACCAATTTCTCCAGGCCAATCGCGAGCAAGGCTGGGTGGCGGCGCACCAGCCGCTATTCTCCGGCCTGCGCGAGTTCCTCGCCTTCCGCGCGGCCAAGGATGTGGGACGTTCCGCCGAGCTTCAGCTGGAGCGAGCCAAGCAGCTCCTCTACCAAGACGTGGCCCGCGCCTACATCGATCTGCTCATCGCGCAGGAAGACATCCGGATTCGGTTGTCCTTGGTGGCGATCACCCAAGACCGGGTCGGCGACCTCAAGGAGTTCCGCAAGGTCGGGCGTGCGCGGCACAGCGAGCTTCTCGCCGCGCAGTCTCAGCTCGCGCAGAACTTGGCTCAGCTGGAGGCTTCGCGCGCGGCCGAGCAGGTCGCCCAGTTCAAGCTCGGCTTTTTGACCGGCCTTGAGGAGCGCTTGGCGCCCAAGCCCGTTCCCGCGCCCGGCGCTCTTCCCGCGCTGGACTCCGTGCTCAATGGCGCCCGCATCCGCCCGGACGTCGAATCAAGACGAGCCGATCTGTCCGCGGCGGAGCTGGGGGTCAAAGTCGCCGCCCGCCAGCGCTGGCCCACGATCGGCGTCGACGCCAACTATTACTTCCAGCGTCCCCCCAGTTTCACCTCGGAGGTGAAATGGGACGCGACGATCAGCGGCTCGCTTCCTCTGTATACCGGCGGAGCGATCGGCGCGCAGACGCGGCAGCAGCAGGCGCGCCTGCGCGCCGGCCGCCAGGCGCTGTCGGAGTCCGTGCGCACGGCCGAGCTCGAGGCCAAATCCGCCCATCAAGACCTGCTGTCGGCGGCCTCGATTACGGCTGCGCTCGACAACGCCGCGCGCCTGGCGGCCGACAACGCCAAGGCCCAAGCCGAGGACTACCGCCTGGGACAAGTGACGAACCTGGACGTGCTGGGCAGCCTCAACACGCTTCAGCAGACGCGTCTTCAGCAGAACGCGGCGCACCTCGACGCATACTGGTCGCGCGTGCGGCTTGAAGTGGCCGCCGGCGTCCCCGGAGGGAACCTATGACCGAGCATATGCGAGGGAATGGTTTCGTCGATCGCCGTTGGAGGGAACCTATGACCGAGCATATGCGAGGGAATGGTTTCGTCGATCGCCGTTGGAGGAAACCGAAATGAGATTATCGGATCTTTCGATCAAGAACCCCGTTTTCGCCTGGATGCTGATGTTCGCGCTGATGATTTTCGGCTGGGTCGGCTACGGCCGCATGGGCGTAAGCCAAATGCCCGACGTGGACTTCCCCATTGTGAACGTGGCGGTCACTTGGGAGGGCGCGGCTCCCGAGATCATGGAGGCCGAGGTCGTCGACATCATCGAGGACGCGGTGACCTCGGTGCAGGGCGTCAAGCAGATTTCCTCGTCCTCGAAACTGGGCCAGGCCGCGATCACCGTCGAGCTCGATTTGGATCGGAACGTGGACGTGGCGCTGCAGGAGATCCAGACCAAGATCGCCCAGGCCCAGCTGCGCCTGCCCCGGGAGATGGACCCTCCTATCGTCACCAAGGTCAACCCCGAGGATCAGCCCATTCTCTGGCTGGCGCTGTCGGGCGACGTTCCGGTCAAGGACATCATGGTCTACGCCCAGGACGTGCTCAAGAACAAGTTCCAGACCGTTCCCGGCGTCGGCGACATCTTTCTCGGCGGGCTCATCGCCCGCAACCTGCGCGTCTGGCTCGACGCCGACAAGATGCGAGCCCAGCAGATCACGGTGGAGGACGTCGTCGCCGCCATCGGGCGCCAGCACGCCGAGGTCCCGGCCGGCCAGATCGAGACCGCCACCAAGGAGCTCAACGTCCGCACGCTTGGCGAGTTCACCGACGCCTCGCTTTTCGGCGACCTGCTCATCACTCAGCGCGGCGGCAGTCCCATCCACATCCCCATCCCGCTCAAGGCGGTGGCGCGCATCGAGGACGGCCTGGCCGATACCCGGCGCATCTCCCGCGTCGGCGGCAAGCGCGCCGTCGGCATCGGCATCCGCAAGCAGCGCGGGGCCAACGCCGTCGCGATCGCCGACCGCGTCAAAAAGAAGATGCAGGAGGTTGAGCCCGCCCTTCCCAAAGGCATGAAGCTTTCCGTCAATTTCGACTCCACGCGCTTCATTAAGCAGTCCGTCGGCGAGCTGACCCACCACCTGCTCCTGGCCGCGGTGCTGACCTCGCTGGTGTGCTGGCTGTTCTTGGGATCGTGGTCCTCGACGCTGAACGTCCTCCTTGCGATTCCCACCTCGGTGCTTGGCACCTTCATCGTGACCTACTTCCTCGGCTTTACTCTCAACAGCTTCACTTTGCTCGGTTTGACGCTCTCGATCGGCATCGTCGTCGACGACGCGATCATGGTCCTCGAGAACATCGTGCGCCACCGAGAGCTGGGGCAAAACAAGCTGATGGGAGCCGTTTTCGGCGCGCGTGAGATCACCTTCGCCGCGATCGCCGCGACGATCGCGATCCTGGCGATCTTCCTGCCCGTCGTGTTCATGAAGGGCATCATCGGCAAGTTCTTCTATCAATTCGGCGTGACGATTTCGGCGGCGGTGTCGTTTTCCCTGCTGGAGGCGCTGACGCTGGCGCCGATGCGCTGCTCGCAGTTCCTGGACGTCGGGCAATCCCGCAACGCGCTGATCCGCGCCGTGGACGCGGCGTTCGCGTGGTCGGCGGCGGCTTACCGCCGGCGGCTGGAGTGGACGCTGGCGCGGCGATGGACTGTGGTCGGCTTGGGCGCGCTGTTTTTTGCGGCCTCGCTGATCAGCGTGAAGAAGATCCGCAAGGAGTTCGTGCCCGCACAGGATCAGTCCATGTTCCTGGTGCGCATGGAGACCCCCGTGGGTTCTTCGATGGAGTTCACCGACGGCAAGTTCAAGGAAGCCGAGGGCTTGCTGATGAAAAATCCCGCGGTCGCCCGCTATTACTCGGCTGTCGGCGGCTTCGGCGGCGGCGAGGTCAACGCGGGCATGATGTTCCTGACGCTCAAGCCCCGCGAGGAGCGTCCGCTGAATGCCCGCGGCCGTCCCGTCAGCCAGGGAGAAATCATGACCGAGACGCGCAAGACGCTCAACGCGATCCCGTCCCTGCGCGCCTTCATCATGGATCTATCTCAGGGAGGTTTTTCCGCGTCCCGGGGATTTCCCATCGAGTTTACCGTGCGCGGCCCAGATTGGGACACGCTGACGACGGCGGCTCTCGATCTCAAGAAGCGCTTGGAGCAAAGCGGTTCGGTCCTGGACGTTGACACCGATTACAAGACCGGCATGCCCGAGGTCCGCGTCTTCCCCGACCGCGCCAAGGCCTACGCCCGCGGCGTCTCGATCCAGTCCATCGGAACCACCATCAACGCGATGATCGGCGGCGTGCGCTCGGGCCTTTTCACCGACAAAGGACGCCGCTACGATATCCGGGTGCGCGCCGAGACGCGAGACCGACTCGACGTCGAGTCGATCCGCAAGCTCTACGTGCGTAACGTGCGCGGCGAGATGATCCGATTGTCGGATGTCGTCAACATAGAGGAAAAGCCGACCCTGTTGGCGATCACCCGCAAGGACCGCGAGCGAGCCGTCGGGGTGTTCGCCAACATCGCCCCGGGAAAGTCCCAGGCGCAGGTTCTCGCCGACATCGAAAAGCTGGGCAAGGAGGTCTTGCCCGACGGCTATCACCTCGTGCTGTCTGGCTCCTCGCAGACTTTCAAGGAGTCTTTCCAAAGCCTCCTGTTCGCGCTGGCGCTGGGCATCCTCGTTGCCTACATGGTGCTCGGCGCGCAGTTCAACAGCTTCATCCACCCGTTCACGGTGCTTCTGGCTTTGCCCTTCAGTTTGTCGGGGGCTTTCCTGACACTTTGGGCCTTCGATAAGAGTCTCAACATCAACTCCATGATCGGACTGCTCCTGCTGATGGGCCTGGTGAAAAAGAACTCGATCATGCTGGTCGATTTTACGAACCAGCGGCGCGAGGAAGGAATGGAGCCGCGCGCAGCACTGCTCGACGCTTGCCCGATTCGCCTGCGGCCGATCCTCATGACCTCGATCGCGACGGTGGCCGCGGCGATCCCCACGGCGTTTGCCCGGGGCGCGGGTTCGGAGGCCACCGTGCCGATGGCGCTCTCGCTGATCGGAGGTGTGACGGTGTCGACTTTGCTCACTCTTTTTGTTGTGCCTGCGGCCTACAGCCTGCTCGTTCGAATCGAGAGCGGCCATAGTGCTGCGACCTCGGCGGCCGTCATCCGCGCCGTGCGCGAGGCCGAGCGCCGGGAGCACGAGCGGGCGGATTTAATAGCTTGATGAGATCTGGAGCGCTCTTAGCCGCCATCCTCGCGGCCGTCCCGGTCCGGGGGGCCGAGCGCGTGCTGACCTGGGAAGACGCTGTGCGCGAGTCCTCCCGGGCTAACCCGTCGTTGGCCTCCTCGCGCCTGGCCGTCGACGCCAGCCGCGCGTCTTACTACGGCTCTTTCAATAATTTCCTGCCCACCCTCTCTTTGTCGAATTCGGTGTCCGAGTCCAATGTCTCCCGCACCCCCGCTTGGGGCGCGACCGGATCGGCGTCGATGAGCCTCTTCGATATGGGCCGGGTCGCCTCCATCCGCTCCGCGGCGGCGTCGCTGAGCGCGGCCGAGGCGTCGCTGCGCGCCGCGTCGGCCGCGCTGCGGCTGTCGCTGAGGCGGACGTACTCGACTCTGTTGTTCTCCCAGTTTTCCGTGGAGACGTCGGGGCGCATTCTCGAGCTTCGCCGCCACAATTCCGAACTTGTCACGCTTCGCTACGAGTCGGGGCGAGAGTCGAAGGGCAATCGCCTGCGGTCAAGGGCGCAGGTGCTTCAGGCCGAGGTCGCAGTCGCCATAGCCCAACGCGACCTACGCACCGCGCGGCGAGACATGGCGCAGCAGCTCGGGCGGGAGGATTTCGAGGAGTACGCGGCCACCGGCACCTTCTCCTCGCCGCCGCCGCCCGCCCGTCCCGAGGATTTCCGTTCTCTTCTGTCCCTGCGCCCTGACGTCGCGTCGGCGGAGGCGTCGCTGCGGTCCTCCAAGGCCGCGCTCGATTCGGCGCGCAGCGTGCTGTGGCCTTCCTTGTCGGCGAATTATCAACGCTCGCGAGCGGGAGCGTCCGAATTCCCATCCTCGCGCTACAGCTGGTCGGCGGGGGCGTCGCTGAGCTATTCTCTCTTCGGAGGAGGCCCCACCGCGGCCTACCAGTCCACTTTGGCTTCGCGAAAAAGTTACGAGAGCTCCGAAGCGGCTTTGGCCGCCGCGCGCCAGGCGGCGCTGGCGGACTTGGAAACCGCCTGGTCGGACTATGCCGACGCCGCCGATGGGGTGCGCGTGCAGGACGCGCTGCTCGAGGCCGCCCGCCAGCGCAACGACGAGGCTGACGTCCGCTATGCCTCGGGCCTGCTAAGTTTCGACAACTGGGAAGTCATCGTGTCCGACCGCGTGAACACAGAGAGGCAGGCGATCTCGGCGCGGCGCACGGCGATGGACGCCGAGGCCGCTTGGGACCGCGCTATTGGAAGGGCGGTCGGAGAATAAAATGAAACGTGCTATCGTCGCCCTGGTCGTCGTCGTGGTGGCCGCCGGCGCTTGGACTTTGCTCCATAAAGGCGGGGACAAGCGCCGCCGCGGCGGCGAATCGAAGGTCGTCACGGCGACCTTGGGTCCTATCGAGCAAAGCGTGGACGCCACCGGCTCGGTGGTTCCGCTCAACCGCGTCGAGATCAAGCCGCCGGTGGGCGGCCGCATCGAGAAGCTGCTCGTCGACGAGGGCTCGCACGTCAACGCGGGCCAGATCGTGGCTTGGCTCAGCTCCACCGACCGTGCGGCGATCCTCGACGCCGCGCGGGCCCAGGGACCGGCCGAGCTCAAGAAGTGGGAGGACTCTTACAAGCCCACGCCGATCGTCGCGTCGCTGTCCGGCGAGGTGATCCTGCGCAACGTCGTCGTGGGTCAGGCCGTCGACGCGGGTACGGTGATCTTGGCGGTGGCGGATACCTTGATCGTGGTCGCTCAGGTCGATGAGTCCGACATCGGCAAGATCAAAATCGGCCAGCAGGCGCGCATTCGCCTCGATTCCTATCCGGATCAGCCGGTGACGGGCAAGGTCGTCGACATGCTTTATGAAGGAAAGAACGTCTCGAACGTGATCACTTACGGGGTAAAGGTGCGCGCCGATAAGCTTCCTCCCTTCTTTCGCTCGCAGATGACGGCCAACGTGAGCTTTTTAGTCCGCCGCCAGGAGGACGCCATCCTGCTTCCATCGGCGGCGGTGCGCGACGTCGTGGGCGGCGGACGCGAGGTGCTGGTTCCTGCTGCCGACGGCAAGCCTACGTCCAAAG
>CXWL01119381.1_pt1 | contig 71914 bp, 64 predicted proteins | sample 590931 | NCBI WGS metagenome assembly CXWL01 (sample SAMEA3498368, study PRJEB10139) | groundwater metagenome | biome: water well; material: biofilm material | place: Germany | collected 2015-04-27
AAGACTGTATACCTACGACTATCTGGCCAGCCCTGCCAAGGTCGTACCTGAAACGGCAGAGGGTATGCCAGACATTTCCGCCGATGGAAAAACCTATACCATCAGGCTGAAAAAGAATATTCACTTCATCCCCGATGCGGCATTTAACGGGAAAAAACGTGAGCTGAGCGTGGAAGACTACGTGTATTCGTTCAAGCGCCTGATGGACCCGAAAATAGCCTCCACGCATACCTGGCTGCTCGATGGCAAGATACTCGGACTAGATACGCTGATTGCCGAGGCTAAAAAGACCGGCAAATTCGATTACAGCAAAAAAGTGCCGGGCTTCGAGATTGTGGACCGTTATACCCTGCGCATTCATCTGACCCGCCCTGACTACAATTTCCCCATGATACTGGCCTACACCCCTATGTCTGCGATGGCGAAGGAAGTGGTCGAAAAATACAAGGATGCGCAAGGCTTAGTGGCAGATCGCCCTATCGGCACCGGCCCCTATAAACTGGTCGAATGGGTCCGTGGCTCAAAAATAGTCATGGACGCCAATCCTGATTTCCGTCCCATGATTTGGGATTTCCAGCCGGGTGCGGACCCTGATGATCAAAAGATCGTCGCGGCAATGAAGGGGAAAAGAATCCCGCAAATCGGGCGTGTGGTGGTCAGCATCATCCTGGAAGATCAGTCGCGCTTATTGGCATTTCAAAAAGACGAAACAGATTTATTCCAGCTATATGGCGGTCTGGCTCCGCAAGTGCTGAGTGGCGGCAAGCTCAAGCCGGAATTTGCCAGAAAAGGTGTGCAACTGTCGCGCATCGTCGATCCGGAACTGACTGTCTATTACTGGAACATGCAAGATCCGGTATGGGGCGGTTTAAGCAAGGAAAAAATCGCCTTGCGCCGGGCGGTCGCGATGGCACATAACGTCGATGAGGAAATCCGTATCGTCGACAACGGTGACGCCATCCCGCTGGAATATCCGATTCCTCCCGGTGTCATCGGCCACGATCCCGATTACAGGAGCAGCATTCAATATAATCCGGCTGCAGCCAACGCCTTGCTTGACAAATTTGGCTACAAAAAAGGCAAGGATGGCTATCGCACTTTGCCCGATGGCAGTCCGCTGGAAATCACCCACACGACACAAACCGAATCACGCGGCCACCTGCAAGCCGAAATCTGGAAAAAAACTTACGACAGCGTAGGCATCAGGATGAAGGCCGATTTCCGCCCTTTCGCCGAAATATTAAAGGCTGAAAAGAATTGCCAGCTGACCCAGCGGATTTCTCCGTGGATGGCAGATTATCCCGATGGCGACAATTTCATGCAGCTGTTTTACGGTCGCAATATCCATCAAAACAATAATGGCTGCGTGACTATCCCTGAATACGATCAGCTGTATGAGCAGTCGCAAAAATTGCCCGATGGCGAGGAGCGTAATCTGCTGTATCACAAAATGGCTCGCATCATGGAAATCAATGCCGCCCAGCGTGTGGGTTATGCGCGCTATCGCAATATGCTGGCGCAGCAACGCGTGCTTGGCTACAAAAAACATCCGATCATGCATATCGAGTGGATGTATCTCGATATCGACACAAACAAATAATTCATTCACCACCCTCTTTTAGAAACGCAAAAAACAAAACATGACAGCCTATATCCTGCGCCGCTTATGGCAAATGGCGCCCACCATGCTGGGGGTTATTTTTCTGGTGTTCTTCTTATTCAACTGGGTGGGCGGCGACCCTGCCTACATCCTCGCCGGAAAAATGTCCAATCCAGAGCAGATCGCGAATATCCGCACCCAGCTTGGCATTGACCAGCCCTACTATGTGCAACTGTGGATTTTTATCAAACAGATTGTGACCTTTAATTTTGGCAATAGCTGGAGCACCGGAGAAACGGTTTCATCAATTATTGGCACCCGCCTCGGACCATCGCTGACTGTACTGATTCCGCTGACCATCATAGAAACGGCCATCGCGATTGCGCTGGCGCTTGCTATCGCTTTCAAGCGCGGCAGCGTTACCGACAGGGCTGTGATGATTGCCTGTACGGTCGGCATGTCGGTCAGCATTTTGGTCTACATCATTGTTGGTCAATATTTCTTTGCCTATCAGCTCAGCCTGTTTCCGGTACAGGGCTGGGGCAACAGTTTTTCGGAAAATTTATTCAGGTACTCCATCTTGCCTATCCTGATCGCGCTGGCGGTTGGCGTGGCGCCCAATTTGCGCTTGTTCCGCACGTTTGTGCTTGATGAAGTTAATCAGGATTATGTGCGTACGGCACGCGCCAAGGGTGTCTCTGAGAGCAGGGTGAAATGGGTGCATGTCTTGCGCAATGCCGCCATCCCCATCATCACTCACGTGATGTCGAATCTGCCTGCCCTGCTGATCGGCGCTTTTTTGATCGAGCGCTTTTTCTCTATTCCGGGGATAGGCCGCGAAGTCATACTGGCGGTCGAGCGCAGTGATTTCCCTGTGATTAAAGCGATCACCGTGTACGTCGCCGCCGCGACCATGCTGTTCAACCTGCTGACCGATCTCCTGTATCAGGCAGTTGACCCTCGCGTGCAGTTGAAATAGAGATACCCATGTCCAGCACAAATACCATCACAATGAATCAGCATACCGTTTCCCCCGGCCTTTGGGCGCTTGCGTGGCGCCGTCTGCGGGCAGATAAAGTCGCGATGATAGCCTTGAGCATCGTCACCGTTTTCTTACTCATGCTCATCGCTTCCGCCAGCGGTTTCATTGCGGCAGACTGGGAGCAGGAGGCTGCTGTCAGCTATGCGCCGCCGGGCTTTATCGGTGCGGAGGTCGCCAGCAAGGCGCTGCTCGCACCTGAGCAGGCCTTGCCAGAAAACCCTCTCGACCCGCTCGCCGATGTGTTGCGTGAATTACGCAAATCGGGCAAGACAAGCTCAGGCGCAAGCCCAACGGTCGCCAACGACTACGGCATCGCCGATCCGCTCGCCAAGGAAATGGCACAGATCTATACGGAGCTGGCAAAAACAGGCAAGGCCAGTGTTGCCGAACGCTTCAACACCTTGCCATTCGGTGCGGACAAATGGGGCCACGACATCATCAAGAAAACCATCAAGGGGGCGGAGACCTCGATAGTGGTCGGCCTGGTCGCGGCATTTCTGGCGACCTTGCTCGGCACCCTGTTCGGCGCGGTCGCTGGCTATTTCGGCGGACTGGTCGATGATTTCTTCAACTGGTTTTATAGTATTTTCACCTCCATCCCTTATCTGCTGCTGATCCTTTCGGTCGCGGCGGTGTTGCAGCAAAAGGGCATCACGACCATCATCCTGATTCTGGCCTTTACCGGCTGGACCGGCCCTTTCCGCCTGATCCGCGCCGAGTACATGAAGCACAAGGCGCGCGAATATGTCATGGCGGCCGATGCGATCGGCGCTTCGCATTACCGCAAGATGTTTATCCACATCTTCCCCAATATCAGCCACGTGGCGCTGGTGCAGGTCTCTATCCTGGTGGTGGCGTTTATCAAATCCGAGGTGATACTGAGTTTCCTGGGTTTTGGCGTGCCGGTCGGTGTGGTGTCCTGGGGCAGCATGCTCAATGAGGCGCAAAACGAGTTGATTCTGGGCAAATGGTGGCAACTGGCCGCGGCGACAGGGGCAATGGCGATGCTGGTGACAGCCTTCTCCTTGTTCACCGACGCCTTGCGCGATGCACTCGACCCTAAATTGAAATAAGGACAGGCGATGAACCAGGAAACTTTATTGGAAGTACGCAATCTGCGCGTGTCTTTTCGCATCAACAAAAAAGAAAGCGTAGAAACGGTCAAGGGGATTTCCTTCAGCATCCCGCGCAATGCCACCGTGGCGCTGGTGGGAGAATCGGGTAGCGGCAAATCGGTCAGTTCGCTGGCGGTGATGGGACTGCTGCCGCCGGACACCTCCAGCATAGATCCATCCAGCACGATTATCTTTGAAGGCAAGAGCTTGCTGCAGATGAGCATGGATCAGCGTCGCGATCTGTGCGGCAAAGAAATCTCCATGATTTTTCAGGAACCGATGACATCGCTGAACCCGGTCTTTACGGTCGGCTTTCAGATCGCCGAAGTCCTGCGCCTGCACATGGGCATGAACGCAAGGCAGGCACGGGCGGGCGCGATCGCCTTGCTGGAAGAGGTAGGCATCCCCGACCCCGCCAGCAAGGTCGATGCCTACCCCAGCCAAATGTCAGGCGGCCAGCAACAGCGCGTGATGATCGCGATGGCGATTGCCTGCGAGCCGAAACTGTTGATCGCCGATGAGCCGACCACCGCGCTCGACGTCACTATCCAAAAACAGATCATCGATCTGATCGAGGCCTTGCGGGTCAAGCACAAGATGTCGGTGCTGTTCATCACGCATGATCTGGCGTTGGTCGGTGAGATCGCCGATCACGTCATCGTCATGAAGAGCGGCGAGATCCGTGAAGCCGGCAACGTCAGGCAAATTTTTGAACATGCCAAGGATACCTATACCCAGGCCTTGCTGCACTGCCGCCCTACCCTGGACACCCGCCCGTGGCGCTTGCCGGTGATTGCCGATTTCATGGCGAATCAGGGCGCGCTGGCAGAACAGCGGCAGCGCCCTCGCGGCCTTAAGGGAGATGAGGATATCGTGCTGGAAGTGAATAATCTGGGTAAGAGTTTTTACAGCCGTGTCGGCTTCTTCGGCAAGCAAGAGTTCCGCGCGGTAGAAGACGTTTCCTTCAGGCTGGCGCGCGGCAAGACGCTGGGTGTCGTCGGCGAATCTGGCTCGGGCAAGACCACCGTAGGCTTGACGCTGATGCGCTTGCATCAGGCCACGTCCGGCCAGGCGATTTTTGAGGGCCGGGATATTTTATCGATGTCGAACAAGGATTTTTTGCAGTACAAGCGCCGCATCCAGATCATCTTTCAAAACCCTTACGCGTCCTTGAATCCACGCTTTACGATAGGACAGATCCTGATGGAGCCCATGCATATTCACAGCATAGGGGCGAATGAGGGCGAGCGCGCCCGCATGGCTTACAGCCTGCTTGAAAAGGTAGGTCTGCCTGCGCTGGCCTTCCATCGCTATCCGCATGAGTTCTCGGGCGGTCAGCGCCAGCGTATCGCGATTGCGCGCTGCCTGACGATGAAACCGGAAGTGCTGATCTGCGACGAATCGGTCTCGGCACTGGACGTGTCGGTACAGGCACAGGTACTCAATCTGCTGCAAGACCTGCAGGAAGAGTTTGGGCTATCCTATATTTTCATCTCGCATGATCTGGCCGTGGTGAAATACATCGCCGATCAGGTCATGGTGATGAGCAAGGGCAAGGTGGTGGAATTGGCCAATTCGGATGACTTGTACCAGAATCCTGCCCATCCCTATACCAAGACCCTGCTCAAGGCGATTCCTCGCGGGTTGCAGCATTGAATTTGCATGGAGACAGAGGCATTGGTATCAAACGCGCAAAATGAGCAGGCCCACCACGCAATACCCGTGCGGGTTTCAGGCCAGATCGGCTGGAAACCCGCATGAACATTGCGTGATGGGCGTGCCTATCGTGTAAAAACCGAAAGATTCTCACGGGCATAAATCAACTATAAATCAGCTATAAGTCGGCGATGAACCGGCTATATCGATGACTGACAATGCATGCCTAATTCATTTTTGTATTTGCCCGATTGAGCTTGAGCAACTACAATTCCGTCCTATTAAGGAAACTAAAGAAGCGTTCAACATCCGAATACGTTCTGAAGAGTAGCAAACAACAATAGTATAAAACCCTTAACGCAGTATCTACGCGGGTTTTCAAGGCTTTTTGGCCTGCAGACCGCAACAGCACTACGTTAATACCTGGAGTTAATATGGCATTTCTGCAAGGCAAAAAAATTCTCATCACCGGTTTGCTGTCCAACCGCTCTATCGCTTACGGCATTGCGCAAGCGTGCAAACGTGAAGGTGCCGAGCTGGCATTTACCTATGTCGGCGAACGTTTTAAGGACAGAATTACCGAGTTTGCCAAAGAATTCGATAGCGAATTGATATTTGATTGCGACGTCAGCAGCGATGCGCAGATCGAAGCCCTGTTTACCGACTTGGCCACTCATTGGGATCATCTCGACGGCCTGGTTCACGCCATCGGCTTTGCCCCGCGCGAAGCGATTGCCGGTGATTTCCTCGACGGTTTCTCGCGTGAAGCCTTCAAAATCGCCCATGACATTTCTGCCTACAGCTTCCCGGCGATGACCAAAGCGGCATTGCCTTTGCTGCGTGAAAACTCTTCCGTGCTGACCTTGTCCTACCTGGGTGCTATCCGCGCCATCCCTTACTACAACACCATGGGCCTGGCCAAGGCGTCGCTGGAAGCGAGCGTACGTTACCTGGCTGAGAATCTGGGCAAGAAAGGCATACGCGCCAACGGCATCTCTGCCGGCCCGATCAAGACACTGGCTGCCAGCGGCATTAAAGACTTCAGCAAACTGCTCGGCTTCGTGGCGGAACACGCGCCATTGCGCCGCAATGTGACGATAGAAGAAGTGGGCAACACCGCAGCCTTCCTGCTGTCACCACTGGCCAGCGGCATCACCGGCGAAATCACTTATGTTGACGGTGGTTTCTCCCACGTGATGGGCCTGACACCGGAATAAATAACTGAGGCCTGTTCATAAGAATAGGCAGAAGTACGGAGGGCGCGGAGCAAGCANNGAGCAAGCACATTTGCTCCGCGCCCTCCGCTTTTTTGCGGCGCAATTTTTTTCACATGCATCGCCGCTTATTGATTCCTGAAAATCAAGGGGCTGAACGCCTTAGCCGAGATAGAAATAGCATCGCCAACCTTGAGTCCCGCCACCTCATCTTGCGCCGCAATAATTTCCACAATATCCTGGCCTATCAACAGCGACAGGACATAAATCACGTCTTCCCTGCGTATCGCCAAGACCTGTGCGCGCAAATTGAGCTTGCCCTGCAGGCGCTGCTGCAAGAACACCTCTGCCGGCGTGCCTGAGCGAAGCAGCTTGCCCCTTTCCAGCTGGAGCACCTGCTGCGACATTTTAAAAACCTCACCCACATCATGGCTCACCAGCAGCGTGGTCAAGCCGCACTCCTGATGCAGGCGCAGCAGCTCATCCTGCAGCTGTGCACGCATAGCCCCATCAAGCGCGGACAGCGGCTCGTCCAGCAGCAGCAACTTTGGCTTGCGTGCCAGCGCCCGCGCCAGGGCGACGCGCTGTTTTTGCCCGCCCGACAGACTGCCAGGCAGCCTATCATGCAACTCGCTCAGCCCCGTCATGCGCAACAGGCGATCGACCCAATCAGCCTGAGCTTTGGTCACCGCATACGCCACATTGCCACGCACGCTGAGGTTGGGAAACAAAGCGTAATCCTGAAACACATAGCCTATCGAGCGCTGTTGCGCTGGCAGATTGATTTTTTTACCGGCTGTTCCGTCATCAAACCAGGTCTCGCCGTCGACCACGATACGCCCGCGATCAGGCGAAGTCAGTCCTGCCAACATGCGCAAGATACTGGTCTTGCCCGCACCGGAGGGGCCAAACAGGGTGGCGAACGCGCGTGTTTCCAGGCGCATTTGCACATCGAGCGTCATTTCGCCCGTGGCGCTGCTTAGCTGTTTTTGAAGAGTAAGCGCTAGCATAGGCAGGTATCCATCTAGCGCAAGAAAGCCTGCAGGTAACGGCGCTTGCCCGTATATACCAGCAGCAGGACCGCAAAACTGACGGCAAACAAGACCAGCGCATAAAAATGCGCCGCCGCGTAATTCAGGCTCTCGACCTCATCGTAAATCGCGATGGAGGCGACCTTGGTCACACCGGGAATATTCCCGCCTATCATCAGCACGACACCGAACTCACCTATGGTATGCGCAAAGCTGAGCACCACCCCGGTCAGCAGGGCAGACTTAATATTCGGCAGCAGCACATGGAACAAAGTGTGGCGATCGGATTTGCCCAACGTGCGCGAGGCCTCGACCAGGGAGAATGGCAGGTTCTGCAAACCCGACTGTACCGGGTGCACCATGAACGGCAGGCTAAACAGCACCGAGCCGACCACCAGTCCGGGAAAACTAAACACCAGACGGACATCGAAGGTCTGCACCAGCCACTGGCCAAAGGCAAATTGCGGACTGAACGCCAGCAACAGATAAAATCCCAGCACTGAGGGCGGCAAGACCAGAGGCATGCTGACCAAAGCTTCAAAAACCGGCTTGAAACGGGTGTGTGAAAATGCCAGCCAAGACGCCAACGGGATACCGATAAAAAACAGGATCAATGTGGTCAGCGCGGCAAGCTCGAAGGTCAGCAACAGGGGTTGCCAGTCGACGCCAAAGAAATTCATGCCGCCTCCATCGCCAGCAAGCTCATTTCATTGGACTTGACCAGGCCTTCCACCGCATCCCCCAGCGCCAGCTGCAAGCCGCGCGCGGAGCGTGAGGTGATTACTGAACTGATTTGTACGCCCTGCATCTCAAACACGACCCGCGTCAATACCTGCCCCACCTCCAGCGCCGTCACCGTACCCGGCATGCGGTTGCGCATGCTGATCTGGCCTGACAGATTTTTGGCCAGGGCCACCTCGGTTTCCTTGAATAGCAGTCGCACCGCCTGACCGATTTTCCATTCCGCCAAATGCTCAGCACTGCCCAGCAAGGTCGCCGTAAAACGATGATGGGCCACAGCGACATCCACAATCGCCACGCTGCCATGCGCTTCTATCGCCGCGATATGTCCGGAAAGCGTATTCATGGCAGGGTAAAGCCGTTGCGTTCAAGTATGGCGCGCACTTTGGCCGAATACAGAAAGTCGAAAAACTGCTGCGCCAGCGCCGCTCTGGTTTCCTTGCCATGCTTGAGTATCACCGCCCCATGCGCGATGGCCTGATATGAAGCGGCCGGCAACTCTATCCATTTACCTTGCCCTTTCATTTCCGCCGAACTGACTACCGATTTCGCGGTAAATCCCAGATCCGCAACGCCGGAATGAATGTATTGATTGGTCTGCGCGATGCTTTCACCAAAGACAAGGCGTGATTTCAGCTTGCCGTCGAGCTTGTAGTAAGCCAGCACCCGCATGGCTTCGCGTCCGTAGGGGGCAGTCTTGGGATTGGCCAGCGCAATTTTTGCGACGCCATCGCCCGCCAGCACGCTTTGCCAATGGCTCAGGTCCAGGTTTTTCATGCTCCACAGCACCAGCGTACCGTAGGCATAGGCCTTAGGCGCGGCGGCGGTCAGTCCTTGCGCGTGCAAATGTGCCGGGTACTCCATGTCTGCCGACAAAAACACATCGAATGGCGCGCCATTCATGATCTGCGTCACAAACTTGCCGGACGAGTTATATACGGCCTGCACCTCGTGTCCGGTTTCCTTTTTGAATTCCGCCTTGATGTCGTCAAATACATACTGCATGCTGGCGGCAACCGCCACCGACAGCCCGGCGGCACTGCTGACCGAAGTCATTATCAGGAAAAAAATAGTGGCGGCACAGCTACCTATTTGTCGCGTCAGTTTCATGTAGCGCTCGTTTGCTTGTTTGGTGATGCGAAAGATCTTTGTCAGCCCGCATGCTCAGGGTCAGGAACAAGACCTGCAATTAGACAACAAACCAACAGCTGCCGCACGACTTTCCAGCAAAAAACTGAACTGAATCAACAAAGCAGTGCATTTTTCAGGAAACTCCTGTATAGTCGCTTTTTTTGCACTGCAATATAAATATTGAGGTGCATCTGCAGCACCGTATAGCCTGTGCGCATCCTGTAATGATGGATGCCGCAATGTAAAAGCCCTCCCGCCTTGCATGTCTTGCTCCCTGAGACATCATCCCGGCGCAAAGCTTTTGTGCCGAAATTTCATCGCATACCGTTGTAAAGTGGTTTTCTTTGTTCATTTCGTTTGGTTGACGCTGCTTTTTCGCGCGCCCTGCTTTTTGCATGGCGCAAATGTATTAAAAACCGAAAGAGAATTTAAATGACTTTTGAAACACTAGGCCTGCACACGTCCATCCTCCGCGCTATTACCGATAGCGGCTACACCGAACCTACTGCCGTACAGGTACAGGCGGTACCCGCTGCGATCGCCGGACGTGACTTGCTGGTCTCTTCACAGACAGGCTCAGGCAAAACTGCCGCCTTCATGCTCCCTGCGCTACACAAATTTGCCGCCGCTGCTGACAACCTCGATGTCACTGCCGCCGACAGAACACCAAACCAGGAGCGCCAGTCTGCCCGTTCACGCGGCGAGCGTCCGCGTTTTCAAGCCGCTAAACCAAAGATGCTGGTATTGACACCAACCCGCGAACTGGCCTTGCAGGTAACGACAGCGACCGAAAAATACAGCGCCTATTCGCGCAAGATCAAGGCTGTCTCTATCCTGGGCGGCATGCCTTATCCAAAACAGATGCAATTGTTGTCACGCAATCCAGAAATTCTGGTCGCGACACCTGGCCGTCTGATCGACCATATGGAATCGGGCAAGATCGATTTCTCTGAATTGCAGATCCTGGTTCTGGATGAAGCGGATCGCATGCTGGACATGGGTTTTATCGATGACATCGAAAAAATCGTTGCCGCTACACCTGAGACACGCCAGACCATGCTGTTCTCGGCGACTTTGGATGGCGTCGTCGGCAATATGGCTCGCCGCATCACCAAAGACCCGATGATCATCCAGATCGCNNGTTGATCAGGCAGTGGTATTTACTGCGACCAAACGTGATGCAGACAGCATCGCTGACCGCCTGAACATCGCCGGTTTTGCCGCCGCGGCCTTGCATGGCGACATGCATCAAGGCGCACGCAACCGTACCCTTGACGCTCTGCGTCGCGGCCAGGTACGCGTGTTAGTGGCAACTGACGTTGCCGCCCGTGGTATCGACGTACCGGCAATTACGCACGTGTTCAACTACGACTTGCCTAAGTTCCCGGAAGATTACGTACACCGTATCGGCCGTACTGGCCGTGCAGGCCGTAACGGTGTTGCTGTCTCACTGGTGAATCACGCCGAAGGCATCAACGTCAAGCGCATTGAGCGCTTTACCAAGCAATTGATCCCTGTCGATGTCATCGAAGGTTTTGAGCCTAAGAAAAGCGCCGTTGCATCACGCTCTACCGCACGCAAACCAGGTGGCTGGAAACCAGGCGATACACGTTCCAGCTCAAACGGCAATGGCTACGGTAACAGCAATGGCAACAGCAGCAAGCCAGGTCAGCGCACTTTCAGCAAGCCAAACAGCCCTTCCGCCAATAGCGGCTCACGCAGCGAAGGCAATGGCGGTGGCTACAAGGGTGGCAATTCCCGTTTCGGCGATGCCAACGGCAACCGCCGCTCTTTCGGCGATCGTTAATCATTCGTCGTTAGTTCGGCAACGGCATCAGCAAAAAAACGATCACGAAAGTGGTCGTTTTTTTATGCCTGTCGCTGCTGCCTTAATAGGTCATTAAGGATCATTAAGGGTCGCTAGTCACAGGATAGCCGGCAGGTTCTGAAGCCGACCAGGTTTTCGCAATTATCAGGCAACAGAAACTTCCGGTAACGTTCGGAACGCAGGCGCGCCGATGTGGCAAATGAGGCGCCGCGCACACTCTGATGGCTGCNNGGTTCAAAAGGCGAGCAAGTCCATTCCCACAGATCACCCCAACGCAATGCGGCGTGACCGGATACCGCGGCAAACTCCCATTCGGCCTCGCTAGGCAAGCGCCGTTTTGCCCACATGCAATAGGCCTGCGCCTCGTACAGGCAGACATGACGGACCGGCTCGCTTGCGGATAAGGAGATGTCGCGGCCAAAACGCGCACTGCGCCACCAGTTACCATCTCTGGACCAGTTCAGCGGTGCGGAACGCTCTTGCTGCATCAGCCAATGCTGGCCCGAAGCCGACCAATATTGCGGCCTTTGATAACCATCATCCTCGACAAACTCCGCAAACTGCGCATTGCTGATCAGATTTGAGTCCATGACAAAGGCCGGTACATACACCAGATGCGCCCATTTTTCGCACTCAAACACAAAGCCGTCACCCGGCGCGCTGCCCATCAACAAGCTGCCGCCAGGAAAACGTATATCGCCCTGTGCCCAAGGCGGGCTGACATACCTTTCGGTCGTCCTTGGCGCACGCAATCCCAGCGTTTGCAACAGTGTCACCCAATACTCGCCATGGATGTCTTCAAAAGCCAGCGCCGTCCGGTACGGCGCAAGTGCCTCATCGGTATCGGCAGCGCGGCTTAACTTATCCAGGACCCGGTCCAGCACTTCATTTTTATAGGTGATCAGATGCCCCGCCTTGGGCAAGGCAAAAAACACCTCGTGCACGACGCTGTTCGGATCAAACCACGCATCCCCCTTGCTTAACATCGATGAAATAACGGGTAAGCCGGGAGCGAGCTGATGTGCCTCTCGCAATACCAGCCATTCTGCATACCAGGCAAGGTGTCCCAAATCCCATAGTGGCGGGTGAAAATTTCTGCTCGCAGGCAAATTTGCCGGATCATCGAGGCGTACCGCGCTTAGGCATTCAAACAAGCTCAGCGTATAATCATGTGCTTCACGCAACATCACGGCCAGCTCTAGCGCGTTGGCATGTCGGAATGATTTTTTCATCAGTGGCATGAGTTGACTGAGCGATTAATGAAGAACTACGAAGAATAAATAATACCCCAGCACGAACGGCTAAAGGCAAAAACATCCCATGACGAATACAAGCGAAACCACGGTCCGACTGACGTCCTTCTCACACGGTGGCGGTTGCGGCTGCAAGATTGCGCCTGGCGTGCTGTCAGAAATTTTAAAAAAATCGACCGGTTTTCCTGTCCCTGCCGCATTGATGGTCGGCATAGAGACCTCGGACGACGCTGCCGTGTATAAACTCAACGATGAGCAGGCATTGATCGCCACCACTGATTTTTTCATGCCTATCGTTGATGATCCTTACGATTTTGGCCGCATCGCCGCGACCAATGCCATTTCCGATGTGTACGCCATGGGCGGCACGCCCATCATGGCGCTGGCGCTGGTCGGCATGCCGATCAACCAATTGCCGCTGGACGTCATCGGCAAGGTCATACAAGGTGGCGAGAGCATCTGTGCCGAAGCGGGCATCCCTATCGCCGGCGGGCACACTATCGATTCGGTCGAACCGATTTACGGCCTGGTGGTATTGGGCTTGATCCACCCGTCAAAAGTCAAACGCAATGCCGATGCCAAGGTGGGCGACAAGCTCATCCTCGGCAAACCGCTGGGCGTGGGCATTTTATCGGCAGCGCTTAAAAAACAGGCGCTCGATGATGCGGGCTACGCCAGCATGATTATGAACACGACCAAACTGAACAAGCCTGGTCAGGCATTGTCGGCAATGAGCGGCGTCAATGCCATGACTGATGTCACAGGTTTTGGCCTGCTCGGCCATTTGCTTGAGGTCTGCCGTGGCGCAGGTGTTGGCGCGCAACTCAAGATGTCACAGATTCCGCTACTGCCGCAGGTGCAGCAACTGGCCGAAGCCGGTTATGTCACCGGCGCCTCTGCGCGCAACTGGGCTGCCTATGGACACGACGTGCAATTGCACGACATCACGCCGGTGCAGCAGGCCTTGCTGAGCGATCCGCAAACCTCTGGCGGGCTGCTGGTTTCCTGCGATCCTGCGGCGGTACCGGCGGTACTCGAATTATTCCGCAACGGAGATTTTTTGGAAGCGGCGGTAATTGGTGATATTGTTGCAGGAACAAGTAGCATCAAGGTAAGCCTCTGATTTTTTTAGCGAACATTTATGATGAATCAACTAGAACAACTCAAACAATTCACCACCGTGGTTGCCGATACGGGCGACTTCCAATCCATGCAGGCTTACACGCCGCGTGACGCCACTACCAATCCATCGCTGATCCTCAAAGCGGTGCAGAAGGCGGAATATCAGCCGCTACTGGCGCAAGCGGTGCAACAGCATGCCGACAAACCCACGGACGAAATTATCGATCACCTGCTGGTCAGTTTCGGCCAGAAAATTCTTGAGATCGTGCCCGGCCGTGTCTCGACGGAAACCGATGCGCGCCTGTCTTTCGATAGCGCGGCCACCGTCGCCAAAGGCCGTCAGCTGATCGCCCTGTATGAGGCAGCTGGCATCCCGCGCGAGCGCATCCTGATCAAGATAGCCTCGACCTGGGAAGGCATACGTGCGGCGGAAGTGCTAGAAAAAGAAGGCATACGCTGCAACATGACTTTGCTGTTCTGCCTGCCACAAGCGGTTGCCTGCGCCGAAGCTGGCGCCCAATTGATTTCGCCTTTCGTCGGCCGCATTTACGACTGGTACAAAAAACAGACCGGACAGGAGATTTTTGGAGCGGATGATCCGGGCGTCCTGTCTGTGAAAAAAATCTACACTTATTACCGCAAGTTTGGCTACCCAACAGAGATCATGGGCGCCAGCTTCCGGAACACCTCGCAGATACTGGAACTGGCAGGCTGCGATCTTCTGACCATCAGTCCAGATCTGTTGCAAAAACTCAGCGATGCCAATACCGCTGTGGCAGCGAAACTGAGCAAAGAAACGGCGCTGGCGTCCGACATACAGAAGATGTCCATGGATGAGAAAACGTTCCGCTTTCAGCTCAATGAAGATGCCATGGCAACAGAGAAATTATCTGAAGGCATACGCTTATTCTGCGCCGATACCGTCAAGCTTGAACAAATGATCGCGGCAATGCGCTAAGCCATCCTTCACACAAGCTGAAGCGCAAAATAGGGACAAGGTTGTCCCTATTTTATTTTTTACGATAAATGATTTTTTGTTTACCTGAATAAACAATGCCATGAAAAAAATAATTGAACTCGCCAGCTGGAACAGGCGTGAGCACTTCGAGTTTTTCTGTCAATTCGACGAGCCCTTTCATGGGCTGGTAGTCAATCTCGACTGCACCTGGGCTTACCAGCATTGCAAGCAAGAAAATGTATCATTTTTCGTATTTTATTTGCACCAGGTGATGAAGGCGGTCAATCTCACCGCTGCCATGCGCTACCGCATCGAAGAGGGGCAGGTCGTCGATTACAGCACCATCCATGCATCGGCTACCGTCGGCCGCAGCGACCATAGTTTTGCCTTTTGCCCGATCAAATTCCATGAGGATTTCAGCAGCTTTGCAAAGGAAACCGGCCAGGAGATGGACGCCATCCAGGCCTCCAGCGGCCTGGGCCTCGCCAAAAACGGCGTGCGCAATGACGTGATTCATTTCTCCGCCATGCCATGGATCAGCTTTACTGGGCTCACCCACGCGCGCCATTTTCAGCGCCATGACAGCGTGCCTAAAATTTCTGTCGGCAAATGTTTTGAGCAAAATGGCAGACTGATGATGCCCGTGGCAACTTACGTGCACCACGGTTTGGCCGATGCCTACCATGTGCATCAATTTCTGCAGACGCTGGAAACCTTGCTTGGCGGCCAAGCCATAACGCCATCATTTACATGACGGACTCAACCCCGCGATTGGCCAGCTGGTCGGCGTGCTCGTTGCCGGGATCACCGGTATGGCCCCTGACCCACTTCCATTCAATCTTATGCACCGATTGGGCCTGATCCAGCGCCTGCCATAAATCGACGTTTTTTACCGGGGTTCTGGCGGCGGTTTTCCAGCCCTTGGCCTTCCAGCCCTTTATCCACTCGGTGATGCCCTTCAACACGTACTGACTGTCGGTATGCATGACGATTTCGCATGGGCGTTTCAGTACGCCCAGAGCCTGTATCACCGCCATTAACTCCATGCGATTATTCGTAGTCTCTTTTTCACCGCCGAACAGCTCTTTCTTTTTGCTTCCGGCAATCAGGACGGCGCCCCAACCACCAATACCCGGATTCCCCTTGCATGCGCCATCCGTATAAATTTGCACCTTATCCATTTTTATCCATTTTATTCATCTACTTTTTACTCAGTTTATTTATTTTATTGGCGACCGGAACAGCGTGCCCTCTGGGCAATCGTTTCTGCTTCCATGCCGGCCCGATCAGGTGCATGCCCTTGACCCGCTTGATCGCCTGCACCATGTATACCGCGCCAAAATACGGCCACCAGCGAGCGCCTATTTTTTCGGCGAAAGAAAAACGCTGCAACCATTTTTCTGTTTCAAACGGTGGCACATAGCAACCGAAGCTCACCTGGCTCACTTCCATGTTCAACAATTTCAACCAATCTTTCATGCGCGCCGCGCTGATAAATTCCCCTTCTTTAGGCAGGTAGTAACGTCCGCTCAAGCTTCCTGCTTGCTGTCTGGCACCCCACAAACTGGCCCGGTTAAAACCGCAGATAATGATGCGTCCTTCAGGGATCAAAATGCGCTCCACTTCACGCAACACCTGATGCGGTTCGCTAGCGAATTCCAGAACGTGCGGCAACACCACCAGATCGATGCTTTGCGATTCAAACGGCAACTCTGCAAAGTCATGCACCAGCGTAAGCTGTGCCTGCCCCGCCTTATTTAATCTGGCTGGCAATACATCGTTGCTCAACCACTTGTGCGGCATGCGGTTGGCGGCAAGCGCATCAATTTGCGGCAAGCCTATCTGCAGCGCATGAAATCCGAAGATATCTGCCGTCACCTGATCGAGCAGAGCTTGTTCCCATGCGCGGATATAGCTGCCCGCAGGCTGCTCTAACCAACTGCCTAAGTCTATAATGGGATGATTCAACGCTCTCTACCTCTCCGCCCTTCTGCCGCACCTATGAACAATGCCCTAAGTATATTGACTGTCCCCGCCTTTGACGACAACTATCTCTGGATCATCCATGACGGCCGGCAAGCCGCCGTGGTTGACCCGGGTGACGCCACGCCTATCCTGGAGGCATTGGCACGGCACAATCTGGCGCTAAGCGCTATTTTACTGACACATCATCACGCTGACCATATAGGCGGCGTACCTGCCTTGCTAAAGCATGCCGCAGTCCCTGTCTACGGCCCGGCGAATGAGCATATCGCCGTGGTCACTGTGCCTTTGTCCCAGGGTGAGCATGTGATCTTGCCTGAGCTGAATCTGACTTTGAATGTGATTGCCGTGCCTGGCCACACGCTGGGCCACATCGCCTATTTTTCCGCAGCCCAGCAATGGCTGTTTTGCGGCGACACCCTGTTTGCCGGTGGCTGTGGCCGCCTGTTTGAAGGGTCGCCGGCACAGATGCTCAGTTCCCTGGATCAACTTGCCGCCTTACCGGATGACACCGCCGTCTATTGCGCCCACGAATATACGATGTCCAATTTACGTTTCGCCAAAGAAATAGAACCGGACAATCAGCCACTGCTTGCGCGTATCAGGCGCGAGCAAGACAAGCGTGACCGGGGTATTCCTACCATACCTAGCCAGATCGGACTGGAAAAGCAGACCAATCCCTTTTTGAGGATACGGGAAACAACAGTGATTGCGCGCCTGCTCAGCTGCGGTAAAATTTCCGCCATCGGGGATGAGGTCAGTCATTTTGCCGCATTGCGCGAATGGAAAAATCATTACCGCTGAAACAGTCAACCAGGGTCAAGCTTCAAAAATGTATCAGGACAAACCTCAAGCAAAGCATCAGGCAAGATCGCTCGCCATCTTCTGCAAAGTCGTCGACAACTATGGCGACATCGGTATCTGCTGGCGTCTGGCCAGGCAGCTGGAAAATGAGCATGGTATTGCCGTCACCTTGTGGGTGGACGATTTGCCGAGCTTCAAGCGGATCTGCCCCGAAGTTGCCATCGAGCGCGACGAGCAGCAGATTGCCTCGGTCACGGTACGGCACTGGCGCGATCAGGACGGCACATTTACCGCCTCAGACGTGGCCGATATCGTCATCGAGTTCTTTGCCTGCGACATCCCGCCCGGCTATATCGCCGCCATGGCCGGATGCGAACCTCGCCCGGTGTGGCTCAATCTGGAAGGACTCAGCGCAGAAGAATGGGTGGAAGGCTGCCATCGCCTGCCCTCGCCGCATCCCAGATTGCCGCTGACAAAATATTTTTTCTTTCCCGGGTTCACCGGCAATACCGGCGGATTGCTGCTCGAATCCGGTCTGGAGCAACAGCGGCAGCAATTTCAGTCTGATCCGCCGGCGATGGCAGATTTTCTGGCCCGGTTTGGCGTCACGCCGGGCGAGATGGCGGCGCTGAAGGTATCCCTGTTCTGCTACCCGCAGGCGCCAGTGTCGAGCTTGTTTGAAGTATGGCAAGCGGGCGATGCGCCGCTTACCTGCCTGATACCGGAAGGTGTCGCAGCGGATGCCGTGCAAAGCTTTCTCGGCGCGCAAACCAAGGCCGGAGCCGGGGCGACGGCTACCCGTGGCGCCCTGACCGTGCGCGTGCTGCCGTTTGTTCCCCAGGCCGATTACGACAAGCTGCTTTGGGCATGCGACCTTAATTTTGTGCGCGGCGAAGACTCCTTCGTTCGCGCCCAATGGGCGGGCAAGCCGTTCATCTGGCACATCTACCCGCAAGACGAAAACTTGCATCACAAGAAATTAAAAGCGTTTTTGCACTGCTATACCGCCAAGACCGAAAATCTGGTCACGCTCTCTTTGGCCTGGAACGAGGCTACCGGAGAACAGGTCAACTGGACGGCGCTTTGGACGGAATTTCAAGCCGATATGCCAAAAATTTCCTTGATGGCAATCAACTGGCAGCGTCAAATGCTCTCAAATGGTGACCTGGCCTCTAATTTACTCAAGTTTGCCGACACAGTTAGCTAGGAGACGACGGGAAATAGGGGTAAAATACGCGGTTAATTTTTACCGTATTTAAAAATTCAATCAACCGTGAGCTTGCGGTGTTTTATTACCAGTAGGCGACAGATGATTTTTATGCAACCACCTTTTTACGTATATTTTCTATGAAACCTGCAAAAGAAATTCGTGTTGGCAATATTATTATGGTCGATAGCAAGCCTATGATCGTACTGCGCTCTGACGTCAACGGCTCTAGCCGCACTGGCTTCACCTACAAGTGGAAGATGAAGAATCTGCTGACTAACAGCCCGCAGGAAAACGTATTCCGCGGCGACGACAAATTTGACGTCGTCGTACTCGACAAGAAACCTGTTACCTATTCCTATTTCGCTGATCCATTGTACGTGTTCATGGATGCCGACTACGAGCAGTTCGAAATTGAAGAAGAAAACCTGGGCGATGCCTTGCATTACCTGAAAGACGGCATGGAATGCGAAGCGATTTTTTACGATGGCAAAGCGATTTCAGTTGAATTGCCGACGACTATCGTGCGCCAGGTCATTTACTCTGAGCCTGCAGTCAAAGGCAACACTTCAGGCAACGTACTGAAAGAAGCCAAGATTGAAAATGCGGTTGAAGCGCATTGCCACAATGTTCAGGTGCCATTGTTCGTCAGCCAGGACGACATGATTGAAATTGATACCCGCACTAACGAGTACAAGCGCGTCATCCGCAACTGATACGCGATTCATCAGGCGATACAAAAAAGCTGCCGATCGGCAGCTTTTTTTCGTCCATTTTTTCTGTCGCCTCGCAATCATAGAAATCCGTATGCAAGTGAGCCCTTAAATACTCCCTATTTTTTAAATAAAAAAGGCCAAGCACGCCCATCGATAAAGCGTTATTGAAAAATACTGGATGGAGTATCAATAAAATTTCAGTTGGCAAAGCACAACTTGCAGAATGTCATCATGTCTTCTATGCTGGTAAGGTAAATACGGCAAACTCATGTTAAAGGTGAAAAACATGGCAACCTCAGCAATCCAAGGCACCGCGCCAGCTCCGGCGCCCAAGCCCATCAGCACCAACGAGATACAGAAAGCGGCGGCAGCCAAAACCAGCGAACAAGCGCGAAAACCTGAATCTGTGCAAGCGCCGGCCAAAACTGCGGCGCCGCCACCCAAGGTAGAAACCGCCAACAATCAGCAAAAACCCTTGCCGCCCCCGCCGCCAGTGGTGAATACCCGTGGCGAAGTCACCGGCACCACCATCAACATCACCGCATAAGACTTACTCGTCGTCACCCGCCGTCATCCATTCCTTGAGCCCGTTGACCCAATAGGGTGCGGGCAACTTGTAGTTAACGCGGATGATGGCCGCCCGCTGATAAAGATCGGCAAAATCAATCTCGGGCGAGCGCTTGAAGGCGATCGCCACCACATTGGCATCATGCACTTCCGGCAGCCATACCACCGCATCAAACGCCTGCTCCATGGCTGCGATATTTTTACGCCGGTTCTCCTGGTTGGAAAATAGGTTCACGGTCATCATGCCGTTCTCGCTCAGGCTATCGGCACAGGCCTGATAGAACTCAGGCGTGTCCAGCACCGGGCCCTGCGCCTCTGCATCGTATAAATCAACTTGCAGGATATCGATGCTGCCATGCCTGGCGGGGTTCAATACATAGTCTAGCGCATCCATTTCTATGACCTGCAGGCGCGCATCATCTTCAGGCAATTTGAATTGGGCCCGGCACATCGCGATGACATGGGGATTGAGCTCAATCGCCGTCACTTTGGCATCCGGAAAACGCGCATGACAAAATTTGGTCAATGCCGCGGCTCCCAGCCCAAGCTGAACCACATGCGCCGGATGATCGTTAAACAGCATCCACATCATCATCTGCTGCACATATTCAAGCTCGATCTGATCCGGCACAGCCATGCGCATGGAACCCTGTATCGGCGCGCAGCTGGTATCGCCGCTGAGGTCGCTGGTCAGGTGCAGCGAACGCACGCCCCTGAACTCGGAAATAGAGACTTCGGGATGTCGGGGGCTGGTTTTTTCTTTAGCGAAATTTTTTCGGGACATGGAGAGAATTAACTGGTGGATGCGCTGGAGATCGTTCATCCCCTCATTATCAACGCTAGCAGCGCAAACCGGTAAACTGTTGGCTGAGATTTCTGTCCGGCTTGATTGCTTGCGCGCTTACACTCCCTGGCGGCCAGCGGCAAACGACAAGCGGCAAGAATCAAGATTATCCGCCGCCTGAGTGCCAGCCAAGCTGGCTTGCTGCGGCCTTCAGAGTTCGATCAGGCCGTATTCCCTGATCGCCAGCGATAGCTTTTTGTCGGTGCGCATGATGTGATGCGTCAGCCAGTAGCGCAGCAATTCTGCGGTGTGGGCTGCCACCTCGGCACGGCCGCGTTCAAACGCGTCTTGCAGAACCAGCACCTGATCGAGCAGCTTCTTGTGCTGGTTCAGGTGCGCCTCGATATCGGGGTAATGGATATGCTCCATCAACAGTTCTTCGCGCTGAAAATGTTCCTGCGTATACGTCAGTAGCGCCTGCAATATCCGGGCAAGAATATCCGTCCCCTTACCGTCCTGCACCGCCTGGTGCAATTGATTGACCAAAGTCACCAACTCAAAATGATCCTGATCAATCAATTTATTGCCGACCTTCAGCGCATCGTTCCATTCGAAATAATCCATGCACTTCCCTGATAAAAGCGAGTGTTACGCCATTTGAATATTAAAGAAGCAATATACATCGGCCATACAGGCCATTTTCGGCCTGCAAGCCGCACGCAGCTTGCGTCATGACTTTAGCATCACGCCCTGACATGTGGCGCGCTGAGGGTCATTGCCCGGCAACCTGGCACAAATGCCATCGAGCTGCTGACGCACCTTTTGCAGCGCCGCCTGATGCTTACCCTCTTTATTCCATTCGTTGAGCTTCTTGCCCATGCGCTCCAATGCTGCGCGATTGCGCTCATAGAATGCATTTTCCGTCGCCCCTATTTCACTCAGAACGCTATTGACGGCCTTGGCAATGCGGGTGTCGTCCGCCGGGCTCAGATCTATCATATTGCTGATGTAACTTGCGCCCCATTGCAGACGCGTGGCCGGCCCCTTGGCGGCGTTATACGCTTGCTCATACCAATTCACGGCNNGGCGAATGCGAGCGCTTCAATTCTGCCTTGAGCAAGAGATCTGAATCGTCAAGCAAGCCCGCATCGCCCAAGGCATGCGCCGCCGCATTCACCACAGACTGGCGCTCATACGCATCGGTAGTGGCCTGCTCGATTTGCGCCACGCGCTTTTTCACCTCTTGCTGCAGGCCGGCATCTGGCCTGGCGTTATCCATTTTCGCCAACGCCACCTGCGCGCCGACCGCGCCCAGCCTGTCAGTTTTAGACAGGCTGGCGTCATCCGCCAATGCCAGCAGCGCGGCGTTCCATGCAGCAGACAACTTGCCGCGCGCATCGGATTTCGCCAGCGTGAGGAACTCGACCACCTCGACCGGCACGCCCACCAGCAAATCGGTGTTGTCGCGTGAACTACGCTTGTCCTGCAAGGCCTTGATCAGTCTGGCCGTTGCAAGGCTCTGATCAACGGCAGCGGCAGTTTGCCCGGGCTTGGCGGTGGCGCTGGCCGCGATAGCCCTGATATACAGGCGCGTCGCGTTCAAGCCTGCCGGACTCAGCTCAGACAAGCGCAACAAAGTCGGCGCCAGCTCTTTTGCGTTCACCAGTTTTTGCTCGGGATCGTCCCATGAATAATCGGCCAGCAGGCTCCAGTCTTCCGCCGTCAATTTCTTGCTACCGCCCAAAGCAAGCTTGAGGGTATCCTGCACCGACAGGCTGGCGTTCATCGCCGACGTCAGCACCTGCACATACCGTTCAGCATCCACCTCGCCAGGCAAACGCGTCATCTCGCTACCGTCAGCCTTCAACAAGATCATGGTCGGATACCCGCGCACCTTAAAGCGCGCCGCCAGCTTCTGCGCACCCGGGCTATCGCCGTCCAGATACACGGGAACAAAATGGCGCGACTTATCAATGAAATCCTGACGGTTAAAAATCGTCGCCTTAACCTGATTACAAGGCGGGCACCAGGCCGCGCCCCAATACAGGAACAAAGGCTTATTGCCGGCCTTGGCCAGCGCGAATGCCGCATCAATATCATTATCCTTACGCCAGTTGATGCCCTCACTGGCGGAGGCAATGGCTGATTTGTCCGCTGCGACGACATGCGCGTTTGGCACGACAATAAGGAAAATACTGGCGATGGCAGCTGAAAGAATTTTCATGAAGGGAATTGGGCTTAAATTGGGTTCGCACGACACCGTGAAATGTTAGCGGGTAGTGTAGCAAAGATTTTTGCCGGGAGGCAGCTAGCGTTAAGGGCGGATTTTTATTCGATTTGAAAACGCTCACGCAATGTTTATGCGGGTGGTGGCTGCATTTCGTGCTGGGAGTCGCACAAACAGTGCGCATTCAATGTCAAATTATTGAACGCGCTACTGCTGCGCAATATGCAACTTAGCCAAAGCCAGGCGCCCCGACAGCAAATGATCGTGCATTAATGTGCTGGCCCGATCAGCATCATGGTTCTGTATCGCAGCAAGTATCAGCCTATGCTCTTCCAGCGACTGCGTCACCCGCCCATCCACTCGCAAGGAATCACGGCGGGTCAGGCGCAGCATGATGCGCAGATCCTCTATGGCTTTTTGCAGCCAGCGGTTGCCGGCGAAGCGTTGCAGGGTCTGGTGAAAATCCTGATTGGCTTCAAAAAAACCGTCGATATTGCTTTGCTTGGCGGATTTTTCCAGCCGTTTATGGATAGCCACCAACTCATCAATGCCGGCGCTTGTGGCTTTTTTGGTCGCCTCGAAAGCGATGCGCCCTTCCAGCAGCGCCATGACCGGAAATATCTCATCGAGGTCTTCTTCCGACAATTGTGTGACATAACAGCCACGCCTTGGCTTGAGCTGCACCAGGCCTTCGGAGGCCAGCACCTTGAGCGCCTCGCGCATGGGGGTGCGGCTGATGCCGTATTCCTCAGCCAGCTTTTGTTCGTCTATCCACGAACCGGGCACCAGCTCATGGGCATAAATACGGCTACGCAGGCGCTCCGCCACCTGCTCATAAAGGGCGGGCTGAACCATGCCGAGAGAGCTTGAATTGGGTAAATTTGTTCTTGCATTCATAATTATGGATAATGTATTATCCACATATGCAATGTCAAGCCTCTCTGTAAAATAAGTAATCAACTTACAAAATGCTTAGCGAAAAAACACCCAATTTGATGTGATTTGCGCTTTCAAACAAACATCGCGCAACATCACAACAAAATCTCAAGCAAGGAAATCAGCACCATGACCACGCCAAGTAATTCACCTAAAGTCACCATCCCTAGCATGGAAACCTGGGCCAAGGCAGCCGCCAAATCCGCGCCGGGTGGGGATATCTCGCAACTCGATTGGATTACGCCCGAAGGCATCACGGTCAAGCCACTTTACACCGCAGCAGACGTCAAGGATTTGCCTTACGCCGACACCCTGCCCGGCTTTGAGCCTTTCTTGCGCGGCCCGCAGGCGACCATGTATGCGGTACGCCCCTGGACTATCCGCCAGTACGCGGGCTTCTCCACCGCCGAAGAATCCAACGCGTTCTACCGCAAGGCGCTGGCCGCCGGTGGTCAGGGCGTATCGGTGGCCTTTGATCTGGCGACCCACCGCGGTTACGATTCCGATCATCCGCGTGTCACTGGTGACGTCGGCAAGGCGGGCGTGGCGATTGATTCTGTCGAGGACATGAAGATCCTGTTCGATGCCATCCCTCTAGATAAGGTCTCGGTCTCGATGACCATGAACGGCGCGGTGTTACCGGTGCTGGCTGGCTACGTGGTGGCGGCAGAAGAGCAAGGTGTCTCGCAGGATAAATTATCCGGCACCATCCAGAACGACATTCTCAAAGAGTTCATGGTGCGTAATACCTATATTTACCCGCCGGCCCCATCGATGCGCATCATTGCCGACATCATGGGCTACACCTCGAAGAACATGCCGAAGTTCAACTCGATCTCGATCTCCGGCTATCACATGCAGGAAGCCGGGGCGAATCAGGCGCTGGAGCTGGCCTTCACCCTGGCTGACGGAAAAGAATACGTGCGCACGGCAATCGCCAGCGGCATGGACGTCGATGAATTTGCCGGCCGCCTGAGCTTTTTCTTCGCCATCGGCATGAACTTTTATCTGGAAGTGGCCAAGCTGCGCGCCGCCCGCTTGCTGTGGTGGCGCATCATGAAAGAGTTTGCGCCCAAGAGCCAAAAATCGATGATGCTGCGCACCCATTGCCAGACTTCGGGCTGGTCGTTGACCGAGCAAGACCCGTATAACAACGTTGTACGCACCACGATAGAAGCGATGGCGGCGGTATTTGGCGGCACGCAGTCGCTGCATACCAACTCACTCGACGAGGCGATTGCCTTGCCGACTGAATTCTCATCACGCATCGCCCGCAATACCCAGCTCATCATTCAGGAAGAAACCCACATCACCAACGTGATCGACCCTTGGGCTGGCTCCTACATGATGGAAAAACTCACGCAAGATATCGCCGACCAGGCATGGAATATCATCGAAGAAGTCGAAGCCATGGGTGGCATGACGCAGGCAGTGGAATCTGGCTGGGCCAAGCTGAAGATAGAAGCCTGCGCGGCGGAGAAACAGGCGCGCATCGATTCTGGCAAGGATGTGATTGTCGGTGTCAACAAGTACAAGCTGGAAAAGGAAGACCGCGTAGAGACGCGCGAGATCGACAACAGCGCGGTGCGCGTGGCGCAGGTAGAACGTCTCAAACAGATCCGCGGCAACCGCGATCAGGACGCCGTGACGGCAGCGCTGGCGGCATTGACCGAAGCGGCTAAAGGTGTGCAGGGCGATGGCCAGGGCAACCTGCTTGATCTCGCCATCAAAGCCACGCGGGTACGTGCCACGGTAGGCGAAATTTCCGATGCGCTAGAAGCGGTCTGGGGCCGCCACCGCGCCACGATACAAAGTGTCTCCGGCGTTTATGGTGCCGAATTTGGCGCGGACGAAGGCTGGGCGCAACTCAAGCAGCAAATAGAACAATTCGAGCAAGCCGAAGGTCGCCGCCCGCGCATCATGGTCGCCAAGCTAGGCCAGGACGGTCATGACCGTGGTGCCAAGGTAGTGGGCAGCGCTTTTGCCGATCTGGGCTTTGACGTGGACATCGGCCCCTTGTTCCAGACACCGGAAGAAGCGGCGCGCCAGGCCATAGAAAACGACGTGCATGCGGTCGGCATTTCCACCCTTGCCGCTGGCCACAAGACACTGGTACCGGCGCTGATCAAGGCGCTGAAAGATCAGGGCGCGAGCGACATCATCGTGTTTGTCGGCGGCGTGATTCCTCCGCAGGATTACGACTTCCTGTTCCAGGCTGGCGCCAAAGGCATCTTTGGCCCCGGCACGCCGATTCCGCAATGCGCGCATGAAGTCTTGCGCGCCATCGCAGAAGCCAAGGCAGCCAACTGATATGTCCTCATTGGGCCTGGATCTGCCTGAACCAGACGCAACCCTCGCTGAGGGCGTGCTGGCACAGCAGCGCCGCGCGCTGGCAAAGGCGATTACCCTGATCGAATCGAGCCGCCCTGACCATCAGGCGCGCGCGCAAAAGCTATTGGAAGCGCTATTGCCTAGCACCGGCAAGGCCATCCGCATCGGCATCTCCGGCGTACCGGGCGTAGGCAAATCCACCGTCATCGAAGCGCTGGGCCTGTATCTGATCGAACAAGGGCACAGAGTTGCGGTGCTGGCGATAGACCCGTCTTCCACCATCAGCGGCGGCTCCATACTCGGCGACAAAACCCGCATGGAGCTGTTGTCGCAACGCGAAGAAGCCTTCATCCGCCCTTCCCCTTCGTCAGGCGCACTGGGCGGCGTAGCGCATAAAACACGCGAGGCGATGTTGCTGTGCGAAGCCGCCGGCTTTGATGTGATGATTGTCGAAACGGTAGGCGTTGGCCAGTCCGAAACCGCCGTGGCTGGCATGACCGATGTGTTTGTGCTGCTGCAGTTACCCAATGCCGGCGACGATTTGCAAGGCATCAAAAAAGGCATCGTCGAACTGGCCGATATCGTGACCTTCAACAAGGCGGATATCGACCCGCGCGCCGCCGACATCGCCTGCGGCCAGATGCGCTCTGCGCTGCACATGCTACGGCCGCTGTCCACCCACTGGCAGATTCCGGTACTCAAAATAAGCGCAGCCAAGAAAGAAGGCCTGACCGAGTTCTGGCAAGCCATAGAAAAATATAGACAAACCATGCAAGAGTTTGGCGAGTTCGACGCCAAGCGCAAGCGCCAGGCGCTGGCATGGATGTGGGACATGATAGAAACAGGATTGCACCAGCGCTTCCGCGAGCACCCGCTGGTCAAGCAGCAACTGGCAGCGGTAGCCGATGCGGTCACGCATGAAAAAATCACCCCTGCTGCGGGCGCGCATCAGTTGCTGGGGTATTTGAAATAGAGTAATGACTTATTAAAACGCCGTCACAATTTGTTTGACTATGTAGTTGTTAAATTAGGAGTTCATCAATGCACGATATCATTCGCCAACTGGAAGAAAAACGAGAACTGGCGCGTCTCGGTGGCGGCGTGAAGCGCATAGAAGCGCAGCACGCCAAGGGCAAACTCACCGCGCGCGAGCGGCTTGAATTACTGCTTGATCCGGATTCGTTTGAAGAGTGGGATATGTTTGTCGAGCACCGCTGCACCGACTTCGGCATGGAAGAGCAAAAAATNNTTTGTCTACTCGCAGGATTTCACCGTGTTTGGCGGCGCACTCTCTCAGGCTCATGCCGAGAAAATCTGCAAGGTCATGGATCACGCGATGAAGGTTGGCGCACCGGTGATTGGCCTCAACGACTCTGGCGGCGCGCGCATTCAGGAAGGCGTGGCTTCGCTCGGCGGTTATGCCGATGTATTCCAGCGCAATGCCATGGCTTCCGGCGTGGTGCCACAGATTTCCATGATCATGGGGCCATGCGCAGGCGGCGCGGTGTATAGCCCGGCCATGACCGATTTTATCTTCATGGTCAAAGACACGTCCTACATGTTCGTGACCGGCCCCGACGTCGTGAAAACGGTGACGCATGAAGAAGTCACGGCTGAAGAGCTGGGCGGTGCGGTCACGCACAATAGTAAATCCGGCGTGGCCGATCTGGCCTTTGAAAACGATGTCGATGCACTGCTGATGCTGCGCCGTTTCTTCAACTATCTGCCGTTGAACAACCGCGAAAAAGCGCCGCTGCGCCCGACCAGCGATCCGGCCGAACGCCTCGACATGTCGCTCGACACCCTGGTGCCGGATAACCCGAACAAGCCGTATGACATGAAGGAGCTGATCAGCAAGATCGTGGACGATGGCGACTTCTTTGAACTGCAGCCCGATTACGCCAAAAACATCCTGATCGGCTTTGCCCGCATGGAAGGACAGGCGGTAGGCATCGTCGCCAACCAGCCTTTGGTGCTGGCAGGTTGCCTCGACATCAAATCCTCGATCAAGGCGGCGCGTTTTGTACGCTTTTGCGATGCGTTCAGCATTCCTGTCATCACGCTGGTGGACGTGCCTGGCTTCATGCCGGGCACTTCGCAGGAATACGGCGGCATCATCAAGCACGGCGCCAAATTGCTGTATGCGTATGCCGAGTGCACGGTGCCAAAAGTCACCGTCATCACGCGCAAGGCTTACGGCGGTGCGTATGACGTGATGTCATCCAAGCATTTGCGTGGCGACGTCAACTTCGCCTGGCCGTCGGCAGAGATTGCCGTGATGGGGCCAAAAGGCGCGGTGGAAATCATCTTCCGCAAAGATATCGGCGACGCCGAGAAAATCGCCGAACGCACAGAAGAGTATCGCCAGAAATTTGCCAACCCCTTCATCGCCGGCAGTCGTGGTTTTATCGACGACGTCATCATGCCAAATGAAACGCGCAAGCGCATCTGCCGCTCACTGGCGATGTTAAAACACAAGAAACTAGAAAATCCGTGGCGCAAGCACGGCAATATTCCACTGTAAGCGCCAGGAGAAAATATTATGTTCAAGAAAATACTCATTGCCAATCGCGGAGAGATAGCTTGCCGCGTTATCAAGACAGCCCGCAAGATGGGCATCAAGACCGTTGCCGTGTATTCCGATGCGGACCGCGATGCGCGTCATGTCGAGCTGGCTGACGAAGCCGTCTGCATAGGTGCTGCGCCATCGAAAGAATCGTATCTGGTGATGGACAAGATCATCGCCGCCTGCCAGGCAACTGGCGCCGAGGCGGTACACCCCGGCTACGGCTTCCTGTCCGAGAATGCGGAATTTTGCGACCGTCTGGAAAAAGCCGGCATCATCTTCATCGGCCCCAAGCCGCATGCGATGGAAGCCATGGGCGACAAGATCGCCTCGAAAAAACTGGCGATGGCGGCCAAGGTCAATACCATCCCCGGCTACACCGACGTGATTGCCGACGTGGAGCAAGCGGTGCAGATCGCCAGCGGCATCGGCTACCCGGTGATGATCAAGGCATCTGCCGGCGGTGGCGGTAAAGGACTGCGCGTGGCGCACAGCGACCAGGAAGCGCGCGAAGGCTTTCAGTCGTGCCAGAACGAGGCCAAGAACAGTTTCGGCGACGACCGCATCTTCATCGAAAAATTCATCGAAGAACCGCGCCACATCGAGATACAGGTGCTCGGTGATGCGCACGGCAATCTGGTCTATCTGTGGGAGCGCGAATGCTCTATCCAGCGCCGCCACCAAAAGGTCATCGAAGAAGCGCCTAGCCCGTTTCTGGACGCCGCCACCCGCAAGGCCATGGGCGAACAAGCCGTGGCGCTGGCGCGCGCAGTGCAATACCAGAGCGCAGGCACGGTCGAATTTGTGGTCGGCAAGGACAGATCCTTTTACTTCCTTGAAATGAACACGCGCCTGCAGGTCGAGCACCCGGTGACGGAGATGATCACCGGCCTGGATCTGGTCGAGCAAATGATACGCGTCGCCTATGGTGAAAAACTGTCCTTCACGCAAGACGAGATCAAGCTCGATGGCTGGGCCATGGAATGCCGCATCAACGCCGAAGACCCGCTGCGCAATTTCTTGCCGTCGATAGGCCGCCTGGTGAAATACATCCCGCCGACCGAGGTTGCCGGACAGGTGCGCGTCGATACCGGCGTGTATGAAGGCGGCGAGATCTCGATGTATTACGATCCGATGATCGCCAAGCTGATCGTGCATGCGCCGACCCGCGCAGAGGCGATTGCGCGCATGCGCGATGCCCTGAATGCCTTCGTGATTCGCGGCGTCTCGTCCAACATCGCCTTCCAGGCAGCGTTGATGCAAAACCCGCGTTTTGTCTCCGGCACCTTCAACACCGGCCTGATCGCCGAGTTTTATCCCAAGGGCTTTAATGCTGCAGAGTTGCCGCATGAAGATCCGTCGACGATGATCGTGGTCGGTGCCGCCGTGCACCGCCGCTACCTTGAGCGCAACGCCAGCATCAGCGGCCAGATGGCGGGGCATGAATACCGCCCTAGCGATGACTTCGTGGTGCTGGACAACGAGACCGCGCATGCGGTGGTGGCGACGCCTATCGCCGGCGGTTATCGCATTATCTATCAGGAAAAAACCTACGACGTGCTCAGCGACTGGCAGTTCGGTCAGCCTATCTACCGCGGCTCCATCAACGGTCAGGCAATCTGCAAACAGATCGAGCGCGTGGGGCTGAAGTACCGCCTGTTCCACTTCGGCACCCAGCTTGACCTGATGGTCATCACGGCCAAGGCGGCACAGATGCAGTCACTGATGCTGAAAAAAGTTGCGCCAGATCTGTCGCGCTTCCTTCTGTCACCTATGCCTGGCTTGCTCACCGAGCTGGCGGTACAAGTCGGTCAGGAAATCAAGGCAGGAGAAAAACTGGCGGTGATCGAGGCGATGAAGATGGAAAACGTTTTAAGGGCCGAGCATGATTGCGTGGTGGGAAAACTGCTGGCTAAGCCTGGCGAGAGTTTGTCTGTCGATCAGGCGATTATTGAGTTTGTAAAATCAGCGTAAATTATTTGCGTAAATTACCAGCGTAATTTTTTAGCTTGATCATCAAGGCCATCACAATGCGTATGTTGTGATGGCCTTTTTATTATCATGTCGCAAATTGGTTTGCTGATACGGCAATTGACAAACGTGCGATTACGCTGCGCTAATCGCACCTACGATCTCATGTTTCTCAACCGCCAAACTGCGCGAACCCGTCTATCACTTCCTGCGGCGCCTGCACCAATTCTATCAACACGCCCTCGCCCGCGATCGGGAAATGCTCATTGGCCTTGGGATGCAGAAAGGTGATGTCGTAGCCGGCTGCGCCTTTGCGTATGCCGCCTGGCGCGAAGCGCACGCCCTGTGCTGTCAGCCACTCTACCGCTTGTGGCAGCTTATCTACCCACAGGCCGACGTGATTGAGAGGCGGTTCGTCCACGCGCGGTTTTTTTTCCACATCGAGCGGCTGCATCAGATCGACTTCTACCTTGAACGGGCCGCTGCCCATGGCGAGGATATCCTCATCGACATTTTCCTTTTCGCTGCGGAAGTTACCGGTCACGGAAAGACCGAACATATCGACCCACAGGGTCTTGAGCCTGTCCTTGGAGGGGCCGCCGATGGCGATCTGCTGTATGCCTAAAATCTTGAATGGTCTTGGTATGCCGGACATGATATTTGTTCCTAAAATAATGAGTGGGAATTGGAGAAATTGAAGGTAAATTATTTTACCCGCTTAGCGCATCTCTTAGGAAAAAATGGCGGGTCTCATCCGGGAAACAACACGCTTACCCCCAAGCCTTTGGCGTTCAAGCCCTGTTCCAGCAAGACCTTCGCGCCATGCACTTGCGCGATGCGCTCAACGATGGATAAGCCCAGGCCGCTGCCGCTGCTGCCATTGCCTTCGACGCGGTAAAAGCGATCCGCTGCGCGCGCTTTATCCGTCTCTGACAAGCCCGGCCCGTCATCCCTGACGGACAACACTATTTGACCACCCTGACCACCCTGCCTGGCAATGTCGATTTCAATGTTGCCTTGCGCTTGCGTATAGCGAATGGAGTTATCGATGAGATTGCCCAGCATTACCTCAAGCAGCACAGGGTCGCCGCACAAGGTAAATGTTCCGCCCGCATTGACGCTGAGGTCGATGTCTTTTTCCAGCGCGCTGTTGGCATACGCGGCAGCGCAGCGGCGTGCCAGTTCGCTCAGCTCTATGCTTTGCTGCGATTCCGGATTGACGTGATCCAGCCTGGCCAGCATCAGCAATTGCCCGCTCAGACGCGTGGCGTGCTTGACGCCGGCGATGATGCCGCGCATGGCCTGGTCTTGCTGCTGCCTGTCCTGCGCCGCCAGCGCGACTTCGGCCTGTACCTTGATGGCGGCCAGCGGCGTGCGTAACTCGTGTGCGGCGTCGGCGGTAAAGCGGCGTTCCTGATCGAGCGAATGGGACAGCCTCTGCAGTAGCGCATTCAAAGAAGTGACTACCGCCTGCACTTCACGCGGCACTTTTTCCAGGGTGATCAGGTCTAGTTTGTCGGCGCCGCGTGCGGCTATCGCAGCGGACATGGTTTGCAGTGGTTGCAGCCCCCTGCCTATGCTGAGCCAGATCAACAAAACCAGGCCAGGCAAGGCGATCAGCAGGGGCAGCAGCATGCGCCAGGTGATGCTGCCGGCCAGATGGGTGCGCTGCTGCGCGTCTTCAAACACGCGCACCTGGAAACCTTTTTTCTGGTTCCACAGCGCAAAGCTGCGCCAGGTTTTATCCTCTTCCCTGATGGTGTCGAAACCGCCGCCCTTGCGGAACGGCAGGTGCGGCGCGCTGGCCGTATGCAACAACAGGCGGCCATCCGCATCCCATACCTGAAATGGCAAGGCCACGACTTTCTGGTCATGCGCAGGGTCTGCATCTGAAGCGGCACCTGAAGTGGCGCCGGAAGAAAAATCCGTCCCCCTGCCATGCTCGTCATCGTCGTCCTTGATAAGCTGGCCATTCTGCTGGTCATTCGGCTGGCCGTTATTTTCACTTTCGACCAGACGCTGCAAGCGCTTTAAGTCCAGCAGCAAAACGATGCGTGCGCATTGCTCCAGCTGGCTATCGAACAGTTCGTTCATTTCTTCACGAGATTCACGGTAACTGACCAGCGCGGTGACGCTCCAGACCAGCACCAGGCTGAGCAATACCATCAGGCTAAGCCGCTTGCGCAAGGAGAATGCTGTCACGCTGCCTCCTTGCGGATCAGGTAGCCCACGCCGCGTATGGTCTTGATGAGCTGATCGCCTAGCTTTTTGCGCAGGTTGTGNNGCGGGATCGCGATAATGCCGTACCCTGGTGTTCCAGCAAATCAAGCAGAATCGCGCATTCGCGTGCCGACAACTGTATGGTCTGGCCGTCTTGCCGCACCTGCAGCGTGGCAGGGTCAAGTTGCAGACCGGCATAGTCGATGATGGCGCTGGTGCGGCCATGCGCGCGGCGCAGCAGCGCATGGATGCGGGCGATCAGCTCTGCCAGATCAAAGGGCTTGACCAGATAATCGTCGGCCCCGGCATTAAGCCCCGCGATGCGGTCTTGCACCGTGTCACGCGCGGTCAGGATAATGACAGGAATGTCGCGCCCTTTATCGTTCTGCTTGTTCTGCTTGTTCTGCTTATTGCTGCCCTTATTGCGCAAGCCCCTGAGCAACTCCAGCCCCGCCAGGCGCGGCAACCCCAGATCCAGCACCAGCAATTCATAATCAACCGCATCCAGCGCGAGCGCGGCGGATGCGCCGTCAAGCACGCGATCAACCGTAAACCCGGCTTGCTTGAGGCCGGCCTCTATGCCCTGCCCTAACAGCTCATTGTCCTCCGCCACCAGCAGACGCATGGTTTCCCCCGTTGTCATGAATCGATAAACAGCATTTTAGTATGTGGCTCTTGCCTTAAGGGATACTTAAGCGATGTTTAAGCCATATCAAATGATGTTCAGCTATCCTCATCCTCCACTTTGCGTCGTTTGCGACAAGCTGCCCATGCTTTTCTTGCGCAGGATCAAACACTTTCATTGCCAATCTTGACAGCATAAGGTTCGCTTAAGTTTCGCCACGCATGCTAGCTGTCATCGGCATCAAGCCGTCAGGACCACATTAAGGAGAGAACATGAACAAGATATTATTTTGCTCCGTACTGCTCAGCGCCAATCTTGCATGGGCCGCCAGCCCGGCAGAGATGCTCAAATCCTACGAAGCGTCTTCTGGCAAGGCCTCGGCCCAGCGCGGCGAACAGTTTTTCAATAGCAAACACGGCAAGGAGTGGAGCTGCGCCAGTTGTCACACCTCCATGCCGAACAAGAGTACCGAGCACATCGTCACCGGCAAGAAAATAGAGGCGCTGGCGCCCGCCGCGAATGCCAACCGCTTTACCGACCCGGCGAAATCTGAAAAGTGGTTCAAGCGCAATTGCAAGGACGTGCTGGACAGGGAGTGCAGCGCGCAAGAAAAGGCTGACATCATCGCTTGGTTGCTCACCGTCAAATAGAGGCTCAACATGAAAAACTCACCCGTCAAATTTTCCCGGCTCGCCATCGGCGCCAGTCTGGCGCTGGCGTCCGCGCTGGCCATGGCTGACCGCATCGGCATGCCAGGCAATATGCCGCCATCTTTTACAGCAGAATGTGCCAGTTGCCACACCGCCTATGCGCCCGGCCTGCTGCCGGCCAAATCCTGGCAAGGCGTCATGAATTCGCTGGACAAGCACTATGGCACCGATGCCAGCATCGATGCCAAATCGGTCGCCGAGATTTCTGCCTGGCTACAAAAGAATGCCGCCAGCTCACGCAAATTTAGCGAAACGCCGCCGGACAATCGCATCACCAGCAGCGAATGGTTTACCCGCAAGCATAGGGAGATCAAGAAAGAAGTCTGGCTGCGCGCTTCCGTCAAAAGCCGCTCCAACTGCATCGCCTGCCATCAGCAAGCGAGCAAAGGGGATTTTGATGACGACAACGTAAAAATTCCACGATAAAGGTCAAGCATGGATACCTCGCAAAAACAAACCGGNNTACTCGATGGCATTGTTGGTGGGCTTTCGCCTGATCTGGGGCGTAGTCGGCACGCGTTACGCGCGCTTTGCGCAATTCGTCAAAGGGCCGGCTGCGGTAAAGGATTATCTCATGTCGTATGTGCGCGGCAAGCCCATGCACTTTGTCGGCCACAATCCGGCAGGTGCACTGGCAATTCTGGCCATCCTGCTGACTGTCATCGCGACAGTGGCGAGCGGCTACGCCAGCTATGAAGAGATAGGCGGCGACTGGCTGGAAGAAATCCATGAAGGAGGTGCCAACCTGCTGATGGCGATCGTCTTGGTGCACGTTGCCGCAGTGCTGCTGACCAGCTATATCCACAAGGAAAATCTGGTGCGCGCCATGCTGACGGGAAAAAAATGGCTAGCCGCTGGCGAGGCGATTCAATCTGGCTGGTGGGCCGTTGCCTTGCTGCTGTTAGCTGCGCTGGCCAGTATATGGTGGTTGATGTTCAGGTAATGCAAAAGCTGCAATGGCGGCAATAGCGGCACGCCAGCACGCAGCATCCATGCGCCTCTTGAGCCTGTCCGGCCTGCAAGGCGCATGGATGCTGCGCTGTGAGCCTGCCTGTTTTCAAAAACAGCAGCGACGGTCACATGTCGAAGTGCTGCCTAACCCGCTCTTCCAGCAACAGGCGCGCGTCATTTTCTGTGCTGTCAGCGAGACGATCAAAAATACCACGTGCCATCGGGCGGAACACCGCCATGACGGCGGGATCGAAATGGCTTCCGGTATCTTTTTCAAGTATCGCCATGCTGGCGTCAAAACTCATCGGTTCTTTATACGGGCGCTTGGAACAAAGTGCGTCAAATACATCCGCCACCGCAAAAATACGCGCCGCCAGCGGTATTGCATCGCCGCTCAGCTGGCGCGGATAACCGGAGCCGTTCCATTTTTCATGGTGCCCGGCGACAACCGCCTTGGCGCCATCCAGCCATCCCATGCCGTTGACGATTTCTTCCCCCTGGGCGACATGGCTGCGCATGGTGACGAACTCAGCCTCGTCGAGACTGCCTGGCTTGAGCAAAATGGCGTCCGGGATGCCGATTTTTCCTACATCATGCAGGAAACTGCCTGCGATCAGCGCCTGCATGACGCTGCCCCTGAGACCCATTTTCTCCGCAATACTGGCCGCTATCCAGGCCACACGATAATTGTGCGCGCCGGTATCGGAATCGCGCTTTGCAATCGCACGGCCGAGCGCTTCCATCATCGAGATATGGGAATCGAGCACCTCCCTGGCCTTACGTTCATTATCGACCGACAAGTGCACTACCACCGGATAAAGCGCAGCGCCACATAGCAAGGACGCCATGCATACCATCAGCGCCACGATCAGCGAATTTGAAAAAATCTGCTCTTGCTGCCACTTCGAGACGACACGCACGCCTTCGAAGTAGCCGGTAATCGGCCCGCTGGTCCCGGCGCTAGTCGCATCGAGCTTGCGCAAGGGCACAAACACCCGCAAGACCCAGATATCACCCGGCAGTTTCAAGCTCTCGTAAAATTCAGCGCTATAGCTGGGAGCGCCATGCCTGGGCAGAGAGGACTCAACGGCCTCCCCTTCGGTGGTCATCGCTTCGGCCAGTTTTTGTCCCTGACTGTTGTAAATTTCGGCAATATCAAACAGGCCGCCGGAAATATTCTTGGCCGCCGCCACCGCATGCAAGCTCGCGTCTGCCCCATCCAGATCGATGGAGCTGTAATAATGAAGGATGCGGCCCGACTCTTCGATGGCGAGCGCGACAATACTATCCTCAATATTTTCTCGCGCAACAAACCAGGCCACCGGGCTTGCCAGCGAAGCCAGCAAGATGCTGACGGTCGCAATGCGAATGGCCGTGCGTTTTCGAAATGCATTCATGGACGTTTTCCAGCGCGAAAAATAATTAACATGATAAATTGAAATGCACGAATAATTTCTCTGCCGGCCCTAAAAATGGGGGGGCGATGAAAATACTCCGCCTGACAATGAACGATATCAATAAATCTCACGCGCCGCCACACGAATCGCCTGTAACAGCAAATCGGCACTGGGTGACAGCAGATGATCCTGTTTGGTGATGATGCCGAATGCATCCATCTTGAACGGCAACTCTATCGGCAGAATACTGAGAATATTCATCGATGCGTAGTATTTGGCCACTTCGGTCGGCATCACGTTAAGGCTATCAGTTTCCTGCAACAGGGCTTCGATGAACAGCAATGCGGTTGAATCGACCACGTTGACTGGTGTCGCTAGGCCTTCACGGCGGAACATCATGTCACAGCGATGGCGCAGGATGCTGCCCTGCGGCGGCAGTATCCAGGGCAGTCCGGCGATATCTTTCAGCTGCAGGTCAGGTGACTGCAGCAAGGGATGGCCGACGCGCACCACGGCGCATGCCGGCTCGTCGGTCAGCTCTTCGTAGACCAGATCGGGCGTGCTCTCTTTTTCTATGATGCGCCCTATCATGAAATCGAGCGTGCCTCGCTGCAGCATCTCAAGCAGGATATTGCTGGTCTCCAGATGGACGCCGATGCGTATCAAGGGCGCTTGCTGCTTGATACGCGAGATTGCCCTTGGCAACAGCCCCATCGCCGGCGTCATGATGGTGCCGACCTCGACCTGCCCCTGCAAGCCCGATTTCAAGGCCACGATATCATCGTGCGCCAGCGACAGGCTGTTCAGGGCCATGCGCGCGTGCCGTATCATGGTCTCGCCATAAATCGTCGGCTCCATGCCGCGTGGCAGCCGGTCAAACAGGCGCACATCGAGCAGGTCTTCCAGATCCTTCAGCTGCTTGGAGGCGGCCGGTTGCGTCATGTGCAATGCGTCGGAGGCGCGGTGGATATTCCTATGGTCATCCAGCGCGATCAATAGCAAGAGCTGACGGGTCTTTAGGCGCGCCTTCAGGAACCAATTGGGATTGAGCTTATCCATGGGTAAATTCATATCGTTATCAATATCGAAAATGATACATGATTGAATTTATGGATATCCCTTTATCCGCGAATATGAGCATATATGAGCATTTTTGTTGTTTTACTTATGTTCCAGAGCGCGCCGGAATCCTAAGATGCAGCGAGGGACGAGTTCCCTCTGGCACCCAGCGCCATCAGACGCTGCACCAGACAAAAGATCAGCAGCAAGCCGCCGATCACGATTTTGGTCCACCACGAACTGAGGCTGCCGTCGAAGGCGATCAGGGTTTGTATCGTGCCCAATACCAAAACCCCGGACAGAGCGCCACCAACATAGCCAACGCCACCGCTCAGCAAAGTGCCGCCGATGACCACGGCGGCGATCGCATCGAGCTCGGCGCCCTGCGCATGCAAGGCATAGCCGGACAGCATGTAAAACGAAAACAGCACACCCGCCAGCGCAGCGCAAAAACCACTGAACGCATAGATCAGCACCTTGGCGCGGCCCACCGGCAAACCCATCATGACAGCCGATTGCTCATTGCCGCCTATCGCATACACGGTGCGGCCGAACGCCGTGTAATGCGCGATGAAGATTGCCACAGCCAGCATCATCAGGGCGATCACCACGCTGGGTGAAACAAAGGCGTCGGGCAGGCCCAATTGCGTGCGCGACATCAGCAAAAACAGTGGATCTTCTATCGTGATGGAATTGATGCTGATCAGGTAGCACAGGCCGCGCGCCAGAAACATGCCGCCCAGTGTCACGATAAACGCCTGCAATTTAAAGTAATGAATCATGCCGCCCATGACGGCGCCGAACACGCTGCCAAACAGCAGGACAAAGGCAATTACGGCCCACGCCGGCCAGTGCCAGCTGTGCATCAGCCAGGCCGACAGCATGGTCGTCAGCGCCATCACCGATCCCACCGAAAGATCAATGCCGCCGGCGAGTATCACGAAGCTCATGCCGATAGCGATCACCAGCAAATACGCGTTATCGATCAGCAGATTGCACACCACCTGCAGCGAAAAAAATCCAGTGTAAGTCAGCGAACCTATCGCGAACATCAGCACCAGCAGCAGCACCGTCACCAGCGAGGTAAAGTAAGACGCATTGAGCACATTAAGCATACTGCGCAGAAATCTGGAAACGGGATTCATGATGCACTTACTCCTGCGCCAGAGCGCCTTGGGAACACCCGCAAGCACAGGCGTTTGAACTCGGCGCTCTGCGACAGGCAGACCGCAAAGACCACCAGCGATTTGACCACCATGTTCACCTCGGGCGGCACGCCCAGAGAATAGATCGTATAGGTCAGGGTCTGGATAATCAGCGCGCCGATGACGCTGCCCACCAGGCTGAATTTGCCGCCAGTCAGTGAGGTGCCGCCCAGCGTCACGGCCAGAATCGCATCAAGCTCCAGCAACAGGCCGGCGTTATTCGCGTCAGCGCTTTTGATGTTGGCGCTGATCATCAGGCCAGCCAAACCGGCGCAGGCGCTGCAAAACACATAGGCGAAAAAGATCAGTGCCGCCGTCTTGATGCCGACCAGCCTGGCCGCTACCGGATTGATGCCCACAGTCTGGATGAACAAACCCAGTGCGGTCTTGCGCATCAACAATAGGGTCGCGGCAAATACCAGCAACACGATAGTCAGCGAGAAAGGCAGGCCAAACAGATAGCCGCTGCCAAGAAAAAAGAACGGCTGGTAATACACGGTAACGATCTGCCCGTCGGTCAGCAATTGCGCCAGCCCGCGTCCCGCCACCATCAGGACCAGCGTCGCCACGATAGGCTGCAAGCCGAGCAGCGCCACCAGCAAGCCGTTCCATGCGCCGCATAACAGCGCCACGCCCATCGCCGCGCAGAGCGCCCACGCCATGGGGATGCGGCTGACATATTCCGGCACGCCGTTCTGCATCACCATGGTGCCGCCTATCAGCATGGCGGCAACCGTGCCCGACATCGCCACCACGGCCCCGACCGAGATATCAATGCCGCGCGTAGCGATCACCAGGGTCATGCCGATCGCAATGAGCATCAGCGGCGCGGCGCGGTTCATGATATCGATCAGGCTGCCGTACAGATGGCCGTCCTTGATTTCCAGATGAAAGAAACCGGGTATGGTAAAAAAAGCGATCAGCAACAGGACCGCCAGTGCGGACAGCGGCTGAGCCAAAGGATGGCGAAACGCCCTGGATAAAGACATAGATGCAGTAGCTAGGTAAGTTAAAGAATCTGGCGCGGCAGCGATGTCAGATTTGAGTGACGGCGTCATAAGGCACCTCCCGCGATCACCTGCAACACCGAGCTCTCATCAAGCTCACCTCGGCGGTATTCGCCGCAGGCCTTGCGGTCGCGCATGACCACGATGCGATCGCTGCAGCGCAAGACTTCGGGCAGCTCTGAAGAGATGAACAAGATCGCCAGGCCTTTGCGGCACAGGTCGCCGACATAATCCATGATCTCCTGTTTGGCGCGCACGTCGATGCCACGGGTGGGCTCATCAAGGATCAGCAGCTTTGGCGCGGTCGCCAGCCAACGCGCCAGCAATACCTTTTGCTGGTTACCGCCGGACAAGCTGCCGATCGCGGTCTCGATACTGTCGGTCTTGATCCCCAGCCATTTCACATATTCGTTGGCCAGCGCCTGTTGCTGCCTGAGTGGAATCGCACGCAAAATGCCGGCGCGTGCCTGCAGCGCCAGAATGATATTTTCGCGCACCGACAGGCTCAGCAAGGCGCCCTCGTGCTTGCGGTCTTCCGAACAAAAGGCGATGCCCCTGGCGATCGCCTCACGCGGCGAGCTAAAGTTATGCGCGTATCCGTCGATCTTGACGCTGCCGCTGTCAGCCTTATCCGCACCAAACAGCAGGCGCGCAGCCTCGGTGCGGCCCGAGCCCAGCAGGCCACACAGGCCGAGCAATTCACCCTCATGGATATCCAGATCAAGCGGCAACAAGGCACCTTTGCGCCCAAGCCCGCGCGCCTGCAAGAATGCCTGTCGTTTGGCTGCGGCATCCGGCACAGGTAGAGCGACATTCACGACATCGTCAAATCCCGCACGCTCTTGCTGTGGCGCACCAACCATCTTGTTGACCAGTTCCAGCCGCGACAAGTCGCTGCACAGATATTCGCCTTCACGCACGCCATTGCGCATGACCGTGATGCGGTCTGAGATCGCGTAGGTCTGTTCCAGAAAATGCGTGACGAACAAAATCGCCATGCCTTGCGCACGCAGATTGCGCAGCACGCTGAACAATAACTGCACTTCGTTCTCGTCCAGGCTGGAGGTAGGCTCATCAAGTATCAGTACCCTGGCAGAAATATTCAGCGCACGCGAAATCGCCACCATCTGTTGCACCGCCAGCGGATAGCTGCCCAGCGCCGCGCTCACATCGATAGCGATATTCAATTGTGCCAGCAAGCTCTTCGCCTGCCGCTGCATCTCGCCCCAGGCGATCATGCCGCGCCGCTTGGGGTAGCGGCCGATAAATATATTCTCCGCCACCGACAGATTCGGGCACAGATTGACTTCCTGATACACGGTGCTGATGCCCAGGGCTTGCGCCTCCAGGGTCGAGGCTGGCTGTATCGCTTTGCCATCCAACAGGATGTTGCCGCTGTCAGGCGCATACACGCCCGTCAGCACTTTGATCAGGGTGGATTTGCCGGCACCGTTCTGTCCCATCAGGGTATGCACTTCACCCGGATACAGGCGCAGGCCCGCGTCGCTGAGCGCTTTCACGCCAGGGAATTCCTTATAAATTCCATTCAGCTCCAGCACCGGAGCGGCAGCAGAAACGGACGGGACTTGCGCTGCGTTGTTCATAGGTTTCAAGGTATAAAATCTGTCCACAAAATGCACGGGAGGTACAAAAAATTCATGCCGCAGCCCTGGTATCTTTGCGCGCCCTGGCCTCAGAAAAACGTCGCTCTTCATCATCATTCGATGGAATCAAGGCTGGCACCGGGGTCGGCCTGCCGGCGGAATCCACTGCCACCATCGTAAAGAAACAGCTGTTGGCATGGCGCATGCGTTGCGACTGAATATTCTCGGCCAGCACCTTGATGCCTATCTCCATTGACGACGTACCGGTGTAATTGACCGACGCGAGAAAGCTGACCAGTTCACCGACGTGTATCGGCTGCAAAAAAGTCACCTTATCGACCGACAAGGTCACCGCATAACGGCCGGAATAGCGCGTCGCACAAGCGTAAGCCACCTGATCCAGAAATTTAAGGATAGTGCCGCCGTGCACATTGCCCGCAAAATTGGCCATGTCCGGCGTCATCAATACGGTCATCGTCAGCTGGTGTTTGGGCAGAGGCATTGCGGCAGTTTGCGTAGAATTGAAATCAATCGGGCGACCATCAGGCGCGCCCGACAGCTCAGTATTTACGATTCGGGAATTCCTTAGCCGCCACTTCGGCCGGGAAGACGCTTTCGTTGGTCGTGATGCGTTTAGGCACGGTCTTGCCAGCCACGACATCGCGCGCCACCTGCATCAGCTGCGGGCCAAGCAAAGGGTTGCATTCCACGGTGACGTTGAGCTTGCCGGCGATCATCGCCTCAAACGCTCCCTTGACGCCGTCGATGGAAATGACCACGATATCCACGCCAGGCTTGAGGCCCGCCTCTTCTATCGCCTGTATCGCCCCGATCGCCATGTCATCGTTATGGGCGTACAGCACATTGATATTCTTGCCCTGCGCTTTCAGGAAGGCTTCCATCACTTCCTTACCCTTGGCGCGGGTAAAGTCGCCGGTTTGAGAACGGATGATCTTCAGTTTAGGATTGGCCGCGATCGCCTGTTCAAAGCCAGCCTTGCGGTCTATCGCGGGCGCCGAGCCGACCGTGCCCTGCAGCTCGACGATATTGAGTGTCGCATTCGGTGTTTTTTTGGCGCGCTCCAGCAACCAGCGTCCGGCGCGGCGGCCTTCTTCCACGAAGTCAGAACCGATGAAAGTCACGAATAAAGACGGGTCAGTCACGTTCACCGCACGGTCAGTCAAGATCACCGGTATCCTGGCCGCCTTGGCTTCGCGCAGCACGGTCTCCCAGCCAGATTCCACCACCGGCGAGAAGGCGATTACATCAACTTTTTGCGCGATGAACGAGCGTATCGCCTTCACCTGATTCTCTTGCTTCTGCTGCGCATCGGCAAACTTCAGGCTCACGCCATCCTTCTTCGCCGCCTCTTTGATCGAGACCGTATTCGCCGTGCGCCATTCGCTCTCGGCACCGACTTGCGAGAAACCCAGCACCAGAGGCTGGGCGGCAAATACTGCCGGACTGACGGCCAGACCGGCCAACAGTGCGCTGGCCAAAACGGCTCTGCGGGTAAGGAATGAAATCGTCATGAATGTCTCCGGTATGAAGGCCGTCAGGGAGTTCCATCGGCCAAATTTTATGCTGTCATGGTAGGAGAAAGTGACATAGCGATCCAATCACATTTTTTTGATGTTTGATACCGATTTTAATATCATGGATGGATGAACCAGGGCTGGAAATAAAATAGGCACATGCCCACAACGCACTATCCATGCGGGTTTCCAGCCACGCTGACCTGCAGGCCGCGCGGAATATGCGCGCTGGGCTGGTGGCCAAAATATTTTTCACGCAGGCGCATGAACGGGGTTTCGATTACCGCGTACAGCAGGTAGCCGCACAGCAGGGATGCCAGCAGCATCAGGCTCAGCGCCAAGCCGGATTCGAGGTCAATGCCGGCCTGCTTCAGTGGTTTGCTCAGCAGGTAGTACACGGACTTATGCACCAGGTAAATCGCATACGACCACGCGGCGAGCGAGGCGCATCCGGGTATCCGGCATCGGTATAGCAGCGAAGTGGGGCTGAGCGCGGACAAGACCAGCAGGGCAAAACTGATCGCCATCAGCGAGTAACCCCAGGCGCTCAGCGTAAAAGTATAGCCCTGGCCTTCGATGAAATGGAAATTGGCAAACAGGTAAAACAGGACTGCCACACAGACTAGGCCCAGCGCCAGGAACTGATTGCCCCATTGCAGCAGGCGCGCCCACAAGGGACGGTGGTAATTCCTGATCAGGGCCAGCGCCACGCCGGGCAAGAGCTCATCAAAGCGGCCGAACGACGAGTAGTAAATGTAGTGGTAAAAAGTTTCGGGGTCATGCACATAGTTTTGCCATAGCCAGCCACGCAAGGCGATGCCAGCCAATATCACGGCGACCAAAAGTAGCCAGGCGTAAAGCATTGATTTTTTGCATCGGCCTGAGAGCGCCATGAAGATCAGCGCTAGCGCAGGCAGGATCAGGTAAAACTGCTCCTCTATGCACAGCGACCAGGCGTGGGAAAACGCCGTGCCCGTATGCAGGCCGAGATTCTGCGTAAAACTCAGGAAGCGCCAAAGTTCAGGCGGGGTGCTGCCACCCAGTACGCCGGGCAACAAAAAATACAGCGCTAGCACCGCATAAAAATTCGGCAGGGTTCTCAAGAAGCGCCGCAGGTAAAAAGTCTTCAGCGAAAAATCCTGCCGCTGAAGGCTGGAGAAAATCTGGTTGCCGATCAAATAGCCGCTCAGGACAAAGAACAGATCCACACCAGTCCAGCCGATCTCGCTGAAGATGCCAAAGGTATTCGTCCTGCTCACCACCACCGTGTAGTGATACATCATGACCAATAAGATGGCGCAACTGCGCAGGGTATCTAGGCCATGTAGGCGGGCGTTTGGTGTCGGCGTGTGCATGAGCTCAATGATGAATAATGTGGGTGCGCTGTCAGACAGAAATTGTTTTCTTTGGTTCAACTGAAAAGGACAAATGTGGCTTTGATGGCCGGCGATCTTTGCGCATGGAATTTCACACTGAAAATGCCCATGAATAATAGCGTTTGCAGACCCTGTAACATTTCGACACAAACTTCGTGTCAACAGAAATTAATCTGACCGCGTTCTTGGCATACGTAGATTGACTACGTAAAACAAATCAACCAAAGAACAGGATTAAAAATGAACAAGCTGATCGCCACTCTCGTTGCTGCTACCTTCGCTATGGGTACAGCGTTCGCACAAACACCAGCTGCTTCGGCTACAGCCAAAGCCGCAACGCCAGCGACCCCAGTCGCGGCAGCGCCGGCAGCTAGTGCAGCAAAAGCATCCGCCTCAACACCAGCGGCGATGCCGGCGGCGGAAACCAAGACTGCCGCACCTGCAGCTGAGAAAAAAACCAGCAAGCATGTCAAACGTGCCAAGGCAAAGAAGGCCGCCAAAGCTGAAGAAGTGAAAGCGGCACCGACCAAGTAATTGTTCAGGTTTGGCTAAATGATGCGCTGGCATCATGAGCGGATTTAGCTAAACTCAATGACCACTTTGCAGTAAAAAAAACGACGCGAGTAGCGTCGTTTTTTTGCAATACGTCGCCGTTAACTGATGAAATCGCGATAAAAATCAATGAAGGCACGCACCTTCGCAGGCACGTGCCGTCCTGGCGGCAACACCACATAAATGCCGCCGTTGGGCAAAGTCCAATCCGGTAACAGGCGCACCAGTTTGCCCGCATTGATGGCCGCCTGAGAACTCATTTCTTCCATCGCCGAAATACCCGCAGCTTGCTGGATTAAGGCGAGCAAGGCGCTGGGCGCATCGACCTGCAGGCGCGACTTCATGTGTACGGTCTTGCTTTGCCCTTGCGTATCAGAAAATTTCCAGCTCAGAGGCGTGGGTAACAAAGACAAGGCGATCCAGCTATGCTCGCTCAGGTCGTCCGGTTGCCTGGGTGTGCCGTATTTTTTCAGATAGGCGGGTGTGGCGATCACATACTGGCGGAACTCGCCGAGCTTGATCGCGCGGTGCGAAGAATCGCGCAACCAGCCCATGCGAAACGACAGGTCAATTCCATCCGCCACCAGGTCGCTGATGCGGTCGCCGGTACGCAAGTCTATGCGCAGTTGCGGATGCAGCATGGCGAATTTGGCGAGCGCCGGCGCCACCGATTGGCTGGCATGGTTGACGCTGGCAGAGACGCGCAACAAGCCAGTCAGTTCGCCTTGCTCGTTGCCGACCTGGGTGAGCGCGTCGCGCAGGCCCAGCAACAGCGGCTGGCATTGCGCATGCAGGCTGCGGCCGGCATCGGTCAGCGTGATCTGGCGCGTGGTGCGGGTGAACAGCGAGCTACCCAGTTGCCTTTCCAGACGGGCAATCTGCACGCTGATCTTGGCCTTGGCCACGCCCAGCCTGTCGGCCGCCGCGGTGAAGCTGCCCGCTTCCACTACCGCATCAAAAATGCTCAGGGCGTTGAGATCGATCTGGTCGAGTGTGGACATTATCGCTTCTGTAGTGAAAATCAATTGATAAGAATTCGAGAACAATGAATTGTAGATTTTGCTGTTTATCTAGTCAATCAATGCTGTCAGACTGGCTTCAGTTTATCGGGTTTATCGGGTTTGACGAATTAATTGAATAGGGAAGAAATATGAAAATCGCATTAATAGGCGCTACAGGTTTTATCGGCTCCGCTTTGTTGAGTGAAGCGCTGGCACGCGGGCATCAGGTCACTGCACTGGTCGCCCATCCGGAAAAACTCCAGCCCGCCGGCAATCTGCACGCGCTGGCGGTGGATGTGCAGGATCTTGCCAGCCTGACGCCGCAATTGGCCGGCTTTGATGCCGTGATCAGCGCGTTTAGCGGTCATGCCAACAGCGACACGCTAGGCTATTACGTGTCCGGCATCACTAACATCATTCAGGCGGCAAAAGACGCGAAGACGCCGCGTCTGCTGGTGGTCGGCGGCGCCGGCTCGCTGGAAGTGGCGCCTGGCGTACAGGTGATCGATACGCCAGGTTTCCCGGCTGAATACAAGGCCTCGGCAGAAGGTGCGCGTCAGGCCTTAAACTTGTTGCGTGCGGAGGCCGGTTTGAACTGGACCATGCTCAGCCCCTCGGCCGTCATCGCGCCCGGCCAGCGCACCGCGCAATTTCGTCTCGGTGGCGACCAATTGTTGAGCGACGCCGAAGGCAATAGCCGTATTTCTGTCGAAGACTATGCGGTGGCGATGATGAACGAACTGGAACAGCCGGCGCATCTGCGTCAGCGTTTTACTGTCGGTTATTAAGTTTGGCGGGAATTTTTGCCGTGAAAAAAAGCTCAGCCAGGATTTTTAATCCAGGCTGAGCTTGCATTTGCTGGTTTGTCAAAAATGAACAAATCCCCTTGAGGGCGATCTGTCAGTGATGGCGGTTCCAGTAACCTTCCCTGAAGTGCCAGTAACGACCATCATGCTCCCAGTGGTGCGGCACCCAGACGTGCCCGGCACGCGGCGCCTCCCAGTGTCCCGGATGCCAGATATGGCGTCCGCCCTCCCAGAACCAGGCCCCGCCCAGCCAGATATAGCCTGAATACGGCGCCACGCCTATCACCTCAACTTGTGGTGCCGGAGGCGCAAGTTCTACCCTTACCTGATCCTGATAGCGTGGTGCGTAATAGCCCGGATGTGGCGCTACCACACATCCTCCGACGAGCAGAGCCAGTGCGATGCCGGCAGCCCTTAGTGCAATCCGTTTCATTTTTATCTCCAATTGATATGCTGAGCGTCGCAAAATTTTTGCCGAGCCACACTCGCTTCAACGGAAAATCTTACCTCAGGGTTGACTGAGTTTTGTAAAAATTTGCAACAATTGTCAGCGTCATAAAAAACTTAATTGGCCGCAAGAATGCTGAGCCAATTAAAAAATAGACCATGCCGCTCACGCAATATCCATGCGGTTTTACAGGCATACTGGCTGAAGAAGCGCATGGATAGTGCGTGACAGGTTTGCTCTATGGAGATGCGGAATGAGTATTAAACCTGGTCAACCATGCGCTCACTCTATTGATCCATCAGGCCAGGTCACTCCAGAAATGCATCCATGGCGCTGGCCGGTTTGCCCGCCGGGTCAAAAGCGCCCAATGTGTAGCCCTTCCAGTTGCCATAAGCCTGCGGCTCCCAGTACAAGACGCCCAGGCCTTTTTTGTCTTTGACTGAGCGCACCTTCCTGATCAGATCGCTCAAGATAGCTTTCGCATCTGCGCTACCCGAAATGGCTCCGGTTTCCACTATCATCACGGGCACATTGAAACGCGTCACCATGTCATTGAGATTAGCCAGGCATTTATCATTACTGGCCTGCCAGGTGGGATTTTTTTTATCGTAGAACGGATAAGCCGAGACACCGATCACATCAAACTTGCCACCGTTACTCTTGATGCCGCCGATATTCCACTGGAACAGGCCATTATCAAAGCAGTTGGACACATGCACGATCACCAGTGCTTGCGGAAAAACTTCTTTTACCGCGGCATAACCCGCACCCACCAGACGTGCGTAATTTTTCATGTTGGTGATGGCGCGCCCCTCTTCCCACAGCATGCCATTATCCGTTTCATTGCCCACCTGTACCCATTCCGGAGTGATGCCGGCATCGCGCAATAAGGCCAGGCTGCTGCGCGTGTGATCGGCCAGTGCAGTCACCAGCTGATCCATGCTGTAATCTTTCCATTGCACGGGCTTGGTCTGCTTATCTGGATCGGCCCAGGTATCGCTGTAATGAAAATCTATCATCAGACGCATGTCCGCGGCCTTTACGCGTTTGGCCTTGGCGATCACGTCAGCCATATTGTGATATTTTCCATCAGCAGGATTCACCCAGACACGCAAACGGATGGAATCCATGCCTTGCTCTTTCAATACCTCCAGCAAATCTTTTTGGATACCGGCTTTGTTATAAAATTTTATGCCTGCCGCTTCCATCTCGCTCACCCAGCTCACGTCCGCGCCTTTGGCAAAACCACCGGCCGCCTGAGAAACATTCCCTGTCGAAGCTGGTGTTGGTATTGCTGTGCTGGTAGTTGAGCTAGCGCCACCACAACCGAACAACATTAAACTGAAAACAAAAGCATGGAATGGCAGCGTTATTTTTTTCATCTCAAATCACTTCAAAAAATATGAATTCAAATAGCCAGGCATGCCGGCTATGCGACCGACCTTGTTGATCAGACTATCCGCCGCCTCTTCTATAAGGCAGCAAGCGCAGGACTTTTCGTCGACGGCCAGTCATCTGACACCGTCACTGTCACATCATTGCCGTCTTTATTTGTTCCGTCAGGTCCATCCGGCATCGACCACGAATTCCTGTGCGGTGATCATGCGGCTGTCTTCCGACGCCAGAAACAGCGCCATGTTGGCGATGTCGTCACCGGCTATGCGGCCTGGCAGGCACTGGTTTTGATCCATGGCCAACTCACCCGCCGCATCCACCCATTTATCCAGTTGCCGCTGCGTCATGACCCAGCCCGGCGTCAGGGTATTGACGCGGATATTATGCTTGCCAAACTCGCGCGCCAGGCTGCGCGTCAGGCCGTTGCTGGCCGATTTGCAGATGCCATACACGGGGTAACCGGCGGTCTTGTTTTGCCAGCCGGTAGAACCGACATTGATGATCGCGCCAGCCCCCTTCTTCAGCATGCCAGGCATGACTGCCTGCACCGCAAAAAAATGCGCCTTCATGTTGATCGCGACCTTGCTGTCAAAATACTCGGGCGTGACTGCGAGCAAATCATGCCGCTCGTCATTGGCGACGTTATTCACCAGCACGTCGATCTCGCCAAATTGCGCAATCGCACTGGCAACTGCCCGCTGCAAGGCCACAATGTCAGATACGTCGCATGCCATGAACAAGGGCGGTGTAGGCACATCTGCCAAAGCCGCCAGCAGTTCTGCTGCCGAACTTGCGTTCATATCGACAAACGCCACCCTGGCACCTTGCCTGGCAAAAGCGGCGACCATATCGGCACCAATGCCAGAGCCGCCGCCGGTAATAAAAACAGTTTTATCTAGCAGGCTGGGGTAATTGGCAAACGCCTTCGAGACCATCAAGAACTCCTGTTTATATTGCAAACTTTTTTGAGCGCAGGGCTGCCCGCATTGCCAGATGTGGCAATGCTTACGGGCCTGCGGGAACATGGGGGCGACCAGTTTTTTTACTTGAAAACTCCCTTCGCCCGCAAGCGGGAGAAGAGAGCTTGATCGCCGAACTGCTACATCTTGTAGGAGATGCCGAGATTGAAGCGACGGCCGAACTCGGTCACTTCTTGCTGATAGCGATTATTGCCACTGGTATAGACCACTTTCTGGTTGGTCAGGTTATCAATGCCAAAACGTATCTGCATCTGCGGCGTGATCTGCTTGGACAGATTAAACGTGACGTAAGTCTCAGCCTCGTTCAAGATCAATTGTCCGGCACCCCAGGTTGGATTACGCACGAAAGCGCTGTGGTAGTTGGCGGAAATACGCGCTTCGTAACCGGCTTTTTCGTACCACAAGGTAGCACCACCATTGCTCTTCATCAGTCCTTCAATCGGGTAAGGATTGACTGTCGGCATATTTTCCTTGATGTCGCTACTGGTGTAAGCGTAGTTAGCAAATACACCCAGGCCATCAAACGGCGCTGGCAAACCGGTAAATGCCTGCTGATACACCAGCTCTATCCCCTTGACATTGCCGCCCTCGCCATTGACCGAGCGCGTGATCAGCGCGCGTCTGCCGTTGATGGTCGTTTCATCTTGTGCAATACCGATATAGCGGCTGATTTTTTTGTAAAACAAACCGGTTGAGAATAAGGCGCCTTTACCAAAATACCATTGATATGCCAGATCGACCTGATCCGACATCATCGGCTTGAGCTCAGGATTACCGGCGCTGCCGGTAATCGGCATTACGATGTTGGTGTCGACATTCAGATTACGTGAGGCACGCATCTCATCCAGCGGCGCACGCGACATGGCACGTCCGACGCTGAAGCGTACTTGCTTTTCCTGTTTTTCATCCATATTGAAAATCAAATTCAAACTAGGCAAGACTTCCGTGTAGCTGGTACCACCTTCCAGTGGCGTGGCGCTGGCGCCATTTTTTGATTCCATACCGGAGCCAACCTGGCTGGTATGGACGACCCTGACACCGGCATTGCCGCGGTAAGATTTACCGAACATATTGCCTTCCAAATCAGCCTGGGCATACAGAGAACTGCTGCGTTCAGTGACCTTCCAACCAGACAGCAAATCTCCTTGCGTCTTTTCCCGGCCATTGGCATTAAAGGCATTGGCGCCGAAGGTGCTGAACATGGTACCGTCGAAATCCTTCAGCGCGAGGAAAGGTGCCATGCCGCTCACCTGTAGCGATTCATATGCCGAATTAGGTATGGCAGCAAGTGGCTGCACGCTCCAGGTAGTCTGGCTATAACTTTTTTCCCTGTCAGTCAGGCGGACACCGAATTTGATGCGATTGAGGTCACCCAGATTCAAGGCATGTGAGCCATTCAGGTGAAATCCGCTCAAGGCATCCTTGAGCTGACCATCGGTATCGATATACAAGGTAGGCGCGCCGAAGTTGGCTGGATTGCCTGTGTCTTGTCCATACGCATAGGTTTGCTTGCCATCTCCGGTAAACGACCAGCTCAAGGTATTGCCGGCATTGGAGAATTGACGCAGATCACGCCAGGCGCTGCTGCGTTCCGCCTTGGACGTGGACAAATCTGCTTCCAGCTTCCAGTCGCCCAGATTGAATTTGCCATTCAGGCCACCGGCCAGAGTGCTCATGTCCTGCACCCACAGCTCATCATTGGTGGTCAGGCCGACGTCCTTGACGGTAGCGCCAACCACATAGCCGTTACGGATATCGACATTGCTGTAGTTGGCTTTCTGCCAGCCATCCCAGTTTCCGACGTCGCCGCTCCAGTGGCTATTTTGCGGCTCGCGTATCGCCGCCTTGGCGTAATACACGTCGCCGGTGATGAAGGCATCAGGACCGGCTTTCCATTCCACCTTACCCAAGGCGCTGGAGCGCTGATCTTTGCCACGCTTGATGCCATCCTGAAAACCCCAAGGTGATTTATCCACTTTGCCATCACCATTGATGTCGCCGGAATGGTCTTCATTAAAACCCCAGTGGCGTATATTTTTTTGCAAGGAAGGCTGATCCTGATAGCTCGCTGCGAAAGCCACGCCCAAGGTCTTGTCAAGGAACTGATCGATGTAAATGCCGCCTACACGCGGTGCAGTCGACGTCGCGCCAGGAATTTTATTGCCCATTTCGTAATACAAGGCATCGGCTTTAACCGAGAACTGACGCTCCTTGAACTTCAATGGCTGCACCGTGAGCAGGTCGATGCTCGTTGCCACGCCGCCTTCAACCAGTTCCGCCGATTGGGTTTTGTAAACGATGGCACCGCTCAAGGACTCAGACGGGAATTGTTCAAAACGCACTGCACGGTTAGGCTCAGATGAGGCCAGTTCGCGTCCGTTCAGCGTCGCACCGATGAAGCGCGGGCCAAGACCACGCGCCACGATCTGGCTGGCGTTGCCGCGATCCAGACCCGATGACAAACCCGGCAGGCGGGCCAGCGATTCAGCGATGGTGGTATCTGGCAATTTGCCGATATCTTCTGAAGCGACCACTTCAATCATGCTGTTGGAGGCTTCTTTAGTGACCAGCGCACTGCGTACCGAGGCGCGTATGCCGCTGACCGTTACTTGCTGGATTTCTCCATCCGCAGCCGGCGCTTGCTGAGCCATGGCACCAGTGCTCACGACAGGCACGACGAACATGGCGCGGATCAGCCAGCTTAATTTTTTTTGTTTCATACAGTCTCCCAATTTTATGTAAATGCGCCAAATAGTTGGCTGCTTTGTTGGCTACTTTTTTATCGACTCGCTTAATGCGTCTGGAGCTTGGATTGATCGTATGGCATCCACTAATATCAATCCAATAAATTATTTCGCGATTGGTATACGGATTACATATAGGTAGTTAGCGACAGCATTGGTACTGGGTGCGCGCGCCATACAGGCGATTATTTCAGCAAAGATTTTCATGTTTTTTTCACGCAAACTGTGGCTTTTTTGCGTCATCCATTCAGTAAATAATTTACATATAGGTAAGCCAGCACGCACTGTTCATGCGGGTTTCAGGCACGATGCCGCCAGCAGGCGCATGGATAGTGCGCGCTGGCGTGCCTAGTTTTCAATTTTTACCGAGAGATAGTCCGGTGCGCGCTGCATCAACGGGTATTGGGAGCGTACTTAACTCTTCTGCGCGCGTTGCGCATAGTGTTGTGCCGCGACTTCGCGCAACATCGTCAGCATGGATTCTGCACCCGGTGACAGCTTGTGATTCTTGCGCGTGACGATACCGTACCAATCCATACGCAGGCCAAGATCATAGGGCAGCACCGTCAGCAAACCGGCATCCAGATACGGCCGCACCAGCTCTTCCGGCAAGGCCACCACCATGTCGCTGCCGAGCAAAAGATTGGTGATGACGGGCAGCGCCAAGGTTTCCACTGTCTCGCTGGGCTGATCGAGTCCATGCGATAAAAACAAGGCGGTCAAACGGTCGCGCAAAATGCTGCCGCCAGGTGGCAGTATCCAGCCTTCGCGCACCAGATCTTCCAGCTGTAAATCGCTGCGCTGCGCGAGCGGATGGGCGGCGCGCGCGATCAGGCTATGCGGTTCATCGGTAAGCGGCTCAAAGTTGAGTTCGGCGGCAGATTCGGTATCTAAAATGCGCCCTATCACCAGATCGAGGCTGCCGCCACGCAGACGCTCTATCAGCAGCTTGCTGGTATCTACGGTGATCGAGACGTGGACGCGGGCATAACGCGCCTTGAGTAATTTGACGGCTTCGGGCAACAGGCTAGTCGATGGTGTCATGACCGTGCCTACCGCCACGCGGCCGGTCAGGCCCGATAGCAATTCCATCACTTCCTGATGCGCGGCGTCCATCTCGGCCAGAGCCGCACCGGCGCGCCGTATCAGGATCTCGCCATAACTGGTCGGCACCACGCCACGCGGCAGGCGTTCAAACAGTGGCACGCCAAGGGCATGCTCCAGTTCACCCAAGAGTTTGGAGGCCGCCGGCTGCGTCAGATTGGCCGCGCTGGCCGCATGCAGGATGGAACCGTGCCGTCCCAACTCGACCAGCAGCACCAGATGGCGGGTCTTTAGGTGCGAGCGGACAAAGCGGTCGGAGCGGGGATCAGACATGGGGTTTCACAGGAAAGGCAGTTCACTCATGATAGAGTTGCGACCGGCCACCGTCAATCAGGATATCAGTTGCATTGATAAAGCGCGCTTCATCTGTCGCAAGAAATAGCGCTGTGTAGGCCACTTCTTCCGGCTGCCCCAGACGCTTGCATGGCAAGAGGTTGGCCTGACGTGCTCGCCTGGCTTCGGGATCCGGGCTATTGGCAAACCAGCTTTCATTCGCCTCAGTCAAAATCATGCCAGGTGAAATGGAATTCACGCGTATCCCACGAGCCGCATATTCTATCCCCAGAGAACGGGTCAGGCCGACCAGCGCATGCTTGGCAACCGGGTAAGGAAAACAACCGGGAATAATCTTATGCCCATGGACCGAAGCGATATTGACAATATTGCCGGCACCCTGCGCCAGCATGCCAGGCAACGCGGCTCTGGTGGCGTTCCATGCGCCTTCCAGATCGACGGAAAAACAACGCTGCCATTGCTCTGACGTCATCATCAAAGGATCGGCAAACACGTTCATCCCGGCGTTGTTGACCCACACATCAAGCCGGCCAAAACGAGCCAATGTCCGCGCCACCAGATTTGCCATCGCCGCAGCATCAGCCACATCGGCCTGCACAAACAAAGTTCTGTCATCGCCCAACTCGCGGCGAATGGCCGCCGCGGCTTCGTCGTCTCTGTCGCTATTGATGACGACATAGGCGCCTTCTGCCACAAACAATCGCGCAATCGCTTTACCTATGCCTAGTGTAGAACCGGTAACGATCGCTACTTTATCTTGAAGTCTGTGTGCCATTAGGTGATCAAATTTCTTTAAAAATGTCGACAGCTGTAATTACTATCTTGACTAAATTTAATGCCGTGCGCCCTTGGCTTTCAACTGATCCAGCAATACCGCTACCAGCAGGATCACGCCGCGCATCAGGTATTGATAAAACGCATCGACGTCGAGCAGGTTCATGACATTTTCTACCGTGCCCATGATCATTACGCCTATCAGTACGCCAAAAATTCTGGCCTTGCCACCTTGCAGAGAGACGCCGCCGAGCACGCAGGCCGAGATCACGTCGAGCTCAAAACCTTGCGCAGAATTGGGCTGGCCGCTGGTGATACGCGAAGCCAGGATCAGGCCGGCCATGGCAGCGACCAAACCTTGCAATAAGAATATCCAGACACGCAGGCGTTCAACCTTGACACCGGCCAGACGTGCCGCTTCCGGGTTACCGCCGATGGCCAGGGTATTGCGACCGAACACCGTGTGATTAAGCAAGATGCCGAACACCACAAAACAAGCGATCATCACCAGCACCGGCAAGGGCACACCGAATACACGCGCATCACCGAAGTTGATGAAACTCTCGTCGGCGATACCGACCGCCTGCCCCTTGGAAACGATGAAGGCCAGGCCGCGCACCATCAGCATGGTGGCCAGCGTAGCGATCAGCGCATTCACGCGCAGATAGGCGATCAACACGCCGTTGCCGGCACCGATCAGGGCACCGGCCAGCAAACCGCCGCCGACTGCCAGACCTATGCTCTGCGTGCGTTCCAGAATGATGGCGCCGAGTACACCGGAGAAGGCTATCGTCGAGCCTATCGACAGATCGAAATCACGCGAGGCCAGGCACAGCATCATGGTGCAGGCGACCATGCCGATCTGCGCCACCGAGAGCATCAGGCCGACGATATTCGCGGTGGAAAAAAAGTTCTGCACCGTCAATGACAGCAGGAAAAAAAGTAGCGCATAACCGAGCGGCATGCTGTGCTCGATCAGCCATTGCCTTTTTTTCGCAGAACTTAAGGATGAATCAACGCGAGTGGAACTTAGGGTGCTCATGAAATACTCCGGGCAGTGTCAGTGGTGTCATTGCTATCAACAGTGACGGTATTAGTTTCGATAATTTTTGCAGGGCTGGCATCTGGCAAGGCCAGCGCCAGCACGCTGGTTTCGTTGGCGTGAGCGCGAGCTAGCTCACCGCAAATGCGGCCTTCGCGCATGACGATGACGCGGTCGGCTACGCCCAGCACTTCGGGCAGTTCGCTCGATATCACGATGACGCAGCAGCCGCGTTCGGCCACTTCGTAAATGATGCGATAAATCTCATTCTTGGCACCGACGTCGATGCCGCGCGTAGGCTCGTCGAGGATCAAGACTTTCAGATTCGGTTCAGCCAGCCAGCGCGCCAGAATGACTTTTTGCTGATTGCCGCCGGACAGCAGGCGTATCTCTTGTTCGCGGTTTGGCGTTTTGATGCGCAGGCGCTTGATGAAGCTATCGGCCAGCGCGGCTTCGCGCTGATGGCGCAAGAACAGGCCGCCCAGCAAATCATGCCGGCGGCAACTGATATTGATATTTTCCGCCACCGAAGATTGCGCCAGTATGCCCTGCTCCTTGCGGTCTTCCGGACACAGGACGATGCCCGCATCGATCGCCTGCGAAGGGCCGTGATCAGACACAGCAACGCCATCGAGCTGCACCGATCCTGCATCGCGTTTGTCGGCACCGTAGAGCAGGCGCATCAGTTCGGTACGGCCAGCGCCGACCAGGCCAAAAAATCCCAACACTTCGCCACCACGCACGCTGAAATTCGCCGCTTCGGCGAGCTTGCTGCCGCTGAGGCCAGCGACGCGCAGGCGCTCCGCACCCAGCGTGCGGCTGCGGTAATCATAGATGTCATTGACCTCGCGGCCGACCATGTCGCTGATGAGTTTATCGCGCGGCACTTCGGCCATGACAGGATGCGTGACGATCTTGCGGCCATCGCGAAAAATGGTGCAGGTGTCGCACAGCGCATACAGCTCTTCCAACCGGTGCGAGATATAAATCAGGGTGCGGCCAGCGGCGCGCAATTCGCGCACCAGACGAAACAAAATCTCGCTCTCTTTATGCGACAGACTGCTGGTCGGTTCATCAAACGCGATCACCTGGGCGTCCTGCATCACGGCCTTGCAAATCTCTACCATCTGGCGCTGCGCGATGGATAGATCGATCAGCCGCGCATCAGGATCAAGATCGACACCCATGCTCGCCAGACGCTCGGCCACGATGCGCCGCGCCTGCACCCGGTTGACGATGCCAAAGCGCGTAGGCATGCGACCCAGCAAGATGTTTTCGGTCACGGTTAATTCGGGCACGTATTGCAGCTCTTGATGGATCACCGCGATACCCGCCGCAATCGCATCGGCCGCCGAGCTGAAATGACATTCGCGGCCATTCACCAGCAAGCGTCCGCCATCGGGGCGATACTGGCCACCCAGAATTTTGAGCAAGGTAGATTTGCCTGCGCCGTTTTCGCCCAGCAGGCCATGTACTGTACCGGCATGCGCCGCAAAACTCACGCCGTTCAGTGCTTTCACACCAGGAAAAAATTTGCAGACCTGATCAAATTGTAGATAAGCGGGCACAGATGTACTCTCAGACACGGTTTCAGCCACGGTTTCAGCCATAAAAGCAAATTCAGACGGATGGGTAGATTCGCTTGCCGCCGTCGACATCGGCGGCGCGGCAAACATCGATGGCGAATTGCTTGTTGACATGGATGGTAAAACTTCAGTCACTGACAAAGCAGGCATTTTAAAGTCCGTTTTCGGCACGAAGCGCGACCTGGTTCTTGCGTGTCATTAAAGTGCCGCTGGTAAAAGTGACGGCAGCGGGCGCTTGATTGGTGGCTATCCATTGCACCAGATTGGCCGCAGTTTCATAACCATGGCGCTTAGGGCTGATCAGTACCGTGCCGTAGAAACCGGTAGGCTTGGGCTTGACGAATTCGTTCTGCGCCGTCTTGCTGCCGCCTATGCCTATGCCGATAACGGCATCGCTACGCAGGTTGCGGCCTTCGGCGGCACGCACCGCACCAAGCACGGCTTCGTCATTGAGGCCGAACACTACCCAATGCTTGAATTGCGCCTGTTTAGTAAAGACGATATTGGCCGCATTGAAGGCGCTTTCGGTATCGGTTTTTGCCTGCGCCGCATCGACGATATTCGCCGCCGGAAAACCTGCCGCCTTCAAGGCATTGACGGCACCCATGGTGCGGTCACGTGCGGTCGGCAACTGATCAAAGGCCATGCGCATCGCACCGACTTCGGCCAGATTCCAGCCACGCGCTTTCATTTCTTCCAGCAAACCCAGGCCAACCTGCTTGCCGATTTCCAGACCGGAGATACCCATGTGCGGAATACTGGCGATAGGCTTGCCGGCACCGTCTATCAATTGATCGTCGACAGAAATCACTTTCATGTTGTTACGTTTGGCGGCACGCTCGACCGCTGCGCCCAGCTTGACATCGGGCGCGCAAATCACAAAGCCTTGCGCTTTTTGTGCGGCCAGATTATCGATCGCGGCCATCATTTTTTCGCCGTTCGGAATGCCGATCTTGACTAAAGCAAAGCCCTTGTCTTTGGCAGCCTGCTCGGCAAAACGCCACTCATCCTGAAACCATGGCTCTTCTGCCTGCTTGACCAGAAAACCTATCTTGATTGGCTCAGCCGCCAGGGATAGCCCGGGCGCCGTTACCGCAAAGGTACCCAGCACCGCGCTGGCGAGCAGCGGCATCCATTTTTTTAATCCTGAAAGTGTTCGTTTCATTTTTGTCTCCTGTGATTTTTTATGTTTTCTTACTATGCTGCGACCTTGCTACAACCTCGTCGCAACACAGTTTCAATATCTGGTTCAACTAAAGCGCGGCTGCGGGCAAATCATCAAACAAGGTATCGGGTACGCCCAGCGGCGCCAGCAAGCTCAGGCTAAACAAGCTGCCAGCCAGTGGCATACGCGCCAACTCTTCCACACTCATCTCTTTACGCGAACTGGCGACCATCAACTGATCCAGATTGTCGCCGCCAAAAGACGGGCAAGTCGGATTTTTGACCGGCACCGCGACGCGTTGCATCAGCTCCCCCGAAGGTGAATATTGCACGACGCTGGCGGCGCCCCACTGTGCATTCCATAAGCAACCGTTACGATCGATGACAGAGCCATCGGGATACGCGCCCTGTTCAGCGACTTCGGCAAACAGACGCACCTTACTCACCCGGGCGGACTCAGCATCATAGTCACATTGCTGTATGCGGCGCGTCAGCGTATCGGTGAAGTACATGGTCTTGCCATCGAGGCTGAAACAGATGCTGTTGGCAATCGCGACCGCAGGCAAGGCCAGGCGGCGCAAGCCATATTGCATAGAGTACTGATAGAAACTGCCGATCGGGCGCTTTTCCGGCGCCTCGTTCATGGTACCAAAGACAAAAAATCCGCGCCTGTCGGTACGCCCATCGTTGATGCGGGTGCGCGACTCGGCCGGATCGACGGCAACCAGGGGCTGCACCTGCAATTGGCGCTGGCCGCTGGCCTCAGCCGCATTCGGCACATGAGTGAAACTCAGGCGCTTGGCCAGGCCCAGCAGCAGCCGACCCGAGCGGCAATGCGCGAACGAGCCTACCCGGTCAGGCAATTTGCCACTCAGCAGCAAATCGGACTGTGCCGACCAGGCATACACGATGGAGCTCTCGATGTCAGTCCACCACCAGCGCTGCGACCCGGCGTGCCAGACCAGGCTTTCGCCCAGAATCGCACCGTGCGCCAGCCCCAATGCCATGGTGTCGCGCGTGTCACAAGCATCGCTAATTTTAGATGGTGAAATTATCAACATGGTGTGTGTATGCTATTTTCTGCAGTGCGCTTGATGGTTATGTTCCGGTATGGATTAAGCCTATCTTACTGAAGCAATCCATACCAAACAAATACAATTTCTCTAATTAACTATCTGAATTTTATATAGCTACTTCTTTAAAATTCAAGGTTGAAGCGTCAGCCTGTACACCGGCGTGACGCTGAGCTTGCGCAGCGTGGCGAGCTGGGCCTGGCCGGCAAAATCGGGGCGATGTTCCTTGGGCAGATAGATGGGCGCATCGGCGCGCAATGGCAGGACAGATAGGCTCATTGGCTGCTTCAAGACGGCGCTGTGTTGTTTCAGCCCCACTTGCCAGACATTGCCGAAGTAGTACCAGTCATCGAGCATGCGGGTGCCGGAAAACAAGCGGCCGATATCGCCAACGAAATCGATCTCCAGCAAGGCATCATCCAATTTGCCCAATTGCTTGAGTTGCTCAGGCGGCAAAGATATCTGCCAGCTGGCCGCATGGCGGAAGGCCTCGGGCACAGGCTGAATCGCGGCTTTAGCCAGGCCACCTATCATCACCGGCGGCACAGGGCCCGCCTGGCGCAGCTGAGTGAGCGTCGCATCGAAATGCATCGCTGGCTGCTCAGACTCAAACACCTGGAACACGCCGTCGTTGGCCGCTGCGGTGAGCGGACTACTCGATTTTGGAGTTTTATTCAAAGCAGGAAATACCGCCACGCGGAACTTGCTCAGCCCTGCCGAACGCAGTTGCAAACCGCCGTCGGCAAAGTAGGCTTGTTGCTGGCTCAGCACCAGACGGCGCTGTCCCGCCATCTCACCTATGGACAATTGCTGCACCTGCTCAGCGCTCAGTACCAGCAGCGTCACGGCTCTGGCATCGGGGCGCTTCAGCGTGACTGCAGCAGTCGTCCCTGGCGTAATTTGGTCCACCGCCAGACGGCCATCGACTTGCTTCAATTGCGCGTTCGGCGCGGTCAGATATGCTGCCACACTCGCATCAAAGCCCAGCTCAACCGCCATACCCTTGGTCGCGGCAAACACGTACACCACGCCGCTCTTGCCGTTATCCAGCCTGGCCACCGGCTGCGCGGTGGCGTAGCTGAGGCGCGTGCCGTCCAGATCAAAATTGATCGGCCACATGAAATAACTACCGTCAGCCACGTCCACAGGCTGCTGCGGAAACACCATCGTCTGCCCCGGCAGTTTGACTGCGAAACGCAATTGCTTTTGCAATGGCATCGCGTATTGGCGCACATGGTTGTTCATGAACAGGAAAGCGCTGTCGCCCTGGCTACGCAAGCTCAGGCGCGGAGTCGTCAATTCGCCAGCTGAACTTGGCACCAGCTCAGGTTTACGCACCGTCATCGGGGCCAGCCTTGCGCCAAAATCCTGCAGGAAATAATGATAAGGGCGCAGGCGCGTCAACACCTCGCGCTGCTGACCATCCGGCCCCAGCGGTGCCTGAAAATCGTAACTGATCATAGGCGTATCGTTATAGCCGCCGCTGAGCGTACTTTCTTCCATCGAGGTGCGCCCGGTAGGATTGCGCCCGCCGTGGAACATGTAATAACCGAGCAGATTCACGCCCGAACCCAGCTGCACCGGCAGCATCGCCGCGATATCGTCAGGCGACACCAGCGTACGACGGCGATACATGGCCGGCAAGCCCGCGCCATATTCGGCGCCGAGAAAAGGCGTCACGCCCATATCCGATTCTGCCGTGCCTCTGCCTTCGGCCTTGGTCTGCGCGCCCAGATCACCGCTGACCCGGTTATCGAAACGGAACGCATAGGTTTCATTCGGCGCCAATTCTTTTGCGCTGACCGCCCAGGGCTCGTCAGGATAACCGCCAAATACCGGGGTGACCTCGCCAGAAGGATAAAGGGTCTGATCCCATCCTGTGACGGTATATAGCGGCACGTCCATGCCAGCTTTCAAGGCAAATTCTTTCAGCTTGCTGATATGCTCTGCGCCCTTGCCGGGGCCACCGAGGTTGTATTCATTTTCCAGCTGAATACCGATGACGTGGCCGCCCTGCTTCCAGAGCTGACCATTGAGTTGCTGAGCAATCTGCGCATACAGGCGTTCGACAAAATGCAGATACTGCGCGTCATTGCCGCGCGTAGGCATGGCATTGACTACCCAGTCAGGCACGCCGCCGTAGCGCACCTCGGCATGCGACCAGGGACCGACGCGCACCACCACATCCAGACCGACCTTGGCGCATAACTGAATGAAGCGGCGCAGATCGCGATTGCCCTTCCAGTTGAATTGCCCTTCCTGTTCTTCGTGGTGGTTCCAGATCACATAACTGGCGACGACATTGATGCCCGCCGATTTCATCTTTTGCAGCTCCGCCTCCCAGCTGTCAGCCGGACTACGCGAGTAATGAAATTCACCCATCACCGGCAACCAGGGCTGACCGTTGCGGACCAGATATTGGCTATTGATATCCAGCCGCCCGCCTGTGGGCGAGACGGCTGCGCCCATATGCAGATGCCCGGTGGTCGGTTTGGGTGCTGGTGCGCTGGCGTCGATCTGCAAGACGCTCTGGGCCTGAACCAGCGAGGCCAGCATGAGCGCGGCGACCAGCGGTAGCAGTGTGAGGGGTTTGATTTTATGGTGCATATTGTCTCTCTCTATTTTTATCGTTTTATCGTTTTGTCGTTTTTGTTGGCGATTCAGAATGTAAAACTATGCGCGCAATTGCGCCAGTGCAGCGACGAAATCCCGCGCCCGCTGAGCAAGCTCGTCCACGGCCATGCCAGGCGCATACAACGCACCGCCCAGCCCAAAACCGGCAGCACCGGCTTGATGATAGGCCGCCATGCCTTGCGGCGTAATGCCGCCCACCGGCAACAAGCGTAAAGTTTTTGGCAGCACTGCACGCATGGCTTTCAACACCGCAGGCGTCACCAGTTCTGCCGGAAACAGCTTCACCGCGTCGGCACCGGCCTGCACTGCGGCAAAGGCCTCGGTCGGCGTGGCTGCGCCTGGAACACAAAACATGCCGGCCTGTTTGGCTGCAGCGATGACGCGGGTATCGGCATGCGGCATGACGATGATACTGCCGCCGGCATCCCTGACCTGCTGCACCGCTTCCACACTCAATACCGTACCCGCACCGAGCAGCGCGTCGGCTGGCAGGCAGCGGCTAAGGATAGCGATGGATTCCAGCGCCTGCGGTGAATTCAAAGGCACTTCGATGATGCGAAAACCTTCTGCATACAAGGCCAGCGCCACGCCTTCCACTTCATGCGGCTGTATGCCGCGCAAGATCGCCACCAACGGCAGCGCTGCGAAAGCACGGTCAAACCGCGAGAGTTCTTGGTTCATGATGGGACTTCCATAGTTAATGATTAAGGCGCAACTAGCCCGGCGGCCAAAGCCAGACACCACAATCCTGCCGGCGCGGTATTAGGCAGCACCAAGCTTGCCGCGACATCGAAACGCGCCAGGGCCGCGGCATAGCGCTGGCATAAATGCGGTTCGCCCAGCAAGACCAGCGGTGCAGCGCCTAAGTTAGCGCTATCGCGCCAGAGCAGGCCGGCGCGCAACTCATGGCCGATCAGCAGGCCGGATAAATAATCGGCCAAAGCAGTGGCCGGTAGTTGGGCGGTCAAACCCAAGGTGCGCACCGCAAACAACTGGTGACTCAAGCCTAAATCGCCCTCATTGCGGGCGGCATCGACACCCGCCAAAAAGCCCGGCAGATGCTGTTCCGCCGCCTCGGATGAATCCGCTTCGGCAGGCATCAAACGTCCCAGCACCGAATGCTGGCGCAGCACGGCAAACAATTCACCCGTCATGTGGGTGGCAAAATCGATGACCTGGCCCTGCCTGATACTCGCCCATTTTGAATGGGTGCCGGGCATCACGATGCAAGATGCCGCCACCAAACCTGGCTGCAGATGCAAGGCACCGATGATCTGGGTTTCTTCACCGCGCATCACATCGGGCGGCAAACCGGTCGGCTTGCAGATTAAGCCCGGCGTTATACGCAAAGCCGCGCCATTGACCACGGCCAAACCCGCCGCGAGCTCGCTGGCATCAGCCGGACTATGGACATACGCGACCTCTTGCCAGCCATGCTGGCTGCCGACCATGCCGCAGGCGATCACAGGCAAAGTTTTTTGGGTAGTTCCGACGTAGCGCAACCAGTCGCCGGCCAATTGTTCCAGCGCATCGGCGTAAGCTTGTGCGCCCTTCAACACTGATGCACCTTGCGCCGTAGAACGCGTCGCCAATAAGGCGCCGTCCGCACCGAGCAAAAATACGCGCAGCCCGGTACTGCCCCAATCCACCGCGATCAGGCGCGCGGCAAAGAGATTGTCTACCATTCCGCCACGCTGCCATCGCGATGACGCCACAAAGGATTACGCCAGTCGGGCGCATTGCGGCTGGCCTCTATCACGCGCTCTTCATCCACCACCACACCCAGACCAGGTTTAGGCAAAGGTGAAATATAACCATCGACGATATTGAAATCTTCGCGGTTGATCACGTAATCAAGCAGCTCGGCCCCCTGGTTGTAATGGATGCCCATGCTCTGCTCTTGCAGCACCGCGTTATGCGAAACGAAATCGACTTGCAGACAAGCCGCCAATGCCACCGGCCCAAGCGGGCAATGCGGTGCCAGCGCGATATCGTAGGCCTCGGCCATGGCCGCAATTTTGACGCATTCGGTAATGCCGCCGGCGTGCGACAGATCGGGCTGGACAATCGCGATGCCGCCTTGCTGGAACACCCGCTTGAAATCAAAACGTGAATACATGCGCTCACCGGCTGCCAGCGGTATCGAGGTACCTTCGGCCAGGCGCGGATAATATTCGGCCTGCTCGGCCAGCACCGGCTCTTCGACAAACAAGGGGCGGTAAGGCTCCAGCGCGCGCAGCAAAACCTTGGCCATAGGCGCGGCAACCCGGCCATGGAAATCGATGCCGAATTCAATTTTGTTACCGAAGGCACCGCGAATCTCGGCGATACGCCCGACCGCCGCATCAACCGCAGCCGCGCTATCGATCATGCCGAATTCTTCGGTGCCGTTCATCTTGAAGGTGTCGAAACCGGCTTCGCGCAATTTGCGGATACCGGCGATCACATCGTCCGGCCGGTCGCCACCGACCCAACTATAGGTCTTCATGCGGTCGCGCACCAGGCCGCCCAAGAGCTCGTACACGGGCACGCCGAGCAGCTTGCCCTTGATGTCCCACAGCGCCTGATCGATACCGGCAATCGCGCTCATCAGTATCGGCCCGCCGCGATAAAAACCGCCACGGTACATGGCTTGCCACAGGTCATTGATGCGCGCCGGATCTTGCCCTATCAGGTAAGGCGACATCTCATGCACGGCCGCTTCCACAGTACGTGCGCGGCCCTCAATGACCGGTTCGCCCCAGCCAAAAGTGCCTTCATCGGTTTCAATTTTAAGTAGCATCCAGCGCGGCGGGACACGGTAAGTAGTCAGCTTGGTGATTTTCATGGAGTCGTTTAGAAGGCAATGAGAGCAATTAATCTGAATCGGGAAAGAACATCACCGATCTTAATCGCCTTAGCTAATCCAGAAATATGAATAAATTGGAATTATCTATATGAATGCGGCATATCTATTTATAGAATGCTGGCCTGCGCCAGCAAGAGGGATTTACCTATATGTTCTGACAACATGAAGTCAGACATTTCCCCCACCTAGCGCAGCAAACGCACCCCGTACACGCCACCGGCAACAGACCCCGGATGCGCCACAAACCTGACGACCAGCGTCCCTCTTGAAGCCCTGACCAGTTCCGCAGGCAGGGCGTAATCCTGCGTATACATCTCCTGCGCGGCATCCTTACCCAAAACGATGGTCTGTATCAGTCTATCGTTGACCAGCAGCTCAAATGTCCTTCCTGCATCGAGCCTTGAAAAAGTCAGGCGCACAGCCTTTGCCTGCAGCTTTTTGTCGCTAAGTTCATAGCTAAACCAGCCCGTCGCATGGCGCCATCGCTGGCCGTTGTTGATGCCGGTATCTGCGCCTTCTGCCTTAAAAAAGTGATCGGATTCCGGTTGCTGTTCGCCGGGCGCCACCTGGTCTATGGTTTGCGCATCTAGCGCAAGGCGGGCGGCTTCTGCCTTGGCTATGCCTGCTTGCAAACCTGCTAATTGCTCTGTTGTGGTGGTCGGCCAATACAGCATGTAGCGCGCATCATGCAGGCGAAAGAAAGGGATGAATTTGAGCGTTTCAGCATTCTTGCCCTGTATTAGGCCTGGCGCGGTAAACGTCAGCAGCTGTCCTTCAATTGGCTTGAATTTATTCAGAATGTTTTTACGGTTTTGATTATCGATGACAAACATCGGTGCAGATTCTAGCGGGCAAACCGGGCCTTGCGCAATGTGCCCCATGCGCGACTCGTCGGCGATGAAATTCAATTTTTCATTCGCGAATACCTGAGTCTTGGCAGCCAATACGATGGGGCCATGCAAGACGGCGTAATAATTACTCTTGCCGGGCATCGCTTCCAGATGCGTCTGCATCGGCAGCTTGATCGCTATCTGATCTCCCTTACGCCACGTGCGTTGCAGGCTGATGTATTCACCCGGTGCGCCATCAAACTTGATGGTTTTTTTGTTGAGCCGAATGCTTAGCTTGCCTGCTGCCACCCAGCTTGGATAGCGAATTTTTAGCTCGAATTTTTTATCCGTGTGTATCGTGATGGTGCTGGTTTCCGTATCAGGAAATTGCGTGCTTTGCGTCAGTTGTACGCCCTGCTCGCGCCAGTTCAGCGTCGATGGTATAAACAGGTTGACGTAAAGTGCATCGCCCTGATGGGCGTAAATGAATTCGCCGTATTTGGCATGGCTTTCTATGCCCGAACCGACGCAACACCACATGGCTTTGTCGACTTGCGAATACACGCGATAGTGGTTCGGCCGCATAGGCGTAAAGTAGACAAAGCCGCCCGTCTCTGGCCGCTGTGACGACAAGATATGGTTGTACAGCGCGCGCTCGTAATAGTCGCTGTACCTGACCTTGGCATCACTCTGGAACAATAGCTCGGTGAGCTTGAGCATATTGTAGGTGTTGCAGGTTTCCGGCCCTTCCACCTCGTTGATCATGGACGAGAAATCTTTATCGTCGTGAAAATGTTCCTTGACGCTATTGCCACCGATGGCGACCGTGCGATGCGCTATCACGGTTTGCCAGAAGAACTGTGCCGCCTGCTGCCAATCACCCTGTCCTGTGATATCTGCTATGCGCTTGAAGCCTATGATTTTGGGGATCTGGGTATTCGCATGCAGACCGGTGAGCTGGTCTTTCCCTTGCAGCAGCGGCGTCAAAATCGCCTGATGCGAAAAACTTTTTGCCAGCGCCAGATATTTATCGTCGCCTGTGATTTGCGCCACATCGGCCAACACTTCATTCATGCCGCCGTGCTCGCTCTTGAGCATGGTTTGCATTTGCTCAGGCGTGAGATTGTTACTGAGATTTAATGCCCAGTCTGACAGCGCGACCAGCATGCCACGCGCCTCCTGATTACCGGTGTACAGATAAGCATCGCGCAAGCCGGCAAAGATCTTATGCAGGTTGTACCAAGGCACCCACTTGCCGTTGACCGAGAAGTTATCGGCTTGCAGCTTGCCTGCCTGTATCGCATGCCAGGCCTCGCTGCCGCCAGGTATGCCACCCAGATAACCGTTGCCGTTTTTGTCCTGGCATTTTTTGAGTTCGACGACAAAGTAATTGAGTCGCGCCAGCACTTCTGCATCACCGGTCGATGCCGCCATCAGCGCCAGCGCGGATAAATAGTGCCCGCCCATGTGGCCATCGAGACCGGTGGATTCCCAATTGCCGTAGCTGTCTTGCTTTACCGGCAAACCCGCTTCGCGCTGAAACGGCGCCAGCAATTTATCTGGCTCCAGCGCCAGCAGATAATGCAGATCGGTGTTTTGCGCATCGAGAAAAGGGCTGGCAGTCAAACGCACATCTGCCAATGGAAATAACTTGGCTGCGGACTGCATGCCAGCGTTCAGCGGTGCGGCGCAAACTGCCAGGCTGCTAAGTATCAGTGCCCATCCTGCGATGATTTTTTTCATAGCATCATTTTTGGGGTGGCAATGGTAGCAAGCGACTTTGGTAACTATCGAGCTCACGCGCATCAAGTACCGGCCAATGCGCGGCATCCCATTTGATTTCCATAATCTTGAGTTTTTGCAAATACTTGTCTGCCGTTTCATAGGCGTGCAATACCAGGTAGTCTTTGCCGTCAAACTGGTAGGCGCTATTGTGGCCGAGGCCCTTCCATGCCTGGTTGCCGGTAATCAGCACGGAGCCGCCGCCTTGCGCCATGTCCTTACCGGATTTGTCGAGGTAAGGCCCGGTCACTTCCTTCGCCCGTCCTACTGCCAGGTGATAGGTGCTGTTGGCACCCTTGCAGCACAAGCCCCATGAGACGAACAGGTAGTAGTAGTCGCCTTTTTTATAAATGAAAGGCGCTTCGATTTCTGCCGGTCCTGCTGATGCATCGCTCGTTAATGCAGGCCTGTCACGCTGGGCAATCGCGCGCCATTCTTGCGGCTGCGCCAGCTGCGTCCAGTTGTCATTGAGTTTGACGAGTTTGATCCCGCTCCAGAACGAGCCGAAAGACATCCATCCACTTCCCTTATTATCGGTGATGATGTTCGGGTCGATCGCATTCCAGGCATCGCGGCCGGGTACCGACTGCAGCAACATGCCCTGGTCTTCCCAGCGGTAATCGGGCGAACGTGGATTAAGGGTCTTATTGACCGTCACGCCTATGCCGGAAGCGTTCTTGCCGAAACCGGAGACCGAATAATACAAATAATATTTGCCCTTGTGGAATTGAATATCCGGCGCCCAAATATGGTCGTTAAACTCCGGCGCGGCAGCGCGTGCCCAGCCAGGCTCGCCTGGAAAAATACGCCCCTCCGGCCGCCAGTCCTGCATATTCGAGGAGCTGTAAAAGGTGATACCGGGACCGGTGCTGAACAGGTAATAGGTGTCGCCTTCCTTTGCCATCACCGGGTCATGTACGCTCACCTGCTCCGCCTGGCTGTGCATTGCCAGTGTTAAGCTTAACAGGCAACAAATAGTACGGAAAAATACTTGCATCTTGTGATCCTAAGATTCTGAATATAACAACGTCCATCCCCCCTCAACCCTCCCCCTTCGTCGGCTTGAAGGAAAAGAGAGAAAGGAGAAAATCAAGTCCCGGTACGCGCGCCCCAGATCGATACGCCTTCGCCAGACTGCGCCGTAAAAGTGACGACAAAACTATTGGCATTGGTATTCCACTGGCGCGACAACACGCCCTTGTAGCTTGCGCCGCCATTAAGCGTGATACTGAGGTTGTTACTACCCTCATGCATCCAGCTGCCCGTCGCCGCACCTGAGACTGAGCCGTCGGCATTGAGCTTAATCTCTTGTGAAGTCTTGATGGCGGCCGTGATGTCCTTGCCGTGGTTGATCATCTTATAGCTGCCTTGCGCTTCGGTGCTGCTGATGGCCGCGACCAGAGGCGTGGCGCTCTTGCTCAAGGGCGCATAGCGGAAAGGCGCGACCACAGGCCAGCCATCGGCATTGATGAACATTTCATGGACGCGGATTTCATGCGCTTCACCAGTATTTGGAAAACGCGTATGGAACACCATGAAATACTGGTTGGTGGCAGGCTCATACAGCGTCGAAGCGCCACCCGGCGAAACATAGCCTAATGCAGTACCTGTTTCACCCGCAGCCAGGGCAAACTGATGATTACCCATCAGTTTCTGCGCGTATGGCGCTATGGTGGCGTCATCGAAAGCAAAATTGCCTTTCACTGCATTCATGTCATTGCCACTGGCATCAAGGTAAGGGCCGTCAGGCTTAACTGAACGCGCAACACGGATATTGTAGCCGCCGGAAGCATCGAGCCCGCCAAAAGTAAAGAACATATAGTAGTAGTGCGACTGCGGACTATGCAGCACGCTGGAACCCTCGATGCGGCTGCTGTTGCCCCCCATCAGATGCTTGCCATAACCCTGATTGGCGAGCGGCAAGCCGCTCGCCTCGTCCATGGAAAGAATAAAGATCCCCCCGGAGAATGAGCCGTAAATCATCCAGAGCTTGTTATCCGCGTCATGAAACACATACGGATCAACCACATTCGGTTGCGTGTTGACGTTATACCCAGCGACGCTGCCACCCGATTTCAGGAAGATCTGTTTGTTGAGGTAAGGCCCCTCTATCTTGTCAGCGACCGCCACCCCCATGGCAGACAGCGGGCTGCTGCCCTGACAGGAATCGTAATACATGTAGAACTTACCGTCCGCCAGCTGCACCACATACGGCCGCCAGAGATCGACGATGGTCGACCAGGCGAAAGTATCGGCCAGCGCTGTCAGCACATTATTGAACAGGGAATTGCTGCTGGTCACGCCATCGGCGATCTTGCTCCAGTTCATCAGATCGGTGGTTTTAGCCGCCGCCAGGTGCGAGCCGAACGAGTAATAGCTGCTACCCACTTTAGTGACGGCAGGATCATGCACAGACACGTTCTTAAAAGTGATCAAGGCCGCCGGCACCGGTGCTGGTGTCACCGGCGCCGGAGGCGTGGCGGCAGCCGGTGTAGCGCCACCGCTGCCGCCACCGCAAGCGCTGAGCGCCAGCGTGACGGCCAATGTCACCAGGCGCAGTCGGTAATTTTTATGCATGCTTAGTCTCGGATAAGGTCAAAAAATCGGGTAGCTAGAGTGAAATTTACCTATTCCACCGCAAGCACAACCACGGCCTTGGCTGGAATGTTGATCAGCACTTTTCCGCTCTTGGCGTCCTTGGCCAGCGCACTTAAAGACGCAGGCTTCACCAGCGCCGGATCGGCGAAGGTGTTATGCGCATCCATCGCCGCTGCGGTCAGCACGCGGCCTTTGAGTGAGCTGATTTTTTCGCCCGTCACATCCACTTCGACTTCCACTTCCTTGTTAGGATTGGTATTGACCAGTGACAAATACAATTTGCCATCGAGTGCGCGCGCCGCCGATGCGCTGATGGTCGGGATGCTATTTTTACCCAGGCTGTAGGCTGGATTGTTTTTGATCGACAGCGGCAGCGATGTCGCGTTTTGGAAAGGCACGTACATCTCAAACGCATGGTAGGTCGGCGTCAGCAACATCTTGTCCTTGTCGGTCAGTATCATCGCCTGCAAGACGTTGACCATCTGGGCGATATTCGTCATCTTCACGCGCTCCGCATGCGCATGAAAAATATTGAAGTTCAGCGCCGCCACCAGCGCATCGCGCAAGCTGTTCTGCTGATACAGGAAGCCGACATTGGTGCCAGGCTCTACGTCATACCAGGTACCCCATTCATCGACATTGAACGAGAGCTTATTCTTAGGGTCGTTCTTGACCAGCTTAGCCAGATTGTTCTTGATCAGGCTATCCATGCGCAAGGTGTTCTTCAGCGTGGAGATCCATTGGTCTTCGCCAAAACCGGTGGCGGCACCTTTCTTTTCCCAGACGCCGGTCGGCACCGTGTAGTAGTGAAAACTGATGCCGTCAAAACGCATGTTCCATTGCTCATGGATATTCTTGGACAGGTAGTCAGTCCAGCTCGTGTCATCATCATGCCCACCGGTGGCAATGATCTTAGGCATGTATTCTTTTGGCGCCTTGAGAAAGCTGGCGTACTGGTTATACAGGCTGGTGTAATGCTGCACGGTCATATTGCCGCCGCAGCCCCAGGCTTCATTACCGACACCAAAGAAATCTACCTTGAATGGCTTATCGCGACCATTCTTGCGGCGCAATTCTGCCAAAGTTGATTTTCCGTCGCCAGTCAGGTATTCCATCCACTCGGCCATCTCTTGCGCGGTGCCGGAACCGAGATTGCCGTTGACATAGGTATCGGCGCCCAGCTGATCGGCCAGATCAAAAAATTCATGGGTGCCGACTGCGTTGCGTTCTTCGACATTGCCCCAATTGGTATTCATTTTGACCGGACGGCCTTCACGCGCGCCTATGCCATCGCGCCAGTGATATTCGTCAGCAAAACAGCCGCCCGGCCAGCGCACTAAAGGCACATGCATGCTCTTCAGGGCGCCGATCACATCATTGCGCCAGCCACGGGTATTCGGAATAGGCGACTCTGGGCCAACCCACATGCCCTCATAGACGCCAGTACCCAGATGTTCGGCAAACTGGCCGTAGATATTTTTATTAATCACCGGGCCGGCTTTTTTGGCGTCGATGGTGATGCGCACTTCATTGGCGGCGTGAGCCACCATGCTGATGCTGCCTATCATTATGATGCTGGCGGCCAAAATGTTTTTCTTGATGAGGTTCATGCGTGTCTCCGGTATGGTTATAGGAATTATTTATTTGGCAAAATGCATTATTTGAATACTGCAACGAAGCCGCCATGCGCGGCGATGCTGACTGTGCTGACTTTGCTGGCCTTGCCTGCTGCAATTGGCTTCTGTATGAAAGAGCGATCGACCGGGCCGTCCGTCATCAGCATGCCA
>CXWL01002508.1_pt1 | contig 71905 bp, 70 predicted proteins | sample 590931 | NCBI WGS metagenome assembly CXWL01 (sample SAMEA3498368, study PRJEB10139) | groundwater metagenome | biome: water well; material: biofilm material | place: Germany | collected 2015-04-27
GTGACGATCCCGCGGTACTACGCGGATACGGTGATCACGGAGTACGGGATTGCGCGGCTGTGGGGGAAGAATCACCGCCAGCGGGCGGAGGAGTTGATTGCGGTGGCGCATCCGGATCACCGCGATGAGCTGCGGACGCAGGCGCGGGCGCTGTGGTGGAACGGGTAGGGCGGGTAAGGGCAAAGAGCAAACAACAGACAACAGACAACAGATAACAGACAACAGACAACAGATAACAGACAACAGACAACAGACAACAGACAACAGACAACAGACAACAGACGACACCTAGCTGGTCATGCCCTTTAGTCCGACGAGGGCGCGGCCGTGCTCTATTTCGCCCATGTGGCGGAGGCCGTGCTGGTAGACGAAGCACTCGAGGACTTCGAGTTTGCGGAGGGGGGCGTCGGGCCCGATGACGATGGCGCAGAAGATCTGCTGCATGTTGGACGGCAGTTTGGGGATGATCACTTCCAGCAGCATCTCTTCGGTGATCGTGTCGAGCACTTCGCTGGTGCGGGCGAGGACGGCGGCCTGGTAGGACTTCCAGGCCTCGAAGTCGGCAAACTGGATGTGCTCCATCTCCTCGACGCCTTCTTCCCGGCCGAGTTTGTCGATCGTGGTGCCGACTTTTGCAGCCCAGCCACCGGACTCCCAGAGCGTCGGCTGGCGGAGGATGGGGCCGCTGATCGACTGGTCCTGGGAGCGGATGTAGTGGCTGAGGCTGAAGGCGATCGGGAGGACGCCGAGGCGTTCGTGGTGGTTGACTTGCTCGAGGGTCATGTCCCGCACGCAGCGCTCCCAAAGGGTGTTCAGGGCGCGGATGCGGTTGCGCAGGGAGTCGACGAAGGTCTGTGACATGACGGTGCTCCTTGGAGAAGAGTTGAGGCCGGTGGCGAGCCGGCCTCACTGTGAACTGTCGACTGTCGACCGTGAACTCCCTACAGGCGCTCGATGATGGTGGCGGTGCCGATGCCGCCGCCGCAGCACATCACTTCGTGGCCGTAACGGCCGCCGGTGCGCTCAAGCTCGTGGAGAAGCGAGGTCATGAGGCGAGCGCCGGTGCAGCCGAGCGGGTGACCGAGGGCGATGGCGCCGCCGTTCACGTTGACCTTGCTCATGTCGAAGCCGGTCTCCTTCTGCCAGGCGAGGACGACGGTGGCGAAGGCCTCGTTGATCTCGACGCGGTCGATGTCTTCCATCCGGAGCCCGGCCTTCTTGAGGACGGCGGGGGTGGCGGTGATCGGGCCGGTGAGCATCAGGTGGGGGTCGGAGCCGACGACGGCCTGGGCAACGATGCGGGCGCGCGGCTTGAGGCCAAGCTCTTTCGCCTTTTCGGCCGACATCAGCAGCACGGCAGAAGCGCCGTCGGTGATCTGCGATGAACTGCCGGCGTGGTGCAGGCCGCCTTCGCCGAAGGACGGCTGCAGCTTGGCGAGGCCCTCCATGGTGGATTCCCGGATGCCTTCATCTGTCGCGAAGATACTCTTCGTGCCCTCGTGCTCGACCTCGATCGGGAGGATCTCCTTCTCGAACTTGCCGGCGTCCTGAGCGGCACGGGCGCGGCGCTGGCTCTCGACGGCAAAGGCGTCGAGGTCTTCGCGGGTGATGCCCCACTGGCGGGCGATGTTGTCGGCGGCGACGCCCTGCGAGGTGAGGTCGTAGGAGGTGCGCATGTGCTCGGTGAAAGGAAAGCCGGCGACCTTGAAGTTTGAGCCCATCGGCACGCGCGACATATTCTCGACGCCGCCACCGATGGCGACATCGACGACGCCGGCGGCGATGAGGTTGGAGGCGAAGTGGATGGCCTGCTGGCCGGAGCCGCATTGACGGTCGACGGTGGTACCGGGGACTTCGATGGGGAAGCCGGCTTCGAGGACGACGTTGCGTCCGATGTTGGCGGCCTGATCGCCGACCTGGGAGACGTTGCCGAAGATCACATCGCCGACTTCTCTTGGATCGAGGCCGACCTGATCGACGACGGCGCGAAGGACGGCGGCGCCGAGGGTGACCGGGTGGGTGCCGGACAACATGCCGTTGCGGCGGCCCATGCCTGTCCGGACGGCGTTCACGATGACTACTTCCTGGGCCAAGACTGCCTCCTTGAATGGATCACAGCCGGTCTGACTGTGCGTTCCGGGGTGATGAAGTTCGTGTGACATTGTACTGCTGGTTGCGCTTTTGGCCTACCCCTGCGGGAGAATATGCGGAAATCGCAGGGATCTTGTCGCATGCCGTGCCTAGGCGTACCTTTTCACTATGACTGAACGCAACATCGCCGATGCCGACCAGAATCCGCGGACCGTTCCGGCGCCGATCGATCCGATGGCGTACTACTTTCAGGATCTATTGCTCTTGGGGAAGAAGGACGCTGTGCGGCTGTACCTGATCCGGCACGGGCAATCCGAGAACAACCAGGCCCGCACCGAGGGCCGCATTGGCACGTTCGATCCGCCGCTGACGAAGATCGGCGAGATGCAGGCGGAGCGCGTCGGCGAGAAGATGGCGGCGTACGGCGTTGACGCGATTTACGCGAGTCCGCTGCAGCGCGCCTACAACACAGCGGCGCCGATTGCACAGCGGACGGGCATCCAGATCAAGGTCATCGACGACCTGCAGGAGATCAACGAGCCGTCGAAAGACGGCAGCATCGACCCGAACGAGAACCGCGAGGTGGCCGACCACCGGGCGATCAAGGCGCGGTTCGAGGCGGCGCCGACGTGGGACAACCTGCCGGGCGGGGAGTCGAGCGCGCACTTTCGCGAGCGCATCGGGCGGGCGATCGCGCAGATTGTCGAAGAGTGCCCGGGGAAGCGCGTCGCGATCGCCTGTCACGGTGGGGTGATTCAGACGTACGTGGGCATGGTGCTGGGGTTGGACCGCAACGACTTTCCGTTTTACGCGTTCAATGCGTCGATTACGTCCGTGCGGGCGTGGCAGGACAAGCGCGCACTGTGGCGCTTGAACGACCTCGCGCACCTTGAAGGCATGCAGATGACGTAGGTGTCGGTCGTCGGTCGTCGGTCGTCAGTCGTCAGTTTGTTTGACGCCAGAGGTCACCGAGAGGCGCCTCGTGCCCGAGATCACATCTGCAAAACTCAGTATTCGGCCCGAACTGTTGCCTTCGGGGGCTTCGGCGCGCGTGCTTGATGTGGGGTGTGGGGATGGGAGGCATATTCAGGCGGCGGCGCGGCGCGGGTGCTTCGCGGTGGGGGTGGACTACGATCCGGGGGAGTTACGGAAGGCACGCGTCCGGCTGGGTGGGACGCGGGTAGATCTGATTGCCGCCGATGCGTCGCGGCTGCCGTTTCGTGACGCGGCGTTTGGTGCAGTCATCTGCACCGAAACGCTGGAGCATCTGCCGAACGACATCGGGGCGATACACGAGATCTCGCGGACGTTGGCGGACGGCGGGATGTTGCACGGGGCGGTGCCGTCGCACTTTACGGAGCGGCTGTACTTTGCGTTGTCGGAGGGATACCGGACGGCGCCCGGCGGACATGTGCGTATCTTTTCGCCGGGGGTGCTGTTCGGAAAGCTGGCGCGGGCGGGGCTGCGGCCGACGGAGATGCGGTACATCCACTTTGTCGACTCGATCGTGTGGCTGCGCTTCTGTCTCACCGACTATCTGCGCCCGCAGCGGAAGCCGCGCACGGACTTCGAAGCGGCGGTGCTGATCGCGGTCGCAGCGGAGCGGCCGGTGGCGACGTGGCGGACGCGGCTGCGGAACGGGATCGCGCGCTCGCGGTTCATCGCGGCGGTCGACGTTGTGGGGGCGCTGGTGTGGCCGAAGAGCCTGGCGTTCGTGGCGAGGAAGACACCGGCACCGATACCCTCGACAATTCGCGATACGCTACCGGCTGAAGAGTTCAACCCACGGAAGGCGTTCAGTCGATGACGGCGCTGTACGACACCATCGGCAAGACGTATCGCCGCTATCGCCGACCGGATCCGCGCATCCAGGCTGCGATCGATGGCGCTCTCGGTGGTGCGCGAAGCATCTTGAACGTGGGCGCGGGTGCCGGGTCATACGAACCTGTCGGCCGCGAGGTGACTGCGGTCGAACCGTCGCGCACGATGATCGCCCAGCGCCCGTCAGGCGCCACGCCCGTCGTACAAGCCGTCGCAGAGCATCTCCCCTTCACCGCCGGTCAGTTCGACGCGGCGCTCGCGATACTCACGACGCATCACTGGCCGGACCCCCGTGCGGGCCTCGCTGAAGTAGCACGCGTCTCTCGGAAGCAAGTCATCTTCACGCACAACGCCGCGGCTTTCGAGGACTTCTGGCTCACCAGTCACTACATTCCAGAACTCCCACATCTCGATCTGGCGGAGCGCTTCATGCCACCAATTGAGGACACGTTGCGGATAACGGCGACCATCCCAGTACCTGTCCCCTGGGACTGCACAGACGGATTCCTGTGCGCGTACTGGCGTCGACCGGAGATGTACCTTGACCCCGATGCCCGCGCCGCCATCTCAGGGCTCGCCCTCCTCGACGACGAAATCATCGCCCCTGCGATGCGGAGGCTCGGTGATGACATCGCGTCCGGCGCATGGGACACGCGCTACGGGCACCTGCGCGAACTCAGCGAATTCGATCTCGGCTACCGCATCATCGTTGCCGACGGCCTCCGCCGGTGATCGATCTCGATCCTGCGTTTCGCGGCCGCATCATGCGCGCTTTTGGCGACGAAGGGCGCGCCTGGCTCGACGATCTCCCACGGATCCTCGACGAGTACGCACAGCGCTGGAACCTCCGCCTCGCCCCACCATTTCCCCTGTCCTATAACTATGTGGCGCCCGCCACGCGCGCGGATGGCACGCAGGGTGTCTTCAAGGCCGGCTGCCCGGAGGGCAACCCCGAGATCGCCGCTCTCCGCCACTTCCGCGGCCACGGCGCGGTCAGGCTGCTTGAGGCGGACGACCACGACCGCGTATTCCACATGGAGCGTGTCATTCCGGGCACGTCGCTCTTTGAAGATGTGACGGACGACGAACAGGCGACGCGCATCGCCGCCAGCGTGCTGCGCCGCATTTTGCGTCCCGCGCCGCCTGATCACGCGTTCGCGACGGCAGCCCTCCGGGGCAGGGCTTTCTCGAAGTTGCGTGCGCGCCACGGCGGTACGAGCGGCCCGCTCCCGAAGGCTCCGTTTGAGCGCGGAGAAGCCCTCTATCAGGAACTCTGCTCATCCAGCGAAGAGACAGTCGTCCTGCACGGCGATCTGCATCACTGGAACATTCTTCGCGCTGAACGCGAACCCTGGCTCGCCATCGATCCTCACGGCCTCGTCGGCGAGCGGGCTTTCGAAGTCGGCGCCTGGATGCACAACCCCGCCGGCCATGCCGGAGATCCTCACGAATCCCGCTTCATCGCGAATCAGCCCGACGTCCGTCGCGTACTCGCTCGACGCCTCGACATCTTTGCGGAGGAGCTGCAGATCGACCGCCAGCGCCTCCGAGACTGGGGCATTGCCTACGCTACGCTTTCCGCCGCCTGGTCAGACGAATCCAACCACATTCAGGGCTGGCAGCACGCTATGGTGGTGGCGGAGGAGTTGAGTCGGCTGTGACGTGGCACAGGGTTGCGCACGCGGCGATTGTTGCTGGCTGCGGCAGGGTGCTGCGTCGGTCCGCCATGGCGGACTCGCGGGCGGGGGCGCCCGCGCTCCTTTTGGCGATTGGCTTCACGAAAACATAATGCGAACCCTGATCCTCGGGCATCGCCACGCCTGCTATTCTGTTGGGGTATGAGCACTGATACCGGACTCCTCGCCGAAGCCTTTTTCAACGACCGCTACAGCATCGACCCCAGCATTGCATCCGACCTGCTGGGTGTGGCGATGGGCCGCGGGGGCGAGCACGCGGAGTTGTTCTTCGAGCACCGCGAAGGCTCGAACATCACGTTCGAGCAGCAGGCGGTGAAGACGGCGAGCCGCAGCACCACGCAGGGCGTGGGGATCCGCGTGATCCAGGGCGACGCGATCGGCTACGCCTACAGCGAGGATCTTTCGCGGGAGTCGATGCGGCGGGCCGCCGACACGGCGGCGCGGATCGCCAGCCGGGGCGACAAGCCGGAGCCGGTTGATGTCGTGCACTACGAATCGGCGAACTATTTCCAACCGACGGCGGATACGGTCGCCGTGGCGGCGGCCGACAAGGTGGATCTGATCCGACGAGCGGACGCGGCCGCTCGTGCTTACGACAGCAGCATCTCGCGGGCGGACATCAACTTTATCGACGAACTGAAGCGGGTCATGATCGTCACCAGCGATGGGCGCATCGCGGGGGATATCCAGCCTCTCGTGCGGTTCAATGTCTCTTGCCTGTCGGAGCGCGACGGTAGCCGGCAGACAGCGCGCTGGGGCGGCGGGGGTCGCATGGGGCTGGCCTACTTTCAGTCGCAGACGCCGGAGTCGCTGGCGGAAGAGGCGGCACGCCAGGCGGTGCTGCTGCAGTCGGCCATCGAAGCGCCGGCGGGCATGTTTCCGGTCGTGCTGGCTTCCGGCGACAGCGGCATCCTGCTGCATGAGGCGGTGGGGCATGGACTGGAAGCCGACTTCAACCGCAAAAAGACGAGCAACTACACCGATCAGGTCGGTAACGTCGTCGCCTCCGAGCTATGCACGGTGGTTGATGATGGGACAATTCAGGACAGCCGCGGCAGCATCAACATCGATGACGAAGGCAACGCGCCGGGTCGCAACGTGCTGATCGAGAACGGCGTGCTGCAGGGCTACATGCAGGACCGGATGAGCCAGAAGCATTTCGGGGTGCAAGCGACGGGAAACGGCCGCCGCCAGTCGTTCCGGCACCACCCTATGCCCCGGATGACGAACACCTATATGACGGCGGGCGAGTCGTCACCGGAGGACATCATCCGCTCGGTGGATCGCGGCATCTACTGCGTCTCCTTCAACGGCGGGCAGGTGGACATCACGAACGGCGACTTCGTCTTCAGCGTGACCGAGGGGTACATGATCGAGGGCGGCAAGATCACGGCGCCGATCCGCGGCGTGAACCTCATTGGCAACGGGCCGGACGTGCTGCGGAAGGTGACGGCGGTTGGCAGCGACTTCGAGCTGAGCGACGGCCGCTGGACCTGCGGTAAAGACGGGCAGTCGGTGCCGGTAGGCGTCGGCATACCCACGGTGCTCATAAGCAGCATGACCGTCGGTGGGACGGCTGTTTAGTTAGTAGTTCGTAGTACGTAGTTTGTAGTAGCACGCGGTTAGCGGGACCCCGTCCCGGAAAGGAAGTCCAGTCATGAAGAAGCTTGTGATCCTCGTTGCCCTGCTTGGCTTGGCCGTGTTCGCCTTCTCGAAGTTCAGTGGCTCGAAGGAAGAGCAGGAGTTCGGGAGTTAGGGAAGGCGAATCAGCATTTCAGCCCGTCAGCCGGTCGGCAGAGATGCTGACGTGCTGACCTGCTGACTGGCTGACCTGCTGATATGCAAGGAGACCTTCGGAGTATTGCCAGCGACATTGTCGAAAAGGCGCGGCGGCTTGGCGCCGACGAGGCTGACGCGTACATCCGCTCGGGCGTGGAGTCGACGGTTTCCGTGCGGAAGCAGGAGATCGAGAAGCTGTTCGAGGCGGGATCGCGTTCCGTTTCCATCCGCGTCATCAAAGACAAACGAACGGCTGTCTGCAATACCTCCGACTTCACCCCGAAGGCGCTCGACGAGATGGTGCGCACGGCCGTTGATCTCGCGCGCATCAGCGAACCGGACGAGTACGCTGGTCTTCCGGCGAAGGAAGATCTGGCGACGGACTTCGGGGCCAACCTCCAGCTCTACGACGAGCGCATCGACTCCCTGACCGTGGACGAGATGAAAGACATCGTCATGCGGGCGGAGCAGGCGGCGTTCGACTTCGACAGCCGCATCAGCAACAGCGAAGGCGCGGAGTTCAGTGCGGAGCGCGGCGAGACGGTGCTGGCGAACACACTGGGGTTCTGCGCCAGCTTTCCGTACACGGCAGCATCGTTCGCCGTGTCGATCCTCGCGGACGACGAGGGCGGGAAGAAGCAAAGTGACTACTGGTTCAGCGCCGAGCGCATGTTCCACCGGCTGGAGCGGCCGGAGGATGTCGGCCGGCGGGCGGCGGCGCGGGTGATTCGGAAACTGGGTGGGCGCAAAGTGCAGACGCGTGAGGTGCCGGTGGTGTTCGAGCCTTCGGCGACGGGATCGCTGATGGGTATCATCGCCGGGGCGGCTTCGGGTGAGGCGCTGTTCAAGCGCTCGACCTTCCTCACTGACGACGAGGGCGAGGCGATTGCGTCGTCGCTCGTGACGATCACCGACGACGCTTCGCTGCCGGGGCAGTTGGGGTCGCGGCCGTTTGACGGCGAGGGCGTAGGCCGGCGGAAGAATGTGCTGTTCGAGCGCGGCATCTTCCAGATGTTTCTCTTCGACAGCTACTACGCGCGACGTTTGGGCCGCAAGACGACGGGCAGCGCCTCCCGTGCCGGCGACACGATCGGCATCGGCACGGGCAACCTGATCTGGGATGCCGGCGCGTCCGACCCGCAGCAGATCTTGAGCGAGGTGAAGGACGGACTGTACCTGACAGGACTGATGGGCTTCGGGGTGAACCCGACGACCGGCGACCTCTCGAAGGGGGCACACGGGATCTGGATCGAGAACGGGGCGCTGGCCTACCCGGTCGAGGAGATCAACGTCTCCGGCAATCTGAAGGACATCATGCGGGACATCGATGGTGTCGGCAGCGACCTGGAGTGGCGGGCGGGCTCGGCGACGCCGACGATTCGGGTGTCGAAGATGATGGTGACGGGGCTGTAGGGGAGCTTGTCAGGCGACTTTCCGACCGCACTCTTGGCAGAACTTGTTGACCGTGGCGAGTTTGGTTCCACATTGCATGCAGAAATTGGGCCGAGAGTTCTCTTGGACAGTGGGTGAGACTTCCGCGACAGGGATGCCGCTGGGTTCTTCGGGGCCAATAGTCGTCTTTAGCCCAGTGGCCACTCGGACTGCGCATTGTCGTAACAGCGCGGATGCCTTGAGGATCTCGTCAGGATTGTGCGATTGGCTAGCCGATCGCTCTGCGACAGCGGCCGACTCGTCGTTGAAAAACTCCGCCACGTACAACAGATCCTCGATGGTCTTCTGCGTAAGTTCCGGGATCTTGCCATGCTCAACATCCTTCAGCACCTCTGCCATGGTGTGGCGGAGCCGACCAAGCACGAGCCTTTCATTGGCACTTCCGTTTGACCGCCATTCGGCCACAACGTGAACAATAACGGCGAAGCGTCGGAGATCCGCCGGATCAACAGCCGCCAAGGAGAGACGCTTAATTCCGAACACGGTGAGCCTCCTTGTTACGCCAAGCAAATTCTCTATCTAGGCTAATGTTCGACAATCACGAGGGGATATCTTAGAGGGTCAGCATCACACCGGCTGCCAATAGCGTTTGCCTTCGCCGGTGAGGATGCGGCCGAAGGTGAGGCCAGGGAAGTGCATCGAGGCGACGAGGGTGTCGGTGCCTTCGATTTCGCGGGCGAGGGCTTCTTGCATGCGGCGGGCGAGCTTCGGGTCGACATCGCCGGTGCCGGACCATTCCGGCTCGCTGAGCTGGACGGGACAGGAGATACCGTCGCCGAGGATGAAGGCGCGCGCGGCGCCGGATGACAGCACGACGCCGGCGTGGCCGGGCGTGTGGCCGGGCATGGAGTAGACATCGATGCCCGGGGCGAGTGAGGTGCCGCCGTCGGCAGGCTCGAAGCGCGAGGCGACGGCGCGGAAGATGTCCTTGCGGGCGATCTGCGTCGCGGGCAGATCGGGACTGGACCAGTACTCCTGCTCGGCGGCGGTCCAGCGATAGGTCGCATTGGGGAACGTGACCTTCATCTCGCCATCGACGCGGATGGCGGCGCTGCCGCAGTGATCGGCGTGGAGGTGGGTGAGGAAGACGGTGTCGATTTCGTCGGGTGAGATGCCGGCGTCGCTCATCTGGCCGAGCAGGTCGCCGCCGCGGTACACGTCGGCCTTGATGGGGCCGAGGCCGGTGTCGATGAGGACACGGCGATCACCGGAGCGGATGACGAAGCAGCTGAAAGGGAACTCGAGCTTGCCGTCGTGGTTGAGCCAACGGGCGTGAGGCTTCCACTGTTCGTTCGTGGACATGGTGAAGTAGGAGGTCGGGGGGAAGGTGGCTTCGCCGTCGGAGAGGACGATGACCTCGAGGTCGCCGATGTTGAAGGTGTTGGGCATGAGGCCTCCTGCGCGATGTGGCGGGTTTGGGCCGCAGCGCTGCCGAAAGGTTACGCGATCAAGCCGCGGTGGGGACGGCCAGCGTAGATCCTTCGCTGAGGCTCAGGATGACAGGGCGGTGGCTATGAGCGCTGTCGCATGAGGCGGTTTCGTGCCCGGAGATTCGGCGGAGCTAAAGCTCCGCGGCTACTTGCGCAGATGCGCGTCCTGCTGATACTTGCGGGACGAAAGGGAGCGACGACCTATGCGTCGGCGACGCCGCCGAGGAGGTTGCCGACGGTGCGGTAGACATCGGGATTGAAGGCCATGCCGATGTGGGTGGCGGTAACTTCGTGGTTCAGTGTGTCGTCGTCTTCCATGCAGACGTGCCAGTCGACGACGCCGTCGCACTTGGAGTAGATCGCGCTGCGCTGAAAGTCATCGGGCACTTCGTCGCGCATCGAGTTGACAAACTCACACGAACACTGCGGCGTAAAGCACTTGCTGGTGACTTCCTTGCGGCGCTTACGCTCGCCGACGATGTTGGAGCGGACGAAGTTGGCGACGCTGAGAACCATCGGGTGGGCGGAGACGCCGCGGAAGGGCGCGCCCATGGTGATGACCTGGTGGATGATCGCCGGAACGCGATGGGCAGCGCCACGGGCTAGCATCCCTCCGAGGGAGTGGCCGATGATGGTCACGTCCATGCCGGTGTCTTGATGCGCCTGGTGAATCGTCATGAGCAGCCGCTGGGTGAGAATCTCGGGGCAGTCCACGTTGCGTCCGATGCCGCTGAAGTAGGGACGGTAGCCGATCCGGCGCAGCCAGAGGAAGAGCTCGGTGAGGTAGCGGTCGTCGCCGAGGAAGCCGGGGACGAGGACGACGGGTTCGCCATTCCCGCGGGGGACGCCGAAGCCGTAGTAGACGGGCGAAAGGTGGAGGGCGAGCCAGTCCACGGGGAACAGGACTTCGACCCAGAGCGGGCGGGACGTCGGTTCGTAACCGCTGAGATCCTCCTCGGCCGGGACGGCGTTTTCGAGGGGGCCGCCGTTTCGGGCGGAGAAACTACCTGCGGAAAGAGCCATAGTACCTGCCGATACCGTCGCTGCGTGCATGTACATAATGCCCTTGGGCCGACTAATGTATCAGCAGCCCAAGGGCGCCCAACAGATTTATCGCAGATTGTTATCCTGCTGGTAACGCACCAGCCGGATACGGGAGTATAATCGGTCAGGGGAGCGCTCGTCTATGGGCGTTCTCGGGCGCAGGAGAGCAACCCGATGGCCGAAGACGCGAAATTGACACACCGAATGAGTGCGGAGGACGCCGACTTCCTCTATTTCGAGCGTCCAGAGGCACCCCTGCACATTGGCTCCGTAGGTATCTTCGAGGGTACGATCCCGCTGGAGGACCTGTACGAGAGCATGGCGGCGCGGATGCACTTGGTTCCGCGCTACCGCCAGCGTGCGGTTACGCCGCCGCTGTTCGCCGGCCACCCGACGTGGGAGGACGATCCCGAGTTCTCGTTGGACCGGCATCTCCGTGTGGTGCAGGTGCCTGCCCCGGGGACGGACGCGCAGGTGCGCGAGCTGGCCTGCGAGATCTTCGCCCCGATGCTCCCGCGCGACCGTCCGCTGTGGGATATCACGCTGGTGCATGGATTGGAGGGCGGGCGGACGGCGTTCGTCAACCGGGTGCATCACTGTCTTGTGGACGGTGTTTCCGGTATCGAGCTGTTGTTGGCCGTGCTCGATCTCACGGCCAACCCGGAACCGACGCCGCCTCCGGCCATGCCCTGGCAACCAGTGACACCGCCCGACCCGCTGGCAGCGTGGGCGGATGCGACGTTTGACCAGTGGAACCGCAACATGCGCGCCGCGGCGGACTGGCAGTCAAACTTGCTGGATCCACGCGGCCAGATGCGCGCGATGAACGACTTCACCCGATCGATGCAGACGGTGTTGCCGAATCTGCGCCCGCCGACGCGCACGCCGTGGAACAAACCTATTGGCGGCCGCCGCAGCGTCGCCTGGACACACATGTCGTTTCAGGAGGTGCGCGGTATCCGCGGCTCTATCGGCGGCACGGTCAATGATGTGATGCTGACCGTCCTGGGGGGCGCGCTGGGGCGCTATCTTCGCGGATGTGGCGTGAATACCGATGGTATGAAAGTACGCCTCATGATTCCGGTCAACGTACGCAACGAAGCCGAAAAGGGAGCGCTTGGCAATCGTGTCTCGATGATGATGCCGAACATTCCGGTGGGGATCGCTGATCCGGTGCAGCGGCTGGAGGCGGTGCGTGGCGAAGTGGAGACGCTGAAGGCTCGCCATCAGGCTGACGCCTTCGAGTCGTTGCGCAGGATGACCGAGAATGCGCCGGCCGTGTACCACGCGCTGGCCGGTATGGGCGGCATTCCCCCGGGCGGGGCCAATCTCGTCTGCACGAATGTCCCGGGCCCGATGATCCCGCTGTACGCGGTGGGCCACCGAATGATCGCGCACTACCCGCTGGTGCCGCTGGCCGGTGACATGGGCCTCGGCGTGGGCATCACGAGTTTCGACAAGGCGCTCTACATGGGCATCATGTGCGATCCGAACCTTCTGGACGATATCGAGAAGGTGGCGGAGTACGCGGCGGACGAATTCCGGATGCTGCGCGAGGCGGCCGGGGTGCCGGTCGACGATCTGCCGCAGATTGGCGCACGGCCGAAGCGCAACGGGGCCACGGCGAATGGGTCTGGCCACACAAGCACACCGGTCAGCACGCCGGTTGAGGCTGCACCTGCGGCACCGGAGGCCGCGCCTGCGCCGTCCGGCTGACGGCATTGCGGATGAGTATGCACAGAAAGAGCGGGGCCAGCGGCCCCGCTCTTTCTCTCTACGTTGCTCGGTGATGGCTCGCCACCTAGTGGTTGAAGCCTTCCATGTCAAAGCTCATGATCAGCATGTCGTGCGTGCGGCCTTCGGCGTCGACGACGTGGTCGGCGAGGAGAGCTTCTGGGTGGAAACCGATGCGCTCGAATGCGCCCCGCGCCGCCTTCTGGTCGGCGACCATGTTCGCGGTGAGCTTGCGCAGACCCAAATCCTTGGCGACCTGGAACATCTCCTCGACGAGCAGTGAGCCCATGCGAAGGCCGCGGAAGTCGGCGCCGACATTGGTGCGAATTTCGCCGACATGGCGGGTCCAGAGGGCTTCGTTGTGGTGCAGGGTGGCGTATCCGGCCATCGCCTCGCCGACGAAGGCGAGCACGGTGACGGATTTCCCGTTCTCGATAAGGCTCACCCACTCCTCGACGTTGCCACGGTCGGTGATGTCGCGGCGGAGGAACAGCAGATCCTTCTTGGGGATCCCGTGAGCGAAGCTGACAACCGTATCGATGTCACCGCGGTCCATGAGCCGCAGGGTCAGCGTCTTGCCGGTGCTGAGCTTGACCTCGCGCGGGTAGACGCGCTTTAGGGTGGGGGCCTGGACATCGGTGGTCATCGGGCTGCTCCTTCCGAGGGGCTCCGCCTCGCCCCGGGTGGGCTGGGGAGGTGGAACGATCCTATCACAGGTTCGGGCAGAATGGGCGGGCTAGATGTGAAGTCGCTGTGAATCTAGGTCCCAGTGCCTGCTATGCCGGGCGCGCCATCGCGGCGATTGCGCTCACGTCGCCGGGGTAGCCGCCGCCGGCGATGCCAACCTTGACGATGGCGATGGTCCACGGGCGCAGGATACTGAGCAGTTCGTCGAGGTCGCTGCCGATGGCGTCGGCGATGGGGACTTCCATCTCGTCGGTGTCGGCTTCGATGCGCTCGCGGAGGGCAGTGCCATCGGAGGTGAAGGCGCCGCCGTCCATCCAGCCTTTCTGCCGCATTCCTTCGATGGCGGCGTCCATCTGCGCCCCGGTCCAGCCGCGGGTGGCGGAGTAGGTCTTCAGCGGGATGCCCATCTGCAGTTCGGACATGAGCTGGATCTCGATGGGGGCGACCATCGCCCGGGTCCAGACGGCGATGTGGCTGTCGCCGCGGTGCTCGCGCAGCATGTCGCACACGCGCCAGAGCTGGCCGATGGGGTCGGTCGGAAAGGGGAGGGACTTCAGGCCGCTGAAGAGCGGGTGGCCGGCTCCCTCGGAGGCGTCGAGGCCGCGCTGCAGCAGTTCGACCGCCCGGCCGAGGTCGCGCACGTCCGGCTCGCCCAAGAGGCGCCGCAACGAGGCAGTGGCGCCGTCGTAGCGCGCGTCGAGCAGGGCCTCCGGCGCCGTCTTTGACCAACCCTCATCGACGGAGGGGACGACGATAGCGGGGCTGAAGACCCCGAAGGCCGAAGTCACCACCAGGCCGCTGGGCTTGCCGAGCGAGGCGCCCCGGCTGCAGAAGTAGGCGGCGCCGAATCCGGCGAGTCCGAGCTTCGCGTAGTTCGCGTGGGCCTCGGGCGCGAAGTAGACGTTTGCCCCAATGGGCTCGCAGAGATTGCGGAGGTCGCGGGTACGTTGGTCCATGTTCTTGGTTCCTGGAGATCGGGGGTTGGAGATTGCTGATTGGTGTTTCGGCGAGTCGTAGCAGACTACGGCAGGATTCGATGAGGCGCTAACGGGTCGAGTGCTGCCGATCCTGCCACTTGAGGTGTCGTATACGAATCGTATACAATGTGGGTGTGACTCGATCGGGGTTCCGGATTGATGCGGTCGAAGTGCACGACCATGTACTCGACAAGATTGAGTCCAAGCATGGCGTCACGTTCGAGGAAGTGGAAGAAGCGTGTCTCGAAGGCGCGCGTCACGTCCGGAGGGTTCGAGAGGGAAGATATCTCGCGCTGGGAGTAACATCGCAAGGACGCTATCTGGCATCCTTTGTGGCGCGCGACGAGGCGTTCGTATTTCGGTTGATCTCCGCGCGAGACATGACCTCGGGGGAAAGGAGACTCTATGAGCAACACACCACGAAAGGCCGCTAGTCCCGATGCAGTCGATGACGAATCGCTGGTTCGGCGGTTCGATGCCGGGGAGCAGATTTGGGAGGAGTCCGACGAGGTCGTCGATGTCCAGGTGCGGATACCGCTTGACAAGGTCGTCCCTATCCGCCTGACGGCAGACAACTGGAGGGCTCTGTATCGCGAGGCTCGTGAGCTCGGCGTGGGCCCGAGCACTCTTGCCCGCATGTGGCTGATCGAGAGGCTGCGGGCGACCGAGGCGGGACGGAAACCAACGCTTGCTGCCGTTGGGGAGACAAAGGCGACGTATTCAGCCGCGGCCCGGAAAGCGGCGCGAGGTTCGGTGGCTGGCTCCGCGGCCAGGAAGAAGACTCGCTAACAGTGGCCGGTGGCAGACCCCGCCGCTTCGTACTACCATTCAGGTCTATCAAGCAACCACGTCCGCCGGAGGCGGGGAGGAGTTCACATGCGCAGGGTAGCTGTTGTCGGCGCGGGGATGACCAAGTTCGGGAAGCACATCGATCGCTCGCTGAAGTCGCTCGGCAAAGAGGCCGTCGAGTCGGCGATGAAGGATGCGGGCGTGGAGATGCCGCACATCGAGGCGGCGATCGTCGGCAACGCCACGGCGGGCCTGATTACCGGGCAGGAGATGATCCGCGCTCAGGTGATCCTGCGCGACATGGGCTTCGGCGACATCCCGATGATCAACACCGAGAACGCCTGCGCCTCGTCGTCGACGGCCTTTCACCTGGCGTGGATGTACGTCGCTTCCGGGATGTACGACTGCGTGCTCGCGCTCGGTGTCGAGAAGCTCTACCACGAAGACAAGCGCAAGTCGTTCCAGGCGATCGGGTCGGCCGTCGACATGGAGGCGATACAGGCGCTGATGAAGGCGACTGCCGAGCGCGGTCGTGCTGACGGTGAAGCGAAGAAGTCGGACGACGCGGCCGGCAAGGCCGGTGGCGGGGCGGGCGAGTCGCGGTCGATGTTTATGGACTTCTACGCGGCCGCGGCGCGCGAACACATGAAGCGCCACGGGACGACGGCGATCCAGTTTGCGAAGGTGGCGGTGAAGAGCCACAAAAACGCCTCGATGAACCCCTACGCGCAGTACCGTGAGGAGTACACCGTCGAGGAGATCCTCGCTTCGCCGATGGTCGCCGAGCCGCTGACGCGGCTGATGTGCTCGCCGATCGGCGACGGCGCGGCGGCGCTGATCCTCGTGAGCGAGGAGCGGGCGAAGCAGCTGACGACGAAGCCGGTATGGGTGACGGCGTCGATTCTCGGCAGCGGCAAGGATCGCGCACCCGGCGAACCCGGCGTGACGACGCGCATGTCGCGGAAGGCGTACGAGCTGGCGGGCGTGGGGCCCGAGGACATCGACGTTATCGAACTGCACGACGCCTCGGCGCCGGCGGAGCTGATCGAGTACGAAGAGCTGGGCCTGTGCAAGGTCGGCGAAGGCGGGAAGTTCATCGAAGAAGGCCACACGGAGATCACCGGCAAAATCCCGGTCAACCCGAGCGGCGGCCTGCTCTCGAAGGGGCACCCGATCGGCGCGACGGGATGCGCGCAGTTGGTGGAGATCTACTGGCAGCTCCAGGGCCTCGCCGGCGACCGCCAGGTGAAGGGCGGCAACCCGAAAGTCGGCCTGACGCAGAACGGCGGCGGGATGATGCGGGGGGAGGCGGCGGCGATGGCGGTGCATGTGTTGCAGCGGTAGTTTACAGTTGTACGTTGACAGTAATGTCGTGATGCCGAAGGCCGGCAAGAGCGCCTGTCCCTGCCCGGGATGTGCAAGCGGGACTGTCTACCATCAGCTTGGGGCTGAAGGTCGGAGGCCAGGCGTCCAATGCCTGGCAAGCGCGAGTGCTATAGCCGTGGCAACTTAGCCGGGCAAGGAGGGCTCTCTGATGCGTACTCGAAGGTCCCTGGTGGCTGTGATTGCCGTCTCCTTGGCGCTCATGATCGCCTGTGATGGCGGCGATGGCGACGACGTGCCGAGCGCTACCGAAACGCCCGCGCCCTCGCCGGCGCCCGAGGCGTCGCCGACTCCGGCCGGGACGACCGTGGCCAGCGACGATGGTAAGCTCTCGCTCTTCATTCCGGACGGGGCGATGCCGGAAGGCACTGACGTAACGATCAGTGTCGTGGCACACGACCAGCTTCCGGTGGAGCTAAACCAACTCGTGGGCTCAGGCGCGGGCTACCGGCTGGAGCCGGACGGGCTGACGTTTGCGCAGCCGGCGACGGCGACGCTGACCATGGACCGCAGCGAGCTGGGCGACCCCGAGGGCACGCAGTCCGCGTACGCGCTGGTGAGTTTCAACGAGACGGCGGGGCGTGAGGTGCTCGACTCGGAGACGACGGCGACGGTAGGTGAGAGCAGCGTCACGGTCAGTGCGGAGATAGATCACTTCAGCTGGATTACTGAAACGAAGGGTTCGATGGAGGTGAAGCTGCTGATCGGGCCACGCCGGCAGGTCGTCGGGCACACCTTCTTTTCCGAAGTCTTCGTGAAGAACACAAACCGCGACAAAGTCCTGCTGGGATCCGTTAGAGCGGAGTGGCTCGACTCCGGCGTCGTGTCGTGGAATGGACCGGACGACGACAGGGTGCATACCAGCGACTTCGCAAGAATCAATGACGCTTATACGATAAGCCGGAACGGGAGCCACGTCTGCTCCCGCCCCGGCCTGGGCACATACAGCGTGAGGGTGTTCGCTGAGAGCAGCCTGATCGATCCGGTGTTGCCGAGCACGACGTTCCTGTTAGTAGTCCTGGAGGCAGAGACAGAGTGCGTGGCCGACGAACCGCTGGTGGGCGCGCCCCGAGCCACGCCTACCAGCGGCGTTGCGCCGCCGCAGGAAGGGACGCCTACAAGTCTGGCGCCGATTATCCTCGTGACTTCGTTTGGCGGCTGTGCGCATACGCAACCCGGCGTGCAAAGCGAAGATCAGCACAAGATTCGCCTGACCAACGTCCGGGCGACCGGACCCGTCGTGGGTGCGACCGTCGAGGGCGAAGCAACGGGGCCGGCTCTCATTAATAACACGGCCTCGGCCGTGACGGATGCGAACGGCGAGGGGCTCCTGATCTATGGGATCACTGGCTACGGTTCGTACACCTCGACGATCGTGCGCGTTACGCTCGCGGACGGCACGGTGGCGCAGTTCGACCCGGCGAGCGTGCTGCAGGTGACGTACAACGTCGGCGCGACGTGCACGCCGCCGTAGACCAGGTACAGCACCTGCTCGACATCGCGCGGCTCACAGCCACCGGCGTGACCACTCGCCGAGCTTCTCGCTGGCACGGGAGAGGACCGGCTGACCGTGGCCGGGGAGGGCGTACTCGAACTGCAGCTCGCTGAGGCGGCGGATCGAGACCTTCGCCTGATCCATGTCGTGGGATGAAGCGGCGATCGGCATCTGCAGGCCGAACGAGTTGAAGAAGGCGTCGCCGGCGAAAAGGGTCGAGCGCTCCTTCGCGTAGAGCGCGATATGGCCGGGTGTGTGGCCGGGTGCGTGTACCACATCCAGCCCACCGACTGCTGCAACCACATCGCCATCATGCAGGACGCGATCGACTCTTATGGCGACTTGGTCCGGCGCCATGCTGTCCATTATGCCGCCGACGAGAGGCGCGCTCGACTTCTTCCACGGCGTGCGCGCTTCGATGTACTCGACGTCATCCTTGTGCGCGGCGAAGGTGGCGCCTGTTCGCTGCACGAGCGCGGTGACGTTACCGACGTGGTCGAAGTGGTAGTGCGTGCCGACGATCGTGTGCAGATCCTCTGGTTGTCGCCCCAGCTCTTCGATGGCGCGCAGGATGCGCCCGGCGGCGTCGGCGGTGCTGGTGTCGATGAGGGTGAGGCCGGACTTGTCCTCGATAAGGTAGCTGCGGCCCATGTTGAGGCCGTCGATGGCGTAGATGCCGGTGGTGATTTCGCGGAGGGGCATGCGGGGAGTTTAGGGGTGTTGGGCGTTAGGGGTTAGTCGTCGGGGCGGCTGGCGCGGTCGTCAGTCGTTAGTCGTTGGGGTGGAGCCTGGCGTGATTGGGAGGGTGGGGCAGAGCACGGGCCGCGGAGGCGATTGGGGCAAGATTCTTCGCAGGGCTCAGAATGACATGGAACGGAATGACGGCCGCTAACCGGCGGCGGAGGGATCTACAGACGTTAGGGCGGTGAGGTCGAGGCGGTGGGGGGTGCCGCCGGTGAGGTCGACGGGGGCGAAGCGGCCGGCGGCTAGTTCCTCGATGAGGCCTTCGATGGTGGTGATGTCGCGCTCGAACTCGGTGGCGACGCGGCCGATGTCGCTGCGGGAGTGGGAGTCGGTGCCGGCAGTGCCGGGCATCTTCATGAACTCGCAGAGGCGGCGGGAGAACTCGTTCTCTTTGACGGTGCCGCGGCCGTTGAGCGCCTCGAGGCCGGCGCAGTACTGGTAGGCGGGATTCTTGGAGGCGCGGTGGAGGGCCTCTTCGTAGTCGCGCTCGTCCTCCATGTACCAGGGCATCTGCCGCCGGTACGGGTGCGCGGCGACCATCGCGCCGTGGGCGTCCTTCACGTGGCGCGCCAGTTCGTGCGAGCGGTGCATACCGTACACGTACTTATCGATGCCGTAGACGAGGATGTGGCCGTCGTCGGTGTTGATCTCGATGGCGGGGAAGACGGGGTAGTCGTGGCGCTTCGCGAGCGCTGCTACATCGTCGGGATCCCAAAGATAGTCATGCTCGCTGAGGCAGATCCCGTCCAGGCCGGCCTGCTTGGAGCGCTCGACGAGGTCGTCCGGCGTCAGATACGAATCCCAGGAAAGCGGGCGCGTGTGGGTATGCAGGTCTATGAGCACAGAATCCTCTTCGGCCGGCCGGGGTTTGGGGGAAGTATAGCGAACGGCTGTTCGAGGTCTAGAGCCCAATGTGAGAGAACGCGAAGTCGTCGGCGAAAGGGTTGATGTAGCGGACGCCTTCAATCATGTCGCTGCTCTGCATGTCTTCGGTAAGGACGGTGGCTCCGGCGAGCTTAGCTGCGGCCCATATCTGGGCGTCAAAGATGTTCATCTGGTGCTGAACGGCCCCGCGCATCGCCTCTCTGAAGACGGCCTCTGTAAGCGGGCGAAACGCAAGCATCGCGAGCCAGCGCTCGTTCCAGACCGCAGCGCTCATCGGGCTTAGTAACGGCGCACGATCACCGCGAGCCCGAGCGGTGGAGGCGTAGAATTCGATAAGGATCTGCGAGTTTGTGATGCCAGTTTGGGCGGCCTCGATAGCTTCAAGAAGGGTGTTCGCGCGTAGTGCCTTTTCTTGTTCGGAGGCGTCGACGGCGTAGATCAGGATGTTTGAATCAACGACGACTAATTCTGTCAAGCCGCTCGGCATAAACCTCCTCGCGGTTGAACTTCCGGCCGGTTCCAGGTCCGGGCTTTATCCGGCTGCGCACCTCACGAAGTGCGTTAACGGCTTCCTGCCTGCGAGAATCTTCGGCGGAAGTGCGTGTGTGTCGCGTAGCGGTGTCACGCCCCTCAAGCCGGATACGGATGAGCTCGGCCTGCGAAACGCCACGGCGCGATGCTTCCTCGGCAAGCTCCTTGTCGAGCTTTGCGGGTAGATAGAGCTGCTTGCGCACCATGACCATCGCTGCCTCCCGGATGCTGTATACAGTACTGCATACAGGTGTATGCTTTAGTGTATACACGACAGCCAAAACCCCGCAAGGCTAGCCTGTACCCAAAATCAGGGTGCCGGTGGCGCTGAGCATGCCGCCGGTGGCGTTCACCAGGGCGAGCTTCGCGTCCTTCACCTGGCGCTCTCCGCATTCGCCGCGGAGCTGCCGGACGGCCTCGATGAGGATGAACATGCCGTACATGCCCGGGTGCGTGTACGAGAGGCCGCCGCCGTTCGTGTTCATCGGGAAGTCGCCGCCCGGGGCGGTGCGCTGGCCGCTGACAAATGGCCCGCCCTCGCCCTTCTCGCAGAACCCCAGTTCCTCCAGCGTCACGAGCGCGGTGTAGGTGAACGAGTCGTATACCTCGACGACGTCGATGTCCTTGTGGGTGACACCGGCCATCTCGAAGGCCGCCTTGCCGCTGTACCGGGCGGGCGTCTGGGTGATGTCGGGCATGCCGAGGATCGACTGGTGGGTGCTCGCTTCGCCGGAACCCAGCACCCACACCGGATTCTTCTTCATTTCTCGCGCCCGGTCGGCGCCGACGACGACGACAGCGCCGCCGGCGTCGGTGACGAGGCAGCAGTCATAGATGTGGAACGGGTACGCCACATAGCGCGACGACAGCACGTCGTCGATGGTCAGCGGATCGCGCATGAAGGCTCGGGGGTTGAGTTGCGCCCACTTGCGGGTGGCGACGGCGATCTCGGCCAGATGCTCGCTCGTGGTGCCGTACTGGTGCATGTGCCGTGTGGCGCACATCGAGTAGGCGCTGGGGGCGCCGCCGACACCGTACGGCACCTCGAACTGCGCTGCGGGCATCGAAGAATCGAAGAAGCCGCCCATTGCGCGGGGCCCGCGACGGAAGCGTCCGGAGTGCCCGGTCTCACCGTGGGTGATCAGGGCGACGGAGCAGAGGCCGGCGGCGATCGCGGCAGCGGCGTGCTCGACATGGATGACAAATGACGAGCCGCCGGTCATCGTGCTGTCTGTGTACTTGGGGATGATGCCGAGGTACTCGGCGAGCTGCGTGCTGGCCATGCCGCCGACGCCGCAGGTGAAGACGCCGTCCACCTCCGACTTGTCGATGCCGGCGTCGCGGAGGGCGTTGCGGGCGGCCTGCGCGTGCATCATGATCGGCGTCATGTTGGGGACGATGCCGATCTCATCCGTTTCGTCCGCTCCGACGATGGCAACTTTGTTCTTGAGGGTCATGTTTACGTCCGTTGAGTGGGCGCAGCTAAAGCTACGCGGCTACTGGTTGTCGGTCGCCGCAGGTGACAGCCTGCGGCGACTCTATGAGCGCCCCTACGTTGTTGCGGGCCGGAACAGGGGCAGGGTGATCTCGTCGTTCACGTCCTCCCACTGAACCTCTACAGGCATGTCGCACTTGATGTTTTCCGGCATGGGATCAATGCCGATGAGGTTGGTCATCAGGCGTGGCCCCTCGTCTAGTTGCACGACGGCGGTTACGTACGGCGGAGTGAATCCCGGCATCTGGGCCCGGAACTGGATGGCGAACGTGTGAAGCGTGCCCTTGCCGGAACACTGGCGCCATTCGATCTCCCACGAGAAGCACGTCGGGCAGAACTGTCGCGGGTAGAAGAAGAACGCCTCGCATTTGGTGCAGTACGGAAGGGTGAGTTCGTGCCGCTTGCATCCGTCCCAGAACGGCTGGGTCTCGGGGCTTGGGTAGGGAAGGGGCTTCTGTATTTCTGTGGGCATGCTCATAGAAGTGTGCTCCTGGGTACACCGTCAGGTGACCAGAACTGCCAAGCCTTCATTGCTTCATCTGCTCCGCCTGGTGCGCTGCGAAGGTTCCAGGCTGGAAAGGGCTTGGAATTATTGCGGGCCAGACGTGCTTCCTCATCAGCAACGCCGTCCTTGACCGCAACGCTAGAAACCAAGAATGCTTCAAATTCAGCACGTTGCTTTATCCATCTCAAGAAGACATACCAAGAGCTTGCGCTGGGTACGATTTGGGTGGATGACGCTGTCGGCCAGAAGTTGACTCTGGTCTGCCCGGTCTTTACCTGCAGGCTCGCAGTGTGTGCTCCGTCGGGCGTGCTTACCAGTATGTCTATGGCTCTCGCATTTCTCGATGTTGGCACGGCTGTCAGGCCGCGAAGCGCCAATTGCGTGCACACCCAATAAGTGCCGGCGGTGCCCGAGAGATCACTCGTCAATTTCGGCGGATTCCGCCTCTTCGGTAGCGGCATAACGAATCTCCTATCTCGTCGTCCACAGCGTGCTTATCGGATTGCGTTCGGCGCACAGCGTCGTCCTCATGGCACGAGGACGATCTTTCCGAACTGCTCCCGCTGCATCATCTTTCTCACGGCCGCGGCGGCGTCCCGCAAGGGGAATACGTCGTCCACGACGGGTTTCAGGCGCCCGTCCTCGAAGCAGGGCATGTAGCGCAGCAGCTCAGCCTTTGTGCCCATGAACGAGCCGTAGATGGTCTTCTGAGCGAGGAAGAAGCGGCTGACGTTGAAGGTGGCGTCGTTTCCCGCAGTGGCGCCGCAGGTGACGACGCGGCCGGTGCGGGCGAGGGCGACGATGCTCTTCTCGAAGATCTCTCCACCGACGTTTTCGACGACCATCTCGACACCGCGGCCACCGGTGAGGCGCTTCGCCTCGTCGGCCAGGTCCTGTGTGGTGTAGTTGATGACCTCGTCTGCGCCCAGCTCGCGCGCTTTTTCGAGCTTGGCGTCGGAGCCGGCGCTGGCGATGACCCGCGCGCCGTGCAGCTTGGCCACCTGGATGCCGGCGACGCCGACGCCGCTGCCGGCGGCGTTCACGAGAACCGTCTCGCCGTACTGGAGGTGCGCGCGTGTGAGGATCATGTGCAGCACGGTCGTGAACACGAGCGGCACTGACGCCGCCTCTTCGAACGAGAGGCTCGCCGGCTTGGCGAAGACGTTCGCCGCTGGCACCACAATTTGCTCCGCCATGCCGCCGTCCCGGCCCTGGCCGAGCAGGTGGTAGCGGGCGCAGAGATTGTCCTGGCCATCGAGGCAGCGCTCGCACGTCCCGCAGCTGACACCGGGGTGCAGCATGACCTCCGCGCCGACAGCGGTATTCGTGACTCCAGCGCCGATCGCCTCCACGATGCCGGCGACATCAGCGCCGAGAATGCGCGGGGCGGGGTACTTGATCGACGATGGCGCCTTCGCCGCCCAGGCCTCGAGGTGGTTCAGCGCCACGGCTTTCACCCGCACCAGCACCTCACCCGCTCCGGCCACGGGATCAGGGGCATCCTCGTAGACATAGTTGTCGGGGCTGCCGGGCTGGTGCATGCGGGCGGCCTTCATGTGGTTCCGTTTCGTCGGCGTCGGGCGCGATGCTGCGCCGATACAATAGCGGCGTCAGAACCTTGGAGCGAGAGGCGACCACAAAGTGGCAAAGGCACCGCCCAAAGGGCCGTTCAAAAACCTGCCGCTGCTGACGCCCGAGGAGGTGCCCGGCCGCCTGGGTGAGTTCTACGACGCGCTGGAGCAGTTCAACGACGGGTACTGGTTCGAGTCGCACGAGACGCTGGAGGACCTCTGGCATATGACGCCGCTGCCGGAGCGGACGCTGTTCCAGGGCGTGATCCAGGCGGCGGCCGCGCTCGTACACTTCGCGCGGGGAGAGTATCCGGGCATCTTGAAACTGTTCGAGGCGTCGCTCGAGAAGCTGCGGCCGTTCGCGCCAGAGGAGCTTGGTCTGGATGTGGCGGCGCTCGTTACGGATATTGAGCGGACTCGGGAGGAGATCGAGGCGTTGGGTTCGGAGCGGTTTCTGGAGTGGGATGAAGCTAGGGCGCCGAGGGCCTCCTTCCAGCGTCCGGAGGGACGGGTCAACAGATGAAACCGATTGGGGCAGATTGGTTCGTCCGATCGAGGCACATCACCTTCGGGCGTTGTGCGCTGTGACGGACATCGGGAGAAACGTTGCTTTTGTGCGCGCGCGGATCGCGGCGGCGTGCGAGCGGGTGGGGCGCGACCCGGCCGGCGTGACGTTGATCGCGGTCACGAAAACGCATTCGGCCGAGGCGGTAGTGGCGGCGTATGGAGCTGGTGTCCGGGACTTTGGCGAGAATCGGGTTCAGGAGGCGCAGCGGAAGATTTTGGCCGCGCGAGGCCTTGGTGTGGATGATGCGACCTGGCACCTGATCGGGAATTTGCAGCGGAACAAGGCGGCGACGGCGGCCAGCATGTTCGACGTGATCCATAGTGTGGACTCGGAGCGGTTGGCGCTGGCGACGAGCGAACGCGCGGAACGGTCGGTGCAGGTGTTTATCGAGGTGAACGTCGCGGGAGAGGCGTCGAAGCACGGCGTTTCGCCGGGCGAGGCGGCCTTGTTGGCGGAGCGGGTGGGGACGATGCCGCATCTGGATCTGGTGGGGCTGATGACGGTGGCGCCAATCGTGTCGGCGGCCGAGAGGGCGCGGGCGGTGTTTCGTCACCTGCGTGAGCTGCGAGACGCGATCGGGCTGCCGGAACTCTCGATGGGGATGACGGGCGATTTCGAGGTGGCGATCGAGGAGGGGGCGACGGTTGTGCGGGTGGGCCGTGCTATATTCGGAGAGCGCGGCTGAAGCTCGGATAAGGCAGCTGCTTCAGGACATAAGACGAATCGCGAATATCGCCCGAGGGCAGGGAAGCCGACACTCAGACGTGAAACTTGGACTTATCGGCTGCGGATTCATGGGCGAGGCGATGCTGAGGGCCGCCTTCGCGCAGGGCGTGCTCGCGCCCGAGGATGTTGTCGCGGCAGAGGTCAGCGAAGCTCGCCGCGACTATATCGCCTCCACGTATCCCGTGAAGACCACCGCTGATCCTGCTGAGGCGGCCCTTGGCACTGACCTCATCGTGTTCGCCGTAAAGCCGCAGGAGTTCGATCGGGCAGCGAAAACCCTCACGGGCAAACTGAAGCCGGAGCAGACCGCCGTTTCGATCATGGCGGGCGTGCGGATCGACAAGATCTCGCGCTCGTTAGGGCACGCTGGTATCGCGCGCGTGATGCCGAGTACCCCGGCGGCAATTGGCGAAGGGGCGAGCGTGTGGACCACGACGCCTGAGGTGAGCGAGACGGCGCGTAATCAGATCGGCGCCATTCTCAGCGCGATGGGATCGCAGATCTATGTCAACATTGAGGACGAGAAGTATGTCGATATGGCGACGGCGCTGTCTGGCAGTGGGCCGGGGTTTGTGTTCTTGATGATGGAGGCGTTTATCGACGCCGGCGTCCACATCGGCTTCCGGCGGGAGGTGGCAGAGCAGCTGGCGTTACAGACGTTCGCGGGATCGGCGAAGTATGCCCAGGCACGTGGCGTACACCTGGCGCAGTTGCGTAACGAAGTGACGTCACCCGCGGGTACCACGGCGGCGGGGCTGCAGGTGCTGGAGGACGCGGGCTTGCGCGGGGTGATCATGGGCGCCGTCGAGGCCGCGTACGAACGGTCGCGCGAGTTGGGGGAGTCGTAAGTTGTTTGGACCAGCCTATAACGCCGAGACAGCAGCCGGGGACATCGTCGTGTTGTTCGCGTCGATTCTGTCGCTGGCGATATTCATTCGGGCGATCGTGAGCTGGTTTAACATGGATCCCCGCAGCCCGATCATCCAGATGCTGGATGCGGTCACAGAGCCGATCATCGGACCGATCCGCCAGATCATGCCGCGGTTGGGGATGATCGACCTCTCACCGCTGGTGGCGATCCTGCTGTTGAACGTTGGCGGCTCGTTCCTCGCTCGCTTCATCGATAATAATTTCGGCGGATAGGCGCGCTGCTCAGTCTCGCCGATCCCTAGAGCGACTCAGATCCCGAGCGCGACCGACTCGGTGCCATTCACGATCACTCATCCGCGACTCTGGCGTGAGTGCTCCTGTGTTCGAACGACCCGGACACGAATCTCCAGATGACGACCGTGCCAGCCAGACGACCGACGGACGAGAAGGCGAACACCGACTTGTACCCGATGTGGTCGATCATGTAGCCACCGAGCAGCGGGCCGAGAAAGGCCGACGCGAAGACCACCATATGGAAGGCGGCGGCATATCGGGCGCGGCTGGCAGGTGGCGCCATCACCATCGTCATGTTCAAGAGCGCGAGCTGGTACCCGGCCCAAAACAGACCGCCGGCCGCGTTCACCGGGACGATCTGCCACGGGGCGGTCACGAACAGCCAGCAGGCAGGCAGGATCGGCACCAGGAGGCCGCCGACCACGAGCATCCACTTCGTGCCGCGCTCGTCCATCATCCGCCCGAAGTAGATGAGGCCGGCCAGCCCGGTGATCGCCGGAATGGCGTTCAACACGCCGATCCAAAGCGCCGAGGCGCCGAGGTTCTCCTGCAGGTAGACGTTGAAGAACGGCCCGGCGGAGGTCAGCGCGAGATTGAACATCGCCGTTCCGAGTAGATACATGACCATGTTGTGGTCGGACAGCAGTTCGGCCACGACACCGGGCCGTGGTGGTGCACCGTTGTCGGCGGCGGCTTCTGCGGGCGGGTATGTGTCGGGGATGTGCGCGAAGGCCCAAGTCGAGAGGGCGGCGGCCATGCAGGCCAGCAGCCAGACGATCTGCCAACCCTCCAGTCCGCCGACGCGGTCGAGGATCAAGCCGGCGATCGGCAGCGTGGCCAGGGCGGCGACGCTCATCCCGAAATTGCGACTGGCGAAGTAGCGGCCGCGCATGCCGATCGGCACGACGTCCGCCGTCATCGACGTCCAGGCGGGAACCGCGAAGTAGCCAAAGAACCCGCGCACGCAGACTAGGCCGATGACGATCCAGATCGCTGCCTCGCCCTCGGCGACGAACGATACTACGGCGAGGCCGAGCAAGGCGACGCGCGCCAACCCCCCGCCTGTCGCGAGGACGACCTGTTTCCGGCGGCCGTACTTCTCGACGAACCAGGCGCCGGGAAAGAAGGCCATCGCCGCGAACAGGCTGCCAGCGGCCGCGGCCAGGCCGACCTGCGCTTTCGAGCCGCCGAACGCGATGACGTAGAGGCCGAGGTAGCTGACGAGGACGGTCTCCGGCACGTTGGCCCAGAAGCCGTCCCACCAGAACGCGCGCATGCCCCGAACCTGATCCGGCGTCGGCATCCCCTCCAGGCTCATATCGAAGCGCCGCCGTGAGGCGAAGGGGCCGGGGATATCGGAGAAGGGCGGCCGGACGCGCGGGAGCCGCGCCCGAACGCCGGGCGCTGTGCCTTCCTGACCGTCCGATGGACTTTCGGCCATGCTGCCGAATTGTAGGCCCGAGTGCAGTCGGATAGAATGACACCGACCGGCCCTGCCCGAACCGTGGGCGGGGCTTTCGCGTGTAAGGGCGCCGAGTTTACGCCACGCTCCGAGGACCGATGAACGACACGACGACGGCCAGCCAGCGCTCCCATGGCATGCGCGACATCCTCCCGGACGAGATGGAGCGCGTGCGGACGGTCACGGAGGCCTTCGCGGCCACCTGCCGCGCGTGGGGCTACCGCGAGATTCGCACGCCGGTCATCGAGCCGCTGCACCTCTTCACCTCTGCTGGAACGCTCTCGCCCCAAACCCTCGACCGCGTCTACTCGTTCCTCGACTGGGATGGCTGGTCGGGCGAGCGGGTCGTGTTGCGCCCGGACTCGACGATTCCGGCGGCGCGACTGTACGCCGAACACCTTGACGGCGGTCGCGTGGCGAAGCTCTTCTACAGCCAGAACGTCTTCCGCTTCACGGACGACGGCTCGGACCGCGAGGAGACGCAGTGCGGCGTCGAGCTCATCGGCGACACCGCCTCGCGCGGCGATGTCGAAGTCGTGCTGCTGGCGCTGGACGCGCTCGCTCCGCTGGCGTTGCCGGATATCACGCTCCAGCTTTCGCACGCGGCCATCGTGCGTGCGGTGCTCGCCGCAGCCAGCCTGTCGGCTGACGAGCAGGGAGCGGCGTACGATCGCCTGCTCGACGGCGACATGACCGTCGTCGACGAAGTCGAAGCTCGCTTACCGCAGCTGAACGCGCCCCTGCGGATGCTGTTCGAGATCGACGGAGAGGGCAGCGGTTACATCACGAATCTGCGCGCGCCGCTCGTCAGCGCCATCCCCGCTCTGGCGGGCCCGCTGGACGAACTCGAGTTCGTTGTCACCGCGTTAGAAGCGCACGGGCGTACTCCTTCGATCAAGGCGGTGCTGGCCCGCGGCTTCGAGTACTACTCCGGCCTCGTCTTTCGCATCGAAGCCAGTGGCCACCGCCTGGTCGCCGGCGGCCGCTATGACGAACTGATCGGCCTTGTCGGTGGAAAGCAGGTGCCGGCGTCCGGCTTCGCTCTATACGTCGCGCCCGTGGTCGAACTGATGACGGCGCGCCCGCGGTCGGCCGACGAGCGCCGGATAGCGGTGCGCGCCGATGACGAGTCCGCGACCGCGCTCGCGGCCGCCTATGCCGCCGCCGATCGCCTGCGCGAGATGGACTTTTCAGTAGAGACCGTCGAGGGTATGCACTCCGTCCCCACGCACCGACTCGTTGTGCGCGACGAGGCGCCGCGCTTCACCATCGAGCGTCCGGGGGGGAGCTACTCCTACGAGGACATCGACACTGTCGTACGCGCGCTGGAGGCGTCGTGACCATCCGCGTCGCTCTGCCTACGGGTGACCTTCGCAAGCAAACGGCGGCAATGATCGAGTCCGCTGGAGCGGGCATCGAGGACTACTCCTCCGGATCCCGCATGCTGCGGTTTCCGATGTTGGAGGACGCCGCCATCGCCCGCGTCTTTCGTGAGAAGGACATTCCGGTACAGGTCGCCCGCGGCGACTACGACATCGGCATCTGCAGTCTCACCTGGGTGGAAGAACTCGCCCAGCGCTTTCCGAAGCACGACGTTGTGCGACTGCGCGACCTCGGCTACGGCGCGCAGTCGTTGTGGCTCGCCTCGGCCGGTGACACCTGCGAGCCGTCGATGCGCATCGTCAGCGAGTACCCGAACATCGCGGACACCATCGCCCGCCGCCTGCGCTTGCGGCGCTATCGTGTGTTCGGGGTGGCCGGCGCTGCCGAGGCGTACCCACCCGAGGACGCCGACGTGGCGATTGTCGCCGCGTCGGACGCGGCCGAAATCGAGGCGCACGGCCTCCGGCCCATCGCCAAAGTGTTCGACAGCTCGGCGTGGCTCATCGCCAACCGTCGCAGCCTCGCTTCGAAGGACCTTTCGCCTGTGCTGTCGAGGCTGATCGGCGCGGGCGTGTCGTCGGTCTCGCCAACGATCACCGTGCCGCCGTCTCTGGGCATGCGGCAGCGGGAGCAGACGTGTGCCGGTGGTACCCTGCGCATCGCCTTAGCGGACGGACACAACCAGCCGCACACAATTGCCGCGCTGAAGGCCGCCGGCATCAGAGTGCCTGTGTATGAAGACGGTACTGTCGTCCGCCGCCCGCAGATCGATATTGAGGGCGTGGAAGTGAAGGTGATCCGTCCTCAGGACATGACACAGCAGGTCGCGCTCGGTCAGTTTGACCTGGCGATCACCGGGCGCGATCTGGTGTTCGACCACCTTGTGCAGTTTCCGGGGAGTCCTGTCGAAGAAGTCGCCGACCTGCGGCGGTCGAGGTACAGCCTCGCGGTCATCGTGAAGGATGTGCCGGCCGAGACGACGGCTGACGCCGTGCGTTGGTGGCGATCGCGCGATCCGCACAAGACGATCCGCGTGGCCAGCGAGTTCGCGAATATCGCCGACCACTTCGCCCGCGACCGTCACTTCGGACGGTACAGCGTGATCCCGATCAACGGGGCGTCGGAGGGCTTCGTGCCGGATGACGCAGAGATCCTCATCGAGGGTATCGAGACCGGGTCCAGTGTTCGGGCGAACAAACTGACTGTGCTGGAGCGCTTCTTCGAGTCGACGATCTGCGTCGTTGCCAACAAGCGCCGCCCCGAAGGCCGGTTGCGTCTTGTCTTCGATGATCTCGTCGAGAAGCTGCGGGCAGGCGCGGATGTGCCGGTCGCCGTTGCGGGGGAGGCGTGAGTTATGCCATCGCTGGGCTTGCACCTGACTGCCGCGCGCGCGCTAGCCGCCGATCTGTCTTCGCCACTGGTCGAGGCTGATCGCGGCGCATATTACCTCGGCGCCACCACGCCGGACATTCGCGTGCTGACGAAGTGGGATCGCGCCCGCACCCACTTCTTCGACCTGAACGACTTCGACGACCAGGACGGCGTCCATCGCCTCTTCGAGCAGGCGCCGGGGCTGCGCGATGCGAGCGCAGTCGACGCCTCCACAGCGGCATTCCTCGCCGGCTATATCTCGCACCTGGTGCTGGACGAGGACTACATCACGAACGTCTACAGGCCGCTGTTCGGCGAGAAGTCAGGGATGAGCGGGGAAGCGTTGGCGAACGTCATGGATCGTCTTCTGCAGTGGGAGATGGATCGGCGAGACCGTCCCGATCTGGAGAGCTGCATCGACATCCAACAAGCCCTCGCCGAGACGGCGGTCGAGGTGACGGTAGACTTCATTGCGCGCGAGACCCTGCTGCAGTGGCGCGATGTCACGGTGGACGTTGTTTCGCATCCGCCGACGTGGGAACGATTCCATAGGATCGCCTCGCGGCATCTCGTGGCCGCGGGGATCACGGGCGATGACGATCTGGCGAAGTTCATGGAGGACGCGCCGCAACTGCTGGACCGGACGCTGGAAGGCGTCGGGCGCGAACGCATTAACGAATACCTGCACGGCGCGAAAACCCGCGCCCTGCAAGTGATGAGGGAGTACCTGTCGTGAGAATCATTCGTGGCGCCGCAGAAGGCCGCCGTACCCTGCTCCAGCGGAAGCCGCTGGGCGAAACCGAACTGCCGGAGGCGATGCGCAAGAAGAACGCCGCTATCTTCGGCGAAGACCTCCCCATCGAGGGCCAGGTCCGCCGCATCCTGGCCGACGTCCGAGCCGAGGGAGATGCGGCTGTCGCTCGCTACACGAAGGCCTTTACGGGCGCCGACTACTCCTCCTTTGAAGTTCCCCGAGACGAAATACAGAACGCGTACGCCTCCGTCGATGAAGAGCTCGCGCTCGCGTTGACCGAAGCCGCCCAGCACATCCGCGGTTACCACGAGCGCCAAAAGGAGCACTCCTCGCGTTCGTTCAGCGACGACGGCGTCGGCATGCAGGTGCGGCCGATCGAGCGCGTCGGGATGTACGTGCCGACGAGTCCGGGAGCGGTGTACCCGTCGTCGGTGCTGATGACCGGCATTCCCGCGAAGGTCGCCGGTGTGGACGACTTGATCATGGTGAGCCCGCCCGGCGCCGATGGCGTCATGTCTCCGCTCAAGCTCGTCGCCGCCGACATCGCCGGCGTCGATCGGGTGTTCAAGGCCGGCGGCGCGGAAGCGATCGGGGCGCTCGCATACGGCACGCAGACGATCCCACGCGTGGACAAGATCGTCGGGCCGGGCAGCCTTTTTGTGACCGTTGCCAAGCGCGAAGTCTTCGGCAACGTCGGTATCGACGCGTTGTACGGCCCCAGCGAGACGATCGTCATCGCCGACGACTCCGCCAACCCGATGACCGCCGCCGCCGACCTCCTCGCCCAGGCCGAACATGACGAAATGGCGACGCCCATCCTTCTGACGACCTCGGAGAAGGTCGCCGTCGCCGTCGCCGCTGAGGTCGAGCGCCAACTCAAACTGCTGCCGCGCGAGCAGATCGCACGCACGTCCTTCGAGGCGCGTGGAGGCGCGATCATCGTCGACAGCGTCGAGGAGGCAGTGGCGCTCGGTAGCGAATTTGCACCGGAGCACATGTGCCTGCTGGTGCGCGATGCGGCGGCGGTGGCGAAGACCGTCCGCAACGCCGGCGGTATCTTCGTCGGCGACGATGCCCCGGAGTCGCTCGGCGACTACACCGCCGGCCCCAGCCACGTCATGCCGACGATGGGCGCCGCGCGGTACGCCTCGCCGCTCGGCATCCACGACTTCATCAAGGTCACGAGCATCGTCGCCGTCGGCATCGACCGCCTGCGTGAGATGGGTCCGGCCGCGGCGAAGATCGCCCGCGCCGAAGGCTTCATAGCCCACGCCCGCAGCATCGAACTCCGCCTCCACGGCGGCGAATTCGAAGGTTCAGGAGCGACAAAATGACGGCAGCGGTCGATCTTAGCGAGTGGCCGCGTCCGCGTAAGGACAGGTCTTCAGACCTGTCCGGAACTGTCGCGCTACAAGCAGGCCCTGGATGTGGACTACCGGGGACAGGACTAAAGTCCTGTCCCCACGGCCGGCGGATTGGTAGCTGCTGATGAAAAACTTCAACGTCCGTGAGCTCATCCGTCCTGACCTGCTGACTTTGCCCGGCTACGTCGCCATCGAGCCGACGGATGTCCTCGCCCGCCGCCTGGGCATCGATCCGGCGGCGGTGCTGAAGCTCGACGGCAACGAAAACCCGTACGGACCCTCGCCCAAAGCGCTCGCGGCAATCCGAAGCGAGCCCGCGTACCACATCTACCCTGATCCGGATCAGCGGGCAGCGCGCGAAGCGATTGCGGAGTACGTGGGAGCGGATGTCGATCAGATCGTCTGCGGATTGGGCAGCGACGATCTCATCGATCTTCTGCTGCGAGCGACGCTGAGTCCGAGCGACAACGTGCTGAACTGCCCGCCGACGTTCGGCATGTATCCGTTCTCGACGCAGATCGCTGGGGGGCGTTCGTCGCCGGTTCCGAGGCTGGAGTCGTTCGGCCTGGATATCGAGGCGATCGAGAAGGCGTCGTCCCAGGCGAAGGCGATCTTCCTCGCCTCGCCGAACAACCCGACGGGCAATCGCCTTTCGCAAGAAGAGATCGAGCGCCTGCTGGCGTTGCCGCTGCTCGTCGTCATCGACGAGGCCTACATCGAGTTCGCCGGGCGCGAGCACTCGTCGGCGCCGCTGGTGCGCGAACACGAAAACCTGGTGGTGCTGCGGACCTTCAGCAAGTGGGCCGGGCTGGCCGGCCTGCGGGCGGGCTACGGCGTCATGGCGCCGGCGCTGGCCGAGGTGCTGATGACCATCAAGCAGCCGTACAACCTGAACGTCGCTGCCTCCGTCGCCATCGTCGCCGCCATCGAAGACCGCGCGCTGCTGGATGAACGGGCCTGTGCGATGGGCGGCACGCGCGAGAAACTGGCGGCGGTGTTGGGCGATACCCGGTGGATTACGCCGTACCCCTCGGAAGCCAACTTCATCCTCTGCCGCCTCGACGGGGTCGATGCGGTAGAAGTGCAGTCGCGGCTGGCGCAGCGGGGCATCTTCGTCCGATACTTCGATACAACGGCGCTGCGCAACCACCTGCGAATTAGCGTCGGCCTGCCGGAGCACACGGACATCGTGGCGGCGGCGCTGCGAGAGATTGGAGCCGAACTTGGCCGCTAACCGCACCGCACACGTCGTCCGTGAGACGAAAGAGACGCGCGTCGAGGTCACACTTGACCTTGACGGCAGCGGGCGTTCGTCGGCGAAGACCGGCATCGGCATGCTCGACCACCTCGTCGAGCAGATCGGCAAGCACGGGCTGTTCGACCTCGACGTCCGCGCCACCGGCGATCTGCACGTCGACGAACACCACACCGTCGAGGACGTCGGTATCGCGCTGGGGCAGGCCATCGACAAAGCGCTGGGCGACCGCGCTGGCATCGTCCGCATGGCCAACGCGCTGGTGCCGCTCGACGAGGCACTGGCCTCGGTGGCGCTCGACATTAGCGGCCGGCCGTACTGCGAGCTCGATGTGACCTGGACGCTGGACCGCATCGGCGAGCTGCCGTCGTCGCTCGTCGAACACCTCCTCGGCTCGATCGCCGCCGAGGCCAAGTTGACCCTGCACGTCCGCGTCCTGAAGGGCGAGAACGACCACCACAAGGCCGAAGCCTCGTGCAAGGCCCTCGGCCGCGCCCTGGCGGCAGCGACGCGCATCGAGCCACGCCTGGGGGGTGCCGTCCCCAGCACGAAGGGCACGCTTGGGTAGGTTCTCGCCAACTAAACCGTCGCCAGGTGTTGGAGAAAACGATGCGTGAATCCGCGGCTGACATATTCCGGGTGCGCCCCGACGACGAGGAGTACCTGGTGCGGGCGCGGGCCGAGGCGGAGTACTGGGCCCGCTCCAACGCGCCCGGTTTATCAGATGCGGCGGCTGGGGCGGGTGGAGGCCTGGGCCAAAGCCACTACAATCGGCGGTACACCGGCGACGGCAGCGTCCATTGGTTCGAAACGATCGCGCGGTATGGCGAATTCCGCAAGGGGCTTGTCCTGGGCGCTGGTGGGATTACGCAAGAGGCGCGCATCCTCGAAACGAACCCGTCTCTTGACCTGACCGTCCTCGATATTAGCGCTGGTGCGCTCGCGAGCCGCGAAGAGGAGCTGGCGTCGCGCTTCCCGGGCCGGGTTGCCACCGGTGTTGCCGACTTCAACTTCATTGACTTGCCTGAAGCGGCCTATGACCTCATCGTTTCTTCAAGCGCGATTCACCACGTCATGAACCTGGAACATCTCGCGTACCAGGTGAATCGGGCGCTGACCCCGGACGGGTACTTCTTTCTCGATGACTACGTCGGCGAGTCCTTGCGGAGGTTTACGCCGGAGAAAAAATTGGCGTTCGAACTGATCTATAACCGAGAACTCACGCGGCAGGGGCGGCGGCCATCCTCGCTGGAGTGGTCGAATGGCGACGATCGCTCCAGCCCATTCTGTGGCGTGCGCTCAGCCGAGATCTTGAGCATCTTTCGAACGTATCTGCGCGAAGTCGACGTGCGCACAGCGGGCGCTCTCTGGTATCCGCTTCTGTTCGCGCGCGATGTGCGCCCTCCTCCGCCGCAGTCGCTGCGTTGGCGAATCGTGAGGATTCCGGGCATCCGCAAGGTCTCTCGCTGGATCGGACGGCACCAGACCAAGTCCAGTGAGTGGTTTTTCAACCCGATCTACATCCAGCAGCTGCTCGATGTGAGCGACCGGCTGACGGATGCTGGTGAGCTTCTGCCGACCAATGCATTCGCTGTGTACCAGAAGGATCGAGGCGCCGGGGAGTAGCCATCAGCCTTCCTGGCATCGAGGCGCGCATCCCCTGATGCACCGTCCAGATGACCCTCTACATCCTCCCTTGCGGAGCTACTCCGGGACTTGCCGGGGCCGGGCACATCTTGGAGCTGGCTCGCTTCTTCCTGGCCAATCCGTCTGGCGCGTGGACCCACTGGGTGCCATGAGGCTACCCCTCTATGGGCCGGAAGCCGATGATGTAGACGAGCCTGAATCTGCGAAAACGGCACCGGAGGCCTATTGACTCCGCACGGCCAGCGGCTCTAAAATCTAGCAAACGCTAAGTTAGAGATCCTCGGGAAAGGACGTGCATCATGGCGATCGACACCAAGGAGATGCTTCAGACCGCATCGGACAACACCGCTGATGTCGACCTCAGTTGGATGGAGAACACCGGCGAGCGCGGGTTTTGGGCCAAGCCCGGACGCCGCGGCCTCACCCTGGAAGAGATCAGCAAGGGCTCGTACGGCGTCGCGCCGGACGTATCCGACGCTTCGACCATGGCCCCGCGCGGCGCGGCCCTACGTGCGGAGACCCCGCGCATCGGCTACCACATCCGGAAGAAGTCGGACACTTGGTCGCAGAACGCCGCCATGCTCTACGAAGAGGCGGTGCAGCGGCAGTGGTCGTCGGCTACGGACATTCCGTGGGGGGAGTTGAAGCCGCTGCCCGATGATGTCGAGCGCGCCTACAGCCAGTTCTGCACCTTCCTCACCGAAGTCGAGTTCATCGCCGGTGACACGCCCGCTCAGTGGCTTCCCGCCGTCAGCAACGACCACTACGAAGTCAAGATGTTCCTCGCCTCGCAGATTATGGACGAGGCGCGCCACCTCGACGTCTTCCGCAAGCGCGCGCTGGCCAACGGCGGCGGCCTGATGTCGTCGAGCGGCAACGCTGGCCTGCGCGTGATTATCGAGGCGAAGGACTTCACCGAGATGTCGGCGATTCTGCACGTGCAGGGCGAGGGCCTCGTGCAGTCGATCTTCCGCATGGGTGAGTACATTGCCACAAACGAGGCCGAGAAGCGCATCTTCCGCCTGAGCGCGCAGGACGAGTCACGGCACGTGGCCTTCGGCGTCATGCACCTGAAGTACATCCTGGAGACCGAGCCAGAGCGTCGCGAAGAAATCCACGGCTACCTCGAAAAGGCTGAACCGGTGATCGGCGTTGCCACAGGTGCCGCGCCGATTGCTGGCGGTTCGCCCGTGTTCGGTAATTCGCTGGCCATTCTCTTTGGCCACACCGCCGGCAGTCAGCAGGAGGGCGCGAACCTCGCGCTGGCCGCTTTCCGCCGCCAGATCAACGAATACATGCACCGCCTGGAAGTGGCTGGCATGGCCGAGCGACGCTACCGGATGCCGCAGCAGATCCAGGCCATCCTGGAGCCGCCCAAGAACTAGCGCTGCGCGAGACCCGACAACAAACAGCTAAGAGCAGGGAGCCTCGGTCGACCACCGAGGCTTCTTTGCATCACTCCCTGTGGGCCTGTCATTCTGAGTCGAAGACCTGACGACCGTCACGGCGCGGCTAAGCGTCTTGTGACGGTACTTCGCTGGTCATGTTCGTGTGAATGTCGCGACCGGAGTTCTGTGGACACGCAGGTATCTACGCCCGACGCGCCACATGGAGATCCGTCAGATACGCCTTCGTGATTCGCCCACCGTACCGCTCGTCGATCATCGTACGGATACACGACAGCAGCGCGCGCCGATCCTCTTCGGACAGTGCGAGCTTGGCCGAGTAGGTGTTCAGTTCGTCGATGTACGTCTGCGTTGTGAAGTTGCGCAACCACACGTAGCGGCGATGCTGTGCGGGCTCGAACAATCCGGACGCATCCGTGATCGGCGATTCCAGCGCGATATGTTCGGGCGGATCGAGGCGCAGGCCCGGCGGCGTACCCGGCATGTGCCGCACATAGCAGTCCTGGACGTCGACGAAGAACTGACTGGTGCCGCCCTCGACGTGGCCGCCCGTCGTATACGCCAGCGCCCCGCCTGAGTGCAACGTGGCGGCGATCTTCGGCAGCGCGACCTCGTGGTCGAGCCAGTGAAACGCCGAGAAACACATCACCAGGTCGAACCGCTCGTCCGGCAGCGGCCAGTCCTCGAGCGACCCGACCTGCACATCGACCTCATACCGCGCGAGGTTCCGCCGCGCGACGGCCGCGAGATTCGGCCCAAGTTCGACCGCCGTGATGCGGTAACCGCGCTCGGCCATCGGGAGCGTCGCCTGTCCGGTGCCAGGGCCGATTTCGAGGATGCGCCCGGCGTCTGGAATGCCGGACAGGGCCACGATGTCGTCGAATATCGCGGGTGGATAGGTCGGCCGGGCGCGATCATACAGCTCCGCGACCGAGTCGAAGAGGACGCGATTGTCCCGCAGTTGTGGTCCGTTGATGGGGTCGCCGGATGCTGCTGGCATGTCGTTGTGGTGCCCGTGGCGGATGTCAGGCCGTGGCCAGCGCCTCGACGGTGAAGCGAAAGTCCTCGATCACCGGGTTTGCCAGCAGCTTCTTGCACATCTCGGTCACCTGCGCCTCGGCCTCGGGCAGGGTCGCGGCTTCGAGCCGGATCTCCATGTACTTGCCAGCCCGAACGGATTCCACGCTGGTGAAGCCGAGGGAATGCAGCCCACCGCGGATCGTAAGGCCGGGAGGGTCGTTGACGACGGGCCGGAGGGTCACGTAGACGCGTGCGAGATACATCTCGGGCAGTCTATCCGTCAGCCTGCCCTTGCGGAATGACAAGCCCGGATTGGACGCAGGCATCGCGCTAGCTTTACCATCTACAGTCACACATCGGCGCAAGCCCAGGAGGAGACCAGATGCTCAAGAAGATCGTCGACGTAATCATCCGTGGGGAAGCAGGTCACGCCGAGACCGTCATGGGCCCGGTCGTTGCGGCCGTCGGAGCCGTCGTTCTCGCCATCGGGGCCGCCAGCGACGATATGGGCTGGCTTGTGATCGTCGGCGGCGTCGTGCTGGCGCTGGGGCTGTTCGTCACGCCGCTGGTTAACCACGGCTCCATCGAGAAGGGCATCTACGGCCGCCTCGACAAGCTCGACGGCAACAAGTAGCGAGCAGCTAGATCGCGCGCCGCAGCTGCCGGATGCCCGGCGTGTGAAACACCGCCTCAAATTCAGGATCCCGGTGCTCCTCCACGACGGAGAAGCCGTTTTTCTCGTACGCCTGCTGCGCCGAGTCGTTGCCGATAAACACGCCGATGTCGCCAATCGTCGCCCCGCGCGCCCGGCCGTTGTCCAGGGTGTGCGCGATCAGGCGATCGACGTGACCCTGTCGCCGGAACTCCGGTTGCGTCGCGACGAATTCGACGATCCAGGCGCCTTGCGGATGCTCGGCGGTCACCCGGCCAAACGGAGCGATACGCCCCATGCCGGCGGCAAACTCATCATCCGACATCCCGATCGCCCTGCCAGCAACCGCTGCGGCCGGCACGAGCCGGTGGAATCCCGATTCCGCGTCGTGGTACCCACACATCGCGGCGGCCGGCGTTCCATCGACCTCCAACACCGAGAACGCCGTGAAATGGCCCATATGCTCGTCGGCGCTGGTGGTCAGCGCCTCGAGGAACTCCAGGACGGCCGCTTCGTCCCGGTCGACGATTACCTCCCAAATGCTGGTGTCCGTGTGTGAACGTGCTGCTGCCAACATCACCCAGGCAATCAACGGCGCGTGTTCCCGCTTTGCGGAAACAATGTTGATCGCCACTAACGCACCTCCTGGCCCGTCAGGCGCTTGTACGCCTCCTTGTACCGGTCGGCGGTGCCCTGGACCACCTCCGGCGGCAGTTCCGGCGCCGGAGGCTCCTTGTTCCAGCCACTGTTCGCCAGCCAGTCGCGCACGTACTGCTTGTCGAACGACGGTTGCGGCGCTCCGGCCTTGTACGTGGCGGCGTCCCAGAAGCGGCTGCTGTCCGGCGTCAGGATTTCGTCGATCACGTGCAACTCGCCGTCGATGTAACCGAACTCGAACTTCGTATCGGCGATGATGATGCCCCGCTCACGCGCGTAGGCGGCGGCGAAGTTGTAGAGCGTCAGCGACCGCAACCGCAGAATCTGCGCGTCCTGCGGGCCTACCTCCTGGACCAAGTCGGAGAACGTCATCGGTTCGTCGTGGCCCTCATCGGCCTTCGTCGTCGGTGTAAACATCGGCTCGAAGAGCTGTTGGCTCTCGACGATGCCCTTCTCCAGCCGGACTCCGTTGACCGTGCCGTACTGTTTGTACTCCGTCCACGCTGAGCCCGTGATGTACCCGCGGACGATGCACTCCACGTCGACCCGCTTCGCCTTCTTGACGATGCTCGACCGCCCGATGAGCTCCGGCGGCAGCGCGAACGGCAGATCGTCGGCCGCAGTGCCGTCGGCGATGCGTATGAGGTGGTTCCNNGCGTATGAGGTGGTTCGGCACGACGTCCTTCGTGTGCTCGAACCACCAGGCCGACATCTGGCTCAGAACCTTCCCCTTATCGGGAATCGCCGTCGGGAGCACCATGTCGAACGCGGAGATCCGATCCGTCGCGACGATGAGCATCCGCTCCCCGAGGTCATACGTGTCGCGCACCTTGCCCCGGTACGTCGGGTTGGGAATGGTCGATTCAAGCAGGACGGTCATGCCGAGGGCTCCTCTTCCAGCGGTACAGGATCTTGCGGGACGACGGCCGTTCGCGTTTTCAGGTCGTAGTATAACAGCGTCTGTCCGATGGCATAGAACGGGAGGGTCGCTGCCTGCACGAGGCCGATGATCGCCGCGGCAGCCAGCGGGTCGAGGCGCGCGGCAGGGGAAGCGGCGATGAACGGGCCCACGGTAATGAGCGCCAGCATAAGCATGATGGCCAGCGTGCGCCACCACGAACCGCGGACCGCTTGTGCGCTGTCGCTCAGCGCCGCCCAATTGCGCTTGTCGCCAATCACCACCGCTTGGGAAATGAAGGCCCACCGGATGATCAAGTACATCGTCAGTACTCCGGGAATGAAGCCCAGCCACCAATCGCGCCGTCCATCAATCGTCGCTTTGCCTCCCCGCCACCACCAGATTCCGAGAAATGGGGCGGCGGCTAGGGCGGCGAGGCCGCAGCCTGCCGCCAGGAAAGCAGTACCGAACAGCGCCCGCAGGCGATCAAACACGGCGTCCAGGGCGTCAGAGAACCGCGGCCGCGACCCTAGACCAACCTGATGCGTCGCGAACACGATCGCGCTCGTAATGATCGCGACGACAGCGGCAATCGGAAACTGAAACGCCTGCCTGACGTTCGTCACCGCATCGCCGTTCACCTCACGCTCAATGGCACCCGCCAGCAGCTGCAGCGGAACCGTGAAGAGCGCGAGGCCAAACAGCACCACGAAGTTCGACAGATAGACGCGGTACGCGAATCCGACAATCTCGCCAAGGTCGTGGATGCCGATGATGGGTTTGGTGGGCGGCTCAGACCCCGGCATCGCCCAGCCCATCGCTACAGCAGCCCCAGCCGCCGGAAGCTGTCATCCACATGCGCTGTGTAGACCGCATAGTCGAAGATCTCATCCAGCTTCGCCGCGTCCAGTCGCGACGTCACATCGGCGTCCGCATCGAGCAGGCCGCGAAACGGCGTCCGTGACTTCCACGCCTGCATCGAATTCCGCTGCACGATCGCGTAGGCGTCTTGCCGCGAGAGCCTCGTCTCGATGAGCGCCAGCAGCACCCGCTGCGAGAACACCAGCCCCTGCGTGATCTCCAGGTTCTCGCGCATCCGGTCCGGATATACATTGAGGCCGCTCATGATGCCCGTGAACACGTCGAGCATGTAGTCCAGCAGGATGCACGAATCGGGGAACGTGATGCGCTCCGTCGACGAGTGCGAGATATCCCGCTCGTGCCAGAGGGCCACGTTCTCAAACGAGGTCTGCGCATACCCGCGGATGACGCGCGCCAACCCGCAGATGCGCTCACAAAGCTCCGGATTGCGCTTGTGAGGCATCGCGCTCGATCCGGTTTGCCCCTCCGCGAATGGCTCTTCCGCCTCCAGCACCTCCGTGCGCTGCAAGTGCCGGATCTCCTGCGCCATCCGCTCCAGCGACGCCGCGATCAGGGCCAGCGTGGCGATGAAGTAGGCGTGGCGGTCGCGCGGCACCACCTGGGTGCTTACCGGCTCCGGCAGCAGCCCCAGGTGCATGCAGACCTTCTCTTCGACATCGGGCGGCACCGTCGCGTGCGTGCCCACGGCTCCGCTGATCTTCCCGAAGGAGATGCTGGCCTTCGCTTCGGCGAGGCGGCCCTGCGACCGGCGGATTTCGCTCACCCAGCCGGCCAGCTTGAGGCCGAAGGTCGTGGGCTCGGCGTGGACGCCGTGCGTGCGGCCGATGCAGAGCGTGTCCTTGAACTCCAGCGCCCGCTTCTCGAGCACATCCCGCAACGCGTGCAGGCCCTCCTCGAGGATCGTCGCCGAGTCGCTGAGTTGCAGGGCGGTCGCCGTGTCCCACACATCCTGTGAGGTCAGCCCGAGGTGTACCCAGCGCCCTTCCGTCCCCAGGCTGTCGGCGACGGATTTGAGGAACGCTGTGACATCGTGGTGCGTCTCCGCCTGGTAGCGCATCACGTCGTCGAGGACGTAGCGGGCGCCGTGCACCTTCTCGGCGTCCTCGCGCGGCACCCGTCCTGCGTCCGCCCAGGCATCGACGACGGCCACCTCAACCCGCAGCCAGCGATCGAGCTTCCCCTCTTCGGTCCAGATCTTCGCCATCGCCGGGCGAGAGTACCGTTCGATCATGACCGAGCTCCGTCGCGCGGGCTGAAGAACGGGTGCGGCCCAGCGGGAGCACCGGCGGTCAAGGGCGGGGCAATCAGGTTCGGTTTGGAGTTCACGGTGAAGTTTATCTGCGCCAATACCTAACGGCTATCAGGGCCCTACGCACGGCAGCGTCTCATACAAAGCTGTTCGGCGGACGCATATTGACCGGTTATCGACTAGACGATGTCAAGCAGATGGCGTAAGGTGTAGAACAAATCTTCTGTGTACCACGGTGTACCACACCGTGTATGCCAGTATGTTGCGATGTGTGAGACATGATTGACCCTCGCCAATTGCCAGCCTCGCGCGCTTCGTACGCGACGGGTGCCAACACCGCGCTCCACGAAGCCGACTGCCTCACATGGCTCGGGGCCCAGCCTGACCAGTCTTTCCAGGCCGTGGTCACCGATCCTCCGTACGGGATGCTTGAGTACACGCCCAGCGAAGTGAAGAAGCTGCGGCAAGGGCGTGGCGGCGTGTGGCGCATACCACCGTCAATCGGCGGTCACCAGCGGTCGCCCGTTCCGCGGTTCACGGTGCTCGATGATCGCGACATCGACTCGATGTATGACTTCTTCCAGCAGTGGGGAAACGCCTTGTTCCCCAAGCTCGTTCCTGGCGCGCATGTGCTCGTCGCCGCAAGTCCGCTCTTGTCGCACATTGTCTCCACCGCCCTCATGAACGCGGGCTTCGACAAGCGCGGCGAGATCGTCAGGCTCACGCAGACACTGCGCGGCGGTGACCGTCCGAAGAATGCAGAAACAGAGTTCGCCGACGTAACCGTCATGCCAAGATCGGCTTGGGAGCCATGGGTTCTGGTTCGGAAGCCGTGCGAGGGTACCGTCGCCGCGAACCTACGAAAGTGGCACACAGGTGGGCTCAGACGCCTGCCGACCGGTCCATTTACGGACGTGATCGTCTCCAGCCCGACTCGTCCGGAGGAACGGCGACTCGCCCCACACCCGAGCTTGAAGCCGCAGGCGTTCTTGCGGCAAGTCGTCCGCGCCATCCTCCCGCTCGGCAAGGGTACGGTTCTCGACACGTTCGCAGGTAGCGGGTCTACGCTCGCAGCTTGCGAAGCGCTGGGCTACCGCGGCGTCGGCGTAGAAGTGGATCCCGAGTACGTTTCGTTGGCCGTGAAGGCTATTCCTCTTCTTGCGCAACTACCTCTATCGGCACCGTCTTCTTTGGCCCAGCATCGCGAAAAACGTCAGGGTCTGCGTACACCACGCCTGCGACCAGCTTAGCCTTGCTTATCGTCGCGGTCGGCGTGCGACGGCTCCCTTCCTTGCGGCCAGAGAAGCTCCAGTCGTCCTCGTCGAGGTAGGCGCACAACACGCGTACGACCTTGAGCGGCTGACGAACCTCCTCTGGCTCACTATCAATGTCACTGCTGTACTGACACAACATCAGCCAGCCCTCTTCCTTGTTGTGTCCCTGCCAATTGCCGTCGCGCTTCGAAGCCTTAACTTCGATTCCTTCGTCACCGCGCTGGCAACGGTCTTCGGCATAGTGGCCGGTCGGGATCAGATCCGGCCGTCCGTTGTGCCACTTGTTCTTGACTAGCGCCGTGCTCTGTTTGGAAACGGCCGAGACGAAGAGTTCGCTGATCAGGCCGCTGAGTGCGGCCGCTTGCAGCATTTCCTCCAGGCGTTCCCAGCCCTTGCCGACGAGAAAGCCGTTGACGTTGTAAAAGAAGTCGTACATCTCGTCGATCGCGGCTTTGACCTCGGCAACCCTCAAGCCGTACGGCAGCTCGACCGAGTGTTTGAATCCCTGGGGGTGAAGAGTCGGCCTGTTCAGATGTGTCGCCACCTGGCGATCCTCGCAGGCGCGCCTTGTGAGCGCAAGGTACTCGGGGTGACGGCACCAGCAGCTGTCATTGAGCTCCGTCGTCGAATCGGGCAACCCACAGTTGGAATTGCACTGCATGGCGTGGCCAGGCCGGTGCCGTTCACCCCGAATAGGTCCAGCCGAGGTCATCGTCCCTCAACGGCTTGCCGGTGTTGATCTGGCCACCATCGGTGATGCGGGCGACGACGAGGGTGTGGTCGCCGGCGGGGAGGCCGCCCTCGACCTCGCACTCGAAGTAGGCCAGCGCATCGGCCAGGATCGGGCAGCCCGTGGCCAGCGTCTTGTAGTCGACGCCGGCGAGCTTGTCCACGACCATCTGGCCCGCCGTATTGCGGCCGAGGACCTTGTGCGGGTTGGACGGCTGCAGGAAGGAGGCGACCAGCCCCCGGCTATGCTCGCCCATTACGTTGACCGTGAAGACCCGAGTCTCGCGAATGTTCGCCAGGGTTCGGGCGTCGTTCTCGATGGAGAGGGCGACCATGCGCGGTTTGAAGCTGATCTGCATCAGCCAGTGGGCAGCCATGACGTTGAGGCCCGCGGGCCCGCGGGAGCCGACCACGTACATGCCGTAATTCATCATGTCCAGGGCAGGCCGGGCATTCTCTTCGGGCACGCGGGACTCCTGATTCTGCGGCGTGCGGGATCCGGCTTCGATTGTAGCGGTCGCGCTGAATGGGGCCATCCGAGGCCGTGATCGGGCCGGTCGGGGGTTGACAGGCGGCGGGGCCCCGGTTTATTTTGTCGATACCTAAATAATTGGCTGGAGTGAATCTCGCCGGAGGCCGCAATGGTCGCACAGACTGAGTCCCCGATTAGCAGTTTCTTTGATAGCCCGGTGATGCAGGGCAATCCGTTCCCCATCTTCAAGATGATGCGGGAGACTCAGCCGGTGGTGCAGATCGCGCCGGGCTTTTGGGCCATCGCGAAGTTCGACGACGTCATCCGCATTCTGCGCGACCCCGAGACCTTTTCGTCGCAGGTGGCGGAGCGCCAGGGCGACGAGCCGCGCCCGCCGACCATCCTGTTCGATGACCCGCCAGTGCATACGCGGATGCGCGGGCTCCTCCAAAAGGCCTTCACCCCCCGGATGATCGAGCTGCAGCGCGACGCCATCACGACGAATGCGACGCGGATGATCGACCACATGCTGGCACAGGAAACGCCGGACTACGTGGAGGAGTTGGCATACCCGCTGCCCGTCGGCGTCATCGCGAACATGCTCGGGGTGGGGGATGGCGACCTGGCGACCTTCAAGCGCTGGTCCGACGCGATCATCGAGAACGTGGGGACGTCGCTGTTCAATCCGAATGACACGTCACTCGAAGAGATTAACATTGAATTCGACGCGTACTTCAAGGCGCACATCGAGCGTTTGCGCCAGCACCCCGAGGACAATCTGCTGAGCGCCTTGATCCATGCGGAGACGGAGGAGGGCAAGCTCAGCATGGAGGACCTGCTGGTCGTGTCGCGTGTGCTGCTTGTCGCCGGCAACGAGACGACGACGGGGCTCATCGTGAACTCGGCGCGCATCTTCTCGGAGTTCCCGCATGTGCTGGACCAGCTCAAAGCGAACATGGATCTGGTGCCGAGCTTCATCGAGGAGGCGCTGCGCTTCTACCCACCGTTCCCGGCGACCATCCGCAAGACGACACGCGACGTGGAGGTGAGCGGGACGGTGCTGCCAAAGGGCGACCGCCTCCTGGCGCTGCTGGGGTCCGCGAACCGCGATGAGATGGCGTTCCCGAACCCGGAGGAATTCATCATCGACCGCACGCCGAACAAGCACCTGGGCTTCGGCATGGGGATCCACATATGCCTCGGCGCGCCGTTGGCGCGGCTGGAGGGGCAGATCGCCATGAGCATCCTGGCGCCGCGTATCAAGCGGCTGGAGATTGTCGAAGGTGGCAGCGAGGGCGTGCTGCGCCCGGGCGGCCCGAAGGTGCTGAAGGTGCGGTTCGAGCTCGCCTAGACGGCTAAACACAGGGCACAGCGACACAGCAGGTTCGCGTATTTCTTTATCGCGGGGCGAGCTGGCGGAGCATGTTGAGGGACTGCTCGGCGCGGGCCTCCAGCGTGGGGGCGACGGGGATGAAGTTCAGAACCGGCACAGTGACGCCGTTGTCGACGTACTCCTGGATTTTGCGGCGACAGGTCTCGGCATTGCCGTAGATGATGAGTTCGTCGATCGTCTCGGGTTTGATTGCGGCGGTGGCCGCTTTGCGGTCGCCGGCCTTCCAGTTTTCCCACATATCCTGCAGGGCGGGCCCGCGGCCGAGCCATTCGTGGAAGGCGGCATAGACCGGGACGTTCAGGTAGGCGGCGATCATCCGGCGGCCAAGGAAGTCGATGGTGCCAGCGTCCTCGATCATACAGACGAAGATGCGGCAGACGACCTCGAGCTTGTCGGGGTCACGGCCCGCCGTCTCGGCGCCGCTGCGGGCGGCGGCGACGGCTTTCGGCACATCGCCAGCGGAGAGCCAGTTGATGATGACGCCGTCGGACTCGGCACCGGCGAGCTGGAGCATACGCTCGCGCAGGGCGGCGATGTAGACGGGCGGGGCGGGGGCAAGCTGACGGGAAAGCTTGAAGCCGTTTGACCGCGCCGTCTCGAGCTCGGACACGACCTTCTCGCCGCGAAGCATCTCTTGCACCAGGCGATTCACATCGCGGACCTTGCGGTACGGCAACTGGAACGGAACGCCGCCCCACTGCTCGACAATCACCGATGATCCGGCGCCGATACCTAGCGCGAAGCGGCCAGGCGCGGCCTCGGCGATGGCGTTGGCGGAGATGGCGAGCGTCAGGGGCGCGCGCGTGTACACATTGGCGATAGCTGTCCCGAGGAGGAGCTTGTCCGTCCAGGCGGCGGCGAGGGCGAGCGGGGTGAAGCAGTCGACGCCGTCGATCTCGGCCGACCAGGCGTCTGTGTATCCAAGCCGTTCGGCCTCTTGCAGAGCCGCTTTGTGGGCGTGAAGGGGCAGGCCGTCGAGAGGGAAGGTGAAGCCGTAACGCATGGGGGGAGTTTACAGTGGATAGTTCGCAGTTCACAGTGGGCTCGTCGAGTGGCCACCATGTTGGCTGTACGGTGCCGCGGAGAGATAATTGATCCATGACTGAAGACAACGGGACGTACAAGAGCATTATCACCAAGCGCGACACGCGATCGTTCACCGAGGAGCCGGTGCCGGCGGAGACGGTGCGGCGAATCGTGCAGGCGGGACGGATGGCGGGCAGTTCGAAGAACACCCAGCCCTGCCGCTTCATCGTGATCGACGATCTGGATCGGAAGGCCGAGGTGGCCAAATGCGGCGACTTCGCGGCCTGGTTGCCATCAGCACCGCTGGCCATCGCCGTCGCGCTGACGGAACTCGGGACGCGACAGGAGTTCGACTGCGGGCGGGCGGCGCAGAACATGATGGTGGCGGCCTGGGGCGAGAACGTCGGTTCGTGCCCGGTGAGCATCCACCACGTCGAAGAGGGCAGGCTGGCGCTCGCGCTGCCCGAGGCGTGGCGCATTGGCATCGTTATCGGCTTCGGCTATCGTGCGAAAGCGCCGAAGTCGGTGCCCGAGGCGGCGCGCCTCTCCTGGGACGACTACGTGAAGCACAATCGCTGGTCGTGAGCGCACCCAATCCTCGATTCATCGTCTGTGGCAGCGGCCGCTCGGGGACGAGCGCGGTGGCGCAACTCCTGCACCGTGCGGGCGTCTCCGTCGGGCATGACCTCATCGAGCCGGACGAGCACAACGCCGAGGGGTACTTCGAGGAACGCCAGGTCGTCAAGATCAACCAGGCGATCCTCAACGCCGCCGGCATCGGCCCGCCCTTTTCTACCGCCACCCGCGAGCAGGTGATGGCGGCGGCGGACGAATACAGAAGTTACATGGTCGAACAGGCAGCGGTCGCGACACCGGCGTGGAAGGACCCGCGCTTCTGCTGGACGTTGGAGCCGTGGCTGGCGGTTCTTGAGGTGCGTCCGAAGGTGATCGTCTGCCTGCGGAGCCCGGGCGAGGTGGCGGCTTCGACGATGCGGTACTTCGGGCAGGTGGGCGAGGAACCAGCGCGAGCCGTGCATCATGTCTGGCGTGTGCAGTACGAGCGGCTGCTCGAATTGCTGGCGGCGTATGGACTGGAGGCGCTGCCGATCGAGTATGAGGAGTTGCACCACGATCGAGGGCGAGCAGTGGAGAGGCTTTCGCGCTTCACTGGTGCGCCGATCGATCCTTCGACGCTGCGATCAGAGCTGCGGCATCATGAAGTAGCGGTGCCGGAGGAATTGCGCGCGGTGTACGAGCGGGTGCGAGGACTCGGATCGTAACGACTCACACCAGACGCCAGACCTGCTCAGGCCTTGAGGTAGGTCGCGGCGGCTTCTGCGCGCTCGCACCACCACTGTAGTTCCGCGGGTTCGCCTTGCTCCGCGTCGAGGGCCTTGCGCCAGCCGCGGAGGAGGAGGCCGCAGAGGACCGTGAGGGCGTCGTGGCGGGCTCGAAGGGTCGCCGGTATGGCGGCGGCTTCAGCATAGCGCTGCATGATGTCGTCGAGCGAGGCGGGGACCCGGCGCGAGTTGATGGCAAGGAACCAGCCGAGTTCGACGGCGGGCGGGGCGACGAGCGTCATCGCCCAATCGATGAGCCACATCCGGCTGGCCGAGTCGAGGCCGATGTTGTCGAACTTGAGGTCGCCGTGCAGCAACGCCGGAGGCAACTTCGTCAAGGCGCGCAGGAGCGGTTCCGGATCAGCGAACATCCGCTGGACAAGCGCGCCGGCCCGGGGTGTGGCATGTCGCTCGAACAATCGCCAGCCGTCGAAGATGTCCTGGGCGACCGGGGCGCCATACGCCTCGGCGATGCGCGCCGTGTTCGGCGTGAGCAGCGTGAGGCGGCCTTGAAGATTGCACCACGGAACCGGAGCTGGTGGTGGGGGCCGATGCAAGTTGGCCATGCGTTGGAGAATGGCGTCAAGCGCGTCTTTGGAGAGCATGCCTTGCGGGACAAGGTGGGTCGTCATGTCCTGCATGAGGAGAGCGTACTCGTCGCCATCTCGCGCCGATCCGACGGCGGGGCTGCGGATACGGTCGCCGAGGTCGATGTAGGCGTCGGAGAACGAGGCCTCGCGGCAAGCGGTGTCATCAGTGGCGCGCATGATCCAGTCGCGCTCGATGGACATGCGCTTGAGGACGAAGGCGGCGCCGTCGTCGCGGACGAGGCGGGTGAGGGTCGCGCCGGAGAAGCCGGTGTGGACGAGCGGGGTTTCGGGTGTGTCGGTCAATCTGTGTTCGGCCAGCAGGGCCGCAAGGCTCGGTGGCGTGGTCACCGCGGTGGGAGGGTGCCTTCGACGTAGTGGACCACGGAGCCCGAGCAGTTGCGTGACAGAAGCACGACGAGGTCGTCGATGGCGCTGGTGTTCTCCTCGACGTGGACCTCGTACGCTGGAACGAATATGAAATCTCCCTCAGCGGCTTCGACGATGTCGCGCAGGCCGTCGCCGGAGTAGAAGCGGGCCCGGCCGCTGAGAATGTAGATGCTGGTCTCGCACTCGCCGTGGTGGTGGATCTCCGTGCGGCCGCCGGGCCCGGTGCGGACGATGCTCGAGTACAGGTTCTGGCTGCCGACGGTCTCGCGGGAGACGGCGATGACGCGTTCCATATCGGCGTTCTGGCCAGGGTTCCCGACCAGGTCTTCCTTCGCGATACGCTTGACCATCGTATTCGACTCCGCTGTGACGTAGGACCTGACTGTGACGCAAGACTACCAGAATTTCGTGCCGCCGTATCCTCGCTTCGAGCTGGCGACCTTCCCTTCACCGCTACAGCGGGCGGAGCGCCTGGAAGCCGCCTTGCGCGACGAGGGTTTCCTCGCCGTGCCGAGAATCTACCTCAAGCGCGATGATCTGCTGTCGCTCGCACTCGGCGGCAACAAGATCCGCAACCTGGAGTTCCTTATCGGCGATGCGCTCGCTCGTGGCGCGACGGACGTGCTCACCTCAGGACGCCAGCAATCGAACCACTGCCGGCTAACGGCGGCCGCTTGCGCGAGGGCTGGTTTACAGGCGCACATTGTGTTGACTGGAATGCCGCCGGAGCGGGCCACGGGCAATCTGCTGCTTGACCGCCTCTTCGGTGCGCGAATCTACTTCACAGGCAGCGAAGAGCGGGCTCTGCGCGACGCCTGGATCAACTATCTCGCGCCGACGTTCCCGTCGCTGGATCGGGTCTGCTACACGATCCCCGTCGGCGGGTCCGACGCCCGAGGCGCCATCGGTCACGCGCTTGCCGCGCGAGAGTTGCTTTGGCAATGCGAGGAGATCGAGGAGCGGTCGACAGCAATCGTCCTCGCGACCGCGACCGGTGGCACCCAGGCGGGGATGCTGGCTGGCCTCCGCAAGCTGGGCAGCGATGTGTCGATGATCGGGTTTACGGTGGCGAAGCCGGCCGAAGAGCTTCGTGCAGTGGTTCTGCGGATGGCAAACGAGGTGGCGGAGGACATCGGCCGCGACGGCGTGCAAGAGGGAGACGTGGTGGTGGATGGGTCGGCGCTTGGTGGGGGCTACGGGGTGGCCACGCCTGAGGGGCAGGCGGCGATTGAGCTACTGGCGCGGACCGAGGGGGTGTTGGCCGACCCGGTGTACACCGGGAAGGGACTGTCCGGCCTGCTGTCGCTCGTCCGAGCAGGGCGATTTGCGCCCGGCGAGTCGGTGGTGTTCCTGCACACGGGTGGGGCACCCGCGCTGTTCGCCTAGAGCCGATCCCTCACGGAAAACGAAGCTGCCGAGCGCTACATAAGCGACGGTCCGATCCGCGCATCGCCGGTATACTTTCCACCGAAGCGGCACGAAGCCATCCTCACCCTGGAGCGCGGCCCGCATCTTGAATCTGATGACCACCACCGAGGCGCTCCAGGCCCACTCGCTTCCGAGCCGGGCTTCTTGTGCGTTGGACAGGCACATGGCTGGGAGCACGCATGATTGACCCGAAGCTGAACGAGATCGACGAACTGTGCGTGAACACGATTCGCACGTTGTCGATGGATGCGGTGCAACAGGCGAACTCAGGACACCCGGGAGCGCCGATGGGCGCCGGGCTGATGGCCTACGTCCTGTGGGATCGGGTGATGAAGCACGACCCGTCCGATGTGGGCTGGCCCGATCGCGACCGCTTCGTGCTGTCGGCCGGGCACGCGTCGATGCTGCTGTACTCGTTGCAATACCTGTTCGGGTATCCGGGCATCACCATGGACGACCTCAAGAACTTTCGGCAGTGGGGCAGCCCGACAGCGGGCCACCCGGAGAGCGATCTGCTGCCGGGTACGGAGTCGACCACCGGTCCGCTGGGGCAGGGGTTTGGGACGGCTGTGGGCATGGCGATGGCGGAGCGGTTCCTCGCGGCCACGTTCAATCGGCCGGGTCACGAGATCGTCGACCACCACACCTACGTGCTGGAGAGCGACGGTGGCATCCAGGAGGGTATCTGCCACGAGGCGGCATCGTTCGCCGGACATCAGAAGCTGGGCAAGTTGATCGTGCTGTACGACGACAACCTCGTGCAGTTGGACGGGCCGACGAACCTCTCGTTCAGCGAGGACGTGGGCAAGCGATTCGAGGCCTACGGTTGGCATGTGCAGCGGATCGACGGGATGGATGCGGACGCGGTGGAGTCAGCGCTGAAGGCAGCGAAAGCCGACGGGCGGCCGTCGATCATCTGCGCCCGCACGCACATCGGCTACGGCAGCCCGAACAAGCAGGATAGCTCGAAGGCGCACGGCAGTCCGCTGGGCGAGGAAGAGATCAAACTGACGAAGAAGGCCTACGGCTGGCCGGAAGACGCGAAGTTTCTCGTGCCCGAGAAGGCGCTGGCGCACACCCGCTCGCTGGCGGATCGTGCTCGAGCGCAGCAGCGCGTGTGGGCACAGAAGTTCGAAGCGTATGCGGCTGCGCACCCGGCGGAGGCGCAGCAGTTCCGAGCGGCAACATCCGGACAGCTTCCGGCGGGCTGGGAGGCGGCGCTGCCGTCGTTCTCGGCCGGTGACAAGGAGATGGCGACGCGCGCGGCTTCCGGGCAAGTGCTGAACGCGATCGGCGGCGCCCTGCCGCTGATGGTCGGCGGGTCTGCGGATCTCGGTGAGTCGAATGTGACGGAACTGAAGGGGATTCCGGCGATGTCAGCCGACGTGCCGGGCGGGCGGAACGTCTACTACGGCGTCCGCGAGCACGGAATGGGGGCCGCCCTGAACGGCATGTCGGCGCACGGCGGCGTGATCGCATACGGGGGGACGTTCCTCGTGTTTTCGGACTACAACCGGCCCGCCATCCGCATCGCCGCCCTTAGCGATTGCGGCTCGATCTTTCTGTACACGCACGACAGTATCGGGCTGGGTGAGGACGGGCCGACGCACCAACCGATCGAGCATCTGGCGGCGCTGCGGGCGATGCCGAAGCTCTACGTCATACGCCCGGCGGATGGGAATGAGACCGCCCTCGCCTGGAAGATCGCTATCGAACGGCGGCACGGGCCGACGGCGCTGGCGTTCTCGCGGCAGGCCGTGCCCCACCTCGCGGGCTCCGCAGGCCGTGGGGCGCTGCGCGGCGCGTACGTGGTCAGCGAGGCCGAAGGCGGCCGCCCCGACGCGATCATTATCGGGACGGGCACCGAAGTGAGCCTCGCGATGGAGGCGCAGACGTTGCTGCGAGCGCGCGGCGTGCAGGCGCGCGTGGTGAGCATGCCTTGCTGGGAGTTGTTCGAGGAACAGGATCAGGCGTATCGCGACGAGGTGCTGTTGCCGGCAGTTCGGGCCCGGGTGTCTGTCGAAGCGGCGGTGACGCTGGGCTGGGAGCGCTGGGTCGGCGGCGACGGCAAGGCGATCGGCATCGATGGCCGGTTCGGCGCGTCTGCACCGTATAAGACGGTGTACGAGAAGCTGGGGATCACGGCACAGCGTGTGGCGGACGAGACACTGGCGCTGGTCGAGAATCTGTCTGGAGTGAAGGCGTAACGATGCGGGTGGCAATCGGCACTGATCATGGCGGGTTCGCGCTCAAGGACGAGATCGTCGCGGAGGTGCGGGCGCTGGGGCACGACCTCATCGACAAGGGTACCGACAGTCTCGAGCCCGTGGACTATCCGGACTTTGCCGAGGCGGTTGGCTTGAGCGTGGCTAGCGGTGAGGCGGAGCGAGGCATCGTCCTTTGTGGCAGCGGGGTGGGTGCATCCATCGCGGCGTGCAAGATCGTCGGCGTCCGCGCCGCCGTGTGCCACGACACCTACTCGGCGCACCAGGGCGTCGAACACGATGACATGAACGTGCTGACGCTGGGTGCGCGCATTGTCGGATCAGAACTGGCGCGGGAGCTGGTGCGGGCCTTCCTGGGAGCGAAGTTTTCGGGCGAGGAACGACACGTGCGGCGGCTGAACAAAGTGTTGGCGATTGAAGCGCGCTATTCGGGGAAGCGTGATTCCTGACAGATGCGGCCAGGACAAGGAGTTGCAGCGATGGGTACCAGGCTACAGAAGTTGTTCGAGCAGCAAGAACAGTCGCCGTGGCTGGACTTCATCCGCCGGAACATGCTGAACGACGGCGGCCTGCAGCGGTTCGTCGATCAAGGCATCCGCGGGGTGACCGCGAACCCAACGATCTTCGCGCAGGCCATCGGCGCCGGGGACGACTACGATGCGCAGATCGCGGATCTGCTGCGCCAGGGTGTGGCGCCGGCGGACATGTTCGAGCAGATCGCCTTACAGGACATCAAGCAGGCCTGCGACATCCTGCGGCCGGTGTACGACGCTTCGGGCGGTGGAGACGGGTTCGTCAGCATTGAAGTTTCACCGGAGAAGGCCTTCGACACCAACGGCACCGTCGAAGAGGCGAAACGCTGGTGGTCGCTCATCGACCGCCCCAATCTGCTGGTGAAGATCCCGGCGACGCAAGAGGGCATCCCCGCGATCGAGGAGTGCCTGGCCTCCGGCGTCAACATCAACATTACGCTGATCTTCGCGCTGTCGTTCTACGAGCAGGTCATGGAGGCATATGTTCGGGCGTTGGAGCGGCGATTGGTGGCCGGACAGGACCTGAAGACGGTCAATTCTGTCGCCAGCTTCTTCGTCAGCCGCGTCGACACTGCCGCCGACAAACTCATCGAGGCAAAGCTCGCGGGCGCCGCGACTGATGCTGAACGGGCGAACCTGAAGTCTCTGCTCGGGCAGGTCGCGAATGCGAACGCGAAGGTGGCCTATCAGCGCTTCCTGGCGGTGTTTGGCAGCGAACGATTCGCGAAACTGAAGGCAGGCGGGGCGAAAGCACAGCGCCCACTATGGGCCAGCACTGGCACGAAGAACAAAGCCTACAGCGACCTGCTGTACGTCGATAATCTGATCGGCCCCGACAGCGTCAATACCCTCCCTCCCGCGACGATCGATGCATTCGAGGACCACGGGAAGGTGACGCGCACGATCGATGACGGCGTCGCGCATGCCGAGAACGTGCTGCGAAACCTCGCTGTGGCACGGATCTCGCTCGACGAGATTACGGCGCAGCTACAAGAGGATGGCGTCGAGTCCTTCACCAAGTCGTTCAAGGAGATCGCCGACATCGCCGCCAAGAAAGCTGACGCGATCAAGGCGAAGGCCCCGGCCGCATGAAACTCGCGCTCGGGCCCTACGAAGAGGCAGTGCGCAGGCGCGCGGCCGTTCTCGCGCCGGGCGCCGAGCGCATCTGGCGTCGCGACGCCTCCTTCTGGGGCGGCGATGCGGCGCGCGCGGGATCCGTGTCGAACCGCTTGGGCTGGCTCGACGTGGCGGCGCAGATGCGCGAACGCGTGGACGACATCACCGCATTTGCCGCGCAGGTGCGCGCGGATGGCTTCCGTGACGCGGTCGTGCTCGGTATGGGTGGCAGTTCGCTGGCGCCGGAAGTCCTGCGGCAAAGCATCGGCGACACCGTGCGTCTTCTCGATCCGCAGATACGGCTGCATGTGCTGGACAGCACCGATCCCGCGACCATTCTCTCGGTTACAGGTGGCATCGATGCGGCGACCACGTTGTTTGTTGTGTCGTCGAAGTCGGGCACGACGCTTGAAGCGAACGCGCTCTACGCGTACTGCCGCAAGTTGGTTCTGGCGCGAAAGGGTGAACGCGCCGGCGGGAACTTCGTGGCCATCACCGACGAGGGGACACCGCTGCAAAAGCTCGCGGCGGAAGCAGGGTTCCGACGCTGTTTCGTGAATCCGGGGGATATCGGTGGACGCTATTCCGCGCTGTCGTACTTCGGTCTTGTCCCGGCGGCGGTGGCAGGAGTAGACATAACACGCCTTCTCGATCGCGGGATTGCAGAGACGGAGGCCGCCAAGGGTGCGTCGAGCGATGCGCTACTGCTCGGCGCGGCGCTGGGCGAGCTGGCGTTGGCGGGCCGCGACAAATGCACCTTCATCGTCTCAGATCCCGTCGCGTCGTTCGGGCTATGGGTGGAGCAGCTCATCGCCGAGAGCACCGGTAAGGAGGGGCGGGGGATCCTGCCTGTCGTTGATGAGCCGCTGGTGTGGGATCTCGAAGCCTACGGCGACGACCGCGCCTTCGTCTATCTACGGTTGGACGCCGTCGACAACGAAGACCTCGACGACGCCATCCACGACATCGAAGCGGCGGGCCATCCGGTTATCACGATTGAACTCGATGATGTGTACGACCTCGGGCGCGAGTTCTTCCGCTGGGAGTTCGCCGTGGCGATTGCAGGCCAGGTGCTGGGGATCAATCCGTTCGACGAACCGAATGTGCAAGAGTCGAAAGACAACACAAGCCGCGTGCTGGCCGAGTTCGAGCGGACCGGCAAGCTCGAGATCGATGCCGTCGAGCCGGGCAGTCGGAAGATCCAGCCCGAACTGAAGCGCTTGTTGGGAGCCCTCAAAGCCCGCGACTACTTCGCAATCACCGCCTATCTTGAACCGACCGCACACACAGCGCAGGAACTGACGGACATTCGCGAGTCGGTTCTACTGCGTCATCACATCGCGACCACGTCCGGGCACGGCCCACGGTTCCTCCACTCAACCGGACAGCTACACAAGGGAGGGCCGGAGACAGGGGTGTTCCTCCAGATTCTCGGCGACTACGCGCAGGATATTCAGATACCGGGCAAACCGTTTACGTTCGGGCAACTCAAACGGGCACAGGCCATCGGAGATCGTGAGGCCCTCATTAAGCATGGGCGGCCCGTCATCACGGTCGATATCGGTGACGACGAACTGGAGCTTGAGGCACTCTGCGCGGCCATCAGCGAAGCGACGGAAGACGGAGGCTAGGCGATGGAAATCGGGATGGTCGGACTGGGGCGGATGGGCGCAAACATGACGCAGCGCCTGCTCGACGGCGGCCATCGCGTCGTCGTTAGCGATCTGAATGCGGATGCGGTGAAGGCGTCGGCGTCCGCGGGCGCCGTCCCGTCCGACTCTCTCGGCGATCTGGTGACCAAGCTTTCGCCGCGCCGGGCCATCTGGATGATGGTGCCGTCCGGCGGCCCCGTACAGTTGACCATCGACACGCTGGCGCCGTTGTTGACCGTGGGCGACGTGCTGATCGATGGCGGGAACTCGAACTACCACGACTCGATGCGCCGGGCGGACGAGCTGAGCGCGCAGGGCATTGACTACCTCGATGCCGGGACGAGCGGTGGTATCTGGGGCCTGAAAGAAGGCTTCTGTTTGATGGTCGGCGGCAGCGACGGCGCCTTCGCGCACGTCGAACCGGCGTTAGAGACGCTGGCACCTGCGGACGGCTACGCGCACGTCGGCCCGAGCGGTGCCGGCCACTTCGTGAAGATGATCCACAACGGTATCGAGTACGGGATGATGGCGGCCTACGGAGAAGGATTCGAACTGCTAGCAGGCTCGAAGTTCGATCTCGACCTGCATCAGGTATCGGCCCTCTGGAACCGGGGTTCGGTGGTGCGCTCGTGGCTGCTGGAACTGACCGAGCGGGCCTTCGAGCGAGAGCCGCGGTTGGAGTCCATCAAGGGCTTCGTGCAGGACTCCGGCGAGGGGCGCTGGACCGTGCAGGAGGGGCTCGATCAGGACGTGCCGCTGCCGATCATCACCCTGTCGCTGATGCGGCGGTTCGCTTCGCGGCAGCAGGAGTCGTTCTCGGCGAAGGTGCAGGCCGCCCTCCGCAACGAATTCGGCGGGCATGCCGTGCAGCAGAGCCCGCAGAAGCCTGTGCAATGACGCTGGACACGGGCACGCACCCACTTCGGTCAGGAACGGTTATGCAACGGACGCCGGATCCGTGCGCCGTGGTGGTGTTTGGCGCAACAGGAGACCTGACGTCGCGAAAGCTCATGCCGGCGCTGTACAATCTCTCCCGCCTTCGGCTACTGCCGGGAGGCTTTTCGGTCGTCGGGTTTGCCCGCCGAGACTGGACCGACGAGCAGTTTCGCGCCGCCATGAAGGAGGGCGTGCAGAAGTTCTCCCGGGAGCCGCTCAAGGAGGAACTCTGGGACAGCTTTGCGCACGGGCTGCACTATGTGAGCGGCAGCTTTGACGATGCGGGCGCTTACGCGCGGCTGGGCGAACGGCTCTCGGCGCAGGATTCGGCCCACGGCGCCGGTGGCAACCGGCTGTACTATCTGGCCACGCCGCCGGATGCGTACGCCACGATAGCCGCGCAACTGGGCCTGGCCGGGCTGGTGCGAAGCGGCAAAGAGGGTGCCTGGGCGCGGCTGGTGGTCGAAAAGCCGTTTGGCCGCGACCTCGACTCCGCCCGGGAGCTCGACCGGGACGTCGGTCTGGTGTTTCGCGAGCGGTACATCCTCCGCATTGATCACTATCTTGGCAAGGAGACCGTGCAGAACATCCTCGTGTTCCGCTTTGGAAACGGGATCTTCGAGCCGATCTGGAACCGGCGTTACGTGGACAATGTCCAGGTGTCCGTCGCGGAGACCGTTGGCGTCGAGGGACGTGGCGGCTACTACGAGAAGGCCGGTGCCTTGCGGGATATGGTGCAAAATCACTTGCTGCAGGTGCTGGCGCTGGTCGCTATGGAGCCGGTTGCTTCCCTCACCGGTGACGCCGTCCGGGACGAGAAAGCCAAGGTCTTCCACGCACTCACCAGCATCGAGGACATCGGGCGTGACACAGTGCGCGGGCAGTACGCCAGCGGCGCGATACTCGGACAGCTCGTCCCGGGATACCGCCAGGAAGACGGCGTCGACGCCAAGTCCAATATCGAGACCTATACAGCGCTGAAGCTACAGATCGAGAACTGGCGCTGGGCGGACGTGCCGTTCTACCTGCGCGTGGGCAAGCGCCTGCCTAAGCGAGCCACGGAAGTCGCGATCACCTTCAAGACCCCGCCCTTGCAGCTGTTCCGGCAGCTCGGTGGCGGAGATAGCCCGACGCCGAACCTCCTCGTGCTGCGCATCCAGCCGGACGAAGGCATCTCACTGCGATTCGGGGCAAAGGTGCCGGGCACGCGCGGCGAAGTGCAACCGGTGAACATGGACTTTGACTACGGCGCGTCGTTTGGCGGTGATCCGCCGGAAGCGTACGAGCGCCTGCTGCTCGACGCGATCATCGGCGATTCCACCCTGTTTACACGGTGGGACAGCGTGGAGGCGGCGTGGGAGCTGCTGACGCCTGTCCTGGACGGTTGGGCGAACGGCGAGCGGCCGCTGGAATACTACGACGCGGGTGGATGGGGGCCGGACGGCGCAGAGCATATGCTGGCGCGGGACGGACGCCAGTGGCACCGCATGTAGCCGATGTCTCACGTCCGACTGGAAGTTACCCGTCTGCGTGAAGGAACTCCCACACGACCCGCATGAAGGGTTCGAGTTGGTCGTGGTGTACCCAGTGCCCGGCGTCCTTGATCATCACACTGCGACAGTCGTGGAATGCGCTGGCTTTGCCGTCCTGCTCCGGGTCGGAGGCCCAGCTTTCGGAGCCGCGGATAAGCAGGGTGGGGCAGCGGATCTGGTTCCAGATCTCCCGCGCTTCGGCGACGTTGAACTCGTATGGTGAGTGCAGCCTGACGTAGTTGTCGAATTTCCAGCTTAGAGATCCGTCGTCCGCGTTCTTCTTCATCCCGCACACGGTGAGGTGGTGGGCCATGTCCGGTGTCAAGTGCGGGTTCTCGTCGCGCATGCGGGCGACGGCGTCTTCGACCGAGGCGTAGCGCCGGGGCTTCCGCGTGTCGAAGTGCTGCATGTCCTTGATCCACTTGCGCATCCGCAGCGACCCGGGTGTTGGTTCGCGGGCGGGCGGCCCCAGCCCTTCGATCGCCACAAGTTTGCTGACGTGCTTGGGAAAGATGCCGGTGTAGTTCAGAGCAACGGCCCCGCCGAGAGAGTGGCCGATGACCGTAAGGGGCGTGCGCTTCAGTTCAGCGCCGAGGGTCGCTACATCGAGGACCCATTCCGGCATGGAGTACTGGCCACCGATAGCCCAGGCGCTGTCTCCGTGGCCACGAAGGTCGACCGCGTACACGCAGTAGTCGTCCTTGAGGCGCACGGCCACCTCGTCCCAGGTGCGTGCGTGGTCGCGATTGCCATGAATGAGCAACAGCGGTGGGTTCGCCTCGTTCCCCCACACGGCGTAGTGCAGCTTCAGGCGCTGCGACCAGTAGTAGCGTGATTCGGGTTCGTCGGACATCCGCAGCACTCCCTTTCGGCGATGGCGCGATTCCGTACGCTACGACAGCAGCGCGCCTCGATCAAGGATGAGCCCGAGTTCTGGAATTGGTGTTCAGGGCGAGAGAGGACGAGCCCTTTGTGGAGGACGGCTATGCTTTCGTTTTGGGCGTGTGGCTGGCTTAGCGACTGCCGCGAAGTCGCGGGTCGAAGATGTCCCGGATAGTGTCTCCGAGCAAGTTAAAAGCGAGCACGGTGAGGCTAATGGCGATGCCGGGGAACAGCGGCCACCACACGTGAATCGGAAAACTATTGCGGCCCGTGCTGATGTCTCGGCCCCATGAGGGATTCGGTTCAGGGATACCCAAACCAAGGAAGGACAGGGCAGACTCGGCCAGAATGGCGGCGCCCAGACTTGTGGTCATCAGTACGATACCCAGCGGCAAGATGTTGGGCAAAAGGTGCCGGAACAAGATGCGCGGGCTGGAGGCGCCGATGGACCGCGTGGCCTCGACGTATTGGTTGTTCTTCTCTGATAGTGTTGCTCCGCGGGTGATGCGGATTGTTGGAAAGATTGTGAGGAGCATGATCACGAAGATCACCGTCGTCATGCTCGGGCTGAACACGGACATCAGGATGAGGAGGAGGACGAGTCCTGGAAAGGCGATGACCGTGTCCACCATCCGCTGGATGAAATTGTCGATCCAACCGCCCGAGTAACCGGAGAAGATGCCGATGACCATGCCGATGGCAATGCCGCAAATGACGGACACGAAGCCGACCAAGAGTGATACGCGGGCCCCGGCGACGACCCTGGCGACCATGTCGCGGCCCGATTTGTCTGTGCCAAATGGGTGATCCACCGACGGGTCCTCGAGTGGCACTCCGACCCCAATTGCCGAATAGGAATACTCGGTCAGGCGCGGCGTAGAAAATATCTCAGGCCCCCAGGGCACGGATACTGTGATGCCAGGGCCAAGAATGCCAACGATAATCAGCACGGCAATGACGCCGGCGCCGAACGTGCCCAGAGGATTTTGCCGTGCGAGACGCAGGAGTTTACGCGTGGACGAACGCGGGCGCATTGCCATTTCCTGCTCGTCCGCGAGAATCTGTTCGATGCCGGGTAGGGCTGTTGGTGTTGAGCTCATGAGTACCGAATCCGGGGATCAATCCAGGCGTAGGCAACGTCGATCGCAAGCTGCGTCAGGATGACCACGGCTCCGATGTACAGCGTCATCGACTGAACCACCGTGTAGTCCTTCCGAAAGATGTGTTCGAACGTGTAGAAGCCAAGACCTTTGATGTTGAAGATCAACTCAATGAAGAGAGTTCCGCCGAGCAGGCCGGTGAACTGTAGCCCCAGAATCGTGATGACCGGGATCATGACGTTCTTGAGAGCGTGCCGGTACACGACGAGGCTGTCGCGAAGGCCCTTTGCTCGGGCCGTCCTGACGTAGTCCGCCCGAAGCACCTCGAGGAGCGATGACCGGGTGAGCCGCATCACCGTTGCGGAGGCGGCCGTGCCGAGAACCAGGGACGGCGGGACGAACTGGCGCAAGTTGTCCCACGGGTTCTCAAAGATCGACACCGTGCCAGTCAGCGGCGGCGCGTATCCCCACAGCTGACTCGGGATGATGAGCACCATCGTCGCTAGCCAGAAGCTGGGGATGGACAACGACAGAATCGCGGAGAACCGGACGAGCAAATCGATGATGGAGTTGCGATATAGGGCAGAGACGACACCCGCCGGTATCCCCAGCAGGATCGTGAACGCCATTGTCAGCACGAGCAGCTCGATCGTGGCGGGCATTCGATCGATGACGGATCGGGTGACAGGAACCTTCGTGAGGTTCGACCGGCCGGCGTCTCCTTGGAGAATGCCGCCGGCCCAGTCCCAGTACTGATTGTCATTGTTCCACTTGACGAAGGCGGGGGACCTCTCGAACGAGACGAAGAAGAGGGGTTTGTTCAACCCCAGTTCCTCGCGCTGCGCTTCCACCTGTTCCTTAGGAACAAACCCACCACCCGACGCCAGCAGCGCGGCATCACCAGGCGCCACCCGCAACAGGAAGAACGTTGCGAGCGAGAGCAGCACGATGATGAATGCCGAAATGATCAGGCGCCGGATGATGAAATTCGACATACCTTACGCTTCGATCCAACTTGCAACATTGGCCAGAGCGTTTGTCGCTGGGCCCAACCCGGTGATGATATTGCGCAACCGCTTGTTGTAGACGGTGTAGCCAAATGGCGTCACCAGCGGCAGGAAGGTCGGCCCCTTGGCGTAGATGAGCTTCTGGGCATCGCGAACAGCCTGAATGCGCTCTTCCACATCGAACGCTTGCTTTGTCTTCAAGATCGCGGCATCGATCTCCGCATCACCCTGCAGACCAATGGCGAACGAACGATCCGACAGCGGGCCGCCTGCGGACTGGAAGTCGATCGGAACCTCGGGCGTCTCGTATGACTGATTCAGCGACAGGCTCGCCACATAGTTCAGCGTCTGGTAGTTGGCGTACCAGGTGCCGAAGTCAATCGGATCCTGCTCGATTTCGATCCCGGCATCCGCCATCTGCTGTAGGAAAATCGGAAGGTGCTGGTCGTGCTGCTGGATGTTGCTCGCCGAGGGGTACATCATCTTGAACTTGATGCCCCCGACCGCCTCTACCAACTTCTTGGCTTCGGCCACGTCGTACGGCTGAATCGCCTTCAGCTCTTCGCCACGATAGGCATAGTCTCCCATCGGCCAGTGCACGAGACCGTTGGCCTCGGCGTCCCCACCGTAGACAAGGTCAACGATCTGCTGGCGGTTAATCGCGAAGCCGACGGCCTTGCGGACGCGCTCATCCGTAAAGGGCGGCTTCTCCGGATTCATCGTGAAGGCGATGAACGTAGTCGCTGGGTCCTTTGTGATAAAGGAGTTTCCGTTGGAAGCGACATCATCGGCGTCTTGCTTGCTCTCCGCACCGTAGATGTGAATCGCTTCGTCGAAGTTGCTGTTCAGGAAGGCGGTGCGAACGGCGGCGCGATCGCGGATTACCAACAGGTCGATGCCAGCCCGGTACGGCAGTGCCGCGTTGCTGTTGCGGTCATCCTTGCGGTAGTAGCTCGGGTTGGCATCCATCTTCGCCACTTCGCCCTCGGTGGACGAACTCAGCCGGAAGGGGCCACCGCCGGCGCTCTTGGTGCTCATCTTGGCGATGCTGTCGGCATCTGCGAGCAGTTCCTTTGGCGGAATGGTGCTGGTGAAAATGCCGGCGCGGTACAGCAGCCAGGCGTATGGCTTCGTGGTCTTGATGGTGAAAATGTCGCCCGCGGCGGACACCGTGTCGAGGAACGGCTTGATGGCCCCGTTGCCGGCCTTCGGCTCGTCCTTGATGCGCTGGTAGGTCGCGCGGGCGTCGTCTGCATCCAGGTCGCGTTCAGGTACGCCAAGGTCATTGGGCCCCACCTTCACGCCCTTGCGGATCTTGAAGTTCCAGGTGTTCTCGTCAGGCGTCTCATTGGACTCCGAGAGGTCGTTAAAGTAGTAGCTGGCGTCGAGCGTGGACTGGTTGACCAGCAGGTTGTAGACCTGCGGGAAGTAGTTCGCGGCGGCCGCGACACTGATGTGCGGATCCCACGTACCGAAGTCGGCGCCGGTGGAGAGCCGGAGACGGCCTCCTGGCACGGGTGGGTTCTTCTCGTTGAGGACCTCGAGTCCGCTGGGCTTCGACGTCGCCTCGACAACCGGGGTACCGCCCGTTGGCGACTTCCCGGCTGCCGGTGTGCCTTTGGGTTCGTCATCGCCGCCGCCGCAGCCCACGACCAGAACCGCTCCGGCCGCGGCGCCGGCCAGCCCCGTCGTCTGCAGCATCTTGCGGCGGGATACGCGGCGGTTCGTGTACTTACCCCAGTAGTTGTCTGCCATGTTCTCGGTGTCTCCCTTCATTGAGAAGCCCTTGTTCTCTCTCTCCCAACGGTTGGCCCTACAATCTCCCAAACTTGAGTCTGTGTCAAGAGATAGGTGAAGCCATCGTCACGAATCCTGCTTCGGGATCCGGTGCCGTGATTGTACTCTACCGAGCACGCTAATCGTCACCTAAACTTCAAGCCAACCCCACAACTTTGTCAAAGGCAATCTCCGTGGTTTTTGGCTCGCGTCTCTGGCCATATGTCTTCCGATACCGCTGGCGCATGGGCCTGGGGCTGCTGGCGCTGGCCCTTGCCTCGGGGGCGAGCATCATGGCGCCGTACGTCCTCGGGATCGCCATCGACGACCTGCGAGAAGGGGTCTCGACGGAGAAGTTGATCTTCTTTGCCGGCCTCACCATCGGCATTCAGGCGGCGGACAGCACCCTGCGATACATAACCCGCATCTTCGTGAGCGGCTCCTCCCGCAAGATTGAGTACGACCTTCGGAACGACGTGTATGCACAACTCCAGCGTTTGGACCAGAAATTCTTTCACGAGAATCAGACCGGAGACCTCCTGGCCCGAGTGTCGAACGACGTGACGACGGTCCGGGAGTTCCTCGGCCCCGGCCTGATGGACCACTTCCGGTCCGTGCTCCTCTTCGTGGCCGGGCTTGTGATTATGCTCACGATCGATGTGCGGTTGGCGCTGCTGGCCGCCCTTCCGCTTCCCGTGATTACCGCGCTCTTCATCTGGGAGGGCCGAGTCATCGAGCAGCGATTCCTCACGGTGCAGACCCAATTCGGCAACCTGGCGACCTTCGTGACGGAGAACTTCTCGGGAGCGCGCGTTATTAAGGCGTACGTTCAGGAGGACAACCAGGCCGCTGCCTTCCATCGCGAACTGCTCGCCTTCGAGCGGGCGAACATCGCCTGGGCAAGGCTCAGCGCGGCGATCTGGCCGCTGCTGGCGGTCCTCATCGGCCTCAGCACCGTTGTCGTCATCTATGTCGGAGCGCTCGAGGTACGGGCGGGATCGATCACCCTGGGGCAGTTTGTCCAGTTCAACAGCTACATCGTCCTGCTGGCGATGCCGATGGTGAACCTGGGCTGGACACTGAACATGTACCAGCAGGCCGCCGCGTCGATGGCGCGCGTCGAAGAAGTGCTGGCGCGGAAGCCGGTGGTCGCCGACGCTGTCGGCATTACACGCGTGCCGGAACTGCGCGGGGCCATCGCCTTTGACCACGTGAGCTTCGGATATTTCAGCCGGCCTATCCTCCAGGACGTCAGTTTGGATGTACCGGCCGGCACGACGCTCGCGATCGTCGGGGCGACGGGATCTGGCAAGACGACGCTGGTAAACCTCATCGCGCGCGTGTACGACGTGCGTGGCGGCCGCATCACGCTGGACGGGCACGACCTTCGCGAGATTCCGCTGGAGCAACTGCACCGCGCGGTGGCGTTTGTGCCACAGGAGTCGTTCCTTTTTTCGACGACGCTGCAGGACAACGTCGCCTGGGCGGGCGCAATAGATCAAGCTCACGTCGACCGTGCTGTGGAACTTTCCCAGCTCGCCAACGACCTCCCGCAGCTCGCCGTCGGCATGCAGACGATGGTGGGCGAGCGTGGGGTATCGCTTTCCGGCGGGCAGAAGCAGCGGGCGGCCATCGCTCGCGCACTCGCGCGCGAAGCGCCGATTGTGATACTCGACGACGCGTTGTCGCACGTGGATGCCTACACCGAGGAGCGCATCCTCGCGGGCCTTCGTGGCTATATCCAGGGACGGACGGCCATCGTCATCGCGCACCGCGTGTCGGCCGTAAGGTGGGTCGATCAGATCGTCGTGCTGGCCGATGGGCGCATCGTGGAGCGCGGCACCCACGACGAATTGGTCGCGCACGGAGGTCTCTACACGCAGCTCGATCGCCGCCAGCGGCTGGAAGAACAACTGCACGCCGATGATGAGCAGGCGGGCTAACGATGGTGATGCACGGCTACAACGAAGAAGACGACGTCATCGGCAAGGCCTACGATTCGCGCCTGGTGGGGCGGCTGATGCAGTATCTGCGCCCGTACCGGTGGCGGGTAATCGTGGCGTTGCTATTGCTGCTAGGCACAACGGGCCTCGCCCTGGCGCAGCCGCTGCTCATCAAGCAGGCGATCGACCGGGATGTGGCGAAGGGCACCGCAGACGACCTGTGGTGGATCGCCAGCCTGTACGTCGGATCGCTGGCCCTGCTGTTCGTGTTTCGGTATGCCCAGGCGTTGTTGATGGTGCAAGTGTCGCAGCGGGTGATGAACGACCTGCGCCTCGGTCTCTTCAAGCACCTGCAGCGGATGTCAATCTCGTTCTACGATGCCAATCCGGTGGGCCGCCTGGTCACCCGGCTGACAAATGACATCGCCGCCCTGGATCAGCTGCTGACCGCTGGGGCGATCACGATCATTGCGGACCTGTTCATGATCGGCGGCGTGGCGATCGCGCTGTTCTGGATCAACTGGAAGCTCGCCATCATCACGATGGTGGTCATGCCGGTGCTTGCGGTGTTGATGCGCTGGTTCGCTGTGGCGATGCGCAACGCCTTTCGCAGCCAGCGCCTGCACGTCGCCCGGATGAATGCGTTCACCGCGGAGCACATCAGCGGGATGTTGCTGATCCAGCTCTTTGGCCGCCAGAAGCGTGATCTGGCGGAGTTCGACGAGCACAGCGGTCGACTGCAGGACGCGAACATGCAGGTGGTGCACCAGTTCGCCTTGTTCGAGCCGGTGGTGGCGATGGTGAGCGCCATCACGACCGGTGTGATTATCGTCGTGGGCGGGCGGCTGGTGCTGGATGAAACGCTGACCATCGGGTCACTGGTCGCGTTTCTGCAACTTGTGTCGATGTACTACAACCCCGTCCGCGAGATCGCCGACCGCTTCAACATCCTCCAGTCGGCGATGGCGGCCCTGGAGCGTATCTTCACGCTCTTGGATGAGCCGGAGGGCGTACAGGACGACGCCGCTGCGGTCGAGCTGCCGGAGCGAATTGCCGGCGCTGTGGAGTTCGAGCACGTTTCGTTCGCCTACAGCCCCGACACCTGGGTGCTGAAGGATGTCTCGTTCAAGATTGGCCCCGGCGAGAGAGTGGCGTTTGTCGGGGCGACCGGAGCCGGGAAGACGACTCTCATCAACTTGCTGCTGCGGTTCTATGACATCCAGCACGGGCGTATCCTGCTGGACGGCGTCGACATTGCGGAGGCGAGACAACAGCAAGTGCGACGGCACATCGGCCTGGTGCTACAAGACCCCTTCATTTTCACCGGGACGATCGAGGACAACATTCGCCTGCGAGATGATTCGGTGACGGGCGAGCAGGTGCGGCAGGCGGCGCGACTGGTGGGCGCGGATCGCTTTATCAATCAGCTCCCGGACGGCTATCAGCACAAGCTGGTCGAACGCGGTGCGAACCTCAGCACCGGCCAGAAGCAGCTGCTCGCGTTTGCGCGATCGGTGGCCTTTGACCCGGAAGTGATGCTGGTGCTCGACGAAGCGACGGCTAACATCGATTCGGAAACCGAGGCGCTGATCCAGGACAGCCTGGAGCGCTTGACGGCAAAGCGCACGAGCATCGTCATCGCTCACCGGTTGGCGACGGTCCGCGGGTGCGACCGGATCATCGTGTTGCACCGTGGCGAGATTGCCGAGCAGGGCACCCACGACGAACTGCTCGCGCTACGTGGCCGCTACTTTCGGCTTTGGCTGTTGCAGCAGCAGGAAGTGCCGGCAGGGGTGGTCGAGGAGGCCACGCCGCCTGTCGCGTAGAGCCGCTTCACCACGCCGACGCGCTCGCTAGCACAAAGAGAAAGGGCCCCGCAGCATCAGCGGGGCCTTTTGCTAGCGCGGAACTGGTCGGCTCTCAGCAGGTGCCGAAGAGCTTTGCGATGAGGAGTAGGTCTCCGGAGTTGATCGTGCCGTCGCGGTTGACATCGAGCCCGACAACATAGTTGGGGTTGCTACCCGGGCCGAAGTGCATCACCACCAAGAGCTGGTCGCCGGAGTTCACGGCGCGGTCGCCGTTGACTGAAGATGCCTCCTTCCCCTCAGAGCAGTCGTCACCGTCGGTGTTCGTCACCAGCGGGTTCGTGTTGTAGAACTTGAACTCCTGGCCGTCGAGAAGGCCGTCCGCGTCGGTGTCGGAGAGGTTCGGGTTCGTACCGATAAGCAACTCGAAACCATTCGAGAGGCCGTCCTTGTCTGCGTCAGGCAGCGCGGAACCCGGAGGCGTACTCGCGGCGTTGTTCGGATCCGTGCTCAGCACACATTCCGGGCCATCCAGCGTTCGGTCATCATCCGAGTCCTTGTCGAGAGGGTTTGTCGGCGCGCTCGCGGAAGCGCACGGCGGTCCGCCGGTTTCGGTGCTGTTCAGCAGGCCGTCGTTGTCGGCGTCGACATCGCAATCGTCGCCCAGCGTGTCGGAGAACGGGTTGGTGAGGTCATCGATCGACGGCACGAGTGGCCCGAGGTCGATGAAGTCGCCGTCCGTGTTGAGCTGGGAGGGGTTCGGGATGAGGATGCAGTTGTCCTCGTTGACATCCGCGTTGTTCAGGTCGTGATTGTCGGACGGCTTGTCCTTGTAGCCGTCGTCGTCGGTGTCCGGGTCGCACGGCAAAGTGAGTTGGCCCATCTCGGCAACATTGCCTACGGCGTCCAGGTCAGGGTCAGCAAGCCCGTCCGCGATGAGAATCTGCAAGCAGAAGTTCAGGACTTCGTAGTCGTCCTGCATGGTATCGCCGTCAGTGTCAGGAGCGTTCGGGTTGCTGAGGTAGGTGAGTACTTCAGCGCCATCGGTCAAATTGTCGTTGTCCGAGTCGGCGTCGTTAGGGTTGGTGGTGTGGGTGTTTACCTCAGCACCGTCGCTGAGGCCATCGTCGTCCGAGTCGGCATCGGTGGGGTTCGTGTTTGTGACGTTGATCTCTGTCGGATCGGAGAGCCCGTCGCCATCGGTGTCGGCGAGGAATGGCGACGTGCCGTGCACGTTTACTTCGGCGCCGTCGGACAGGCCATCACCATCGGTATCGGGATTGTTCGGGTTAGTGCCGAGGACGATCTCCTGAAGGTCGTTGAGACCATCGCCATCGGTGTCGGGGTTGTTCGGGTTGGTATTGAAGTTGATGACTTCGGCGTAGTCGCTCACGCCGTCGTTATCAGAGTCAGTGTCGTTGGGGTTGGTGTTGTGCGTGTTTACTTCGGCACCGTCGGACAGGCCATCGCCGTCGCTGTCCGCGTTCAGCGGGTTAGTGTTCGTCGTGTTGACTTCGGCCGAGTCGCTAAGTCCGTCGCCGTCGGTGTCCGAGTTCAGTGGATCCGTGCCGTGCGTGAGGACTTCCTGGCCGTCGCTGAGGCCATCGCCGTCAGTGTCAGGGTTGTTCGGATTGGTGCCGATGAGGAGCTCATACGCGTTGAGCAGGCCGTCGCCATCCGAGTCCGCCACCGACGGGGTGTTTGTCGCCGTCGGTGTGTTCGTCGGCGTATTCGTCGGTGTGTCGGTTGGCGTCGGCGTTTCAGTCGGTGTGTTCGTAGGTGTCGGCGTGTCCGTGGGAGTGGAAGTATGCGTGGGGGTGGGGGTATCGGTCGGCGTTGGAGTGCTCGTCGGCGGGATGCCGATCTGGAGGTTAGCGCTGAAGCAGTTGCCGGCCGTGGTCAGAGCGGGGTTGCAACTCATCAATTCAGTGATCGTCTCGTCGAAGACGTTGATGTCTTGTAGGGTGACCGCCGTGTTGCCGAGGAACGTGTTGTAGTTGATTGTCGCCAGGCGAACCGTGCTTCCGTTCGTCAGGTTGTGTGCATCCGAGGGGTTAAGGCACGAAATCGTTGAAGAGGCGATGTTGGGATTGCCGTCAATGTCCGCCAAGGCAGGATCGCAAGCCCAGGACGGACCATTCAGTTCGGCCTGATTGAAATCAGGGTTGCAGTTGAATTTGGGTGTGAGACACGAACCAGTCGGTGGCGGATTCGCGACGTTTTGGTCGGCGAGAATTGTCACATTGAACGCCGCGATGAGCGAACTCGCCCCGCTGTTGTTCTTCAACGTGAGCTGGACAGAGGCGGTGCCGGCCGCGGGCTTCACACACGAGGTTTCCACAAGCAGGGTGGTCGTATCACAGTCGACCGAGAGGTCGAAGGGTGTCGTGACGCCGGCGAATGCGCCCGGGCTGTACCCGGAAAACAGGCCTGTCCCCGCGACGATGGCGAAGAGTAACGCCGCTGCTGTACCGATTGAGAACAAGCTAACCTGAGGAAGAACCGACTTCCTTGTCATGTGAAACCTCCGAGACCGAATTGAAAAGGCGGAATGATCCCCCTTTGGCCACTATACGCCGCAGCCAAGCCCTGTCAAGATGCTCGGCCGAAGATTACACTCGCGCCCGACTAATCTACAAAGTTGACGTGCGGCGGGGGCTGCCGCGCATCAGGAGGGCGCGTGTGTGCCGATGGTGAGGATAGGACTGGGTCGAGCCGGGAGTCCACAGAGGTTGTGAACAGGGAGCGCGTCCGGTGATAGACCGGCGTGGCGCAGGGGTGCAGGCCCCGGCTCGACCCAAAGTGCCCTCCTTACGCGGAGAGCTTGTCGCCGCCCACACAGCCAGCGGCTGTGTCTGGTGAATCGGGCGGCGCAGTGTCGCAAGAGCGTAGCGCACACGGGGTGCGGTTGTCGGAGTCACCGGGGTCAGGGTCAGGGGTTGGGGTGTGGTGAATCCGGCCGGCTGCGCTCATGAAACTGAGGTTGGTGAGACGGAGAGCGTGTTCGGCTGTGCCGCTCCAGCGTGTTGCCTCTGTCTGGCGTGTCAGGCTGACGACGTGATCCACGGCCGCACTTCTCCGCACGTTGGGGCCGGGGAATGGAAATCCCTTGATCCGCAGCGATCAAGGGCTGCAGACTCCGACCCACTCAGGTGCCTTCGGTGGCCCGGCGGCCTTATTCCTCGTGGAACGTAGGCCCGTGGCTTTGCGTCGCCGTCTTTCGACGGGTTTGCCTTTGTCGGAGCGTCTTCAGTTGTCTTTCACACAATGAATCGGATACCCGAACGCGATCTGATGGGCCAATCTGCGTTTCCGGAAAAGAATTTCCGATGTTGGCGGTTGGCCCGTGCCTGTAGCTTCGGTCGAGCCGGTAATCGGTCTGCAACACCTCCCACGCGGCGAGAGCGCTAGCATGACTTGTAAGCGGGTGCCTGCGCGTTTCAGAACGGAAGGGGATGTCAATGAGGATGCGGAGGAATTGGATCGCGGCGGCCGTCGTTGCGGGGATAGCGCTGGTGGCCGGGGCAGCTGCAGTGATGGGTCAGACGCCGACCGATCCCACGGCAGGCTTCATGGATCGGGTCGCCCTGAAGCTCGGCATCGAACCTGACAAGCTGGAGCAGGCGATCAAGGACACCCGAAACGAGGACATCGACGCACGGGTTCAGCGCGGCGATCTTACCCAAGACGAAGCAGACGCGCTCAAGAAGCGGATGGACGATGGCGACGGCTTCGGGCCGTTCGGCCATGACGGTAAAGGACGGCGATTTCCCGGCCACGGTCCGGGCGGCGAGGGGTTCCACCCGGGATTTGGGTTCGGCTTTCCCGGTCAACTCGACGAACTGGCCAGTTTCCTCGGCATCGAGCAGATACAGCTCCACGAGGAACTCGCGGTCGAAGGGGCGACGCTGGCGACAGTCGCCGAAGCGCACGGGAAGACCCGCGAAGAGTTGAAGGCGTCTATTGTGGACAACACCGCATCGAAGCTGGATGAGGCCGTAGCGGCCGGGAAGCTCACGCAGGAGCAGGCCGACGAGATAAAGGCACGGACGGGCGAGATGGTCGACAATATGATCGATGGTGAATTTGGGGCGGGGCCAGGCGGCCGTCACTTCCGGTTCGACTTCGAGTTTCGCGCCGGGCCAGACGGCGACGACGGCGCGGCGCCGCCGCCGTCGTCGCCCGCCCCCC
>CXWL01055823.1_pt1 | contig 71784 bp, 57 predicted proteins | sample 590931 | NCBI WGS metagenome assembly CXWL01 (sample SAMEA3498368, study PRJEB10139) | groundwater metagenome | biome: water well; material: biofilm material | place: Germany | collected 2015-04-27
ATACGTCGTGGAATCCCAAATTCGCTTGACTTGAAACACGGTTGCTCTCCCACCGGGGGAGGGCTGGGGTGGGGGAACACTCTTCGTTCCACTGCTAACAGTAAGGAAGGGAATGGCGATCGCTAGTTGCTAGCTGACGAATGCCCCGCCCCGCTTGGTATGATGCGGGGCATCTTTTTGGGAATCTCACATGAACCATCACATCCTTATCATCGACGACGACGAACGCCTGTGCGCCATGTTGCAACAGTATCTGGGCGATGCGGGTTATCGCGTGGCCGCGCGCCACACTATTGCCAGCGGCTTGCAGGCTTTGAAGCAGGAAGACTTCGATGCGCTGGTGCTGGACCTGATGTTGCCGGACGGCGACGGGCTGGATGCCTGCCGCCAGTTGCGCGTCTTTTCCACTATCCCGGTGCTGATGCTCACCGCGCGCGGCGAGGCGATGGATCGCATCCTTGGCTTGGAGATGGGCGCGGACGATTATCTGCCCAAGCCGTTCGAGCCGCGCGAATTGCGGGCGCGCTTGAAGGCCATCTTGCGGCGCGGCAAGGTCGGCAATGGTGATGTGTTGCGCTTCGGCAAGTTGGAGATCGACCGTGGCGCGCGACAGGTGCGCGTGGATGGCGCGGTGTGCGAGATGACTTCGTACCAGTTCGATCTGTTGCTGGCGCTGGCAGAGAAGCCGGGGCGGGTGATGAGTCGTGAGCATCTGCTGGATGTCGTGAAAGGCGAGCCGCTGGAAGCATTCGACCGCTCTATCGACGTGCACATTTCGCGCATCCGCGCGACCATCGAAGAAGACCCGAAACATCCGCGCCGCATCATCACGCTGCGCGGCGCGGGTTATGTGTTCGCACGCAATCAGGATGGCGAGGAGGAGGCATGAGGAAACTCTATTTCCAGATCTACATGGGTGTGATCGCCAGCCTCGCGTTGCTGGTGGTGTTGGCGGGCGTTTTCTGGCATTTCCAAGGACAGCACTCTCCGCAAAGCGAGGTGATGCGCACGGTGCGCGATGTGATCGTGCTGGCGCTGCCCGCACCCGATGCACCTGCCGCACAGCAACAGAGTGTGCTGGAAAAACTGGCGCGCCCCGCATTGCCGCGCATCTCGCTGTATTCCGATGATCGGAGATTGCTGGCGCATGCGGGCGCTCCGCTGATGGCGCCGCCGCCGGATGCGCGCGACAACGATTGGCTGCACCGTCACGGCCCCGATTCGGCATGGGCTTTACATCTGCCCGATGGCCGCTGGTTGTTGGCACAGCCTAGGCACAGTCCGCCGAGCATGCCGTTCCCCTTCATTTTGATGCTGGTGTTGATTGGGTTGGTGGTCGCGGTGGTGGCCTATCCGGTAACGCGGCGCATGACGCGTCGTCTGGAAAATTTGCGGCAGGCGGTGGAAGCCTTGGGCGAGGGCGATTTCAAGACGCGCGTGGAGACCAAAGGATGCGACGAGGTGTCGTCGCTGGCGAAGAGTTTTAATCAGGCAGCGGCGCGCGTGGAGTCGCTGTTGCTGGCGCACAAACAATTGCTGGCGAATGCCTCGCATGAACTGCGTTCACCGCTCACACGCATTCGTCTTGCGCTGGAGTTGCAGGCGGAGCGACCCGTGCCCGAACTGCAAAAGGAGTTGCGCCGTGACATTGCCGAGCTGGATCAACTCATCGAGGAGATTCTGTTGGCGAGTCGATTGGATGCGATGCGCGAACCGCTGCAAACGGCGGATGTCGATCTGGCAGCACTGCTGGTCGAGGAGTGCGCGCGCAGTCATGCACAGTGCGAGGCGGTACCGCTGAACATTCAGGGTGATGATCGTCTGCTGCGGCGTTTGCTGCGCAACCTGCTGGAGAACGCCAAGCGGCACGGCGGCGACGGGGTGCAGGCCAGCCTGACGCAGGATGCGGGGACGGTCGTGATTCAAGTGTGCGACAACGGCAAAGGCATCGCGGCAGAAGAGCGCGAGTCCATCTTCGAACCGTTCTATCGCCCGGCGGGCAGCCGTGAAAAGGAAGGCAGTTACGGGCTGGGTCTGGCGCTCGTGCGGCAGATCGCTCAGCGGCACGGCGGTAGTGTGTCTTGCCTACCGCGCGCGGCAGGTGGTGCATGCTTCGAGGTGAGGTTGCCGCTGGCTTGATGCAGTGTGATGTGAATTTGGACGGAAATTGGTGTTCTGGTTCACACGCGTTCATCTAGCATCGCGGCGAATTCATGGGCGAATCGATGTGCATCGCCGGGCCATCTCGCGGAAAGGTAGTTACCGTCCCTCACGACAAAGCCGCGTTCGAGGTGCGTCGGGGAATCGCGCAAGAGAGCCATCGGTCCTTCCTGAAAGTCATTCGGGTGGGCAAGCGCACGGGTGACTTCTTCCTGCACGGTTATGGGGTAGGTCCGATAGTAGTTGCCTAGCCAAAGCGCGGTGAGTGCCCATCCGCTGAGTTCGAGCGTGCGCGTCAGGGCGGTGGTGCGTCGGCCATGCAGTACGGAGCGGCCATCGGCACCTCGTGAGCGTGCCGCCAATATCACGCCGTGGCAGATTGCACCGACGGGAAGCTGGCGCGTGAATGCTGCGGCTACCGTTGCTTGAAGTTGGTGCGACTCTAGATAGGTCTTCATTCCCGCCGCGTGCCCGCCCGGAAGTCCAATGGCATCCACTTCCGCGATGTTGATTTGATCGTAACTCAACGGGCGCATGAACTCTGGAGAGGCGATCATGCTGGCGTAGGCGGCGCGCCCGTTGTCGTCTGCGCGAAGTAATTCTTTCCACGGCCCCAGTCCGCTGCCGTGAAGCATGCGCGCATCGGCTTGCGCGGGTTTGCCGTCGGGGGTGGCGAAGCGCACCTCATGGTCGCAGCCGGTGAGTATCTGCCAAGGAACAGCGGTCTCTGTGGGATCGAAATCGAAACTGGGTAGCGGAATGAGGATGATGGACATTGCGTGGTGAAAGGCGGGTTTGTTCTATGTCTTTTTCAGCTTTAGCGCATTTCTATCGAAAGCAACACCGTCCCATCCGTGCTTGATGAAGTTGCGGGTGTTCTGGCGGTCGCGTCCGCGCTTCTTGTAGGGCAGGCTCATGCTTCCGATAAACAACAAGCCGCACACGAAGCTGTAGCCAGATTTGACTAGGATGCTCAGGTTGTCACCCTCGGAGGGAGGACGGAACAGCGGCATGTCGTAGCGTAAGTTCATGCTTGCATCAGAGAAGCTTTTAGATGAAGAGTATTTTGATGCCGATCAGGATCAGCACCACCCCGCCGAATATCTCGGCTTTGTTCTCCAGCCACGTTCCACTTTTGTTGCCGATCAACACTCCCGCCCAACTGAAAACGAAGGTGGTGACGCCGATGATAAGGCAGGCCAGGTAGGCATCAATGTCGAGCAGAGTCAGACTGAAGCCGGCAGCCATGGCATCGATACTGGTGGCGATGGCGAGCAGAAGCATCATCTTGTGGGTGAGGGCGGCGATGTCTTCTTCAATTCCTTCTTGCAATCCCTCATAGATCATTTTGGCGCCGATCAGCGCCAGCAATCCAAAAGCGATCCAATGGGCATACGCATCGACCCAGCCCAAGACTCCCCTGCCGCCGAGGTAACCCAGAAATGGCATCAGAGCTTGGAACCCGCCAAAATAAAGACCGGCTTTCAAGCCCAAGCCGCGCGTGTTTCCTTTGGAGCCGAGTCCGATGGAAACGGCGAAGGCATCCATGCTGAGTGCGATTGCCAGCGCGATTACTTCGAACATTGCGTTGTCCTTCCGGTGGATTTATTCATGGTTGATTTTGGGAAACACTTAGGATGGAACATCAGGGCGCCTCTAATAATTCAAAGTTCTAAGCAAGACAAGGCGCGAACGAAAAATTGCGACGCAGCATATGTCGGATATGTAAGGAGTAATTTTTCGTAAGCAACGCCGTATTGCGACGAAATTTGGATTATTAGAGGTGCCCTTCAAGACCTTCCACACTGATGCTGTCAGGCAACGCGCCCGGATTCAAACGCCGTGCGCAATATTTCATCAACTCTTCTTCCGTTGCCGCCAGATTGCGGTGCAGTTTGATCATCGCACGCAAGCGGATGACGCCGTGCGCGTCCGTTTCACGCTGAACCCGCGCCAGAGCGATAGCGGGATGTTCATACAAGGCGTCTTCGATCTGTCTGGGGTAAACGCGCAGGCCGTCGCGCAGCAGCATGTTTTCCTTGCGTTCAATGATAGTAAAAAAGCCGTTTTCGTCCATGCTGGCGATGTCGCCCGTGGCGAACCAGCCTTCGCGCAATACACGCGCCGTGGCAAAAGTGCTGCGGGCATCGGAGCCGCCATAACCGGCGAACACTTGCGGGCCGCGCACCCAAAGTTCGCCCACCTGGTCGGGTTCGAGCGCGCTGCCATTGTCGAGATCAACGATCTTGGCTTCGGTGTCGGGCAGGGGCAAGCCCACCACGCCGCTCTGCCGCCGTCCCGCCAGCGGCATCGCCAATACGGCGGGTGACGCTTCGGCGACACCGTAAGCTTCGATCAAACGGCCACGGGTGATCTTCTCGAACATCTCGCGAATTTCCAGCGCCAGCGGCGCACCGCCCACCGCACATACGCGGATCGAAGCCAGCCCGAAACGGCGCACGCCGGGTGTTTGCGCCAGCTGTTGGATGATGGGCGGTGTGGTGGGGAAATACGTGGGTTGCAGTTTTTTGATGGTCTTCAGCAACAGCGGGATGTTGGTTTCCGGCAGCAGGATCAGGGTCGCGCCCAGATACACACCCAGATGTAACAGCCCCGTCAGACCGTATGCCAACGACAGCGGTTGTTGAGCCAGGAAACGTTCCGCACCCGGTCTGGATTCAGGCAGCCAATGGCGCAATTGCAGAGCGTTCGAAGCCAGATTGCGGTGCGTCAATGGGACGGGAAGCGGCGGGCCGCTGCGACCGTACGAATACACGATGGCCGCCACTGCCTCGACCGACAGATTCACCTCGGGCGGGAAGATATTCCCGCGTGCCAACACCTGCTTGAACTTGACATAGCGACGATGCAGTTTGCTGTTTTGTTTGTCCCGCACAAACCACGGCAACCAGTGGCCGTCCTGCACGTTGTGCAGCAGGGCGAATTTCAGCTTTTCGCGCCAGCCCATGTGATCCATGCGCGACGCGAACACCACGCGGCGCAAACCGGCCGTGCGATCATCGGATGGCAGTGACTGGCGCAGATTTTCGTAGTGGTCCGTGGTGGTGATCAGCATCACCGCTTTGGTGTCGGCGATACGCTCGAACAAAATCTCTTGGGTTGTGTTGGCGTCGGTCAACACCGCGATGCCGCCCATCTTGAGGATGCCGTAATACGCGATGATCCAGTTCGGCATGTTTGGCATCGCCAGCACCACGTGTTCACCCGGTTTGATACGCAGAACCAGCAAACCGTTGGCGAAGCGGTTCGCCAGCCGGTCAATGCTGCGCCAGTCCAGCTTGCCGCCAAAATAATCCACTGCCGGTGTTCGGGCAAAACGTCGTGCGGTGGCTTCGAGCAGGCGCGGCAAGGCGACGCTGGGATGTTTGATGCGGTAGGGCGTGCGGGTGTCGTAGAACTTCAGCCAGGGACGCTCCGCTTCCAGTGTTTTGAGCGCGGCCCTGCGTTGCAGTTTTTTTTGCGATTTGTATTCGGCCAGCATCAGCGGATCGAACTGCGCCTGCAGGAAGCGTTCGATGCTGCGGTTCACCGCGTCCGGCCTTTCCACCATCACTTGATGTGCCGATACCGGGATCACCACTTCTTCCACATCCGGGATCAGCTTGGCGACTTCCTTGTATGACGTCTGCGAGAACAGGATGTCGCGTTGCCCGAGGATCACCATGCTGGGTGTCCGGATGTTCTTCAGATATTCGGTGCCGTCCCACACCGCCAACCCGTTCTTGTTTTGCAGATACACCACGTGTGCCGGAGGATAGATGCGCGCGGAGTTGAAACCGATGTAAGGCAATAGCTTGCGTAGCCAGTTCAGAATTCGCGGCGGCACGCTCAATACCATCCTTCCCGCCCAGCGCAATTTGAAACGCACCGCGGATGAGATGACGATCAGGGCGGTGACACGGCCGGCATGTTTTTGAATAAACAGAGAGGAGACGGCGCCGCCGAAAGAATGGCAAACCAGGATGAAATATTTCGGCACTTGCAATACGTCCAGTGCGGCTTCCATATCCGCCACCAGTTCCGGGACATCGTAGCGCGCCCCGTCGGCTTCGGTGGGGGCATCGGTGTAGCCGTGGCCGCGTAAATCGAGCGCGATAACGCGGTAGTCCACTTGGAAATGTTCCAGCTGATTTTCCCAATACGCTGCGCGCCCGCCAAAGCCGTGAATGAACACCATGGTTTGCGCGGCATCGCGCGCACCCGAATCGACCACGCTCATCTCCAATGCCTTGCCTCCCGCCAGACGATTGGGGAGCTTGATGGTGTAACGGTGCAGGTCGACATCGAATCTCATGGGCGCATTGTATGCAAACTCGCGCGGCGGGCAATCATAAATTGTGATTGAGGCAGGGGTGGCCGAGGGTATTGCGTAGCGAGCCGATTGGTTTGACTTGTATTTGAAATATTTGAAAAAACCACGATCCTGAAATGGGGCAGGCGGCAGGTGCCATCCCCCTTAATTTTCCAGCCAGCAAGGATGCGATTGCGTAAAATGCCGGACGCAGAATATCGCGCGTATCCACGAAGCACTTTTGCCGGTTGGCCAATCCCTTCTTCCGCTCATCCCGCCTTGATTACTGAAGTCGAACGTTTCTTTTCCGATCAGAGCCCGCTTGCCGGGATGGTGTCGTCGTTCCGTCCGCGCGTCCAACAACGCGACATGGCGAGGGCGGTGGCCGAGGCGATCCGCGACAACGCGATTCTCGTGGCCGAGGCGGGAACCGGCACCGGCAAGACTTTCGCCTATCTGGTGCCCGCGCTGTTGGCGGGCGGCAAGGTGATTGTTTCCACCGGCACCAAGAACTTGCAGGATCAACTGTTCCAAAAAGATCTGCCGATGGTGCGTGATGCGTTGAAAGCGCCGGTTTCGGTGGCGCTGCTCAAGGGGCGGGCGAACTATGTTTGCCACTACCATCTGGAGTTGGCGCAGTCGAACGGGTTGTTCAAGACACGCGAGGATGTGCGCCATCTGTCCAAGATTGTCCAATACGCGAAGGTGACCCACAGCGGCGACAAAAGCGGGCTGGCCGATGTGCCGGAGAACGCGCCGATCTGGATGCACGTGACCTCGACGCGCGACAATTGTCTCGGGCAGGAATGTCCGAATCACAAAGATTGCTTCGTGCTCAAAGCCCGCAAAGAGGCAATGGACGCGGACGTGGTGGTGGTCAACCACCATCTGTTTTTTGCCGACGTGATGTTGCGCGACGAGGGCGCGGCGGAATTGCTGCCCGCCTGCAACACGGTGATTTTTGACGAGGCACATCAATTGCCGGAGACCGCCAGTCTGTTTTTTGGTGAGAATATTTCCACCGCTCAATTGCTTGATTTGGCCAGCGATGCGCGCATCGAGGCAATCACGTCGGCAAAAGATTTCGCGGCGTTGCCGGTGGCCTGCGATGAACTGGAAAAAGCCTCACGCGACCTGCGCCTGGTGTTCAAAAAAGAAGGGCGCCTGCCGGCGGAGGGCGCTGAAAATATCAAGGAATTTGCCCCCGCATTGCAGGTACTTGCCGGGAAGCTGGACAAACTTGCCGGGCTGCTGGAAAAACAGGCGGAGCGCAGCGAGGGGTTGGAGAGTTGCTGGCAACGTGCGCTGACGCTGGCGCAACAACTGAAGCAGTGGCACGTCGGCGGCAGTTCCGCCGAAACAACGACGGGCGGGGAGGCTGCCGTCGTGCGCTGGCTCGAAGTTTTTCATCACTCCTTGCAACTCAATACCACACCGCTTTCGATCGCCGAAATTTTCGCCAAGCAGATCAGCGGCCATCCGCGCGCCTGGATATTCACTTCGGCAACGCTGGCGGTGAAGCAGAATTTTTCCCATTACCAGACCGAGATGGGACTGCTGGATGCGCGCACCGCGTGTTGGGACAGTCCGTTCAATTATCCCGAGCAGGCACTGCTGTATGTGCCGCAAAACCTGCCTGAACCGAACAGCGAGGGTTACACCGAAGCGGTGGTGCTGGCGGCGTTGCCGTTGATCGAAGCCAGCAAGGGCCGCGCGTTTTTGTTGTTCACCAGTTTGCGCGCGATGCAGCGTGCCTACGACATCCTGCAGGCGGAGTTCGACAGCAAAAATCTGAAGTATCCGCTGATGATCCAGGGCGAAGGTTCGCGCAACGAACTGCTGACGCGTTTTCGCGAACACGGCAACGCGGTGTTGCTTGGCAGCCAGTCTTTCTGGGAAGGGGTGGACGTGCGCGGCGAGGCTTTGTCACTGGTCATCATCGACAAGTTGCCGTTCGCGCCCCCCGATGATCCGGTGCTGGCGGCGCGTATTGCGGAGCTGAACCGGCAAGGCCGCAACGCGTTTATGGAATACCAGTTGCCGCGCGCCATCATCAATCTCAAGCAGGGCGCCGGGCGGCTGATACGCGACGAAAATGATCGCGGTGTGCTGATGATCTGCGACCCGCGCCTCATCGGAAAACACTACGGGAAACGCATCTGGCAGAGTTTGCCACCGTTCAAACGCACGCGTGACGAGGCGGAAGCGGTGGGATTCTTTACGGTTTCCTGAACTCAAAGTGTCGCGAATCGTCCCCGTTTGAGCCTGCGCTGTTTGTACTAAGCAGAATAGTAGGAGCATACGATGCGCCAATTCCGGGGTGGATTTAAAATCGGGCGACCCTTATTGTAAGTAACCCAAGACCGATGGATTCCAAATTACTGACCTTTCTAAATGGCGACGAGAAGGTTTATCCGCATCTGCTCGAAGCTAATTTTCCGCGCGTGTTCAACCGGCTTGTCGAGTTGTTGAACACACCGCACATAGATGCGTATTTGCAAGATTTGATGGTGGACAAACGCGGCGGGGACAGGGCGGGGTTCCCACCCGATGCGGCGATGGAGATCATCCGCCTCAGTAATTTCATCGACGAGATGCACGGTCCGAAGAAACAGTCGAATGCCTGGAGCGATGTGCCGGAATACAAGCGCGACGAGGTCTCAGGTTTCGGTTATGAGTTCACACCGCAAGGGTTGCTGAAGTCTATCGAGGAAGGAAACGAGGACGCGGTACATGCGTTCCTGTCCTGCGGTGTGGATCTGGAAGTGCGCGACGAACGCAACTGGACACCACTGATGATTTCGTCATTCAACGGCAATGAGGAATTCGCGTTGTTGCTGATCAAGTGCGGTGCCAAAATCAACGCTCGTGACAAGAACGGGTATGCGCCGCTGCACTGGGCGGCGTTCAACGGCTACGCCAATGTGGTGAAAATATTGCTGGATAAAGGGGCCGATCCCAACACGCAAAGCCAATATGGCTGGACCGCGTTGATGCAGGCTGCGACCCGAGGACATATGTTGGCTTGCGAATGTCTGATTGAACGCGGGGCCAATGTGAATCTGGCAAGTTTTGACGAATGGACCGCGTTGCACAAGGCGGCCAATAACGGACACACCAGTATCGTCAAAATATTGATCGAGAATAAAGCTAATCGCAACGCAAAATACAAAGACGGTAGCGAAGCACTCGATCTGGCGATCAAGGCCGGCCATAGAGAAATCATCGCGCTATTGAATCCGGGACAGTCGACGGCGAAGAACCTTTAAGCCGGATGTTGGTTCACGGGTGTCTATCAAAAGCCGTTTCGGGAAAGTAACCAGGCTAACCCGCCCATCGCGCCAAAGAAAATCGTCAGGTGTATCCAGGTCCAGATCGAAAATCGGCGAGCGAGATTTTCCGGCGACAGATTGCTGATCAGGAAAAGTCGCCCGTCTTGCGGGTTGGTCAAATAATGTGTGTCCGGCTCGGCACGAATTTTGGCAAGTCGCTTGTTGGCTTCGCGTTTTGCAGCCAATCTGGCCAGCATCCATTCATCCATATCGAGCAGGCCGTTGTTGTTCAGGTCGAAGCGTTTAAGCAAGTTCGCGTTATCCAACTTCCATTCGTACAACACTTGTTTGACCAATTCATTTTGGGTAATCGTGGCGGTGCTTCCGCCTGACGTCCTGAATTCACCCAACAAATAGATCGCGTCACGCTCCAGCAGTTTCCATTCGGTGTAACGATATTCACCGCTTTGCCAGCTCTCTTTGTGTTGCGTGATAATCTCCGCGCCCTGCGGGTCGATGACACATTTTCCACTGTCGTCACGGACCATGAAGTGAGCATCACTTTCACCCGACTCGATCGTTTTCCATTCGTTCTTGTGATTCTTTTTGTCGACTTTATAGCGATACCACAGACAAGGCAGCATCGAATATTTCGCCAGGATGGGTGAGTTCAACGGCATTGCATCGCCGATGAGTTCGACATAGCCCTGAGCGGCGGAAACAACCCGCGATGTGGGCGTGCCGTTGATGAGACGCACCCGATGCAGGGCAGAGTGCCAGGCGAACAGGCTGATAACTGCCATGCTGCCGAGACACCAATACCAGGCAGTGGGCGAGTTGAAATGAAAACCGGCGAACAGCAAAAGGAGCTGTCCGCCGGAAGTGATGAGTTGCGTATAACTGCGCCGCAGAGAGGTCAGCATAACTTTCCCCGTTGCGGCATGACTGGGTGTTGATTAGAAGCGGAAACCCATCTTGAAACTGAAGGAGTTCGCCGAGCCGGTCTTGTCATATTCAGCTGCCAAATTGGTTAGTCCTAAATTCAAGTTTCCGCCAACGAACATTTTTTTCTGGGTGAAGCTTTCAGCGGTCAAACCAAGTGAAGCATCTGGTGTGCTGTTAACCCAAACTTGCCCGACACCGGCGTAAGGCGTAAACATGGCTAGGCCTTTTGAAATCGACAAATCAACACCTTTTGTATCAAAGGTAAGTTTGTTTACGCCACTCAGTTTGGTTATCGAGCCACGAACTGCGATGGCGGGTAATGCGATACTTCCGGGCAAGAATGCATACTTCAATTCCCCGCCGATCAAGCTAATTCCGGTAGTGGGAACGGCAGAGGCGAAAGCACTGATATCGATATCCAAAGGCAAACCCTTGGTCACATGCACTTTAGGGACGTATAAATTGCTCAAGTCGGTGCCACTGATCGTTTTCCACAATGAGGCGCTCTTGGCTAATTCGGTGCGAGTGACTTCCACTCCAAGATCAAAACCCGTAATGCCCATGGATTCTGCCGGGGAGATGGCTTTATAGCTCAGCGCGGACCCGAGATCTTCGGAAAGATTGCGAAAATTAGTTTGCTGTGATGCCCCAAGTAATTTGCTGAGGTCAATGCTGCCAGCCATGACGGGTTGAGAGATACCTAATGCGACGGCCAATACGAGCAGTTTCTTCATGGTGTGTTTCCTTTTTCTTCAGTTATAAATGAACTCGGCAAGCTCAATACCGTTGTCCAACTCGACAAGGGCGGTGCTAGGAGTTGATATGTCGCGGTTAGTTCCTAGCTGAACAACGACTTGATATCGACGTCGGTCTTTTCTGCGGCGGCGAATTCTAGCAGGGGTTTGGGTTGGTAAGCGAACATGTTGGCGATCAGCACGGCGGGGAATTGTTCGATGCCCACGTTGTAGATGTTCACCGATTCGTTATACAACTCGCGGCGGTCGGCGATGCCGTTCTCCAAACCGGTAATCCGGTTTTGCAGTTGCATGAAGTTTTCGTTGGTCTTCAATTCGGGATAGGCTTCCGCCACCGCGAACAGGCCGCCCAGGCTGGCGCGCATCAAACCTTCCGCTTTACCCAATGCTTCGATGTCTTGTCCCTCGCGTGCGCTCTGTACTTGCGAACGGGCGGCGATAACACGTTGCAAGGTCTCCTGTTCAAACTGCTTGTATTGCTTGCACACTTCGACCAGTTTGGGCAGTTCGTCGTGGCGCTGTTTGAGCAGCACATCGATGTTAGCCCACGCCTTGCTGACGCCATGTTTGAGACTGACCAGATTGTTGTACAGGCTGATGCCATAGATCAGCGCGACAACGCAGATGCCGAGAAGAATGAGTGAACTGCCCACAGTGAGTCTCCTTGTTGAGTTGGCTGCGGGAGGCATGATAACGCATTTATATTGTTGGCTGAGTTCACAAATTGCGGAGAGTAATATACGGCTTCATCGGTATTTGGAGGGGGCGAGATGTCTGTTAAAAAATTTCCCACGCTGTTCGTTCCGCACGGGGGCGGACCGTGTTTCTTTATGGAATCCCCGCACGGTTATCCGCCAAATATGTGGGACAACCTGGCCAACTATCTGCGCGGCATTCCCGCTGCAATCGGACAAGAGCCGCGCGCCGTGCTGGTGGTCTCGGGCCATTGGGAATGTGATGTCGCGACTGTGCTGAATGTTGAACATCACACGTTATTGTTCGATTATTACGGGTTTCCCGAACATACCTACCATCTGACCTATCCGGCATCGGGTTCTTCCAAAGTCGCCGAACGGGTGCTTGAGTTACTTGGGCAGGCTGGAATTCGGCACGGTCAAGAACAGCAGCGCGGGTTGGATCACGGGGTGTTCGTACCGTTCAAATTGATTTATCCGGAGGCGGATGTGCCTATCGTGCAGTTGTCTTTGAAACACACTCTCGATGCGGGTGAACATTTGGCGATAGGTCGGGCGTTGGCGCCGCTACGCGATGAAGGTGTGTTGATCGTGGGCAGTGGCAACAGCTATCACAACCTGCGCGAATTCTTTTCGCCCGATGCGGCGGCAGGTGAAGCTTCGGCGGAGTTTGATGCTTGGTTGGGTGTCGCTGTCGCAGAGTCACCGGCAGAGCGAGATCGTTTGTTGTGTAATTGGCAGAATGCGCCCGGAGCACGCGCTTGCCATCCCCGCAGCGAGCACTTGATACCCTTGATGGTTGCAGCTGGTGCGGCAGGAACGGATACCGGAAAAGTCACTTACCACGAGCGGATGTTCGGCAAGATGTTCTCCGGGATACAGTTCGGATAGATATTTTGTAGGGCGTTCAAAAGAACTTGCCCACCCTACAAAACAAAAGCGCCCTAACCGAAAAATTCCTTCACCTTTGACATCCATGATTTTGCACGCGGACTGTGACGTGCTGTGTCCTGTGCGCTGATCTCTTCAAACTCGCGCAGCAGTTCTTTCTGGCGTTCGGTCAGTTTTGCAGGTGTCTCCACCACCACGTGGCAATGCAAATCCCCGTGTGTGTGAGTGCGCATACCTTTGATGCCTTTGCCGCGCAGCCGGAAAATTTTGCCGCTCTGCGTCTCGGCGGGAATCTTAATACTGGCCTTGCTATCCAGCGTCGGAATCTCGATTTCGCCACCCAACGCTGCCGTGGCAAAACTGATCGGCATTTCGCAATGCAGATCGTCGCCTTCGCGCTGGAACACGCTGTGCGCTTTGATATGGATCTCTACGTAAAGATCGCCATGCGGTGCGCCGTGGCTACCCGCTTCGCCGTGACCACTGTGGCGCAAGCGCATGCCGCTGTCGATGCCGGCGGGAATCTTGATCTCGAGCGTCTTGTGTTTCTTCACGCGACCGGAACCTTGGCAATCCTTGCACGGTGAGGTGATTTGCTTGCCGCTGCCGTGACAACGCGGACAGGTTTGCTGAACCGAGAAAAAGCCCTGTTGCATGCGTACTTGACCGTGACCCGCGCAGGTCTGGCACGTTGCGGCACTCGTGCCGGGTTTTGCACCGGAGCCGCTACAAGTTTCACACTCTTCCATAACAGGGATGCGGATCTGTTTCTCTGCACCTCGCGCCGCTTCTTCCAGCGTGATTTCCATGTTGTAGCGCAAATCGGCGCCACGATGCGCTTGGGTACGACCGCCGCCCCGTCCACCGCCGAAGATGTCGCCGAAGATGTCACCGAAGTCAAACCCCTGTGCACCGGCGCCACCCGCACCAAACGGATTGCCGCCGCCCATGCCGCCCGCCTCGAATGCTGCATGCCCATACTGGTCATAGGCCGCGCGTTTCTGTCCGTCGGACAAAGTCTCGTAGGCCTCTTTGGCTTCCTTGAAATGTTCCTCCGCTTTCGGATTGTCCGGATTGCGGTCAGGATGATGCTTCATCGCCAATTTGCGATAAGCCTTTTTGATCTCTTCCTCCGATGCGTCACGGTTGACGCCGAGGACTTCGTAGTAGTCTTTTTTGCTCATTTATTGTGAGAAGGGAGAAGGGGGAAGGGGGAAGGGTTAGGAGGCGGCGCGACGTTTGATAGATGCGGCCAGCCCCATTAACAATCCCGATACTTCATCCACTTTTCCGTTCAACTCCTCTGCGTTATTCAGGTAGCCCAATCTCGCGGCAAGTTCTATTAGTGTGTCCAACTCGGATAGAGAGCCAGCCGCGATGCCCAAAAAATGCAGTAGCTCTTTCGTTCCATTTCTGGCAAAGCCTTCAGCGATGTTCGCTGGAACAGAAACAGCTGCACGTTGCAGCTGGCTGGACAATCCAAATTTTTCTTGAGCAGGGAAAGTAGAAGTCGCGGTGTAAATCGCAGTCACCATCTCCATTGCTTGTTGCCAAGCTTTCAGGTTGCGGTGATTTCGCTTCACACCCTTCTCCCTTCCCCCTTAACTCTTCCCGCCTTTACTTCTTGTCTTTGACTTCGGTGAATTCCGCATCCACCACGTCGCCTTCGTCTGGCTTGGCTTCGTTACCCGGAGCGGCACCACCTTGTGTCGCTTGCGCCTTGGCGGCCTCAGCGGCGTACATCTTTTCGCCTAGCTTTTGCGCCGCAGTTGCCAATGCTTCGGCCTTGGCTTCGATAGCCTCTTTGTCGTCGGCCTTGACCACGGCTTCGGCATCCTTCAAAGCGGTTTCGATGGCGGATTTTTCTTCAGCTGTCAGTTGCTCGCCGTATTCCTTCAGCGACTTGTGCGTGGAGTGGATCAACGCGTCCAGTTGGTTGCGCGCAGTCACCAGTTCAACCGCCTTCTTGTCTTCATCGGCGTGCGCCTCGGCATCCGACACCATGCGTTGAATCTCTTCTTCGCTCAGGCCGGAGCTGGCCTTGATGGTGATGTTGGCTTCCTTGCTGGTGGCTTTGTCTTTGGCCGACACATGCAGAATACCGTTGGCGTCGATGTTAAAAGTTACTTCAATCTGCGGCATGCCGCGCGGTGCAGGCGGTATGTCGGCCAGGTTGAATTGGCCCAAGCTCTTGTTGCCGGAAGTCATTTCGCGTTCGCCTTGCAGCACGTGAATCGTCACCGCGCTCTGGTTGTCATCCGCAGTGGAAAATACTTGCGATGCCTTGGTCGGGATCGTGGTGTTCTTCTTGATGAGCTTGGTCATCACGCCGCCCATGGTCTCGATACCCAGCGACAACGGTGTCACGTCCAGCAACAGCACGTCTTTGACTTCGCCTTGCAATACGCCACCCTGGATTGCCGCGCCGACCGCCACGGCTTCGTCCGGGTTCACGTCTTTGCGCGCTTCCTTGCCGAAGAATTCTTTAACTTTTTCTTGCACCATCGGCATACGTGTTTGGCCACCGACCAAAATTACGTCGGCGATATCGGCATTGGAAACACCCGCATCTTTCATGGCGATCCTGCACGGCTCGATGGTGCGTGCGACCAAGTCTTCCACCAAACTTTCCAATTTGGCGCGGGTGATTTTCACGGCCAGGTGTTTCGGGCCGGTGGCATCGGCAGTGATGTAGGGCAAATTCACTTCGGTCTGTTGTGCCGAGGACAGTTCGATCTTGGCCTTTTCCGCCGCGTCTTTCAGGCGTTGCAAGGCCAGCATGTCCTTCTTCAGATCAACGCCGCTTTCCTTCTTGAACTCGTCCACCAAGAACTCGATCACGCGCATGTCGAAGTCTTCGCCGCCGAGGAAGGTGTCGCCGTTGGTGGACATCACTTCAAACTGGTGCTCACCGTCGATCTCGGCGATGTCGATGATGGAGATGTCGAACGTGCCGCCGCCCAAGTCATACACCGCAATTTTGCGGTCGCCTTCCTGCTTGTCCATGCCGAACGCCAGCGCAGCTGCGGTGGGTTCGTTGATGATGCGCTTCACATCCAGACCCGCGATGCGACCCGCATCTTTGGTGGCTTGGCGTTGCGCGTCATTGAAATAGGCGGGTACGGTGATGACCGCTTCGGTGACGGGTTCGCCCAGATAATCCTCGGCGGTCTTCTTCATCTTCATCAGCACTTGTGCCGAAACTTCAGGAGCGGAAATTTCCTTGTCGCGCACCTTCACCCATGCGTCGCCGTTCTTGGCTTTGACGATGGAGTAGGGAACCATGTCGATGTCCTTCTGCACCATCTTCTCTTCGAAGCGGCGTCCGATCAGGCGCTTTACACCGTACAGCGTATTTTTTGGATTGGTCACGGCCTGGCGTTTGGCGGGCGCGCCCACCAGCACTTCACCGTCTTCCATATAGGCGATGATGGACGGTGTCGTGCGCGTGCCTTCCGCGTTCTCGATCACCTTGGTCTTGCCGTTTTCCATGATGGCCACGCAAGAGTTCGTCGTGCCCAAGTCGATACCGATGATTTTTCCCATGATGCTTTCCTTTCAGTTGAATTCGTAAATAGTTGAATACTGTTGTTGCCACGCCGCCCAACATCAGGGCGGCGTTGGATATTTCAAGTCCCTGCTGCGTCATTCCCGCGCCGGCGGGAATCCGGTGTTTCTCTTAAACAGGCTTTGCTTCTATTCCTTCCCTCTCAAAGGGGGAGGGGATGCATCAGTCTTTCGCTTTGGCGACCATCACCAGCGCCGGACGCAACACCCGGTCATTTAATACATAGCCTTTTTGCATCACACTCACCACGGTATTGGCCGGCAGTTCGCTGTCTACCATCGTGATCGCCTGATGTCTGTGCGGGTCGAGCTTTTCCCCGACCGGGTTGATCTCGCTGATGTTGAACTTCTCGAACACGCTGGAGATCTGTTTCAAAGTCAGTTCCATACCGCTCTTGAAGCTTTCGATGTTCTCGGTCTGCACGGCAAGTCCGGCTTCCAGACTGTCCTTCACCGCCAACATTTCGTTGGAGAAACGCTCCACCGCGAATTTCTGCGCTTTGCTGACGTCTTCGGCGGCGCGGCGGCGGATGTTTTCGCTCTCGGCTTTGGCGTACATCCACGCGTCGTAATGTTCCTGCGCCTTGCGTTCGGATTCCTTGAGCATATCTTCCAGACTGGGCATAGCTTCAGTCTTTTGTTCTGCGGGCGCTTCCGTGGCCGTTGCAGCTGCGTGTTGCTCGATCTGCGGGGTGTGTTCGTTCTGTTCCATGAGGCTCTCCTGATTTCGACTGGTGGCTAGTTGGGGCGAGGTTTTGAATTTCAAGAGCGAAAGGCAATAAATATTTCAAGGTCAGGCAATTCAAACGTGAGCTTGTCGGTAGAATGCACGGCAGAACGAAAAGGCGATGGAAAAATGTTCGAAACGCTACATTTCCTGCTGGTGCCCCCGGACGACAGCCTTGTCTATGCTGCCTCGTACAATTCCTTTTGGATCATCATCTCGGTTCTGCTTGCCATTCTCGCTTCCTTTGCCGCGTTGAAGGCCTCGGCACGTATTTCGCATTCGCAAGATACCTTTTCCAGGCTGACCTGGGTTTTGATCAGTTCGTTCACGCTGGGTGTCGGTGTCTGGGCGATGCATTTCGTCGGCATGTTGGCGTTGAGTCTGCCCTGTGGTGTCCACTACGACCCACTTATCACGCTGGTGTCGATGATTCCCGGCATTCTGGCCGGCGGTGTCGCACTGGGTGTGGTGTGGCAACACGGCAGGAAACATCTATCTCCGCTGCTAGCCAGTTTCCTGCTGGGAACCGGTATCGGAACCATGCATTACACCGGCATGGCAGCCATGCATCTGGATGGTTTCATTCGCTACAACCCCGCACTCTTTACTTTGTCCATCGCGGTGGCTGTGGCACTTTCCTATTTGGCGTTGTTCGTCAAAGACAAGCGCGAGCAACATCGCGGCGCGCATATTTTGCCGGTGGCAGTCATCATGGGCATCGCGGTGTCTGCCATGCATTACACCGCCATGTCCGCCACCTATTTCATGCGTGGCAACCCGGATGCCGAAGTCACCCTGTTCACTGCAAACACGCTGGCCATCCTGGTCGCGGTGACTACCGTCATCCTGGCATTGGCAGCAATGGCACTGGCAGCGATCTCACGCAACCGCGAGATCACCGGGCAGCTACGCGACAGCGAACAGCGTTTGAGCTTTGCACTGGAAGGCGCAGAAGACGGTGTGTGGGACTGGAATCCACAAACTGATCTGGCAATATATTCCAGACGCTGGAAAGAGATGATCGGTTATACCGAACATGAATTTCCGAATACGGGCACGGCGTTGATTGAACATTTGCACCCGGCGGACAAGGAGCGGGTGGTATCCGCCGTCCAAAACTATTTTGCAGGTATCACACCGCTATTTGTGATCGAGTTTCGCATGCGCTGCAAGGATGGCTCGTGGAAATGGTTATTGGCCAGAGGCAAAGTGATCCGCCGGGATGATGCGGGCAAGCCCTTGCGCATGATCGGAACCCACACCGATATTTCCGAGCGCAAACGTGTGGAGGCGGCACTGCTTGAGTCCCATCAGCAGATGTATTCCCTGCTCAACTCCATGGCGGAAGGGGCGTATGGCGTCGATGTCAACGGCAATTGCACCTTTGTGAACCGGTCGTTCCTGCGCATTCTCGGCTTCGAGAACGCGGACGAAATTATCGGCAAGCATATCCATGAGCTTATCCATCATTCCCATCCCGATGGCAGCCTGTATCCGGCGACGGAGTGCAGGATGTATAACGCCTATCGCCTGAATCAGGACATCCATGTGGCGGATGAAGTGTTCTGGAAAAAAGACGGCACGGCCGTCCCGGTGGAATATTGGTCGCAACCCATCTTGGTGGAAGCGATCATGCAGGGTGCGATCGCAACCTTCGTGGACATCACCGAACGCAGGCTGGCGGAGGCGCAAATACGCAACCTCGCTTTTTATGATGCGCTGACGCAACTGCCCAACCGTCGTTTGTTGAATGACCGGCTGGATCAGGCTATCGCCGCCAACAAGCGCAACGGACGCACTGCCGCGCTGATGTTCCTTGATCTGGACAATTTCAAGCCGCTGAACGATACCTGCGGTCACGAGGTGGGTGACCTGCTGCTGGTGGAGGCGGCCCGACGCATCAACGCTTGCATACGCGAAACCGATACGGCTGCCCGGTTTGGCGGCGATGAATTTGTGGTGATGCTCGGCGAACTGGATGCGGAGGCGGCAGAATCAGCCGTGCAAGCAGGCAACGTGGCAGAGAAAATGCGTGCTGTGCTATCCGAACCCTATCTGCTGACAGTCGTGCATGACGGCAATCTGGAGGGTACGGTCGAGCATCATTGCAGCGCCAGCATCGGCGTTGTGGTGTTCAACCATCCCGCCACCCGCGAAGAAGTGCTCAAGTGGGCTGACACGGCGATGTATAAAGCCAAGAGTGGCGGGCGCAACCGCATCGTGGTTGAACAGCGTTGTGCGGCAACGGCCCGTGTTGCACAAGCGGATGTTCCGACGCTGCGCCTGATCTGGCAAGATGCCTACGCTTGTGGCGAGTCCACCATCGATCAAGAACATCGCACGCTTTTCGAGCTGTCTAATGCGCTGCTTGAATCGGCATTCACCCGCGCTCAACATCCCGAGAAATTTGATGCGAACCTGGAAAAATTGCTCGCGCATGTGGTGCAACATTTCGCCGATGAGGAAGCCATACTCGCGTGCTTTCACTACAGCGAACTGGAAGACCACGCCCGTGCCCACAAAATGCTGGTGGAACGCGCCCTGCAATTGCGCGATGCCATAGCGGCGGGTGGCGTGAGCATCGGCGAGCTGGTGGATTTTCTGGCCAACGAAGTTGTTGCCCAGCACATGCTCAAAACCGACCACAGGTTCTATTCGCTGTTCAACAAGCAAGCGCCTGTGCAGTCAGCGGACGCCATGCCCGGCAGAGATGCGCAGACGCGACCGTGATTGAGCGGACACTCTCAAGGTGTTGCGGTTGATTGTTGAGCGCGCCGTGTAAAATGCGCGTCTTTAAATAACATGCCTCTGAACAATTCACAGGATAAGTGTCGCCAACCCGCCTCCCCCTTTGCAAAAGGGGGATTGAGGGGGATTTTGCGGACATCAAATCCCCCCTACCCCCCTTTTGCAAAGGGGGAAAGCAGTTTCCTGAAAATAGTTAAGAGGCATATTAAATAATCGAACGTCTGTTATGTTCGCAGAACGACCCGGCTTGGAGCAATTCCAGAAACTGAATCGCTTCGCGGGCAAAGCCAAGTGCTTGCCGGTCTATCGTCAACACGCATTCGAGCGGTTGGACAAGTTGATCGCCAGCGAGGCGGGTAAGCGGCATTACTACTCAAGCACTGCAATTCTGGTGGGAATACACTTGTGGGAAAAGAACGCGGAGGCCGCATGGCAGGCCGCGCAGCGGGGAGATATTGGCGATTCTTTGTGGTTGGAGCTCGCCATCGCTCGTGAGGCGGAGCATCCGGGCGATGCCGTGCCAGTCTATCGGAGGCTCATCGAAAAAGCGGTCGAACAAACCAACAACACGGCCTACGCAGAAGCGATCAAGTTGCTGAAAAGGATGAAGCCGCTGCTGGCGCGTCTGGATTGCCCGGCGGATTTCGGGCAGTACGTTGCGCTGTTGCGCGCCAAATTCAAAGCCAAGCGCAATTTCATGAAGCTGCTGGACAAGCTGTAATCATAACGAATCCGGGTTGAGTGACACGATGTAAAATGCGTACCGTTTAGTCGCTTTCCTGTTATGTCCACCACCAAGAACTATCACTGGCGCATCGCCGGTTTCTATTTTTTCTACTACGCTTTCGTGGGGATGTTCGCGCCCTATTGGAGTCTGTACCTCAAGTCTATCCATTTCAGTGCCATCGAGATTTCAGTGTTGTTGTCCATGCAACCGGTGATGCGCATGATCGCGCCCAACATCTGGGGGTGGTTGGCAGACCACACGGGCAAGTGCTTGTTAGTGGTGCAAATCGCGGCGACCCTGAGCGCGGTCTTCTATCTGGGTGTATTCGCCACCACCAGCTTTTGGGGCTTGTTCCTAGTTTTGGCGTTGATGAGTTTCTTTTGGAGCGCCTCAATGCCACTGGTCGAAGCGACCACACTCAGTTACCTCGGCAAGAACACCGCGCATTACGGGCGCATCCGTTCCTGGGGTTCCATCGGTTTCATCGTATCGGTGGTGGGGTTGGGTTACGCCTTCGACTACATCGCCATCGCATGGTTGTTGTGGGCGGGGCTGGTGTGCGAGGTCGGCATCCTGATTTTTTCGCGGCAAATACCCAAGACCGAAGTGTTGGCGCACCACACCGACAGTCAGTCGGTTAAGCAGATCGTATTGCAACCGAAAGTGCTGGCATTGTTGGGGGCATGCTTCCTGATGTCCGTGGCGCACGGCCCTTACTACACGTTCTTTTCCATTTATCTGGTCGAACACGGTTATGCCAAGAGTGCGGTGGGTGGCTTGTGGGCGCTGGGGGTGATCTGCGAGATCGGCGTATTTTTTCTGATGCCTGCACTGGTTAAACGCTTCGGTTTCAAGCGCATTCTGCTCATCAGCTTTGGCGCAGCCGTGTTGCGCTTCATGCTAATCGGCTGGATGGTCGATGTCCTCGTGCTGTTGTTGTTTGCACAAGTGCTGCACGCAATGACCTTCGGCGCGTATCACGCCGCTTCGGTGGGGCTGGTGCACGAGTATTTCAGGGGACGCCACCAGTCCAAGGGACAAGCCTTGTTTGGTAGTTTTACTTACGGTGCGGGCGGTGTGCTGGGCGGGCTGGCCAGCGGGCCGATCTGGCAACACTGGGGAGCTTCCGCCTTGTACTCTTTCAGTTCGGTGATGGCGTTGTTCGGTCTGTTGTTGATGGTATGGCAAAGCCGCGTCAGAACTTACTGATGTGCGACGTTTCTATCGCTGACTTCCACTCCATGACATCCTCTATCAATATGTGCGTGTGCAATGAAATGATAAAATCTACCCCCTCCCAATTTGTGACTAAGCCATGAATAAAGTCTTCCTCTACGACACCACGCTGCGTGATGGAACACAGCGTGAAGATATTTCCCTGTCTGTCGACGATAAGTTGGTTATCGCCAAGCGCCTGGCGGACTTCGGTTTTCACTACATTGAAGGCGGTTGGCCGGGTTCGAATCCCAAAGATGCCGAGTTTTTTGCGCGGGCGACCCAGCTGGATCTGGGGGCGGCCAAGTTGGCCGCATTCGGGCGTACACGCCAAAAGAGTTTGCAGTGTGAACAAGACGCCAATCTGCAAGCACTTCTGGATGCGCAGACGCCCGTCGTCACCATGGTGGGCAAGAGTTCCGATTACCACGTGAAGGTGGTGTTGTCTGCCACGCTGGAAGAGAACCTCGCCATGATCCGCGACAGCGTGGCCTACATGAAATCCAAGGGGCGCGAGGTGATGTTCGACGCCGAGCATTTCTTCGATGGCTTCATCGCGAACAAGGACTATGCGCTGGCGACCTTAAAAGCGGCGGCGGATGCAGGCGCTGACTGGCTGGTGTTGTGCGAGACCAACGGTGGCAAGTTGCCGTGGGAGGTGGAAGAGATCGTGCGCGAGGTGAAGAAGCACATCAGCACGCCGCTGGGGGCGCATTGCCATAACGACAGCGGTTGCGGCGTCGCGAACTCGCTGGCGGCGGTGCGCGGTGGCTGCTTGCAGGTGCAGGGCACCATCAACGGCTACGGCGAGCGCGTCGGTAATGCCAACCTCACCACCATCATCCCCAATCTGCAACTCAAGATGGGCAAGCAAGCAGTGTCGCCCGAACAGTTGCGCGAGCTGACCTCGCTTGCACATTACGTGGCCGAGGTGGTCAATCTCAAGCACTACAACCACGCGCCCTACATCGGTCACAGCGCCTTTGCACACAAGGGCGGCATCCACGTGGCGGCTATGCTGAAGGCAGCAGATACCTATCAACACATCGATCCCGCTTTGGTCGGCAACGAGATGCGCTCGGTGGTCTCCGAGCTGTCCGGGCGCGGCAACATCCAGTTCCACGCGAAATCTTTGGGCATCGAGCTCGACAATGAGAATGCGCAAAAGGTACTTAACCACATCAAGCATCTGGAGCACGAGGGGTTCACCTTCGAGGCGGCGGAAGCCAGTATGGAATTGATGCTGCATCGCCTGCGTCCCGATTACAGAAAGCCGTTCGAGTTGATCGATTATTTCGTCATCACCGAGCGTCGTCAGAGCCGTGGCTTGTTGTCGGAAGCGACCGCCAAGGTCAGGGTGGGTGACGAAGTGAAGTTCATGGCGGCCGAGGGCAATGGCCCGGTGAACGCGCTATCCACCGCTTTGCGTAGCGCCCTCTCGGCGGCGTATCCGGTGCTGAAGACGGTGCGCCTGATCGATTACAAGGTGCGTATCTTGGATAGCGCCAACGGCACATCCGCGCAGATCCGTGTACTCATCACCTTCCAAGGCGGTGGTCATGTGTGGACCACGGTGGGCGCGAGCACCAACATCATCGATGCCAGCTGGCACGCGCTCTCCGACAGTTTGGAATATGCGCTGGTTAAATTGGTCGAGACACCTGCTGTGGCCAGCTCGACCTTGGCGTAGATATGGCCTGCTGTGGCATAATCGCCAGCCCTGCGAAAGATAAAAAATGAACGCTCAAACTCTTTACGACAAACTTTGGAACAGTCATCTGGTGCGCACCGAGCCGGATGGAACGGCTTTGATCTACATCGATCGCCACCTAGTGCACGAAGTGACCAGCCCGCAAGCCTTTGAGGGCATGCGCATGGCGCAGCGCAAACCTTGGCGTGTCGGTTCTATTTTGGCTGTACCAGATCACAACGTGCCGACCACCAACCGCGCGGCAGGTATCACTGACCCGATCTCGCGTCTGCAGGTGGAGACGTTGGATGCGAACTGCGATGAGTTGGGTATCACTGAATTCAAGATGGGCGACATCCGCCAAGGTGTGGTGCATGTGATGGGGCCGGAGCAGGGCGCGACTTTGCCTGGCATGACTGTGGTATGCGGCGATTCGCATACCAGCACCCATGGTGCTTTCGGTGCGTTGGCGCATGGCATCGGTACGTCCGAGGTGGAGCATGTGATGGCCACGCAATGTCTGGTGGCGAAGAAATCTAAGACGATGCTAGTCAAAGTGGACGGCAAGTTGGGTCACGGTGTGACCTCGAAGGACATCGCACTGGAAGTGATCGGCATGATCGGTACAGCAGGTGGTACGGGCTACGCTATCGAATTCGGTGGCGACACCATCCGTGGCTTGAGCATGGAAGGCCGCATGACCTTGTGCAACATGGCTATCGAGGCAGGCGCGCGCGCCGGTATGGTGGCGGCAGATGAGGTTACGTTTGAGTACATCAAGGGGCGTCCCTTCGCACCGCAGGCATCACAGTGGGATGCGGCAGTGACTTACTGGCGCACTTTGCACAGCGATGCGGGTGCGAAGTTTGACACCACCATCACATTGGATGCGGCCAAGATCAAGCCACAAGTGACTTGGGGTACTTCACCCGAGATGGTGTTGCCCGTGGATGGTTGCGTGCCTGATCCAGCAAACATCACGGACGCGGTGAAGCGCAGCGATGCCGAACGTGCCCTGCAGTACATGGGGCTGAAGGCAAACACGCCGATCACCGAGATCAGGATCGACAAGGTATTTATCGGTTCCTGTACCAATGGTCGTATCGAAGATATGCGCGCGGCAGCCGCCGTTGCCAAAGGTGGCAAGGTCGCCGCGAACGTGAAGTTGGCGATGGTGGTTCCCGGTTCCGGTCTGGTTAAAGCGCAAGCGGAACAAGAGGGATTGGACAAGGTGTTCATCGCGGCTGGGTTCGAGTGGCGCGATCCCGGTTGCTCCATGTGTCTGGCGATGAACGACGATAAATTGGCATCGGGTGAGCGGTGTGCCTCGACCTCCAACCGTAACTTCGAAGGTCGCCAAGGTCAGGGTGGACGCACGCACTTGGTGAGTCCGGCGATGGCGGCAGCGGCGGCGATTGCGGGACATTTTGTGGATGTGAGCAAGTTATAGGATCTTTTTAGATTCGCACGGCACCCAATTTTGGATATTCAATCTCTTCGGGTTAATTCCCCGCCGCTTGCGGCGTAAGATGTTTGGATGAGCGAATACATACATAAGAGCCACAATGTTACGGTGTTGATGTATCACTTCGTGTTTCCTGCAAAATACCGTCGAGTGGTATTTGATACGCATGGTGATGAAAATATGATTGGTAAGTACGTAAAAAACCAGGGGCAAGAGTACAACAAGTTATACGAAGATCGTCAGCAGGCGCTCTTCTAATACCCCGCCCCTTGGGGCGGGGTTGTTTATTTGACACGCAATTACGGACGATAGGTGATGCAAAAATTTGAACGATTTACCGGACTGGTTGCCCCGTTGGATAGAGCCAATGTGGATACGGACGCCATTATTCCGAAGCAATTCCTTAAATCCATCAAACGCTCGGGTTTCGGTCCGTATGCGTTCGACGAATGGCGTTATCTGGATCATGGTGAGCCGGGAATGGATTGTAGCAAGCGGCCACTCAACACGGATTTCGTGCTCAACCAGCCACGCTACCAAGGGGCGCAGGTGTTGTTGGCGCGCGAGAACTTCGGTTGCGGATCTTCACGTGAACATGCGCCCTGGGCGCTGGACGATTTTGGTTTTCGCGTTGTCATCGCGCCAAGTTTTGCCGACATCTTTTTCAACAACTGCTTCAAGAACGGCATGTTGCCCATCAAGTTGGCGGCGGATAAGGTGGACGAATTATTCAAGGCGGTGGACGCCGGGAACGGATACGCTCTGGCCGTCGATCTGGTGCAACAGACACTCACGACGCCGGGCGGCGCCGTTTATAAATTCGAGGTGGATGAATTCCGCAAGCATTGTCTGTTGAATGGGCTGGATGACATCGGTCTGACCTTGCAGCATAAGGCTGACATCAGTGCATTCGAAACGACGCATCGTGCTGCGCAACCGTGGTTATTTGCATAACTCTCAAAAGGTAAAGAAATGAAGATCGCAGTCTTGCCGGGTGACGGCATCGGAACAGAGATCGTTGCTCAAGCAGCGAAGGTGTTGGAAGTTTTGCGCAGAGACGGTCTGAAAATCGAGCTGGAATACGCGCATCTTGGCGGGGCGGGCTATGACGCTGAAGGTGATCCGTTCCCTCAATCTACCGAGAACTTGGTCAAGTTATCCGATGCAGTCTTGTTGGGCGCAGTGGGCGGCTACCAGTACGACACATTGCCGCGTCCGATGCGTCCGGAACAGGGCTTGCTGCGTATCCGCAAGGGCTTGGGTTTGTTCGCTAACCTGCGTCCGGCGATGGTGTATCCCGAGCTGGTAAATGCGTCGACCCTGCGATCCGAAATTGTGTCCGGCCTGGACATCATGATCCTGCGCGAACTGACCGGCGATATCTATTTTGGCCAGCCGCGTGGTATTCGCACGCTGGAGAACGGCGAGCGTCAAGGCTTCGACACCATGCATTACAGCGAATCCGAAGTGCGCCGTGTGGCGCATGTGGGTTATCAGATTGCTATGAAGCGCGGCAAGAAGCTGTGTTCGGTGGACAAAGCCAATGTATTGGACACCAGCATGTTCTGGCGCGAAATCGTGACGGAAGTGGCGAAGGAATATCCGCAGGTAGAGACGTCGCATATGTACGTGGACAACGCGGCGATGCAATTGGTGCGCGCACCCAAACAATTCGACGTGATCCTCACGGGCAACATCTTTGGTGACATCTTGTCGGACGAAGCTTCCATGTTGACCGGCTCAATCGGTATGTTGCCATCGGCATCTCTGGATGCGAACAACAAAGGTTTGTACGAGCCATGCCACGGTTCTGCCCCGGATATCGCGGGCAAAGATATCGCCAATCCATTGGCCACCATCCTTTCCGTGGCGATGATGATGCAATACACCTTTGCACGTCCCGATGTTGCGCAGCGCATTGAGGGTGCAGTGCGCAAAGTATTACGACAAGGTCTTCGCACCGGCGACATCTATGAGGCTGGTATGCAGAAGGTGGGTTGTTCGAAAATGGGCGATGCGGTCGTCGCAGCTCTGTGAATTAAAGGAAAGTCATGAAAGTCGGTTTAATCGGTTGGCGCGGTATGGTGGGCTCGGTGCTCATGCAACGCATGCGCGAAGAAAAGGATTTTGATCTTGTCGATGCGGTGTTCTTCACCACATCCAACGTTGGCGGTGAGGCACCGGCTGAAGCGCGTGGAGCCTCGCTCAAGGATGCCTACGACCTAAAGGAGTTGACGGCGATGGATGCCATCATTTCCTGCCAAGGCGGTGATTACACCATCGAGATATTCCCCAAGCTGCGTGCTGCGGGTTGGCAGGGTTATTGGATCGATGCGGCATCTACCCTGCGCATGGAAAAAGACGCGGTCATCATCCTCGATCCAGTCAATCTTGACCTCATCAAGAAATCGCTGGAGAACGGCGGTAAGAACTTCATTGGTGGCAATTGCACCAACAGCATCTTGCTGATGGGCTTGGGAGGTCTGTTCCATGCGGGTCTGGTGGAGTGGGTGTCGTCCATGACCTATCAAGCCGCTTCTGGTGCGGGTGCGCAAAATATGCGTGAGTTATTGAATCAGATGGGTGTGGCGCATGCCTGTGTCGCTGATCTGCTGGCTGATCCAAAATCGGCAATCCTTGAGATCGACCGCCGCCTCGCAGAAACATTGCGCTCGACAGAGATGCCAACCGAGAACTTCGGTGCACCGCTGGCGGGTAGTTTGATACCGTGGATCGATAAGCAGCTCGACAACGGTCAGTCCAAAGAAGAATGGAAGGGGCAGGCTGAGGTCAACAAGATACTGGGTACGTCACAACGTATTCCTGTGGATGGACTGTGCGTGCGTATCGGTGCGATGCGTTGCCATAGCTTGGCGCTGACCCTCAAGTTGAAGAAAGATGTGCCGCTGAGTGAGATCGAAGTGCTCATCAAGGGAGGTAATCCTTGGGTCAAGTTCGTTCCGAATGAGCGTGCTATCAGCGTAAAAGAGCTGACACCTGTTGCGGTGACCGGCAAGCTGGATGTGGCGGTCGGTCGTGTACGCAAGATGGAATTGGGCCCGGAGTTCGTCAGCGCATTTGTTTGCGGCGACCAATTGTTATGGGGTGCGGCAGAGCCATTACGCAGGATGTTGAGGATTCTCTTGAACCAGTAAGGTTTGGAGAAATGCGGTTGATTACCGCTGGTTAGTGCGTGAAGTTCGAGAGGAAGTGAACTTGCATCCCTAACCCTCTGATGTTAGTCTGGATAGTGTCACGGGAAATAAAAGGTGGACGAGTGCTGAAATCGATATTAAAAACTTCCGGTTGTCTTACCCTCTTGGCGTATTCCGCCTTGGTGAATGCGACTGGCTTGGGCGGAATCAATGTCAGCTCAAATTTGGGGCAGCCACTTAAGGCGGTGATTGAATTGGTTTCTGTTGACAAAGCTGATAGAAACAATATCACCGCGAAGCTGGCATCAGCCGATGCATTTAAGAACGCGGGTGTCGACTACCCCTACTCGCTACCCAAACTCAAATTTGAAGTGGTAAATAAGGACAACGGAGAGTCCTTTGTCAATGTGACATCGAGCCAAGCTGTGAACGAGCCTTTTGTCACCTTACTGGTTGAAGTGGCTTGGTCATCGGGTAAGCTGATGCGTGAATACACATTCTTGCTTGACCCGGCAGATTACAAAGTTCAAGAACCCAAGGTTGAAGCAGTCAATCAGGCAGAACCAGTGGTGGTGAGTCCGGCAGTACCGGTTGAAATTGCCGCAACCGCTGGAGCTTCCATACCGGACGATATTCCGCTTTACTCCGAACCGGTTGCCGAGGTTGGGAAAGTAGAGGTGCCGACTGATGACATACCGCTTTACGCGGCTTCGGAAATTACCACTGAAGAAACCCCACTGTACGCGCCTTCGGATATCACCCCAGAAGAAGTCCCACTTTACGCGTCTTCGGATGCCGCGACTGATGAGACACCACTTTATGTTTCTTCAGAAGAAACGACTGGAGTCGAACCGTCAAGCGCCCCCACAGAGCTGACAAACCAACCGAAATTGAGCAAAGTTGATGATTCTGCTTCCGCAAAGATTACAGTGAAAAAAGGGGACACGCTAACGCGGATTGCTAATCAGACGAAACCGGCAAATGTTAGCCTGGAGCGCATGTTGGTTGCTTTGTATAGAGCCAATACTGCCGCGTTCGAGGGGAAGAACATGAATCGCCTGAAGCGGGGTCGAATCATCCGTCTGCCCGACACTGCCGAGTTGGAGGCTGTTAAGCAACGCGAGGCAGTCAAAGAGTTTCATGCCCAAGTTGCTGATTGGAATTCGTACCGTCAACAGTTGGCTTCGGCACGTTCGATCGCATCCGACCTTGCCGGCCAACAAGAGTCTTCAGGCAAAGTGACCGCTGCTGTTGCTGAAAGCACTACTGCCGGCAAAGAACCCGCTAAGGAAGTTTTGAAACTGTCCAAGGGCGAAGCGCCGGGTGACAAATCGGTGGGCGCAGGTAAGACATCGGCACAAGACAAGAAGAACGCTATCGAAGAAGAGGAAGTTGCCAAGAACTTGGCCATGAAAGAGGCGCAGGATCGTGCTGCACTACTTGAGAAGAATGTACGAGATCTGCAAAGACTGGCTGAATTGAAGAAACAGGTCGCCGCTGGACAAACAGCAGAGGCGACGTCAGCTCAAGTTGCGGAGGACGCAGCTGGCGGGAGTTCTGTCACAGCAGCAAGTTCACCAGCGATTGCCATTGCCAAAACAACAGATGATCAGAAGGTGGTGACACAACCTTCCTTGGTTGATCAGCTGATGTCGGATCCTTTGATGCTTGCCGGTGGGGCTGCTTTACTGCTTGGTCTTGGCGGAGTCGGATTCGTAATTGCGCGGCGCGGCAAGGTCGGCGGAAAAGACAACACAGAAAAGTTAGAAAAATACAAACAAAAGAAGCAGTCCGAGCCTGAGGATGCAGTTAGCGCAACGGGACGCATCGCCGCACCGACCGTCTCCTCCCCAGATACAGGCGACTTTACCAAGACCTCAGTCGTTGACGCGCCAACAGCACAAAGTGGTTCTGAAGAAGTGGATCCTATTGGTGAAGCTGATCTCTTTCTCACCTTTGGTCGTGACGCACAAGCTGAAGAGGTGTTGAAAGAGGCGCTCAACACAAACCCCGGCAATACGGCGGTGAGGCTCAAACTTTTGTCCATCTATGCGAACCGCAAGGATACCAATTCCGTTGACACTCATGCGCGCGTCATCAAGGAGTCCGGAGATAAAGCGGCTTGGGCACAAGCATCCGCTCTGGGGCGCGAACTGGAGCCGGGCAACCCATTGTACGGTGGACGCAATAACGACGCTTCAACAGCGTCTTCAAATGACGCAAAAGCGGCAAATCCTGCAGTTGATTTTGATTTGGGTTTTGGCGCAACGATCGCGCGTTCAGCTCCACAACCCGAATTTCAAACCACGGTCATGATGGAAGCACCTAGCCAACATGAGAGCACAGATATTCTCACCAGTGATGAGTTGCGTGCGGCACAGTTGCAAACGATGGACTTCGATGTATCGGGAGCCCAACCGGTGATGGATTTTGATGTGTCTGGAGCGATAAAGGGAAAAAGCCCCAATGCTGCCTTAAGTAAATCACCTGCTTCGAACTTCGACGATATGGTGTTCGATGTAACTTCGACACATCCAAGTGGCTCAGAAAATTCGAATACAACAAGCACTCCAAAATCAGCGTCGGAAAGCGCCGACGATTTGATTTTTGACGTTACGTCCAGCAAGCCGGATTCAGTTTTGGCTCGCACCACAATTAGTCCAGCTGCCGCTTCACCAGAAGATAGTATGGCATTTACCTTGGATTTCCCCGGTGTGAATGCTGCGGCGCCCGCACGGAAAGCGGCCGTGCAAACAGACTTCAGCCTGAGTGACATCAATCTGCATCTGGATGAAGTGACCCCCGGCACTTCTGCACCCGCTGGCTCGATCAATGGGGGAAACTGGCAGGAAGTGACAACCAAGTTGGATTTGGCAAAGGCGTATCAGGAAATGGGGGATGCTGCAGGCGCGAAAGAGATTCTGGATGAAGTATTGCGCGATGGTGATGAGAAACAACGCGCATCTGCACAAGCTATGTTGCGGCAACTTTGAGATGACAATCTAGCATCGACGGCAGCCCAATAGGCTGCCGTTTTTATTTTGAACTTATGATAACAACTCCACATCCCGCATTGCAGATTTGCATCTGGGTGCTACTGGCTTTGCTGGTACAACGGTTGCAAGAAGTGACTTTATTTTTGCTATGTTTGGTGCTGTCTGTGCTTGCATTATTTCTTTGCACCGAGCAATTTAAAAGCCTACTAAAGCGTACACGCTGGATCATGTTTTCATTGCTGTTGATTTATGCCTATACCACCCCCGGCGTTGCAATTTGGCCGCATTTTGGGCTCTTATCACCTAGCAGAGAAGGTTTGCTGGACGGAGCAATGCAGCTGGGCAGATTGTTAAGCGTCCTAGCCGGGCTGGCGGTCTTGTTGGCTTTGTTGCCGCTGCCGCAATTGATTGGCGGAATATTTTCCCTGATGTATCCCTTACGCTGGCTCGGAGTGTCGCGTGAACGCTTTGCAGTCCGTTTGGCATTGACACTGGACAATGCCGAGTCTGCTATGCGTGATACAGCCGGCGATTGGAAATCTACCATTGGCGATGCACTGAATCCACCGCTCTCCGCAACGTCGCATATCCAATTACGCAAGCAGCGCTTTGGCGCGCTCGACAGGGTGATTGTGGTCGTCGGATGCATCGTTCTGATCGGAATGTGGAAATGAGATTTGCATTGGGTATTGAATACAACGGTAGTGAATATTGCGGCTGGCAGAGCCAGCCCGACGCAACAAATATTCAGGATACGTTGCAGGTGGCTTTGAGCAGGATTTCCGGTGAACACATCTCCATCGTTGCCGCCGGGCGAACCGATACCGGGGTGCATGCATTGGAGCAAGTCGTGCATTTCGACACGTCTATTGTTAGGCCACTTTCGGCATGGGTGCGCGGCACGAATGCATTGCTGCCGAAAGATATCGCCGTGTTGTGGGCGCAGCCGGTGTCGGATGAGTTTCATGCGCGATTTTCGGCACAGGCACGCAGCTACCAATACGTGCTCATCAATCGCCCGTCACGCAGCGCCGTACATCACGCCAAAGTGGGTTGGTTTCACGCTCCGCTGGACAGGGAGGCAATGCGTGAAGCCGCGCAATATCTGTTGGGCGAACATGATTTCAGTGCCTTCCGTTCCTCGCAGTGCCAAGCCAAGTCGCCGACGAAGAATCTTGTCGTGCTTGACATCCAACAGCAGGGCGATTCTTTCATCTTCAACCTGACGGCCAATGCTTTCCTGCATCACATGGTACGTAACATCCTAGGATGTCTGCTCTATGTGGGTAAAGGTAAATACCCGCCGCAGTGGATGGCAGAAGTGATGCAAGGGCGTGACCGAAAATTTGCTGCGCCCACGTTTATGCCAGACGGACTTTACCTGCGGCACATCACCTACGATGCAAAGTGGTGCTTGCCTCAAGGTACAATGCCGCCTCGTACTTAGTCGTTCCAGCCTTATGACCCGAATCAAAATTTGCGGCATCACCCGTAAGCAGGATCTGCACGCTGTAGCAAGCAGCGGTGCGGATGCCATCGGTTTGGTGTTCTATGAAAAAAGCCCGCGCCATGTCAGCATCCAACAGGCGGTTGAGTTGTTGCGACATGTTCCTCCGTTCGTTACGGTGGTTGGCTTGTTCGTGAATCCATCAGTCGATTACCTGCGTGAAGTCTTGGCAAAAGTGTCACTGGATGTGTTGCAGTTTCATGGCGAGGAATCATCCGAGTTCTGCCAACAGTTCGGCAAACCTTATCTGAAGGCGATACGGGTCAAAGCGGGGGTGGATTTGGTAGAATGCGCGGCCCGTTACGCCAGTGCGCAAGGTCTGTTGCTCGATGCCTTCGTCGAAGGTACGCAGGGTGGCACGGGAGAGTCGTTTGACTGGGCACTTATTCCGCAGGATTTGCCTTTGCCGGTGATTCTTTCCGGTGGTTTGCATGCGGACAATGTGGCACAGGCGATCAGGCAAGTCAGGCCTTACGCGGTGGATGTGTCCAGCGGCGTCGAGGCGGGCAAGGGAATTAAAGATGCTGCGAAGGTCGCGGCATTTATCAAAGAGGTCAAGTGCATTGAGTTATAACTATCCAGACAGCAGCGGCCACTTCGGGCAGTTCGGCGGCATCTATATGGCCGAGACGCTGATCCCCGCCGTGGAAGAATTGCGCCAGCAGTACCTGCGTTTTCGGGATGATCCAGAATTCAAAGCCGAGTTCGCGTATGAACTAAAACATTACGTCGGCCGACCCAGTCCGATCTATCACGCCAAGCGTCTCTCGGACGAACTCGGTGGCGCGCAAATCTATTTAAAGCGCGAAGACCTGAACCACACCGGCGCGCACAAAATCAACAATGCCATAGGCCAAGCCTTACTCGCCAAGCGCATGGGCAAGAAGCGCGTCATCGCCGAGACCGGTGCAGGCATGCACGGCGTGGCGACGGCCACCGTGGCGGCACGTTTCGGCATGGAGTGCATCGTGTACATGGGCGCGGAAGACATCCAGCGCCAAGCACCCAACGTGTTCCGCATGAAGTTGCTGGGGGCAACTGTGGTGCCCGTGGAGAGTGGTTCAAAAACGCTCAAAGATGCGTGCAACGAAGCCATCCGCGATTGGGTCACCAATGTCGAAAACACGTTCTACATCTTCGGCACCGCAGCGGGCCCGCACCCGTACCCGATGATGGTGCGTGACTTTCAATGCGTCATTGGCAACGAAGCCAAAGTGCAGATGCCGGAAATGATCGGACGCCAGCCGGATGCCGTCATTGCCTGCGTCGGCGGCGGCTCCAACGCGATTGGTTTGTTTCACCCTTACATCGAAGTGCCCAACGTACAGATCATCGGTGTGGAAGCGGGGGGGTATGGTATTGCCAGTGGCAAGCACGCTGCGCCGCTCACTGCCAATGCCAAGGTCGGCGTGTTACACGGCAACAAGGTTTATTTGATTCAGGACGAGAACGGCCAAATCATCGAAACACATTCCATTTCTGCCGGCTTGGATTACCCCGGTGTAGGCCCCGAGCATTGCTTGTTGAAAGACATTGGCCGTGCACAATATGTTGCGATCAATGACGACGAGGCCATTGCCGCGTTTGATGCGCTGTGCCGTTTCGAGGGCATCATCCCCGCGTTGGAATCCAGCCATGCCCTGGCGCATGCGATCAAGATTGCACCCACCATGGGCAAAGAAAAAGTGTTGCTGGTGAATCTTTCCGGTCGCGGCGATAAGGACATGAATACGGTGGCGAAGTTGAAAGGCATCACGCTATGAGCCGCATCGATACGACGTTCGCCAAGCTTAAGCAACAACAGCGCAAAGCACTCATTCCGTTCATCACTGCGGGAGACCCGTCGCAGCCACTCACCGTGCCACTGTTGCACGGCCTGGTCGCAGCGGGGGCGGATGTGCTTGAACTCGGCGTGCCGTTTTCCGACCCGATGGCGGATGGACCCACCATCCAGCGTGCTTCCGAACGTGCGCTTAGGAATGGCATGACGCTGCGCGGAGTGCTGGCTATGGTGGCCGAGTTTCGCAAGCAGGATTCGGCTACGCCGGTGGTGCTAATGGGCTACGGCAATCCGATCGAAGCGATGGGCTGGGAGATATTTGCACAGCGCTGTGAAGAAGTCGGCGTGGATGGTGTGCTTACGGTGGATTTTCCGCCGGAGGAAAGCCATGAGGCATTCGAACATCTGCAACGCCATAAAATCGCGCCAATTTTTTTACTTGCGCCAACGACGAATGATGCGCGCATCCAGCAGGTCGCCAAACTGGCTCGCGGGTACGTGTATTACGTTTCACTCAAAGGCGTCACCGGCGCGGGCAGCATCGATCTGTCCGCCATAGAAGAAAAGCTGCCGCAATTACGCAAATACATCGAACTACCTATCGGCGTGGGTTTTGGTATCCGCGATGCGGCGACTGCCAAAGCGGTGTCGAAATTGTGCGATGGCGTGGTGGTGGGCAGCCGCATCGTGCAAGAGATCGAGAATTCAAGCGAAATAAATGTCGTCGCCAATGTCACCAAGTTGGTGCGAGAATTAAGACTAGCAATAGATAACTAGAGGGGGAAATATCATGGGATGGTTTCAAAAATTATTACCGCCGAAAATCAAACGCCGTGAGAGCGAAGATTCCAAGAAAAACGTGCCGGAAGGTCTGTGGCATAAATGCCCGTCCTGCCAGGCGGTGCTGTATCACTCCGATCTGGAGAAGAACCACAGCGTCTGCCCCAAGTGCAACCATCATCACCGCATTACCGCGCGTACCCGTCTGGATTGGTTGCTGGATAGGGAAGGACAATTCGAAATCGGATCCGAAGTGCTGCCGGTGGATACGCTGAAGTTCAAAGACCAGAAGCGATACATCGACCGTTTGGTTGCCTCCAAGAAAAGCACCAACGAAGACGATGCGCTGATCGTGTTGCAAGGAAGCATTCACGCCGTACCGGTTGTAGCTGCCGCATTTGAATTCAGCTTTATGGGCGGTTCGATGGGGTCGGTGGTGGGCGAACGTTTCGTGCGCGGTGTGCAAGTCGCACTGGAGCAACAATGCCCGTTCATCTGCTTTGCCGCTAGCGGTGGTGCGCGTATGCAGGAAGGTCTGCTGTCATTGATGCAGATGGCCAAGACCAGCGCGGCGCTAACACAGTTGAGTGAAGCCAAACTGCCCTTCATTTCCGTGTTGACCGACCCGACCATGGGCGGCGTATCTGCCAGCTTCGCCTTTCTGGGTGATGTGGTCATCGCCGAACCGGGTGCCTTGATCGGCTTCGCCGGTGCGCGTGTCATTCAGCAGACCGTGCGTGAGACCTTGCCGGATGGCTTTCAACGCGCAGAGTTCCTGCTGGAGCATGGTGCCATCGACATGATCGTCGACCGTCGTGAGATGCGCGACCAACTGGCGACACTCATCACACTGCTGACTAAGCAGGATGCGGTGGTGAAGTTGGAAGCTGCATAAGCGATTTTTAGAGCTACTTGCTGATTACGCGCATGTATGTTCCAAATAAAATCTCGAAGTCGAAGCGTGTATGGAACATTCTTCTCTCGGGGTGTTTGCTTGTTTATGGAACAGTAGGAATATATCTGGACGACATGCTGGTTTTCGGTAAAGGTAGGGATACGCACTTTCACGGGGAAACTGCGTGGTTGGATATATGTAGCAATGATTTTTGCCTCACTCAATATGCTTTCTGTTGTTGCAGATCACTATGATCAAAGAAACAACGAGTTGAATTACAGCAGGTTTGCCAAGATTACCCAGATACTTGGGCTGTTGTTTTTTGCGTTGGCCTTAGTGCTAGATATATTCATTTTCAAGACAGGCACGAGAGCTTAGCAAGCGTAGGGTGCAATAACCACCTGGCATTGCGCCGGATGTTTTAACGAAATTTGTGCAATGCGCTTCGCTTATTGCACCCTACAAAATTCAAATGCCTAACCCCCTTGCCGACTGGCTAACCCACCTCGAATCCCTGCACCCCAAAACCATTGCGCTGGGTCTGGAGCGCGTGGCGCAAGTCAAACAGCGGCTGAATCTCAATCCAAATTTCCCCCTCATCATCGTCGGTGGTACCAACGGCAAAGGTTCGGTGTGTGCGATGCTGGAAAGCATCATGCATGCGGCCGGATACAAGGTCGGCTGCTATACATCGCCGCATTTGCTGAATTACAACGAGCGCGTGCGCATCGCCAAACAGCAGGCGAGTGATGACGAGTTGTGCGCTTCGTTTGAGGCGATTGAGGTGGCACGCAAAGAGAGTTGTAGTGCTGAACAACTTACCCCCTCCCCAACCCTCCCCCAGAGGGAGAGGGAGCTGCCGCTAGAAGCGATTGATATTCCCTTGACTTATTTCGAATTTGGCACCCTCGCCGCGATGCAATGTTTCATCGCCCACAAGGTGGATGTCGCCATCCTTGAAGTGGGGCTGGGCGGCAGGCTGGATGCGGTGAATGTATTTGATGCGGATGTTGCGGTGGTGACCAGCGTGGATATCGACCACGTGGATTATCTGGGGGATACACGCGAAAAAATTGCCTTCGAGAAGGCGGGCATTTTTCGTCAAGGTCGTGTGGCAATTTGTGCCGACAGTGATGTGCCGCAGACTTTGCGCAAGCATGCGGGTGACATTGGCGCAGAGCTCCGGTGTATCGGCAGTGAGTTCGGCTTCTCGACGCATCAAGGGCAGTGGAACTATCGAAGCAATACCGGTTCGCGCAATGCCTTGCCGCACCCGTCCTTGCTCGGTGCCTTCCAGTTGCACAACGCCAGCGCGGTACTCGCGGCCCTGGATGCGCTGAAAGATAAGTTACCGGTGAATATGGAATCCGTGCGGCGCGGCTTGGTCGAGGTGCAACTTTCCGGACGATTCCAGTTTATTCCCGGACAGCCCCAGCTGATTCTAGATGTGGCGCATAACCCCCACGCAGCGCGCTCATTGGCACAGAACCTTGCAAATTTACCACCTGCCAAGACCTTCGCTGTTTTCGCCATGCTCAAGGACAAGGATATGGCCGGGGTGGTGCAGGCGCTTGATGAGCAGGTTGATGTATGGTTGGTCGCCGGTATCGATGCGCCGCGTGGAGCCACTGCGCATGAACTCATTGTGATACTCAGGAACGCGCAATTAAGGGGAGAGCTTGTGTGCTGTACGACCATCGAAAATGCACTAGATGAGGCCAGCAAACGCGCGGGCGAAAATGATAGAATCGCCGCCTTTGGATCATTTTATACGGTGGCGGAAGTGATGCTTGCGCGGGGATTGCGCAGTGTTTGAACTTCCCGAAATTCACAATGGCAAAACAAACTGCAACAGTTGAAGAATCCAATTTGAAACGTCAGGCGAGACGCCGGTTGATAGGCGCGGTGGTGTTGGTCCTCGCCATTGTGGTCATCCTGCCGATGATTTTTGATAATGAACCCCCTCCCGCTGCGAACGTCATCGAGTTAAGTATCCCGAACCAGGCCAATGTCTTGCCATTGCCGCCACTGCCTGCCAGTGCCCCGTTGCCCGAGGTGGCTTCGGCTGTGAGCGCCCTCCCTGCCTCGGCGGTGGTCAGTCTTCCGGTATCTGCGGTTATTGCAACACCATTGGCAGTTCAGCCGGTGCAAGCGATACCGGCTGCAAGCAAACCCAAGTCTGAAGTCAAACCGAAATCTGAGGCGAAACCCAAGCAGGAAGCCAAGAGCAAGACGGCGGCCAAGCCCAAGGCGGAACCCAAAGCCGGTGTGAAATCGCCCCCAACATCAGGCTGGGTGGTGCAGGTGGGCGCTTATTCAAAAGCCGAGACGGCAAAACAGTTACACACCAAGTTGAGTAAATCGGGTTTTCACGTTTACACCGAGAAGGCGGGCAGCAATGTGCGCGTGCGTGTTGGCAGTTATCCCACGCGTGAAGCGGCCGAGAAAATCAAACACAAGCTGGAAGCGATTGGCTTGCATCCAAACGTGATCAATCTGGAATAACCCGCGATGACTGCGTTCGACTTCGCCGTGATCGTCATCATCGCGCTTTCAGTATTGCTGGGTTGGTGGCGCGGATTCATGTATGAGCTGCTCTCGTTGATCGGCTGGGTCGTTGCCTACATCGTTGCAGTAACTTTCACCGGACAAGCTTCGCCGTATATCCCCGAGTCAGTGGGGGCTGAGGGTGTCCGTTCGGGAGTTGCCTTCGCCGCCCTGTTCGTTGCAACATTGGTTGTGAGTGGCATCGCCGCCTGGTTGCTGGCAAAGTTGGCAAAGTTCGCCGGTCTTGCCGGAATAGATGGAAAGTTTGGCGCCATGTTTGGAGTTTTGCGGGGCGTGTTGGTCGTGCTGGCTTTGGTTTGGTTGGGCGGTTTAACGAAATTGCCGCAGCAACCCTGGTGGCGTGATGCATGGTCGAGCAAACCGTTGTTGCAGGCAGCTCTGTACGCGAAGGATTACCTTCCGGATGAGCCATTGCGAAAATAGACGTTTCAATCTCGGGGAAAAAATATGTGCGGGATTTTGGGTGTCGTAGCGAATACTCCGGTGAACCAGCTGTTGTACGACGGCTTGCAAGTGTTGCAACATCGCGGTCAGGATGCTGCGGGTATTGCCACGCTGGATCACAATACATTCCACCTGCACAAGGGCAACGGAATGGTGCGCGACGTTTTTCGCACACGCAACATGCGCGCCTTGCAGGGCAATGCGGGCATCGCCCACGTGCGCTATCCGACGGCGGGCTCAGCGGTCGACCACAACGAAGCGCAACCGTTCTATGTCAATTCTCCATTTGGCTTGGTGCTGGGACACAACGGCAATCTCACCAACACGGCGCAGTTGCAAAAAGAACTCTTCCTGGAAGACATGCGACATGTGAACACCAACTCGGATTCGGAAGTCTTGCTGAATGTGTTGGCCCACGAGTTGCAGGCCAATGCCAATAATTTCCGCCTTGATGCCCAAGCCATCTTCGCGGCCGTCACGGCGGTGCACCGTCGTTGTCGCGGCGCGTATGCGGTGGTGGCGATGATTTCGGGTTACGGCTTGGTGGCGTTTCGCGACACGCACGGTCTGCGACCCTTGGTGGTGGGCAGCAACCGGGCCGAAAAAGGGTTGGAGTATCTGGTGGCCTCGGAAAGTGTGGCGCTGGATACGCTGGGATTCAAATTCATGCGCGATATCGCACCGGGTGAGGCGGTGTTCATCGACCTCGACGGCAATTTCCACAGCCAGCAATGTGCAGAACATTCCGCGCTCAATCCCTGCATCTTCGAGTTCGTTTATTTTGCGCGTCCCGACTCTGTGATCGACGGCATCTCGGTGTACGAGACACGGCTCAATATGGGCGAATATCTGGCGGACAAACTCAGCCGGGTGTGGCCGGATCACGATATTGATGTGGTGATCCCTATCCCCGATTCCAGCCGTCCCAGCGCGTTGCAATTGGCCAACCGATTAGGCATCCCGTTTCGCGAAGGATTTGTGAAGAACCGTTACATCGGCCGCACCTTCATCATGCCGGGTCAGGCGATGCGCAAGAAATCGGTGCGCCAGAAACTCAATGCCATCGCGGTCGAGTTCAAAGGCAAGAATGTATTGCTGGTGGACGACTCCATCGTGCGCGGCACCACCAGCCGCGAGATCGTGCAGATGGCGCGCGATGCCGGAGCGCGCAAGGTTTATTTTGCCTCTGCCGCGCCGCCCGTTAAATTCCCCAACGTGTACGGCATTGACATGCCCAGCCGCAAAGAGCTCATCGCCACCGGGCGCAGCGACGAAGAAATCTGCCGCGAGATTAGCGCCGACCGCATCATCTATCAGGATTTGGAAGACCTGAAAGCGGCCGTGCAGAAGTGCAACCCGACGATCACCCAGTTCGACTGTTCGTGTTTTGACGGCGTGTACATCACCGGGGATATCACGCCTGAATATCTGAATCGGGTCGAGACGGCGCGCGCGGGCGGCAAGGCGAATGCGGTATTGGAAGAAGACCAGCTCGAACTTGATCTGGTGATGAGCGCCTCGTCCATGTAGGTTGACACTGCCACCGGACGGATGCTACTTTTCGCCTGCGCCGATTTGAGGAACAGCTTGCGGGCGCATTACAAATACAGCTAAAGCGGGAGAACCCGGTTTGGCGCTAAGCTTTCCGGGTTTTTGTTTTGGGGGACGCCATCATGTCAGAAGAGAATTGTTACCAGCCGGAAACGCTGGCCATACGCGCAGGTATAGAACGCAGCCAGTTCCACGAACACAGCGAGGCGCTGTATCTCACTTCCAGTTTTGTGTTCGACAATGCCGAGCAAGCCGCGAAACGCTTTATCGGCGAAGAGCCGGGCAACATTTATTCCCGTTTCACCAATCCCACCGTCACTCTTTTCGAGCAGCGCCTTGCCGCCTTGGAAGGTGCCGAGCAATGCGTTGCAACGGCTTCCGGAATGTCCGCAATCCTGGCGACCTGCATGGGGCATTTGAAGGCGGGAGAACATGTGATTGCATCGCAAAGTATCTTTGGTTCCACGGTGAATCTGTTCAACAACGTGCTGAAGAAATTTGGTGTGGACACCACGTTTGTTTCCGCTACCGATGTTGCGCAATGGCAAGCAGCGGTGCGCCCCAATACGAAATTATTTTTTCTGGAGACACCTTCAAATCCGCTCACGGAAATCTCCGACATCGCGGCCATCTCTGCCGTGGCGAAAAGTTGCGGGGCATGGCTGGCGGTGGACAATTGTTTTTGCACGCCCATCCTGCAACGCCCGTTTGAATTCGGCGCGGACATCGTGATCCATTCCGCCACCAAATACATCGACGGGCAAGGCCGCGTGCTGGGCGGTGCGGTACTGGGTAGCAAGAAATTGATGGAGCCGGTGTATGGATTCTTGCGCACGACCGGACCGACCATGAGTGCATTCAATGCGTGGGTGTTTATCAAAGGTATCGAGACTCTCAAACTGCGCATGGATGCGCATAGCGCCAATGCCTTGCAACTGGCGCAGTGGCTGGAGCAGCAGCCGAACGTCGCACGTGTGTTTTACCCCGGCCTGCCCTCGCACCCGCAACATGCGTTGGCGTTGAAGCAGCAAAAGACCGGTGGCGGCATCGTGGCGTTTGAAGTTAAGGGGGGCAAGGCAGCGGCGTGGCGCGTCATCGACAACACCAAAATGTTGTCCATCACGGCCAATCTGGGCGACACCAAAACCACCATCACGCATCCGGCGACCACCACGCACGCACGTATCACACCGGAGGCGCGTGCGGCGGCAGGTATCAGCGATAGTTTGATTCGTATTGCGGTGGGGTTGGAGGCTGTGGTGGATATTCAGAACGATTTGGCGCGCGGCCTAGTTTGAAATGCAAATCTTTTATCACGCGGAGGCGCGGAGTACGCGGGGAAGAACAATTACCGCCTTTCTCCGCGTACTCCGCGCCTCCGCGTGATAAGTTTTGAGGTTGAATAATATGAGTGAACTTTCGGTACAAGTTGGCGCAGCACTCAACTCGCTCGGACTGATGCTGACGACTGCCGAATCCTGCACCGGCGGCGGCGTGGCACAGGCGCTCACCGACATTTCCGGCAGCTCGGCCTGGTTCGAACGCGGCTTCGTCACCTACTCCAATTTATCGAAAGTCGAAATGCTGGGAGTGCGCCAATCCACACTGGATACTCACGGTGCAGTTTCCGAATCTACCGTGTGCGAGATGGCGGCAGGTGCGTTGGTGCACAGTCATGCGCACATCTCGCTGGCAGTAAGCGGCATCGCCGGGCCGGAGGGCGGCACATCTGAAAAACCGGTCGGTACGGTATGGTTCGCATGGGCACTCCGCGACGGCGAAATGCATGCGCAACGTCACTTTCTCCACGGCGACCGTGCCGCAGTACGCGAGCAATCCGTGCAAATCGCTTTGCAAGGTGTATTCGACCTGTTGAATAAACGCACAGAGACGGCCTGAGCAAGAAAAAGAACGAACGTTCTGTACAACTGCAAATTGGTATGCCACAATCCCGCACCAAATTTTGAAAAGGAATCGTCATGGATGACAACAAAAGCAAAGCACTCGCGGCGGCATTAAGCCAAATCGAAAAGCAGTTCGGCAAGGGATCCATCATGCGTTTGGCCGAAGGCGAAGCGATCAAGGATATTGATGTGGTATCCACCGGCTCGCTGGGGTTGGACATCGCGTTGGGCGTCGGCGGATTGCCGCGTGGCCGCGTCATCGAGATCTACGGCCCGGAATCCTCCGGCAAGACTACGCTTACCCTGCAAGTCATCGCAGAGATGCAAAAGCTGGGCGGCACTGCGGCCTTTATCGACGCGGAACACGCGCTCGATCCGCAATACGCGCAAAAGCTCGGCGTGAAAGTGGAAGACCTGCTGATCTCGCAACCTGACAACGGCGAACAGGCACTGGAGATCGTCGATATGCTGGTGCGCTCCGGTTCGGTGGATATCGTGGTGGTGGACTCTGTCGCGGCACTGACTCCCAAAGCGGAAATTGAAGGCGAGATGGGCGATGCGCAGATGGGCTTGCATGCCCGCCTGATGTCGCAAGCCCTGCGCAAACTCACCGCCAACATCAATCGCTCCAACACCATGGTCATCTTCATCAACCAGATCCGCATGAAGATCGGTGTGATGTTCGGCAACCCGGAGACCACCACCGGCGGCAACGCGCTCAAGTTCTACGCATCGGTGCGTCTCGATATTCGCCGCATCGGCGCGATCAAAAAGGGCGACGAAGTGATCGGCAACGAGACCCGTGTCAAGATCGTGAAGAACAAGGTCGCACCGCCGTTCCGCGAGGCCTTGTTCGACATTCTGTACGGCGAAGGCATCTCGCGCGAAGGCGAGATTATCGAACTGGGTGTGCAGCACAAGCTGGTGGAAAAAGCCGGTGCCTGGTATGCGTACAAAGGCGAGAAGATCGGCCAGGGCAAGGACAACGCACGCGAATATTTGCGCGAACATGCCGATGTCGCCCGCGAGATCGAAAACAAGGTGCGGGAAGCCGTCGGAGTGGCGTTACTGGAGCCTGTGTTAAAAGCACCAGCGAAAACCGGCGAATTAGTCAGTGACAAAGCCAGTGCAAAAGCAGCCAAGGCAGGTAAGGCCGTTGAGGAAAAAGCCTGAGATTTCTGAATTGTTTTCCGTTCGTCCTGAGTGCCGTGCAACGCGCGGTGTATCGAAGGAGAGCGGAAAACGCGCTGCACGACCGGAGATAAGCCTGCGTGCGCGAGCCTTGCAATGCCTGGCTCGCCGCGAATACAGCCGCGCCGAGCTGCGCGCAAAATTGTTGCCGCATGTGTCGACGATTGACGACGAGCAGTTGCCACGGGACGATCTGGATGCGTTGCTGGATGACCTGACAGCGCGCGGCTGGCTCTCCGATGTCCGTGCCACGACGCAGTTGGTGCATGCAAAACGCAGCCGTTTCGGCATACAACGTATCGCGCATGAGTTGCGGCAACGTGGCATTGCCGACGAGTTGATCGAGTCTGCGTTGCCTGCATTGAAAGAATCCGAACTGGACGCGGCACGCGAAGTGTGGCAGAGGAAATTCGGAGTTTCGCCTCGCGATGACAAAGATAAAGCCAAGCAGATGCGTTTTCTGCAATCGCGGGGATTCGGTTTTGATGTGATCGTACAGATACTGCGTTTGGTGGATACTGAGCGCTGAAAGCGTCGTTATCGTTCAGAGGTGGAACATGGTATTTGCTAGCGATTTTGCCGAGAAGTGGGTACTCGTCATTGATGATATGGAGGGGATGCGATCACAGTTGCGCATGTCGCTTTTCAGTTCCGGTTTCGCCAAGTTGCATGTCGTTGCCAGCATCAAAGAAGCACTGGAACGCATGTCATCCAATCGTTATGACGTTATCTTGTGCGACTATGCATTGGGCGATAGTACCAATGGCCAGCAGTTTCTGGAATATCTGCGCACGAATGACCTGATCACGCGCAACACTGTCTTCGTCATGATCACCGCCGAACAGTCCTATGAAAAAGTGGTGATGGCATCGGAGTGCGCGCCCGACGATTACCTGCTTAAGCCTTTCACTGCGGCTCAGTTCAATGCGCGTCTGGAAAAACTGCTGGGGAAGCAGGAATATTTTCTCGACCTCGACAAAGCGACAGACTCAAAGGACTGGAAGCGCGTTATTGAAGAATGCGACAAGAGGCTGGCTGTCAAAGACAAGTTCTTTCTTGACCTTTGCAAGATCAAAGGATCAGCTTTGTTGCGAGATGGGAAACCGTCGGAGGCGGCTGACCTTTATCGCGAGATCATCGCGCTACGCCCGATAGGCTGGGCTAGGCTGGGGTTGGCTCGTGCATTGGTCAAGCAGGGCAGGGAAGTAGATGCACAAATTTTATTGCGCGAGATTCTGGCTGATTCACCGCAATTCATGGCTGCCTATGATTTTCTCGGCAAGTTGCTGGTGTCGGCGGGAGACAAACATGAAGCACTGGAGGTGTTGCAAAAGGCACGCTCAATTTCTCCCGGAACCATGAGCCGTATTCGCGAGATGAGTACGATCGCTGTCAGTGCGGGAAAGCCCGAGGTCGCGGAAGCAGTCATGCGACAGGCGTTGCAACAGCACAAATACTCTCCGGTGCGTCAGGCTAATGACTATGCCGTGCTCTCCAAGGCCTTGCTAAATCAGGGTAAGGCAACAGAAGCTTTGAACGTGGTGGCAGATGCCCGCAACAGTTTTAAGGACGAGCACAGCAACACCGTTTTATACGCGACGGAAAGTATGGCGTATCGGGCAACGGGCAACCATGAGAAAGCCGAGGAGGCCTTGACCAAGGCGATGGGGGGCGATCTGGGTAAATTGCCGGTGCATGCAGTTGTCGCGCTGGCTGATGCCTGTTTTGTGATGGGAAAGGAGAATGAGGCCAAGGGGTTGCTGCGTCATGCGATACAGAACAGCCACGAGGACGAGTCCATCAAAGGCAAGGTGCATGATGTATTGGCTGCCGCCGGCAAAGGAGCATCTGAAGCTGCCGCGATCATCGAGGAGAGCGAACAGGAAGTCGTCCTGATCAATAACACAGGCGTGATGAAAGCCGAAGCCGGTCAGTTGGACGAGGCAATTACCTTGCTATGTGAAGCGGCAGAGCGTTTGCCGAACAATATGCAGATCGTGGGTAATGCGTCTCTGGTTATGGCGCTCGACCTCGTGCGCAATGGAAGCAAACCGGATAGATTGACCCGATGTTTACGTTACCGAGAGAGTATCGTCAAAAGCTCTCCGAACAATCCCAAGCTGGCTCAGATCAATGGTCTCCTTAAACAGTTGAAGCAATGACACGGGTGAAGGCATGAACGATATATTTGCGGCGGTCGTACATGATGTGAAGAATCAACTGGCCGAACTGGCATTGCGGCTGGAGAAACGCGATGACGCCCAGCAAGAGATGGTGCTTGCCATGAATGCGGCAAGGCGTCTGACAGAGATGCTACTGGTGCACCTGCATGAGAACGACCTGCTGAGTGTAAATTCGGATTCAGTTGATGCGGCGGATTTCTTGGCAATCCTTGCGGCAGAGTACCGTCAGTTGTTTCCTCAATTGACGATTGAGGTGAATGCGGATTTTGCACCAGCCTTCGCCTTCTTTGACGATGCGCTGGTACGTATGGCGCTTTCCAACGCATTGCATAACGCCTGTCGTTTCGCCCGTTCCAGGGTCATGCTGTCAGCCTGCGAAAAGGACAAAATGCTGGTTCTGCAAGTGTCGGATGACGGGGCGGGTTATACGCAAAGTTTGCTGTCGAACGGGGGCGAACAACCTTCAACCGTCAGCTATCGTGGCACCGGATTAGGGCTGTTCCTGGCTAAGCGGATCGCCGAGTCACACCAACTGGAAGAGCGTCACGGTCGCATCGAATTGAGCAATGCGGATGGCGCGGTGTTCCGCATGATGCTGCCATGAGGTCAAATTCCGCATGCGTTTAATGCACACACTTACTGTATTCCTTCCCGTTCGTGGTATAGCTGCCACAGCCCTGCATGGTATGATGCGCGCCTTGTCCAGCCTGTCTGGAACGTGACGTTAATATGAAATTCGCACAGCCGCTCAATTGCCTCCTCGCCCATTTGTGGGGGAGGATTGCACCCGCAAGGGGTAGCAACCGTGAACAAGTCGGCACCAACCACGCACAGGTGAGGGAACGGGCAGGGCGAGTTTTATTTTTTTGGGGTGGTTACTCGCCATGCCCGTTAGAGTTCAAGGTGCATCGATGAAAAGCAGTGAAATCCGCCAGCAGTTTCTAGATTATTTCGCCTCCAAAGGCCACACGGTGGTCGCCTCCAGTTCGCTGGTGCCGCATGAAGACCCGACGTTATTGTTCACCAACGCGGGCATGAACCAGTTCAAGGATGTGTTCCTCGGTTTCGACAAGCGCCCCTACACCCGCGCCGCCTCATCGCAGAAATGCGTGCGCGCCGGCGGCAAACACAACGACCTGGAGAACGTTGGCTATACCGCACGCCACCACACCTTCTTCGAGATGCTGGGCAACTTCAGTTTCGGTGACTATTTCAAGCGCGACGCGATCAAATATGCTTGGGAGCTGCTCACCGAGGTGTTCAAGTTGCCGAAGGACAAGCTCTACGTCACCGTGTATGCCGAAGACGACGAGGCTTACGACATCTGGACGAAAGAGATGGGCTTGACGCCGGATCGCGTGATCCGCATCGGCGACAACAAGGGCGCGCGCTACGCGTCCGACAACTTCTGGATGATGGGCGACACCGGCCCCTGCGGGCCCTGCACCGAAATTTTTTATGACCACGGCGAACACATCCCCGGCGGACTGCCCGGCACTCCGGAAGAAGACGGCGACCGTTTCATCGAGATTTGGAATAACGTGTTCATGCAGTTCAACCGCGACGAGGCGGGCGTGATGCATCCGTTGCCCAAGCCATCGGTGGATACAGGCATGGGGCTGGAGCGCATCTCGGCGGTGTTGCAGCATGTGCATGCCAACTACGAAATCGACCTGTTCAAAGAACTCATCCAAGCGGCTGCACGCGAAGCCAAATGCAATGACATGGATTCGCCGTCGCTCAAGGTGTTGGCCGACCACATCCGTGCCTGCTCCTTCCTTATCGCAGACGGCGTTATTCCCGGCAATGAAGGCCGTGGCTATGTGCTGCGCCGAATTATTCGTCGCGCGATCCGCCACGGCTACAAGCTGGGCGCACGTGCTGCATTCTTCTACAAGATTGTGCCCGACTTGGTCGAGCAGATGGGTTCTGCTTATCCCGAGCTGGCCGCTGCGCAAGCGCGCGTGATGGACATCCTCAAGCAGGAAGAGGAACGGTTCTTTGCCACCATCGAGCACGGCATGGCGATCCTCGAAGCCGATCTGGCCGAGATGGACAAGGCTGGCGTGAAGGTGTTCAACGGCGAGACTGCGTTCAAGCTGCACGATACCTATGGCTTTCCGCTCGATCTGACTGCGGACATTTGCCGCGAGCGCGATGTCTCGATGGACGATGCAGCGTTCAACGCGGCGATGGCGAACCAGAAACAAATGGCGCGTTCCGCAGGCAAGTTCAAGATGGCCGCCAACCTCGAATACGACGGCCCGGCGACCACCTTCCACGGCTACGACTCGCTGGAGCACAAGGGCAATATCCTCGCGTTGTACAAAGACGGCGCCGAAGTGAACGAACTCAATGAGGGCGACCTGGGCGTGGTGGTGCTGGACGACACACCGTTCTACGCCGAGTCCGGCGGACAGGTGGGCGACAGCGGCGAGTTGCGCAGCGTACACGGCATCTTCGCGGTGGAAGACACGCAGAAGATCCAGGCCACGGTATTCGGCCATCACGGCGTGGTGAAGACCGGCAAGCTGACGGTGGGCAATGGCGTTCAGGCGCGCGTGGATGTGTCATCGCGCAGCCGCACCATGCGCAACCACTCCGCGACACACCTGATGCACAAGGCACTGCGTCAAGTTCTGGGCACGCATGTGCAGCAAAAAGGCTCTCAGGTTGATGCCGACAAAACGCGTTTTGACTTCGTACATACGCAGCCGATGAGTGATGCCGAAGTTCGCAAAGTGGAAGCACTGGTAAACGCCGAGATACTGGCCAACGCCGAGTGCCAGTCGCGCGTGATGGCAATCGACGATGCGCAGAAGACCGGCGCGATGATGTTGTTTGGCGAAAAATACGGCGATGTGGTGCGCGTGATCGACATCGGTTCTTCGATCGAACTGTGCGGCGGCACGCATGTGAAACGCACGGGCGATGTCGGCCTGTTCAAGATCGTAGCGGAAAGCGGCGTGGCCGCTGGCGTGCGCCGTGTGGAAGCCGTGACCGGCGAGGGCGCGCTGGCGCTGGTGCAGCAGCAGGAACAGCAGTTGCAGCAAGTGGCCGATGCAGTGAAGTCACAACCGCAGGAAGTCGCGGCGCGCATCACACAAATCCTCGACAACGTAAAGTCGCTGGAAAAAGAACTGGCTGCCTTGAAATCCAAACTGGCTTCCTCTCAGGGCGACGAACTGCTGGCGCAAGCGCAGGACATCAACGGCGTGAAGGTGCTGGCGGCCAAGCTGGATGGCGCGGACGCAGCCATGCTGCGCGAGACCATGGACAAGTTAAAGGACAAGCTGAAATCCGCCGTGATCCTGCTTGCCGCAGTGAGCGATGGCAAGGTGAGCCTCATCGCGGGCGTGACCGCCGATGCCACGGCCAAAGTGAAAGCGGGCGAACTGGTGAATTTTGTGGCGCAGCAAGTCGGCGGCAAAGGCGGTGGCAGACCGGACATGGCACAGGCAGGCGGCACGCAACCCGAACATTTGGCTGCGGCACTGGCTTCGGTAGAAGCGTGGGTGAAAAACAGACTTTGATCGTCTTCCTGCTTCCGGGGTGATTGTGCAGGCGTTTGTTTTTTCCCGGTTTTAGTGGCGTTGTTTCGGGTTGCAAATCCGGCTGAATATTCAAATAAAATCAAGAAACGAATTACATGCCATGGCAAGTCGGGATGGAGATGAAGTTTCCACGACTTGCAGTGGAAGGGGGAATCGGTATGTCACTCCAATCGCGAAACTCATGATCGAACTGAATGTTTTGTTCATAGCGGCCACAACCGATCAGAAGAAGTCGGTGATAGCCGCATTGCGTCACAGCAATTATCTCCCGCATCCCCATTCTGCAAACAGTCCAGACGAACTGGAAGCAGCCTTGGCAGGCAAACAGTGGGATGTGATGTTTGTCACTCCCGTACCTTATGAATTTTCTATCGAGCAGGCTGTAGCGGCTATTCATCGCCACGAACTCGATATCCCATGCATCGTGCTGCTGACTGAACAAAAAAATATGCTCAGCTTGGCAGAGGTTATGCGGCTCGGGGCACAGGACTGTGTGAGTTTTGCCGATTGGCAGAGATTGGTCCCCACGGTGGAACGCGAATTGGTTGCTGCGACATTGCGCTACAACGTGCGGGAGCAAATCGTAACGGATCACCTGTTACAGGAGATCGATCAATACATTCTGCACAAATACGACCAAAGCAATGTCGTCAAACGCGTGTGTCAGCGCATGGTCGAACTCTTCGATTTCAAACTGGTTTGGATCGGCATGAAAGAAGCGGATGGTGCCGTGGATATTGTGGCATCCGCCGGCGCCTCGGAATATCTGAACGATGTGAAGGTCAGATGGGACGATACCCCGCTGGGACAGGGCACGACGGGTATGGCGATTCGCGAGAACAGGCCAGTGGTGCTGAGTAGTGACTCGCCGAAATTCGCACCCTGGCAAGCGCGTGCCGAGCAATACGGCTTGCGCAGCATCCTGGCGATGCCGCTGGGAATTGCGGGTGAAGTTATTGGCTCGTTGATGATGTATTCGACCACTGATGGTAGATTCGACAAGCTCACCGTGAGTCGATTGTCCGCATTTGCCGCCCGCGTCACTGTAGCCATGTTAGGCGCGCAGGAACAGCAAGAATTGCGTTTGATGGAAGTGGCGATGAGTAATGCCTCGAACGCCATGTTCATTTGTGACCGCAATGGCCATGTGCAATGGTTGAATGAGGCAATGAGCCGATACAGCGGTTTTTCAACCGGTGAAATCATCGGCAACACGCCTGTTTTGTTCAGTTCCGGCAAACACGACCAGGAATTCTGGCGCGAGATGTGGGACACCATTCTGGCCGGCAAACCGTGGCGGGGTGATATAACCAATCGTACCAAAGCGGGAGAGCTGTTCACCGTGACACAGAGTGTTTCGCCGTTGTTCAACGAAAAAAACGAGCTGACACATTTTCTTGCGGTGCAACAGGATATTTCCGAGATACGCAGGCTGGAAGAGGAGATTCACTATTTAGCCTATCACGATACGCTGACCGATCTTCCCAACCGCATGTTGTTTCAGGACCGGGTGCAGCAAGAGATCAGCCTGTCAAAACGCAATAAAACACCCTTCGCAGTTTTGTTCATCGACCTGGATGGTTTCAAAGTAGTCAACGATACACGCGGACACTCGATCGGGGATCAGTTGTTGCAGCTTATCGCGGGAAGGTTGCGGAGTTGTTTGCGTGAAGGCGATACGGTGGCAAGGTTGGGGGGCGACGAGTTCACCATCCTGCTCAGAGGGATCACGGAAGGTGAGGGGTTGAAGCAGGTGTTGAACAAGATATCCAAAAGCGTTGCAGAGCCTTGCGTGCTTGGAGAATTCAACGCCTATGTGACAGCCAGTATCGGTATCAGTCTTTTTCCGAAGGATGCGACCGGCGTGGAGAAACTTCTGATCCACGCCGATGAAGCGATGTACCAAGCCAAAAAGGCTGGAAAGAACGGTTACGTGGTCTATGGGCAACCGCAGGCCGCAGGTTCGAAACTAGAATGGAAGCACTAGCGAAGCGTCCGCCGACAGCAGCACTCGACGGAAGTCTTCCTGGATGCGGCTCAAGGCGGCATCGTTATCTGCTTCAAAGCGCAACACGATCACCGGGGTGGTGTTGGAGGGGCGCATCAAGCCGAAGCCGTCAGCATATTCCACACGCAGACCATCAATGGTGATGATCTCTTTCTCGTCCGTGAAACGCGCTTCATTTTGCAAGCGTGCGATCAAAGAGTGGTTCAGACCTTCAGCGGTGTGGATATGCAATTCAGGCGTACACACCGCATCCGGTAAAGCGTTCAGCGTGGCGCTCGGGTCGCTCGCACGACTCAGAATTTCCAACAGCCGCGCGCCGGTGTAGAGGCCGTCGTCGAAACCATACCAGCGTTCCTTGAAGAACACGTGGCCGCTCATTTCACCGGCCAGTAGTGCGCCAGTTTCTTTCATTTTGGCTTTCACGAGGGAATGTCCGGTTTTCCACAATAGCGGCTTGCCGCCATGTTCGCGTATCCAGCCAAACAGATTGCGTGTGGACTTCACGTCGAAAATGATCTCGGTGCCAGGGTTGCGACTCAATACATCAGCAGCAAACAGCATCAGCTGTCGGTCGGGATAAATGATCTTGCCGTCTTTGCTGACTACGCCCAAGCGGTCGCCGTCACCGTCGAAGGCCAATCCCAGTTCGCTGTCGTTGCCACTCAGGGCGGAAATCAAGTCTTGCAAATTGTGCGGATCGGACGGATCGGGGTGGTGGTTCGGAAAATTACCGTCCACTTCGCAGAACATCTCGGTAACTTGGCAACCCAGGCCACGATACAGTTTGGCGGCGAAATCGCCTGCGACTCCGTTGCCGCAATCCACAGTGATGTTCATGGGGCGCGCCAGTTTGATGTCGGCGAGGATGCGCGCCAGATATTCGGGTGCGATATCGTATTGCGAATAACTTCCCGTACCGCGTGTCAGATCGTTTTGTTCGATGCGCTGCCGCAGTTTCTGGATGGTTGCGCCGGACAGGGTCTCGCCGGCAAGAACCATTTTTAGCCCGTTGTAATCCGGTGGATTGTGGCTGCCGGTGATCATCACAGCGCAATCCGTTTCGAGTTGGAAAGCAGCGAAATAGGTCATCGGTGTTGCCACCCTACCGACATCGATCACGTTACAGCCGCTCTTCTGAATACCGCGTGCCAACGCGTGTGCGAATTCCGGGCCGGAAAGCCGCCCATCTCGCCCGATGGCGATTGTATGCTGCTTGCGCGCCAACGCTTCTGTGCCAAGTGCATGCCCGATTGCTTCGACGATTTCGGAAGTCAGCGACTTGCCGACAATGCCGCGAATGTCGTAGGCCTTGAATATCTCTTTGGGAATTGGAATCATTTGTTCGCCTGATAGATCGGGATGTGTCGGGCTACTTTTTGCGGGGTCAGATGCAACATACACTTGAAGTGCCCAAGCGGACAGGTGCGTTTGAAACAGGGGCTGCATGGCAGGTCGAGACGCAACACTTGTGCTTTTTCCGACAGGGGAGGGGTGTAGCGCGGACTGCTGGAGCCGAACATCGCCACCATCGGCCGGCCTAATGCGGCACCGATATGCATCAGGCCGGAGTCATTGCTCACCACAAGATCGGCGCTGGAAATCAGCGCGATAGCATCACCCAGGTCGGTGGCTCCGCACAGATTGACCGCTTGCGGATTGCCCAGCGCCACGATCTTATCGGCGATTTCTTTGTCTTTGGGCGAGCCGATCAGCCAGATCGAATAACCTTTGGAACGAAGGATTTGCGCTAGCTCGGCGTAGTACTGCTCCGGCCAACGTTTGGACGGCCCAAATTCAGCACCGGGACAAAAAACGGCGACGGGTGCTTTGGGTGACAACTTGAATTTGGAAAGTGTCTGCGCTCTTTGCGCCTTATTCACTTGAAAATTCGGATCCGTGATCGAACGCAGGATGGCTTCACTACTGTCCCTGGCGAGTTGCGCAAAACGCTGCACTTGAAGCGGCATGTTCTTCTTGTCGAGTTTGCGCGCGTCGTTGAGCAGACCGTAACGGAATTCTCCGGCATAGCCGGTGCGCAATGGGATGCCCGCAAAGAATGGAACGAGTGCGGATTTCCACGAATTGGGTAACACGATCGCCTGGTCATAATTAGCCGCGCGCAATTTCTTGCCCAAACTGCGCCGGGCAAGCAGTTGCAAAGCGCCATGCGGGAATGGATTGACGATCACATCGTGAACTTCAGTCATCTGGCGAAGCAGCTTGACAGTCCACGGGGGGGCCAGTACGTCGATCAATGTGCCCGGTTGGCGTTGCAGAAGATTGTGCAACATGGGTTGCATCAGTACGGTGTCGCCTACCCAGCTTGGTGCAATGACGAGTATTTTTCGCATTTGGTTTTCTTGGTTATGCGCCGGATTCCGGGTGAGATGGAAGCAGGCAAGAGGAAAGACTAGTGATGGCCTTTTGGAAATTCGCCCTTGAATTTATAGCGGGTACCGCAATACGGGCAGACCGCTTCGCCTAATTTTTCGATGGCGATGGCGACGCGGGGGTGTGAGCTCCACAGACTCACAGAAGGGGTTGGGCAGAACAAAGGTAAAGCTTCTGCGGTGACTTCGATATAGCTTTTATGGTTCTCGATGGACATGCCTTACCCCTAAATAATTGGTTATACGTGTGCCAGCCATGCGGCGTATTTCGGATTCTTTCCACTCACGATGTCGAAGAATGCGGACTGAAGTTGAGTGGTGATCGGACCACGTTTGCCGATGCCGATGGTGCGCGTATCCAATTCTCGGATCGGTGTCACTTCGGCTGCGGTGCCGGTAAAGAACGCTTCCTCGGCACAGTAAACTTCATCGCGGGTGATACGCTTTTCAATCAGTTCCAATCCCAAGTCTTTGGCGATGGTGACGATGGAGTCGCGTGTGATTCCTTCCAGACAGGAAGTCAGATCGGGGGTGTAGAGTTTGCCCTTCTTCACAATGAAGATATTCTCGCCCGCGCCTTCTGCCACATAACCGTCCACGTCCAACAGTAGCGCCTCGTCGTAACCATCTTGTGCAACTTCCTGATGTGCGAGGATGGAATTGGTGTAAGTGCCGACCGATTTGGAACGGCACATGTTGATGTTCACATGATGTCGGGTGAAGCTGGAAGTTTTGACGCGGATGCCTTTTTCCATGCCTTCCGCTCCGAGGTAAGCGCCCCAAGGCCAGGCCGCGACGGCGACATGGACACTCAGCGTGGTGGCGGCGATGCCCATCGCTTCAGAACCGTAGAACACGATCGGGCGGATGTAGCAGGACTTCAGTTTATTGGCGCGCACCACTTCCTTGTGCGCCTCAATCAGTGTCGCTTTGTCATAAGGCATCTTCATCTTGAAGATGAAGGCCGAATTGAACAGGCGATCGGTGTGCTCCTGCAAGCGGAAGATCGCAGTGCCCTGCGTGGTTTCATAAGCACGAACCCCTTCGAACACCCCCATGCCGTAATGCAAAGTGTGGGTGAGGACATGGGTGGTGGCATCGCGCCAGGGTACGAGTTTACCGTCGTACCAGATAAAACCGTCGCGGTCGGACATGGACATGTTGATTTCCTCAATTTCGTTATTTTTGCGAAGGGCGCAATTCTAGCTGTTTCCACCCTGATTATGAAGGGCACAATTGTTTAAACAAATTCATGTGGAAGTGGCATATATACTTGGGCATATTCCTTTTGTGGCGGGTTCATGTAATCATCGCGCAGGACGTTCAAGTCATATCCGGGAGTGGCATGGTGCAGCACATCAATTCGATTGAGATCGATCCTGAAATGATAGAAACGCAGGAAGACAAGCTGCGCCAGAGTCTGCTTATTTTCGCCGCCGCATTCATGACTTTTGCCGTGATGCTCTGGTTGGCGATCTACTGGGCGATGGGTGTGCATTTTTCCAGTAACGTCCCCTTGGGCTACCAGGCGATCTCGGTCGCTTCAATGTTGCATTTCATCAAGACGCGCAATTTCGCAGTTTTCCGTTTTGTGCAACTTTCGCTTTTTCTGTTCGCGCCGTTCATCATGCAATGGAGTATGGGCAGTTCTGTGACATCCAGCGGAGTGACGTTATGGGCATTGCTGGCGCCTATAGGTGCCTTGGTGGTGTCGACATGGCGCGAGTCCATCCCTTGGTTTTTCGCTTATATGGTGATGACGGTCTTGTCCGGTTTCTTTGATTATTTTCTGGGATCGACAGGCAGCATGGGCATTCCGATCGATACTATCGGGCTGTTCTTTGCGATGAATTTTGCCGCCATGTCCTCTATATTGTATTTTCTGGTGCGGCATTTCGTGATCGAAACGGAAAAGATCAAAGAGCAACTCAATCAGCAGCATACCCTGTTGGCGGAGGAGCAGAAACGCTCAGAACGAGTTTTGTTTAATGTGCTGCCATCACAGATCGCGCAGCGTCTCAAGACCAAAGAAGGCCTGATCGCTGACGGCTACGCGGATGTGACAGTGATGTTTGCCGACTTGGTGAATTTCACACAACTCACCGAACAGATGTCCCCGGAACAAATGGTGGGATTGCTGAATACGGTATTTTCAGGCTTCGATGAACTTTCGGAGAAATATGGTCTGGAGAAGATCAAAACCATCGGCGATGCTTATATGGTGGTGGGTGGGATCTCGCGCGAACGCCCCGACTATGCCGCCGACGTGGCGAACATGGCGATGGAGATCAACGAATATGTTTCGAAACAACCGCAACTGGTCAAGCGTAATCTGGGTGTACATATTGGCATTGCAACCGGCCCCGTGGTGGCGGGCGTCATTGGTACCAAACGCTTTATCTATGACTTGTGGGGAGATACGGTGAACGTGGCGAGCCGGCTGACGAACGATGCCACACATGGTGTCATCCTGACCGACAAACTCACCTATAACCGTTTGCGTCACGATTATCTGTTCGGGCCTCCAACGGTGCTGAATCTCAAAGGAAAGGGCGAGATGACTTGTTACAGGCTCATCGGTCCGATAGTGGATTCCAAAATTCCGGAAGACAACAATGTGGTGCAGTTTGCAGCACCAAGCGGAAGCGCCGCACAAGTTTGAGTCAGTCTTCCAGCAATAACTTCCAAAGAGTACGTGCGGGTGAGGTATCCAATCGGCCGTGCTCGATGCGGCACGGTATCTGATTGTTCAGGCGCATCTGGTGCTGGAGACGGCGCAACTCACGGTATAGCTGGCGCACCGATCCACTCAGTTCAATTTCGATCAATCCAAGTTTGGAAGCGATCTCCAGTAATGCAAGATTTCCCCGGTTGGCGGTGAGTTCCGCATGTTGCGCGGCATGGGCCAATACCAAAAACTGCACCATAAATTCGATATCGACCATCCCGCCATCGTCGTGTTTGATATCGAAAAGCGGGGTCGGGTTGTGATGACCATCATGCATCTTATGGCGCATGTCCCTGATTGCTTGTTTCAGTGATGCGGGATCCCGTTTCTGGCGCAGGATATTCAATCGGACTTGTTTGAATCGTTCACCGGTTTTTGTGTCTCCCGCGCAAAAGCGCGCGCGGGTCAGTGCCTGGTGTTCCCATATCCATGCGTGATGTTGTTGGTAGTCCTCGAATGCCTCGATGGAGCTGACCAGAAGGCCGCTTTCGCCGTTCGGTCTCAATCGCAGATCGACTTCGTACAGCCGGCCGGCGGAGGTATAGCTGGAAAGTAAGGTGTTGATGCGTTGTGCCAAACGTGAGTAGTTCTGCCCGGCGTCCGTGTGGGGGTCGTCATAAACGAAAACCAGATCAAGATCGGATGCATACCCCAGCTCGCGGCCGCCTAATTTACCATACGCAATGATGGCGAAATTTGCCTCCTCCTGATGCTTTTTGCGTGCATCCCTCCAGCATAATTTCAGTACATGACGCAATATAAGATCGGCCAGATCGCTGAGGTGGTCGCTGAGTTTTTCCAGTGGCAACACGCCTGATAAATCCATTGCCAGAAGGTGAAAGGTTTGAGCCTGCTGGAATTGCCGCAATACATCCATCTCGCGCTCGGTGTCGCCCGCCTGCTCTTCAAGCTGCGTGGCCAATTGCTCATCGAGCGCGGTCCAATCGGGAGCGACATAGAGTTCGCGTGTGTCGAGCAGTTCGTCCAGAAGGATGGGATGCTGGGTCAGAAAATCGCTCGCCCATACACTGGCGGAAAGCATACGTATCAAGCCGGGTAACGCTTGCGGATATTCGGCGAGGAAGGCCAGATAAGCCGCACGGCGCGCCACGGCTTCGAGCAGCCCGAGCGCGCGCCGTAATGTATCGTCGCGGTTCTCCGTTGAAGCGCACAGCGAGGTGAAGCGCGGGATCAAACTATCCAGCCGTTGCCGGCTGATGTCTGGCAACTGGCGATAGCGACTACCGCCGCGAAATTGTTGCAGGCCTTCTGAAAGACCCGCAACATCGGTGTACTTCAGCTTGGAAAGGTGAGTAGTGATTTCATCGGTTGAACTATTTTCCTGCCACCAGCCGTTTTCTTGAGTTTCTTGCTTGTTACCGAATACTGCTTCGAATTGGCTGCTGACAAAGTCACGCAAGGGTTCTAGCTCGGCCAATAACGACGGATAATCGGAATAACCCATGGCGTTGGCAACGAGGGTCTGCGCGTCGGGGTCTTGTGGCAGTTCTTGGGTTTGCTGGTCGTTTAAATATTGCAGCCGATGCTCAAGGTTACGCAAAAAAACATAACTGGCATCCAATCGTTCCACGACAGCTGCGGTCAATTCGCCGTGTTTTTTCAATTGGCACAAAACCGCCCTGGTTGGGCGGATACGCAAACTGGCATCGCGCCCACCCCGTATCAGTTGGAAGACCTGGGCAATGAATTCGATCTCGCGGATACCGCCTCTGCCCAGTTTGATGTTGTGGTGGCGATCCTTGCGCGCGACTTCGGCGCGAATCTGTTCGTGCAGTTTACGCATGGAATCGAAGGCGCCAAAATCCAGATACTTTCTGAACACGAATGGCTGGATTAATTTTTCCAGATCATTCCGGCGCTCGCAGGCAAGAGGTGAGATCACCCTTGCTTTGATCCAGGCATAACGTTCCCACTCCCGACCCTGCGCGACCAGATATTCTTCCAACGCGGCGAAACTCATAACCAAAGGTCCGCTGTCGCCATAGGGGCGGAGTCGCATATCGACGCGGAACACAAACCCATCGGCAGTCAGGTCGTTGATCAGCGCGATGAGTTTGCGCCCCAACCGGCTAAAAAATTCGTGGTTGGATAATGTGCGGGAACCGTTGGTATCGCCGTCTTCCGGATAGACGAAGATGAGGTCGATATCGGAAGAGGCATTCAGCTCGCCGCCTCCCAACTTGCCCATGCCGACCACCAGCAACTCTTGTGATTGCCCGCACTCCGAACCCATGGGTTGTCCGAACTGTGCGACCAATGATCGCATGGTGAATTCCTGGGCTTGACGCACTGCGATTTCAGCAAGAGCGGTCATACCTTGTATCACTTCAGACAGTCCGCATAATCCCCCCAGGTCTCTCAGGATCAACACCAGCATCACGCGTTTGCGCAAGTTCCGCAGACGGGTCGCGAGTCCTGCTTCATCGGAAGCAGGGAATTCAGCCATCCAGCGTGTAATGGCTTCAGCGTCGCATACATTCCGATAGTGATCGCGCAGCCAAGTTTGTTGCTGCGGTTCGGCGTCCAACAGTCTGGCAAAGTAATGGCTACATTCCCGTGCGTGCCGTAGCAGTTCGTCGAAGTCCGTGCCTTGATCTTGAGTTGTGATGTTCATGGTGGGATTCAGTTAAAATGTAGCCACTCGATATTTGCACCGAATTATAGATTCTACATGTCAGTCTGCTTGATTTTCTTCCTGCCTCATCCACACCTTCAGTCACGATGCTGAAACCGGCAATACGACACACCACGCGTGGTATCAGGCGTCTCGCGCGTTTGGCTTTGCTTTTCATATTGGTACTGGCCGGTTTCGGAGCGGCCGTGCTGCTGGGGCTGCGCTATTGGGTCTTGCCGAATATCGAACGCTACCATGCTGACATCGAGCTGATCGCCACCGCGACGGTGGGAAGGCCGGTGACTATCGCAAAAATCGCAGCAGATTGGAACGGTCTGCGTCCACGTTTGTCGTTGACTGAGGTGAGGATATTGGATGAGCGCGGCAACACCGCCTTGTCTTTCCCAACTTTGCGCAATACGATCGCCTGGACCTCTTTGTTAGTAGGCGAGTTGCGACTGTCCAGCCTTGAACTCGATCGGCCCGATCTGCTGGTGCGCCGTGATATTCAGGGACGGCGCTATATCGCGGGTGTTTTGTCCGGTGAACAATCCGGCGTGCAATCAGACGACGCCAGCCTGGACTGGCTGCTACACCAGACACGTGTCGTGATCCATGACGGACATATTATTTGGCAGGACGAGTTGAAGGCTGCTCCGCCACTTTCTTTCAAACAAGTCGAACTGGTTATCGAGAACAAACGGGATCATCACCGTTTCGCTCTGCTTGCAACACCCCCCGCACATTTTTCTTCGCGTATCGATTTGCGGGGAGACCTGTTCAGCGAGAGCTTCACCGACCCATCCGGTTGGCGCGGTGAGATTTACGGCCAATTGGAAAAACTGGATGTGGCAGCGTGGAGTCAGTGGTTCGTTCTGCCCGAAGTCATCAACAGCGGCAATGGCGCACTGCGTGTTTGGGTGGGCATGGAAGACGGGAAGGTCAATCGGGTGGATGCGGACGTGTCCTTGCAGAATGTACAGGCGCTATTGGCAGCAGATCTGCAACGCATCGAATTGACCAGCCTGAACGGGAGTGTGGGCTGGCACAAGTCGCCAAGTGGCTTCGCCGTTAATGCAAAACAATTGTCACTGCGCATGAGTAACGGCTTCACCTTGCCAGCGACCGATTTTTTTCTCAGTTTGTCCGGTGGTCAAGGTTACCAATCCGCATCGGGCGAAGTGCGGGCGAACGCGCTCAATTTGGCAGATATCAAAGCAATGATGGACTATCTGCCTCTGGATCCTGTTGCAAAGCAACGTATTGCCGAACTTGATCCGCAGGGTCGTGTGACTGGCTTAAAGGCCAGTTGGCAGGGGGACTCGGAGCGCATCTCGCGTTATCGACTGAGCGCCGTATTTACGGGCTTGGGGGTGCGTCAAGTTGGGAGTTATCCCGGTTTTTCCGGCTTGAGCGGCAGCATTGATGGTGGCGACAGCGTGGGTATGTTGCAGTTGGGTAGCACGGAATTGATCGTTCGTGCGCCTGGTTTCTTGTCCGAGGACTTGGGATTCGATAGCCTCTCGGCACGGTTGGATTGGCAACGCAGCGGCTCGGGTTGGGATTTGAAATTGAACAATGCACAGATTCGCAATGCGGATTTCAATGGGACGGTCAATGGCGGATACCAGATCAACGACGGCCCCGGTGTCGCGGACATTTCCATCAATCTTGCCGGTCTCTCAGTCAAAAATGTTGCAAGGTATATCCCAATCCATGCCTTTAATGATGCAACTTATCATTGGTTGCAAACCGGTTTGCAAGACGGGGTGGCAGATACTTTCCAGATGCGTGTGCGCGGTGATCTGCGCGAATTCCCTTTTCCAGATAACAAAAACGGACTGTTCAAGATCGAAGCGAAAGCAAAGAATGTGGCTATCGAGTTCGCCCCCGGCTGGCCTCGTATCGAACGTGCTGCAGCGAACCTGCTGATTCAGGGAAGACTTTTGGAAGTACGGGCGCCAACTGCTTTTACCGGCGGTGCTGCGTTGCAGAATGTGGTCGTGACGTTACCGGATACGCTGGCGCATGAGCTGGTGATGCAAGTCAGTGGTGAGGCGGCAGATGAGACTCAACGTTGTTTGGATTACATTCGAGGCAGCCCGGTACGCGGTTACCTCGATGGGTACACGGATGATTTTGTGGCCAAGGGGGCGGGACTGTTGAAGCTTCAATTGGACGTGCCATTGAGCGGCGGGAAACCCGCTCAAGTCGCGGGAAGTTATCGCTTCAAAGACAACGAAGTCGATCTTGGCGAGCATGTTCCCTTGTTGAGGAACGTGAAGGGAAGTCTGGAGTTTACCAACTCCATGCTACAGGCGACGGATATCAAAGCCCAGATTCTGGGTGGACCTGCCAACATTAATCTGCGCAGCGATAACGGGCAATTATGGACTGAGGCGACAGGAAGGCTCAACGCAGAAAGTTTGTCAGAGGACTACGACTATCTACCCCTAAGAAATCTGAGCGGAACGGCAGACTGGACGGCTGTGGTAAGCGTAAAAAATAAATTGGCCGATGTTACGGTGACTTCCTATTTGGCGGGTCTGACCTCTAATTTGCCTCGCCCCTTCACCAAGTCGGCGAAAGATATGGTGCTCTTGCGGCTCGAGCATAAAGACATCAATTTTCAGCAGGATAGATTGCAATTCAATTACGGCAATGTGATACACGCCGACCTTTTACGCAATAAGTCCACACAGGGGAAATGGGAAGTCAAGCAAGGTTCGATCGTTATCGGCAAGGAGACGGTCAAGGCCGGTAAAGACGGTATCTGGATTTCGGGTGAGTTACCCCAGCTTTCACTTGAGGGTTGGAGCGGCTGGTCAGATCTGCCGAACCGCGAGGGCGTGTTGCCCAATATTGCGGGCATCAACATGACTGTCGACAAAGTTTATGGTTATGGCAACACAGTACACCAGTTGAATATCCGTGGCAGCGGGCGCAACGGTCTGATCAGTACCCGGCTAACCTCCAAGGAACTGAATGGTGACCTGATCTGGCAACCGCAAGAGGATGGAAGGATTTTGGTGAGATTGAAGAATGCGATGCTGGGTGAAGGTTCCGCAGAAATGCGCTCGGTATCAGAACTGAATCCGGCAGATTCGGTTCTATTCACCCAACCCAAATTAATTTTGCCTACGATAGATTTGGCGATCGACAAACTGACATGGAAGGGCAGGCAACTGGGCAAATTAGAGATGCTGGTCAACAGCGAGGAAGGTGATGTGGTGCTGCAAATATTGCGACTGACCAATCCCGACGGTGTTTTCAATGCAACAGGCCGCTGGGATCAGGAAAATCAACAGACCCATCTTAACGCCAAGCTGTCGATCACCAATGCCGGCAAGATATTGGCACGTTCAGGGAATCCGGAGAGTCTGAAAGATGGCAGCGGAACACTGGAGAGCGATCTTGTTTGGGCAGGTTCCCCGGATGAGTTCAATTACGCAAAGTTGAACGGGACGTTGCGCTTGAAGACGGGGAAGGGGCGCTTCCTGCAGGTTAATCCGGGTGCAGGCAAACTCCTCGGTGTGTTGAGTCTGCAATCCATTCCCAAGCGTATCTCGCTCGACTTCACCGATGTGTTCAGCCCGGGTTTCGAATTCGACAGTATCGTTGGAGAAGCTGTCATCGAGAACGGCTTACTCAGGACGTCGGATTTCAAGATGAGCGGAGCCGCAGCAAAAATCACCCTGAACGGCGAGGTCGATCTGGAGCGCGAGACGCAAAATTTGCAGGTCAGGGTGATGCCGACCATTAGCGACAACGTGTCGCTGCTGTCGTTTGCCGCAGGTCCGGCGGTCGGGGTCGGTGTGTTGCTGGCCAACAAATTATTGCGCGATCCTCTCGATAAGCTGGTGTCGTTTGACTACAATGTCAGCGGAAGTTGGGCAGACCCCAAGGTCGGTAGGACTGGACAGCAGCAGTCACCGGTGGGTGTCGCGAATCCACCCGATTAATAGTGCATACAAACCAAGACTGATCCTTTGTTAATCCAATGCAGAAAGCCGCCACTCATGTTTAATCCCAATACCACTCAAGCGCGTATTGCCGCGCAACACAACGCATTCAAAGTCGCTGCCATCCAGATGGCTTCAGGTCCCAATGTGGAGGGCAATTTGAATGAGGCGCGACGGCTGATCGCCAATGCGGTGGAGCAAGGGGCAAAGCTGGTCGTGTTGCCGGAGTTCTTCGCTGTGATGGGCATCAACGAACAGGACAAAGTTAGGGTGCGCGAGCAACCGGGGCAAGGTGCGATCCAGCAGTTTCTAAGTGAAACGGCACGCAAGCACCAGATTTGGCTGATGGGGTCGCTGCCCTTGGTGGCCTCCACGCCGGACAAGGTGCGCAACAGCCTGCTGGTGTTCGACGAGAGCGGGGAGCAGGTGGCCCGTTATGACAAGATCCATTTGTTCAACTTGACACTGGGCAACGAGAGTTACAACGAGGCACAAACCATCGAACCCGGTAATCAAGTGGTCGTCGTGGACAGCCCGTTCGGTCGTATCGGTTTGGCGGTGTGTTACGACTTGCGCTTTCCTGAGTTGTTCCGAGCCATGACCGATGTGAATATCATCGTTTTGCCATCGGCTTTTACGGCCACCACCGGCAAAGTCCACTGGGAACCGTTGGTGAGGGCAAGGGCCATCGAGAATCTTTCGTATGTCATCGCGGCAGCCCAGGGTGGATATCATGTGAACGGACGCGAAACACATGGCCACAGCATGATCGTCGATCCTTGGGGACGTGTCCTCGACGAGTTGCAGCGCGGTTCGGGCGTGGTCATCGCCGATGTCAACCCGTTCTACCAGGCCAGTTTGCGCAATAGTCTTCCCGCACTGTCCCACCGCACGCTGAATTGCACCGCATGAGCGATTCATTGCAACTGGCAAAACAGGCACTTTTAACGCCGCACGGCTTGGAGTCGCACCATCTGGAACAGGTGTTTGGCAAGCTGTTGGCGCATCGAGTGGATTACGCAGATTTGTATTTTCAATACAGCCGCGCGGAAAGTTGGTCACTGGAAGAGGGCATCGTCAAATCCGGCAGTTTCAATATTGACCAGGGTGTGGGTATTCGTGCCGTCAGCGGCGAGAAGACCGCCTTCGCCTATTCCGATGAAATCACACTGTTAGCTTTGGAAGATGCCGCGCTGGCGACCCGCGCCATCGCGCGACAGGGAGGCAAGCAAAAAGCGGCTCACCTGCATGCGGGAAAATCCCATCAACTTTATCTGCCGCATGATCCGATCGCCACTTTGAAAGCAGAGCAGAAAGTCGCATTGCTGGAACGGTTGGAGCGTTTCGCTCGCTCGCTCGATCCACGTGTCACCCAGGTGATGGCAAATCTGGCGGGTGAATACGAGGTGATTCTGGTGATGCGAAACGACGGTCTGATGAGTGCCGATATCCGCCCGCTGGTACGCCTCTCGCTGCAAGTTATTGTGGAAGGTAACGGTCATCGCGAGCAAGGCTCGTCGGGCGGCGGCGGGCGTTTCGGATACGACTATTTCAGTGATGAAACACTGCATCGCTACGCAAAAGAAGCCGTGCATCAGGCGGTCATCAACCTCGACGCACGTCCAGCCCCGGCGGGCAACATGACCGTGGTGTTGGGCAGCGGCTGGCCCGGTATCCTGTTGCATGAAGCGGTGGGTCATGGTCTGGAAGGTGATTTCAACCGCAAAGGCAGTTCCACTTTTTCCGGCCGTATCGGTGAACGCGTCGCGGCGAAAGGGGTGACGGTGGTGGATGATGGGACTATTCCCGACCGGCGCGGTTCACTTCAAGTGGATGACGAGGGTAATCCGACGCAGCGCACGGTGTTGATCGAAGACGGCATCCTGCGCGGTTATCTGCAGGACACGCTGAATGCGCGCCTGATGAAAACAGGAGTGACCGGCAATGCGCGGCGCGAATCGTTCGCGCATCTGCCTATCCCGCGCATGACCAACACCATGATGCTCAACGGCGACAAGACGCGTGACGAGATCATCGCCTCGGTCAAACACGGCTTGTACGCGGCGAACTTTGGTGGCGGGCAAGTGGACATCACCAGCGGCAAATTTGTGTTCTCCACCACCGAAGCCTACATGATTGAGAATGGCAAAATCACCTACCCGGTAAAAGGCGCCACGCTGATTGGCAACGGCCCGGATGCCTTGACCCGGGTTTCCATGATAGGCAACGATATGGCATTGGATTCCGGTGTGGGTACGTGCGGCAAAGAAGGCCAGAGTATTCCGGTCGGGGTTGGACAACCAACACTGCGCATCGACGGATTGACGGTGGGCGGTACGGCGTAAGTGAGTAACGCGGGTCCCCCGCCTTATTTTGCGTGTTGCTGCGCTGCAATAAAACCTGCCGTGACGGAATCCATCGTGGCGACGTGATTGAGAAACCAACTCGCAACGTCTTTTTGCATCCAATTTTGTAAAGCTACCGTGTCACGTTTTGCCAGCCATGCTTCGATATGATTTTCCATGTCAGCCAAGACGCGGTCATGCTCCATCTTGTGCATGAGATAGGGCGGAAAATGCGTCGCCAACATCTGCCGTTCTTCTTCGGCGAAATGATGGCGGGTGTGCGCCAGCAACCAGGATAATTTCAAGTCCACTGCCGCTTCACTGCACGGTGCCTGCAGCAACTCAAGTACTTTATAAACCAAAGCGACGAATTCTGCGTGGTCTTGGTTCATGAATTCGAGTGCGACTTGCGGGTAGTTCCTCATGGTGTTTTCCTAATCTGCGGCGGGTCTCAACGGCTTATCTCACTGTATAATCCGCGCCCTATGCAGATTCTACGCGGACTTCAATCCAACGACATTCAAGCTTTGGCGGTCACCATCGGAAATTTCGATGGTGTCCACATGGGTCATCAGGCCATGCTGAATGAATTAAAAACCGAAGCAAAGCAACGCGGACTTAAAACGGCGGTGGTGATATTCGAGCCCCACCCGCGCGAATTTTTTACGCCGCAACAGGCGCCGGTCAGGCTCACCAGCCTGCGCGAAAAGCTGGAACTGTTCCGCACAATGGACGTGGATCGGGTGCATGTGTGCCGCTTCGATACCTTATTTGCCAAACAGTCCGCGCCGGATTTTATTAACGCACTGCATCAAAATTTGCATGCGAAATTCGTGTTGATTGGTGACGATTTTCGTTTTGGCAGCGGGCGCGTGGGGGACTATGCACTGATGCAAAAAATCGGCGCCCAGCTCGGGTTTGTCGTGCAGGCTGTGCGCAGTGTTAAACACGACGGGGTGCGCATCTCCAGCACGGCCATCCGGGTCGCCCTGGCGTCCGGCCAGATTCAGCTGGCACGCCAATATCTGGGCCGCCCCTACAGCATTAGCGGGCGCGTGGTACATGGTGATGCCACCGGCCGAAAACTGGGCTTCCCTACCGCCAATATCCAATTGAAGCACAACCTGCCACCGGTGAAAGGTGTGTTTGTGGTTCTGGCACACGCCGAGGATCTCGGGGTTTTACAGGGGGTGGCGAGTCTGGGGGTGCGTCCCACACTGAAGCAGGATGCCAAGCCAGTATTGGAAGTGCATCTGTTTGAGTTCGACCAGCAGATCTACGGCAAACATCTGCGCGTGGAATTTCTGCACAAATTGCGCGACGAGGAAAAATATCCGAATCTGCAGGCACTGACACAGCAGATCGCGCTCGACGTGGAAAATGCGCAGAAATGGTTTATCGAACACGAGTAACGAATGTCGTCATTCCGCGGAATGCCGTAATCGAAAGTTGATTGAGTTTAGTTTTGAGAAAAACATGGCCGAAGACAAAAAGAAATATCCGCTGAACCTCCCCGATACGAATTTCCCCATGCGCGGAGACCTCGCCAAACGCGAGCCGCTGATGCTTGCGCAATGGTTGCAACAGCAGCGCTACCAGCGCATTCGTGCTGCGGCAAAAGGCCGCAAGCAGTTCATTCTGCATGACGGTCCGCCCTACGCCAACGGCGACATCCACATCGGTCACGCGGTGAACAAAGTCTTGAAGGACATCATCATCAAGAGCAAGACGCTGAGCGGTTTTGATGCGCCGTATGTGCCGGGTTGGGATTGCCACGGACTGCCGATCGAATTGCAGGTGGAAAAGAAACACGGCAAAGCGATTCCACCTTCGCAATTTCGTGAACTGTGTCGCGCCTACGCCACGGAACAAATCGAACGCCAGAAGAAGGACTTCATCCGCCTCGGTGTATTGGGCGATTGGGAAAAACCGTATCTGACGATGGATTTTCAGATCGAGGCTGACATCATCCGCGCGCTCGGCAGGGTTCATGAAAATGGCTACTTGTATCAGGGACGCAAACCGGTGAACTGGTGTCTGGATTGTCAGTCCGCTTTGGCCGAGGCCGAAGTGGAATACGAAGACAAGGTCTCTTCCGCAATCGACGTCGGGTTCGAAGTGAAAGACAAACGTGCCGTGGAAAAAGCGTTCGGTGTTTCATTGCCGGGCAGTGCCAAGATATTTGCGCTGATCTGGACGACGACTCCGTGGACGCTGCCTGCCAACCAGGCTGTGAGTGTGCACCCGACGTTGCAATACGATCTCATCAAAACAGAAAAAGGTTATCTGATTCTGGCATTCGATCTGGCGACCGACTGTTTGAAGCGTTACCAGAGCGGCGGCAGCAATGACCGTGGCGACGGTGCCGCCGCAACCTGTTACGGTAAAGCACTGGAAAATTTGCCGTTGCAACATCCGTTCCAGGACCGCATCGTACCTATCATCTGCGGCGAACACGTCACGCTGGAAGCGGGAACAGGTCTGGTGCATACCGCACCGGCACACGGCGTGGACGACTATGTTGTGGGGCAGAAATACAACTTGCCGAATGACAACCCGGTGGGCGACGATGGCAAGTTTATTTCCACCACGCCTTCAATCGGCGAAATTCCATTGGCCGGGGTGTTCGTGTGGAAAGCCAACGACATCGTGTTGCAAGCCATGGAAGCCAGTGGTCATCTGCTGCACCAGGAAAAACTTAAACACAGCTACCCGCACTGCTGGCGCCATAAGACCCCAATCATCTTCCGCTCCACGCCGCAGTGGTTCATCGGTATGGAGCAGAAATCCCCCCCAGCCCCCCTTTTTCAAAGTGGGGAGATTGGCACGGAGGCATTGATCTCAGACAGCAGACACGAAGCGAACTCCCCCCTTGGCAAAAGGGGGGCGGGGGGGGATTTGAATTTACGCAATTTGGCAAACAAGGCCGTTGACCAAACCGAATTCTTTCCCTCCTGGGGGCGCGCACGCCTTGAAGCGATGATCAAGAATCGCCCCGACTGGTGTGTATCGCGCCAGCGCAATTGGGGCGTGCCGATGACCTTTTTCGTGCACAAGGAGACGATGCAATTACATCCGCGCACTTCCGAGTTGCTGGAACAGGTGGCCAAACGTGTTGAAAAATCCGGTATCGAGGCGTGGTTCAGTCTGAACAGTGTCGATCTGCTGGGTGAAGACGCGCAACATTACCGCAAGCTCAGCGACACCCTAGATGTGTGGTTCGATTCGGGAGCGACGCACTACGCCGTATTGGCAAAACGCGAAGGATTGCGCTCACCGGCCGATCTTTATCTGGAAGGTTCCGACCAGCATCGTGGCTGGTTCCAGTCCTCGTTGTTGACCGGCTGCGCCATCAATAACCGGGCGCCGTACGATGCATTGCTGACACACGGATTTGTGGTGGATGGAAGCGGACACAAGATGTCGAAGTCCAAAGGCAATGTCATTGCACCGCAAAAGATCTTCGATACTCTGGGTGCGGACATCCTGCGCCTGTGGACGGCCTCCACCGATTATTCCGGCGAGCTGACCATCTCGGACGAGATTCTCAAACGCGTGGTGGAGAGTTACCGCCGCATCCGTAATACCCTGCGGTTTCTGTTGGCGAACATCGCCGACTTTGATGCCACACGTGATGTTATGCCGGTGGGGCAATGGTTGGAAATCGACCGTTACGCACTGGCTTTGACGCAGAAATTGCAGGACGAAGTTTGTGCCGATTACGAGAGGTACGAATTCCATTTTGCCGTGCAGAAGTTGCTGGGATTCTGCTCTGAAGACCTGGGCGGATTCTATCTGGATATCCTGAAAGACCGCCTTTACACGGCCGGTGAAAATTCCCCGGCGCGGCGCTCGGCGCAGAACGCGCTGTATCACATCACCCAATCGCTGTCCCGTTTGATCGCGCCGATCTTGAGTTTTACCGGCGAAGAAGTGTGGGCAGTGTTAAATGGCAAGGAAGATGAAAGCGTGTTCGAACAGCTTTGGTACCCGCTACCCAGTTCAGAGCTGGACGGCGCAGCGGTCAATGCCTGGTGGGATGTTCGCAATGTCCGGGAATTGGTAAACAAGAAACTGGAAGAGCAACGCGCAGCCGGTGCCATTGGCTCTGCACTGCAAGCTGAAGTGGACGTCTATGCGCCCAAAGCGACCTTTGAATTGTTGGCGCGATTGGGCGATGACTTGCGTCTGGTGTTAATCACTTCGCGTGCCAACGTGCATCTTCGCGAAGGCGGAGGATTGAGTATCGAAGTCGCACCCAGTGCCCACGCAAAGTGTGACCGTTGCTGGCACTACCGCGCCGATGTGGGAAGTGATACCAATCATCCAACCTTGTGCGGGCGTTGCGTGAGCAATTTGTTCGGTGCGGGTGAGGCTAGAACCTATGCATGACCAACAAAGCACCGACTCCCTCTCCCACCGGGGGAGGGCCGGGGTGGGGGAACACATTTCGCCCGAAGAGATTCCCCAACCCCTCCCCCGAGGGGAGAGGGGCTTAATGCTTTGGCTTGCCATTTCCGTGGTCGTCATCATCCTCGACCAGTTGAGCAAAGCGGCGATTAACAGCCATTTTCTGTATGGCGAAAGTCAGGTGGTTACCCCGTTTTTCAATCTGGTTCTGGCACACAACAGCGGCGCCGCTTTCAATTTTCTGCACGATGCGGGCGGCATGCAGCGTTGGCTGTTTAGCGGCATCGCTTTCATCGCCTCGGTGTGGATTGTTTGGTTACTGCGCAAACATCAGTCGGAAAAATTATTCAGCTTTGCGCTGGCTTTCATCCTCGGTGGTGCGCTGGGAAATCTGATCGACCGCATCGCGTATGGCTATGTGGTAGATTTTCTCGATTTCTATTGGGGCAGTTATCATTTCGCGGCGTTTAATGTGGCGGACGCTGCTATCACCTGCGGTGCGGCACTGTTGATTTGGGATAGTTTCACGGGGAAACAACATGGAACTGCTACTCGCTAATCCGCGCGGCTTTTGCGCCGGCGTCGATCGCGCCATCGAGATCGTCGAGCGCGCACTCATTTTGCATGGTGCGCCCATCTATGTGCGTCACGAAGTGGTGCATAACAAATTCGTGGTCGAAGGGTTGAAGGCCAAAGGGGCGATCTTCATCGAGTCTCTTGAGGATGTTCCCTCCGGTAGCATCCTCATCTTCAGTGCGCACGGTGTGCCGCAATCGGTTCGGCGCGAAGCGGAGAGTCGCGGTTTGACGGTGTTCGATGCCACCTGCCCGCTGGTGACCAAAGTACACATCGAAGTGTCGCGCATGCGCGGCCAAGGCAAAGAGATTGTCATGATCGGCCACAAAGGCCATCCCGAAGTCGAAGGCACGATGGGGCAAAGCGAGGGCGGTATGTACCTGGTCGAATCGCCCGCCGATGTGTTAACGCTCAAGATTACTGATGAACAGAATCTGTCTTATGTTACCCAAACCACGCTGTCGATGGATGACGCCAGTGTCATCATCGCCGCGCTGAAAACGCGCTTCCCATTCATCTCCGGGCCGAAGAAAGACGACATTTGTTACGCCACGCAAAACCGTCAGGATGCGGTGAAGATTCTGGCGCAGCAATGTGATGTAGTGATCGTGGTGGGTTCGCCCAACAGTTCCAATTCAAACCGCTTGCGTGAGGTGGCGCAGAACCTGCATGTCCCGTCGTATCTGGTGGACAACGCCAGCGAGGTCAAGCCGGAATGGCTCGCGGGTAAACGCTGTGTAGGAATTAGCGCAGGCGCGTCAGCCCCGGAAGTGCTGGTGCAGGAAGTTATTGCTTGCATCAAGGCGCAGGGAACAGCACACGTGCGTGAGCTGACCGGCATTGAGGAAAATGTAGTGTTCCCGTTGCCGAAGTCGTTGAGCGAAAGGTCGACTTAACAGTCAAAGGATGCTTGCCGAAAAATCGGGAAGTGCAACAGCTTTAAAATCAAAAGCGGCCAGTTGGCCGCTTTTGATTTTGTGTACACGGGGGATTAACCTAAATCCGGCAGTTACCCCGCCCCAATAGCAAACAACTGATCATATATTCTGGGTG